>Ga0307290_10000040_pt1 | contig 45812 bp, 38 predicted proteins | sample ER_DNA_144_FD_194472 | JGI IMG/M metagenome (GOLD analysis project Ga0307290, IMG submission 194472) | Bulk soil microbial communities from the East River watershed near Crested Butte, Colorado, United States - ER_DNA_144 | ecosystem: Environmental > Terrestrial > Soil > Floodplain | place... | reverse complement strand
GCGCGCGCTTCGTCCAACCCCTGCGGATCGGCGCTCACGGTTTCGACGCAAAGGATGTAGGAAGACGTTCCCGTGGTCATGGAAGACAAGCAGCGGGCGCGGAGGTACATGCTCTGCGACATTAGGGCGAACCGGTACTCGTGGGCGGCGGGGGACCATTCCATGGTGTCCTCAAGGACCTGCCCACCCGTCTTGCCGGCGCCGACATTCAGTCCGCGTCCGAGCCCCTGAAGGGCGGCTCGACTGTTTCCCGCCCCTTTCGTCACCATCACGATGACGACTTCGCCACGTTTGGGGTCTCTGAGAACCCAGGCGTAGTTGCCGGCGGCCACGCTGCGGCTCTCGAACTCCGCGTTCGCCTGTCTCTGCATTTCGGGACTGAGTTGAAAGTCGGCGCTCGGAAGTGGGACGGTGAATCCGAAGTCGGCATGTCGCGCTTCCGTGCCGGTGATGACGAGGTGTTGTTTTTCCGAATCCGTGATTCGCGCCATCGCCATGCTGCCACTGAGTACCTCTCCCATCGACGCAAGAACAAACAGGGCGATGGTGCCCACCCCAAAGCGCCAGATGTACGAAAGCCAGGTCCAAGGGGACTTCGCGAGCTTCGCCCAGATGCCCACCGCCAATCCGGCAAAAACTGGCGGCGCGGCGAAGTAGCCGGTGGCATAACCGGCCGCATCCGCGCTCTTGCCGCTCGTCGCCTGCAATACTGCAACGATGCTCGCGGCGATGACGGCCAATAGCATCGCCTTCCAAAACGAATTGCGGGATGGCATTGCCGGGTTGGTGGTCATGCTCCAGGATAGCGAATCGATTCCGGTTTCGTCAGGGCTTCAATAGGCCGCGAATGTAATCGGCTGACGAATCGTTACGCGCGCGGTCCGGCCACGGACTCGTGCCGGCCGATACTCGGCGGCCAGGACGACGCGTTTCGACTCGGCATCGAATACCGGATTGGGAGTTTGGACGATCTTGACCGTGGCCGGCAAGACTCGGCCAGTCGTGTCGAGCGTCGCCTCGACGACCACGGTTCCTCCGATGCGCAGTGCCTGCATCTCGGGCGCGTAACGAATTGGCGGATGCCTAATGAGGGCGGGCGGTTCGTCTACGGTGCCGACCACCGTGGGCGCCTCCATCGGCGCCGCACGCCGGCTGATGCGAATCGAGTCGGCGAGACGCTTGAGGAAGGGCGCGAGGTCGATGCCTCGCGCGGTGAGATCGCGGTAGCCCGCGAGCCCCGCGTTGAACGACACGGTCGCCAGGCTGTCCCGCCCCTTCTGACGCAATGCCATACCCTGGACGAGCAGTGCAAAGACGCGCTCGCCCGGCGTGACGTGATTGGCGCTGTCCAACGCCTGCGCGGTCAGCGCCAGCGCGCTATCGGCGTGACGCGTGCGCAGCTGCTCGCGGGCCGTGGTGATCAAGCGGGTGGGATTCTCTGGGGCCGGCGGGCGGAGATCGAATCCCATGGTCACGTCGCTGCGCACCGCATGGCCCTTGCGCCGCGCGGGTGTGAATTGCGCCGCGAGCATCATCTGCTGCAATGGCGCGTCGAACGCCTGATCTGGTGACTCGAGCACCATGAATCCGAGCGCCTCGGCCTTGCCGAGACTATCGATCGTGGCGTGTACGATTGCGTGGCCTGTCACGCGGCGGGGCAGCAGCTCGGGTGGATAGCCGAATTTGGGACCCGACACCCAGGCGGCGCGCTGATCCAGCTCGCTGTCGGCATAAACCCGGAACGGACGGGCTTCGGATTCGAACAGATCCTCGAGGCCCGGCGAAATCTGGTCCAGGCCCTTCACCTGTGTTTGATGCAATGACACGACCTGCCGAAAACTGAGCCGTGCGAGGCTGTCGTTGCCGCGCAGGTGCTCGAGAATCCCGCGCCACACGAAGACGTTGACGCTGTCGAGGAGATAGAGCGCGGACTCGAGCGCGCCGGAGAGGGCCACATCGGCTCTCGGGAAATCCCGCGCCGCGATGAGCGCGCGGGCGTTGGTGATGAGCTCCTGGCTGCGGCTCTGCGCGGCAAGGGCGGAGGCAGAACATGCGAGTGCGGCGACGAGCAGGGTGCGGCGCGACACGGTACCGGAATTATCTCGACAGGCGGCCCGGCTGAGTCAACCCCAGGCGCTCAATGGGTCATAATGAAGCGCGCGACGACCTGGTTGTAGTAGTTGGGATTGCCGGCATGCGGGGGGTGGGCGGCGCCCGGAATGACGACCGTCGTGTCGTTCCGCAGGCAGCGCGCCAGCTCGTCGCTGATGAGCTGAAACATGCGCGGGCTGCGCTCGCCCCTGATCAGGAGCACGGGCGTGGTAATCCGCCCCAGCTCGGCGCATGTCACCGGCGGCATGTAGTCGGCCCGCTCGGCGAGCATTTCGCGGCGCAGTTCGAAGGCGTGCGCCAGCATGTCGGTGCGCGCGGCTGGTGGGAGTCGACCGAAAGCTCCACGCCCCGCCACCGCGTCGACGAAGAACCGCAGCCCGGTGACCGAGTCGCCGCGCGTAAACGCCGCGCGTGCGGGGTCGAGCCCATTCCTGTAGAAGGCGCGCCGCACGGCATCGCCCTCTTCGGAGCCGGTGAGCAGCGAAAAGATCGGCGGCTCCGCCAACACTAGGGAGCGGACCAGCTGCGGATGGTCGCGGGTCAGCTGCAGGGCCGTATAGGAGCCGTACGACGAACTCACGACGTGTGCCGGCGCCAGGTCGAGAGTCAGGAGCAGGGCGGCGAGATCCTCCGAGTGCAGCTTGGGCGAGTACGTCTGGTTGTCGTCGACCTGTGGATTGGGAGGATGATAGCGGCGGCTGTAGACGAGGACCCGATAAATTTGCGCGAACTGCGTCTCTTGTCCGTTCCACGATCGCAAATCGCCCAACGAGCCGTGCACGAATACCACGGGGGCAGCCCCGCTGTCGCCGATGAGGCGGTAGGTAAGTCGCGTGCCGTTGAACGACGTGGCGTGGAGCGTACGATCGAACGTGCGGAGCGGCGCAGCCGGTGGTCCCGCGGGTCCGGTTTTCTCCGGGCCCGGGTTTCCACCGCAGGCGACGAGGAGTAGACAGACCACCAGGACTCGCATGGCTACAGGATTACGCCCCGAGTGCGGAAACGCCACTAGCTGATCAGCCAGGCTGCCGCCGCGGCGACCTTCTGCTCCGCCCGCCAGCGGTCGACGCCCTCTCCCAACGCCGCGACGCGGGTTTTCGCCTGGCTCGGCGAACGGCGCACCGCCTTGCCAAGCAACTCGTACACCTCGCGCTCGAGTACGACGCGCACCGTCACGCCGCACTGTTCCAACCCGTCGACGAGCACGGTGCGGAACAGCCGACCTTCGGATGCGTGCGCGTGCATGTGTTGATTGGCAATCGTGGCGGGATCGGTGAGCGAGGCTACGACGACCGCCGCACGGCGCACGCGATGCTCAGCACGGTATTCATCCAGCAGGGCGGCGATCGTGCGGCGGGAAAATCGCTCGATGCCGCGCACCAGGCGCGTGACCTTGGCGGTGTCGGTCTGCTCTGTGCCGAAGCCGGCGTGGTAGGGTTGCCGCGAGTCCGCCACGGCAGGGTCTGCCAGCTCGATGACGCGGCTATCGATGACCGTGGGCGCTTTCGCGGACTTCGCGATCAGCACGGCCGCGGCCCAACCAGATTTCACGCGAAAGCCGATGGTCATCCCCAATCCTTGGAGTCGGGTGCGACGCGACGCATGGCTCGCAAAAACGAAAGAGGAGAGGGCGTGTCGTGTAGGGGCGCAGCATGCTGCGCCCCTACCGATTGCAATCCTTCCACCTTCTCCGCCAAAACATTCACAGTTCCATCATCCTTGGCGAGTTTGCCTTTCACCAATACGAACGGCTCGCCGCGCACGGCCGCGCGACAGCGATCGTAGACATCGGGCCGCACGATGACGTTCGTCATTCCCGTTTCGTCTTCGACCAACAGGAAGACGATTCCTTTGGCGGTCTCCGGCCGCTGACGGGCAACGACGAGGCCTGCCACCTGACATTTTACGCCGGCCCGCAGCTTCTCGAGATCGCGATTGAGCGTCAGGTCAGGCGGTAACGCGTGACGTACCAAAGACAAAGGATGTGCGCTCGCCGAGAAGCCGAGCGTCGCGTACTCGGCCAGCAGGCGTTCGTGGGCCGCGAGCCCTCCGAATGCCAGCTGCTCATGGGGATGGTTCAGTGCGAGCTCGAGCTGGCGCCGGCCGCGCCCATCGCCCGATTGAGAGGCCTTGGGCGGCAGCCAAAGACCGACCTGCCATAACAGTTCGCGCCTCGTCAGGCCGAATCCATCGCAGCCGCCGACCCACATGAGCGCTTCGATAGCCGTGCGTTTGAGCTTCGGCGGCGCGCGCCGAATGAAATCTCCCACGCTTGTGAACGGGCCCTTCTTCTCGCGTTCTTCGACGGTAGCGGTTGCGGTTTCCTCACTCCAATGACGGACAAATCCCAATCCAATGCGCACTGACCCCGCGGCATGGCCGCGGGGCACGCTACCCCCCGGGCCATGGGCCCGGGGCACGCTACCCTGGCCGGTTTCGACAGTGCACCAGACATCGCTCGCGTTGATATCGGGCAAGCGCATTTCGATGCCGTTGCGCATGGCATCGCGGCCGAGCGCGTCGATCGAATAGAAGCCCATCGGCTGATTGTTGAAGAGCGAGACGTAATACTCGACGGCGTGATAGTGCCTGAGCCAGGCCGACTGATACGCGAGCAGTCCAAACGCGGCGGCATGCGACTTGGGGAACCCGAACTCGCTGAAGGCGATCACCTGGCCGAACACTTTTTCGGCCGTGGCTTCGGGGACACCGCGGGCGAGGGCGCCGGCGCGAAACTCTTCCCAGAACCCGGCCATCAGATCGTGCGACCGGCGCCGGCTCATCGCGCGCCGTAACGCTTCCGCCTGTCCCGAGGTGAACCCGGCGAGCGCCTGGCAGACTTGCAGCACTTGATCCTGATAGAGAATCACGCCCAGCGTTTCCGAGAGGCATTCGCGGAGCAGGGGATGATCGACCGGCGGCTCGTACGGCTTGCCGGCGGCGTGCGCGCGGCGCTGCGTTTCGCGCCGCCGCACATACGGGTTCACCGCACCGCCGACGATCGGTCCCGGCCGCACGATCGCGACTTCGACGGCGAGGTCTTCGAGGTTGCGCGGGCGGCTGCGACGAATCATCTGGATCTGCGCGCGGCTCTCGATCTGAAAGAGACCGATCGTGTCGCCGGCGCAGATGCGGTCGTAGATCGCGGGATCCTCGAAGTCGATGCGCGAGAGGTCGGGCGGAGTCCCGGTCCGGCGCGCGATCAGCTCGACGCATTCCTCGACGAGCGACAACATGCCGAGCGCGAGGAAATCGATTTTGATGAAGCGCGCGTCGTCGCAGGAATCCTTGTCCCACTGGCAGACGACGCGGTCGTCCATCGCGGCGCGCTCGAGCGGCACGAGCTCGATGAGCGGGCGTGACGAGATGATCATGCCGCCGGGATGCTGGGAGACGTGGCGCGGCAGCCCGCGGATCTCCTGCGCCAGCTGGCACAGCTCCTTCCAGAGCGGCGCATCTTTGCGTCCCGCAAAACCGGGAAGGTGTTCCAGTTCGCCGGACAGTCCGTCCGCCCGCACGTCCGCCAGTTTCGCGACCAGCTCGATTTCACCGAGCGGCAAGTCGAGCGCCTTGCCGATCTCGCGCACTGCCGATCGTAGACGGTAGGTAGGAAACGCGCACACCAGCCCCGCGTGCTCGGCGCCATAGCGGGTGTAGACGCGGCGGATCAGCTCTTCGCGGATCTCGCGCGGGAAATCGAGGTCGATGTCGGGTACCGACGCGAGTGTCTCGTTCAGGAATCGTCCCAGAAAGAGTTTGTTGGCGATCGGGTCGATGTGGGACAGGCCGAGGAGATAGCACACGATGGAGGAGACCGAGGAGCCGCGTCCCCGGCCGGGCAGCAGATTGCCGCTGGCGCGCCGGGAGCCGCGGCGAATGTCGGCGGCGACCTCACGGGCAAGATCGAAGAGGTCGTGGTAGACGAGAAAGAAGCCGCTGAGCTTGTGGTGCTCGATGAGGCGCAGCTCATCGTCGAGCCGGCGCACGGCCTGGGCATGATAGAGGGAGCCCGGCGGGTAGCGCTCCTGCATCCGCGCGCGGCACAGCTCGGCCAACGCCTGCGGCGCGGGCGCGCGACCCGAGCCGCGGAAATCGGGGAAGGTGTACCCCAGGTCGCGCGTCAGGTCAAAGGCCTTGCAGCGCTCGGCGATGGCCATTGTCGTGGCGACAGCATCCGGACAGTCAGCGAACAGCGCCACGACTTCTTCCAGTGGCCGCAAGTAAAATTCGCTGTTGGGATTTCGCGCCCGATGCGAGCCGTCGAGCGTCGTGCGATGGCGGATGGCGACCATGACGTCGTATAAGCGGTGCAAGCTTCGGGTGTGATAGTAGACGTTTCCAGTTGCTAAGACGGCAAGTTGCAAGTTTGCCGCAACGTCGATCAGGGCCCCACTTAGTGCCAGGTCTCCCCGGACTCGATTCCTTTGGATTTCGACAAAGAACCGATCGGGTCCAAACACCGCTTTGCACCGATCTGCAAGCTTGCGCGCTGCACTCAACCCTTCGTTCGCCAGTGTTCGCGGGAGCAGCCCATCGCGACGGGAGCCGGAGAGAATGATCAGCCCGTCGTGACGCGCTTCGAGCGAGGGGAGCGGCAGCCGCGGATCGAGCCGCTCGGCGCCCAGGTGGGTCTCCGTCAGCAGACGGCAGAGATTCGTGTAGCCCTGCGCAGTCTCCGCAAGCAACACGACATGACTGCCATCGCTGAGTGTGACTTCGGCGCCGGTGATCGCCTGCATGCCGAGCGGCTGTGCGGCGTGCGCGAACGCGAGCGAGCCATAGATGCCGTTGCGGTCGGTGAGGGCGACGGCGGGAATCCCGAGCCGATGTGCTTCAGCGAGGAGCTCGTCGGGTGGGGAGGCGCCGTCGAGAAACGAAAACGCGGAGTGGCTGTGAAGTTCTGCGTACACTGGATACTGGCGGTCAAAAAGAAAAGGCGGCGGTCATGGTGTTTGCATGAACCATTCGTGAGTGACGAGATCCTCGAAGAGAACGACTCGTGTGCCGCCTTCGAGAAGCATCGCGAAATAACGACGTGAGATGAGTTGTCTCCACCACTCATCATCGATTCTCCAGGATTCGAGAATTGCTTCGACGACCGCCGCAGTTGCTTCTTGACCGCCGCCGTTGTCTCTTGACCGCCACACTTTTCCCGGCACACCGTCAGCGTTCAGTTCAACCGTCACCAGACGGGGAGCGTTTAGGGTTCGAAGTCGATCAGTGCGTAGCGGCGCTCGGGCAGGCGAGACCATGGCTGCACCTCGATGACGTGGTAGAGACACGCGCGCTTCACGCGCATGCGGATCTCGCGCGCGGCGCTCTGCAACGCGCGCTGTTGGCCAGCGCGGGCGGCGGCCTGCGCATCGCGCGCGAACAGCTGCAGCTCAGCGGTGCCGGGGGCGAACGCGGTGAACTCGAGCACGAGCCGCTCGACGCCGCCGGTGGGCGGTGACTGCTCGAGCCGAGTCTTCAGCGGTGCGCCGATGCTGCCGGCATCTGCCGTCGGGTCCTTCAATAACACGTTGACGAGCCAGGAACGATTTGTAGGGGCGCAGCATGCTGCGCCCCTACCGTCCCCACCCATGCTCTCCGATTCCAGATCCGCGCGCAGCCGCACCGCGTGCACGCGCCAACCGATGCGACGAGGGTGTTTGAGCGCACGGGATATCAACTGTTCGAGCGCATGGACGAGCAGCTCGCGTTCGCCGACCGGCGTAAAAAACGTGAGCGCGGCCACAATCGGCTCGGGAACAATGCGCCCTTCGACCGGATCCGCGATGCGGCCGGCGGCCAGTCGCCACAGTCGTCTTCCCACGGCGCCGAACTGCGCCGTGATCGCGGCTTCGGGAAGCGCCGCGAGGGCGCCGAGGCTGCGGATCCCGAGCTGGCGGAGGCGGCGGTGGATATCAGCGTCGAGTGGAAGAACGGAGATAGGCTGTGAAGCCAGAAATGCTTTTTCGCCTCCTACCGGAACGATGACTGCTTCGCCCGGCTTTGCCCGAGAAGCGCCAACCCACGCAACGAATTTTCCTTTCCCCCACCCTATGCGGGCAGTCCGACCGTCCGACCGTCCGACCGTCAGACGTATCGCGTCAATGATCTTCAGCGGTTCGCCGAAGACTCCCTCCAATCCATCAGTGCCGACGTATGCCAGTCCCAACTCTCCGGACTCAATGACCGGGCTGATTTCATTCAACGCCGCGAGCAAACGGGCGAAGCAGTCGTCGTAATGGACGGGATCGGGCTCGATGAGCCGCAGCGTCGAACAGAGGCCGATCGCCTGGCTGACGGTCATCCCCGGCTTTACGCCCGCGTGGCGGGCGCGGGAGGAGACTTGCCAGAGCTTGCGGGTGGTGTCGGGTGCGAGCAGCGCAGTGGGGTAGGCTGCCAGTCCCTCATGACGAGCCTCTTCACATCGGAGTGAGAAGAGGGGAATCCAGACGCAGGCGGCGAGCGAGCTCGTAGACGATCGCGACATTGACAAAAGCCCCAAGGGGACCCGAATATATCCCGAAACAACGAAGGCCCGCAAGGATATCCCCCAACTCACCTAAGTTATTGACACATTTCTATTTAGGTGCGATATCAGAGCCCTGTGCGCTGCACCTGGGTGTTCGGAGCAACCGTCCTGGTCCAACTGGCCGCAATCATCCCGGCAGCAGCACAAGCCATCCCCAAGCCCGACTACGTCACCTACCTGCCGCGGGAACCCCCCCTCCCGGTTCAGTCGACGGCAGGAAACCGCCGGTTCAACCTCTACGGCGATCCCACCCCCGGCTACCGCGATGAGGCCCCGCGGGACGGCATCGATGACGCACGCGGGCAGTGGCTGCGCTCGCTCGCGGTGCGCTTTGCGCCCTGGATGGTGCGGAATTCGGTCGACTTCCCGATGGATTTTCGGCGCTTCGTCGAGGCGGGCGACTGGTCCACGCTGTTCATTGACGCGGTGGACTTGTCGCAGGCGCACCCGCGGCTGGTCGGCACCGAAACCATCGAGTTCGGAAGGCTGGCAGACCGGCCGTGCTCGGGTTTGACCGCGAGCGCGAGCGAGACCGTCGATACGACGACGGACTGCCGGCTGCTGCAGCTCGTCGAGCGGTTCGCGGCCGAGCCTGCTCCGGCCCAGCGTGCGCCACGCCCGGATCTCGACCTGCGGTACTACATGTATTTCGACTTTCCGGGTGAGGACCCGGCATCCTGGAACCGGGAATTCGAAGGGTCAGTGCACGGCGCGATCGCCCGCAAGTATGTCGGCTACGCAAAAACGTTCGTGCATCCCTTTGTCCACGACGTACCCGGCGGGAGCGGCGAGGCCGCGCAGCATGAGCTCGTGTTGCAGTACTGGTTTTTTTACCCGTACAACGATGCCGGGAATACTCACGAAGGAGACTGGGAGCACATCAACGTCGTCGTCACGCCGCGCAAGCAGGGCAAGTCGCCGCTCACGACCGCGATGATGGAAGGCCTGCTCCGCGAGCTGGTGCAGGCTGACGAGTTCGTGATTCGCCGCGTGGAGTATTATTTCCACCACTGGGTGTTTACCGCCGACTATCTGACGCCGAATGCCTACGCTCCCCGCGCTGAGTGGGAAAGAGAGATGAAGAAGCTAAAAGAGGAGCGCGTTGGAGAGCGTGAGATCTGGCGCCAGATTCGGCGCCAAGCCTACCTCGATGATGCCGAAACACAGCTCAATCAGCATCCGGTCGTGTTCATCGGCGGCGACAACCGCGGCTTGCAGCAGCTCATCTCCCCTTCGACGTCCACGCGTCTGGGACGGGGGAGTCACGGGTCGTATCCGTTCCCCGGTCTCTATAAGGACGTAGGGCCGCAACACACGGGAGAGCTGGTAAGCACGCCGTGGGAAGTGTTTCGGAGCCCCCCGGACTCCGCGGCGGCCGAAACGAACACGGTGGTGCGGTTCGACAACCCGGAGCGGCTCGAGCTCCTTCCCGACTGGGAGCGCGTACTGCCGCTCGTGCGCACGGATCCTGGTGTGCGGCGCCGGTGGGCATGGCTCGTGCTGCCGATCCGCTTCGGATATCCGGCCACGCGTTCGTCGTTTGCGGGGATCGTGCGCTACGCCGAGACGGGGAATACGTCGGTGGTGGCGCCGTCGTACAACAGCGGCTGGAATCGCGTGGGCGCGGCGGCGGGGTACGACAGTTATATCCCGCACCGGCTCAGCTCGTTCTTTCCCGCCAGCCAGCAGGACAATTACCGGACGGGCTGGGGATTCCTGAACCTCACCATTCCGACGCTGGTGACGCTGCCGCCGTTTGACATCGTCTACCGGCTGCTCACGGCGCCTGTCCGCGCCGCCGGCCACCACAGCTACCCGGCCTTCTTCGGCTCCGAGGACGTGCCGTTTCGCTTCATCGGCGTGACGACGGGGGTGTCGTCGTTCAAGATCCCCGACGCCTTTCTGAATGTCGCAGGCTTTCCCGAGACTGCATCGCCGTTTCTGCAAAAGGTGCTGGCACTCGTTCCGGCGCCCGACTCGGTGACGATCGATGTGATCAACCCAACGACCGACCGCGTGTCACCGCGGTATTACGGAGTCACACTCTTTCTCGGGCGTCGATTCACGAGCGAGAACACGATCCGCCACTCCAACGGCGCCGTGCGAGCGGACGTGACCGTGAGTACACTGCCGGGCCGATTTCCGCTGACGCTCAACATCGACATGTGGGAATACACCGGGAGCGTGCGCTACAACATCGCAACTGGGGCGCTCCAGCCGTTCGTGCGGGGCGGATACGGACTGAGCTGGTACCGCGTGACGGACGCGCGGTTCAACGGTGAGCTCCTGGGAAACGGCGAGACACGCTGGGTGCGGCGCCCCGGGTTCTTCCACAACCTCCTGCCCAATACATTGCACATCGGCGGAGGTCTGGAGTTCATTCCCATACGGGGAGTGGGGGGGATCGATGTGGGGTTTCGGGGTGACTTCACGATCTACAGCCACCGGCTGGGACTGAAGGCGGAGAACACCCTGCTCGCGCAGGATGTACATGTGACCCGACTGCACGTCGGAATCGGGACGGTACTCAGCTTCTAAAGAACTCGTGGAACGAATCCAACCAGATCTGTTTGAGGGGAGCGAGTCGCTCCCGGAGCCCAGCGCCGAGATTACTGCGCTCGCTGGGCGGCTGCCCCCGACGGTCCGCTTCGGCACCTCCACCTGGACCTACGACGGCTGGTTTGGCGACGTCTACCGGCGGCGCTATGGCGGCCCCCAGCCCGCCAGCCGGCTCGAGGAGTACGCGCGCTATCCCCTGTTCCGCACCGTGGGAATCGACAGTGCGTTCTACGATCCACCGTCGGAAGAGGAGCTCGCGTCATACGCGCGGGCGCTGCCGCCCGCCTTTCCCTGCGTCAGCAAGGTATGGGAGCGGATTACCGCCAAGCGACTCGGTCAGGATGCGCCGCAGCCGGGCCTCGCCGGTATGCGAAATCCCGATTTTCTGAATGCCGCGCTGTTCAAAGACAGCGTCCTCGGCCCCTACAGCCGCGTGTTTCGCGATCACGCCGGATGCTTCGTGTTCGAGTTCCAGGCGATGCGCGGCAAAGATCTGCCCGATCCGCTGCAATGGGCCGACCAGCTCGATGATTTCTTCAAGGAGCTGCCGCGGGACTTTCGTTACGGGGTCGAGCTGCGAAATCCTGAGCTGCTGACCGGCGTACACGGCGAGGTGCTGAAGCGGCACGGTGTCGCGCATGTGTTCAACGCGTGGACGGAAATGCCGCCGATTGGCGAGCAGATCGAGTTGGGGTGGACGTTCTCCGCGGACTTCACGGTGGCGCGCGCGCTGCTGAAGCCGGGCCGCCGCTACAGCGATGCCGTGAAGCAGTTCCAGCCCTACGATCGCGTGCAGGAGCCGCAGCCCGGTCTGCGGCGCGATCTGCTGCAGCTGATCAACGCGTCGTTACGTAGGCGGATCGAAGCGTTCATCCTCGCGAACAACCGGGCCGAGGGGAACGCGCCGGGGACGATTCGCGCGGTGGCACGGCAGTGGCTGGAAGGTGACGGGACGACGGGATGAAAGGGTAGAAGGCTACCCGCAACCACCGCAGGGTTTCGGCTCGAGGATCAGGCGGACACCACCGGCCTCAACTACGCGTTCGTGCGCGGCTTCATCCAAGAGGCAGCAACGCCGGTGTGCGGGGGAAGAGGCGCGTGTTCAAGCTCGAGTCGCGCAACCAGGCCACCTACAGCGCCGGCGCCTCCCAAGTTGGAGACGCCGGCGTTGCAAGCCGTATTAGGGCTTGTTAGGGTAGTTACACGGCCCGTCTGTCGATGGGCAGTTGTGATTGGGATTATTCTGCCCACTGAACGCATCGCGGTAGGTGGTCGGATCTCCCGAGCCGGCCACACAACAGGAGTACGGGCAATACCATTGGTCATCACCCCAGTCCCCGTAGATGCCATCTGCGCCGGCGTCGAGGGCGTAGGTCTTCGAGAATGGGCAATCAGGTACACTCACGCAGGTCGGTCGAGGCTGCTCAGATCCCGGCTCAAGAGTCTTCTCGACGCAACATGAGTAGCCGTTCCAGTCCGGCCTCATATGACAGAAGTCATATGAACAGCTCCATTCGGCGCAGTAGACCGTGCCTCCCGTCTGGGCATTGATCGTCGGGATCGGTGGTCGTGTTGCTTGGCTTGGGTCCGAACATGCAGCCACGATCGCCACACTGACTGCCATGGCGATTCCAGCGAGCGGAAGTATTCGGCGGACAAATCGCATAGACCCTCCAGACTGTGTAAGAGGACACTACTGGACAGCTATCCCATTCGCGGGCGGCGCGGCGAGCGCTCCCTCGATCGCTTGCTGGAACAGCGCAAACGGGTAGGCGCCGCGGATGAGGACACCGTGAACCGAATCGCCGGTCGCACGTCCGATGATGAACGCGGGCGTACCAGCGAGACCGGCACGTCGCGCCTCTGTCGCGTCACGCTCGATCAGACCGGCGGTCTGCGGGGAGGCCACGCATACCTGGAACTGCGGGAGGTTCAGGCCGGCCAGGCGGGCGAGCTGCGGAAACAACTCGGGCGAGATTCGTTTCTGGCTTTTGAATAGAGCGTCGTGAAATTGCCAGTAGCGGCTGGTGTCCTGTGCGGCCGCGCAGCGCGCAGCTTTCGCCGCGCCCAGTGCGTTGGGATGGATGTCGCTCAGGGGGAAATCGCGGACGATGTAGCGCACCTTCCCGGTGCTCAGATATCGTGCGCGGATTTCGGGGAGCGTCGTTTCGAAGTGACGGCCACAGAACGGACACTGGTAATCCGTGAATTCGACAATCACCACCGGCGCATGAGGATCGCCGGCCGCCGCGGCCCCGCTGAGTGATACGGTCAGGGACTCAGCGAGTGAAGGCGCGTCCCCGCCGCGCCTGGCGTTTACGAGCGCGGTGAGCGTGACCGCAAGACTGTCGACGCGGCGCTCGAGTTGGGCGACACGCGCATCGCGCGCGCAGCCGGCCACCGATAACGAGATCGCGAGAGCGAAGCAGACGACGCGAGAATTCGACAGCATGGAACCTTCCGCGAAGAGTTATGCGGACGGTCCCCAGAAATGACGTGCGCTGTCAAGGAAGCGCGCTCCAGACGACATAGTTCCGCGCGCCAGACGACACAAATCGGACTACGGCAAACTTCCCCGCAGCTCGAGCTCGCCCTGCACCGGCATCTTCGCGGGCCGGTAGCGATCGAACATCGCGCTCTGATTCTCGAACCCGTGCTTCTTGCGCAGCTTCTCGATGCGCCGCGATAGCGCCTTCGCGTAATCGCGCGGCGCGTACCCGTGTCCCGCGTAGGCTCGCTGATATTTCGGTACCAGGTCGGGAAAATGCTCTGCCAATACGGGCAGGAAGCGATCGCGGATAGCGGGATACAGCCGCAGCGGCCCGGCATGAATGAACCGTGCCCCGGCGCGCTTCGCCGCGGCGAACAAGGTGTCGAGCCGCGCCACATCGTCGGTGATTCCGGGCAGGACCGGAGCGATGATCAACCCGGCGTTCACGCCCGCATCCACGAGCTTCCCCAAGGCGCGCAGGCGCGCGGCAGGTACGGGCGATCGCGCCTCGAGCTTGCGCGCCAGCGCGGCGTCGTGCGTGATCAGCGAGATGTGGATCTGGAGCTCGTTGCGCTCCTGCAGTCGCAGGAGCAGGTCGCAGTCACGTGCGATGAGCGGACTCTTGGTGATGATGCCGAACGACAGTCCTTCGCAACGCGTCAGCCGTTGCAGCACCGCTCGCGTCACGCGGAACCGGCGCTCGGCGGGTTGATAAGGATCGGTCGCCGTACCGATGACGATGCACTTGCCGAGTGGGACGCGCTTGAGATCGGCCTCGAGCGCGCCGACCACGTGTTCCTTTACGAAGATCCGCTTCTCGAATGCCTCCCACCCGTGCGCCCCGCGGTAGTCCGCAAACTCGGCATCGGTCAGCTTGCCCGCATCGTGCGCGCGCTCGACAACGTAGCGATGCGTATAGCGAGCGTAGCAGTAGCTGCAGCCGAATTCGCAGCCGACGTACGGATTGAGCGACCAGTAGTCCATGCCGGTCGCGGATGGTGGGTTGAGGACCCGCTTGGGAGTGAGGGAAACGAACCTCGTGCCGCGGAGGCGCTCATCCAGGATGACGGGCGGACGGCCCGACGGCCGGTCGGCCGGCAGAAGCGGCAGCTGCTTACCCACAGCGCGCCCAGCCGCATTGGAGACAGACAACGCAGCCGGATTGGTGGGCGGTTTTGGCGCCGCAGTCAGGACAGGGAGGGGTTTTGGGAGGGGCTTCCCGGGGTTTTTTCACCGCCATACATCCCGAATATAACCCGAAGATCGTGCTCAGCAACTCCGACTACAGAGGCTTGGCGAACCGCCTCCACAGGTAGTACACGGGCACGCCGAGGGCCACGATGATCAGGCCGGGCCAGGTGTATACCGGCTTCTTGATCAGCAAGTCCACGCAGATGAAGCCGGTCGCCAGGATGTACAGCACGGGCAGCCACGGGTACCCCGGTGCCTTTACAGGGCGTGGTAGGTCGGGCCGCTTGACGCGCAGGATCAGCAGGCCGATCACCGTCACCATGTAGAACAGCACAGCCGCGAAAATGATGTAGTTCAGCAGATCATTGTACGTGCCCGAGAGTGCCAGCAAGCAGGTCCAGACGGCCTGGACAATCAGTGCAAGCGCAGGGGTACGGTACGTGGGGTGCAGCTCACCGGCCTTGGCAAAGAACAGATTGTCGCGCGCCATCGCGTAGTAGACCCGCGCCCCCGACAGAATCAAGCCGTTGTTGCAGCCGAACGTCGAGATCATGATCGCGATCGCCATGATCGTCAGGCCCCCCTGACCGAACATCTGCTGCATTGCGGCGGTACCGACGGGCGGCCGCCCTTCAGTCCAGGTTTGGGCGATCGTGTCGATGGGCAGCACGTTCAGGTAGGCGACGTTCGCCAGGACGTACAACGTGACGACCAGCAGCACCCCCGCCGCCATGGCGAATGGGATGTCCTTCTCCGGATTCTTCAGCTCGGCTCCTGCGAAGCCGACGTTGTTCCAGGCGTCCATCGAGAACAGCGAGCCCACCATTGCTGCGACGATCACAGGGACCAGGGCGAGCGTAAAGCCGCCGGCGGGCCAAAAATTCGTCCCGAAATTGGCGGCGATCGCCTCGGCGTTGCGGCCGATCGCGAGACCGAGGACGATCAGCGCCGCGAGCGCCGCGGTCTTGATCGCCGTGAGTGATGTCTGGATAATCGCCGCGGTCCGTACACCGCGCACATTGATCCAAGTCAGAACGATGACCGACGCAATGGCGAATACCCGTTGCCAGGACACGCCGAGGTTGTAACCGCCCACCGTGCCGCCGAGGAAGATGGTATCGGATAGCGCGGGGAAGAGAACGGCGGTGAAGCGGGCGAACGCGATTGCAACGGCAGCGATAGTGGCAGTTTGGATGACCGTGAAGAGCGTCCACCCGTAGAGAAAGCCGAACAGGGGCGAGATCCCTTCGCGGAGATAGACGTAGTTACCGCCCGCCTTGGGGTACATCGCCGCCAGCTCGCCGTAGGTGACCGCGCCCAGCAACGTTACAACGCCGGACAGAATCCACACGAGGAGCAGCAGGCCGGGGGAGTGCACCTCGCGGGTGATGGATCCCGACACGATGAAGATGCCGGACCCGATCATGGATCCGACGACGAGGGCCGTGGCGTCGAGGCGTGAAATCGCCCGGACGAACTCGACCCGCTGCGGCTGGACCGGGGTAGTAGTCATGAGGGTGATAACCTAGTTGTCATTCCAGACGGCCGCTATCTTTGCGGTCCACCCGCCCACCGGAGATACCGTGCGTCTCCTGCCGCGCGAAGAAGAGTTTTTCGATCTGTTTACCGAAGTCGCCAACCGGAACAAAGAGGCGGTCGAGCATTTGCGGAAGCTGTTCGAGGCAGCGCCGGACCGGCGCACTCCGCACGTCGAAGCGATCAAGCGACTGGAGCACGAAGCGGATCAAGTCACGCACGAAGTGGTCAACCGGCTCGACCGCACCTTCATTACGCCACTCGATCGCGAAGACATTCATCAACTCGCATCGGATCTCGATGACGTCATGGACGCCATGGACGGCACCGCGCGACGGACCCAGATCTTTCGCCTGGGCGTCGCGCCGCAGGGCGTGCTGCGATTGGTCGACGTGTTGGGGCGGATGATGGGCGTGCTGTGGGAGGCAGTAAGCCGGCTGAAGAAGGGCACCGACGTGATGAAATACGCCGTCGAAGCGAAACAGCTCGAGGAAGAAGGCGACTCGATCTACCACGAGGCGCTGGGCCAGCTCTTCGAGAAAGAGCACGACGCCATCGAGCTGATCAAGTGGAAAGAGATTTACGACAATCTGGAGGGCACGCTCGACCAGGCCGAAGACGTCGCCAACGTGGTCGAGTCCATTACGATCAAGCACGCCTGATGATCGATTCCATCTGGTATGTTCTCGCAATCGTTCTGGTTGCGTTTGCTTTCGACTTCATCAACGGATTCCATGACGCGGCGAACTCGATCGCCACCGTCGTCTCCACGCGCGTGCTTTCCCCATCCGCTGCGGTGGTCTGGGCCGGCGTCTTCAATTTCGTGGCGTTTTTCGTGTTCGGGACCGCCGTGGCGAAGACGATGGGGAACGGACTCGTGGACCTCGCGGTGGTGGACGCGACCGTCGTGCTTGCCGGCCTCGTGGGTGCGATCGCGTGGAACCTGATCACCTGGTACGCGGGGCTGCCGTCCTCATCGTCGCATGCCTTGATGGGCGGGTATGCGGGCGCGGCCGTCGCCAAAGCCGGGACGCACGCCCTGATCGCGAGCGGGTGGATCAAGCCGCTCGCGTTTATCGTGCTGTCGCCGATGATCGGCATGGCGGTGTCGTTCACGTTGATTGTGGGGCTCTCCTGGTTGCTGCGGCGCTCGCTCCCCCGAAAAGTGGACCGGACCTTTCGAATACTGCAGCTCCTATCGGCGGCCGGGATGTCTTTGAGTCATGGGAGTAATGACTCGCAGAAGACGATGGGAATCATTGTCGGGCTCCTCGTGGCCGAGCGAGCGCTGTTCCAGGAACGGATGCCTTCCCTGTACCTCACCAGCGTTGACGTCATACCGACGTGGGTTGTATTTGGGGCATACGCAGCCATCGGCGCCGGTACCATGGCCGGCGGGTGGCGCATCGTGAAAACGATGGGACAGCGGATCACGAAGCTCACGCCGTTCGGAGGCTTCGCCGCCGAAACGGGTGCGGCGCTCACAATCGGATTCGCGTCGCACTTTGGTATTCCGGTGAGTACGACGCACACGATTACGGGCGCGATCACGGGTGTGGGAGCGGCGCAGCGAATCTCAGCGGTGCGGTGGGGCGTGGCGGGCCGGATTGTGTGGGCGTGGATCCTGACGATCCCGGCGGCGGCGGGGATCGCCGGGCTGTCATATCTCCTATTGCGGGCGGTTCTGTAGTCAATCGAGCTTGAGCGTCAGCACCCGCAGCTCGGTCATCTCCTCGATCGCGTAGCGGGGTCGTCATAGCACTTCACTCAGTCGCTGAACAAGCGACGCAGTCCACGTTCCGTTTCCGCCAGCGCCTCCTGGAAGTGCTGCAGCTCGCCGCCGAAGCCAAACCGCAGGAATCCGGGCGTTCCGAAGTGATCGCCGGGGCAGAGCAGCACGCTGTGCTGCGCGCGCAGCTTTTCGACGACGTCGAGCGCCGGGATCGCGCCGCGGTAGCGCGCCCAGCAAATGGCACCGGCGCGCGGTGCGTGCCAGCTGAACGTGTCACCGAATGTCTTGAGCCACGCTTCCATCACAGGGTAGTTCGCGTGCAGGATGCGCCGCGTGCGCTCGATCAGCTTGTCGCGCACGTGGGGATCGAGCGCCACCGAGGCGAGATGATCGGACGCGCCGGACGGCCCGATCGTGGTGTAGTCGTGGCGCGTCCATGCTTCCAGGCTGAACCCGGGCTGTGAGACGATCCAGCCGATGCGCAGTCCCGGGAGGCCGTACGCTTTCGACAGCCCGTTGACCACGATCAGCTTCTTGTAGCCGCTGCTCCAGAACGATGCGGTCGTCTTGCCGTCACGCTCCGCGCCTTGATAGACCTCGTCGGCCAGAATCCAGGCGCCGACTTCCGCGGCGCGGTCGAGGATCGTCTTGCGCGATGCATCGCTCAGCACGTGGCCGGTCGGGTTATGCGGATTGGTGACGACGACCAGCTTGGTCCCCGGCGCGATGGCGGTGCGAATCTCCTCGGCGTAGGGCTCCCAGCCTTCCTTCTCGTGCAGCTGAAACGGGCGGACCTCCGCGCCGAAGTTCTGGGTCAGCCCGGCGGTCTGCATGTAATTCGGCATCATCACGGCGACTTTGTCGCCGGGCTCGATCAGGCGCCAGCAGGTCACGAAGTTCGCTTCGGAGCTGCCGGTGGTGACGAGGATCTGGTCGGGCGAGGCGCCGGGGTAGAGCGCGGCGATGCGCTCGCGCAGCCGGTCGGTGCCGTTCGACTGCGCGTAGCCGAGGCGCACCTCGAGCAGCGGCAGCGCCGAGGCGCCGGCCAAGCCGAGCAGCTCGGAAATCGAGAGGGGGTGCACCCCAGATTCGGAGAGATTGAAGCGCACCCGGTTTTCCCAGGTGCTCTGCCACCGTTCCAGCTCGAAGGGGACGAATTTAGGGCTCATGGCTCGTAAAGCTCGCGCAAGTCCCGGGGTTTCTCCAGCCAGTAGTCGGGGGCCAGATCTTCGAGGTGCGCCCGGTCGAACGGGCCCCACAGCACGGCGGCGGTCTTTACGCCGGCCGCGCGGCCCGACTCCATATCGTGGCGCGAATCGCCCACAAAGACCGTACTCTCTTTTTGGACTTCCAATTCTTCGACTGCCTTCAACACGGGCTCGGGATGAGGCTTGGCGTGGGTAACGTCGTCGCACCCGATCACGATGTCGAACGCTTGGTCGAGCCCGGAAACGCGGAGCCCGCGCATCGCGCCGTCGCGCAGCTTGCTGGTAACGACGCCGAGCCGCTTGCCCGAGTTCTTGAGGCGGTGAATCTCGTCGACGACGCCTTCATAGGGTTTCACGAGCGCGTCGTGGTGGTAGAGGTTGTAAGTGCGGTAGGTCTGCACCATCGCCTCGATCTCTTCTTTGTCATCTGTGATCTCGCCGAACTGGGCCCACAGCGGCGTGCCGAGGCCCTGGATCCACATGTCGTCGGGCGGCATCGGCTCGTTGCCGCGGTGATGCGCCATGGTGTGGCGGTAGGAGCGCAGGATCAGCTCGATGGAGTCGATGATCGTGCCATCGAGGTCGAAAAGAAACGTGGTGAGGATCATCGCTGACAAGCTAGCGCACCGATCGTATGATTGCAGCGTGCACAAGATCCGCACGATTGTCATTCTCGCGATGCTGCTGGTCGGGGCGATCGCGGCTTTGTACTACGGAGTGCGCTGGTTCGGCCGCGAGCTGCATGACAAGCCATACGTCGCCAACGTGAAGACTCAGCTGCGCTCACTCGCCTCCGCTGAGGAAGGGTACCGCCGAGACAGTCTTTCGTACACGAGCGAAGTCGCGCGCGTCTGGCATCCGAGCGCCGAGACGCAGGGCATCGAGATCCGTATTCTCGAGGCTGGAGCCGATGGCTTTCTCGCGGAAGGGCGGCACGATGCCTGGGCCGGTCGGTGTGCGATTGCGGTGGGCCGTTCTGCCGGCGACAGCCTCCCGGTTGGTGAGCCCGTCTGCTATTGGGGGCGCGACTAGAGGTTCGCGACAACCATCAACGCGGCGACAAGCTCGACGCTGGTGCTAGAGTCTCCCGTGTCGACCGGCGCCAGCGCGTGATGCCACGCCAGCAGGTCGTCTACAAGCAGCGGCTGTGTCCGCGACAGCAAGTCATCGAGCACCAGCTCTTCACCCGCCGTCATTCCCGACGCCAGTCGTGATACCAACGCATCGAGCGCGCTGAGCTGCCCCCCATCCCCACGACGGGCGGCGCGTCGCGCAGCCGAGAGCACCCAGGGAATGAGCCGCCGCGCGACCCGATCTCGGTCAGTCGCCCGCCACCGCGCGTCCTGAACCGCCGCCAGGCGTGATCGGATCAGGGGAGCGGCGCTGTCGAGCGCCCGCTGCAGCGAGGTGCGATCGACAACGGCTGGCTCTGCGCCACCGACGGCCGCGAGGATTCGAGCCGCCGCTGCCGGATTGGCGCGCGCCGATTCTCCTTCGACGACGAGCGCTTCGACCACCTTCCCGATGCGAACCACCAGGACGGCGCAGGGTTGGTCTCCCCGAATCGCGGTGCAGGAGCCCGCGGGCGCATTGTCCGAGGGGGAGGCGAGTGGCGCCAGCTGATCGCACCAGTCCAGGCGGCCGTTGGTGCCGGCGACCTGCTGGGCCCCGACCTTCCTCGCGAGGCGCTCCTCCATTGCGAGCGCGCGGGCCAGCGGTGCAGGCGGAAGGAATGTGACGGTCGTAATCGAGTCATGGGGCGAGCCCAGCCGGTCGATTCTGCCGACGCGTTGTGCCAGTCGCGCGGGACTCCACGGCAGGTCGTAATGCACGACGCGCTGGGCATCCTGGAGGTTGAGCCCCTCGCTCAAGAGGTCGGTTGCGATCAGCACTTCGGTCTCCAGTGCCGCGACCGGCCGAGTGCCCCCCTGCGCTCGAGGCGCGAAGGCGCGCAACACCTCCTGCCTCGGCGCCTCTCCAGATGCAAAACGGCCGACCTGACCAAATACCGCGGCCACCCGGCGGTGCCGGAGCCGCTGCAGCAGATACCGCGCGGTCGGCTGGGCATCGGTGAAGACGACGGTCTTCGCCGGCCGCGCAGTGAGCAACGCTTCCATGGCGTCCGCCTTCGGATCGAGTGCCGGCGCGCGTGCTAACAGCTCGCGCAATCGGGCGAGGATGCGGCGGTCGTCGGCGAACGGCGCGGCACCGGCGCTCCCCTGGTCGAGCAAGAGCGGAAACAGGACCAGCTGAATGTCGGACTCCGCGGCACGCGGAAAGCACCGCTGGAACTCGCGCGGAGTGAGGGCACGACCCTCTGTCGCCGCGCGAGCCGCGAGGTCGAGGTAGGCGTCGTGACGCGTCAGCGCGGTCCGGAAGGCGGACAGACTCGAGCCCAGGCGCCGGAGCAACATCAGACGGAGCAGGGGAGCCGCACCGGCGCCCGCGCGCAACCGCGCGACTCCGGCTACGAGATCGGAGATCAAGGCATCCGCGCCCGGTCCGGCACGCAGCGTTTCGGTGGTGGAGCGCGGGAACACCATGCTGACCGGTCCGCCGTCATATCCTGCGCGCACGCGCTCGCGCGAGCGCGCCACGATGACGCGAGACACGGCGGCGTACGCCAGCGACCGGTCGGCTTCGCGCCGCGCGGCGTTTCGGAGCGAGGGAAGGCCCAACGCCGCGAGCGCATGGTCGCGCAGAAACAGCCGAAGCAGATGGAGCAGATCCGCTACGCAGTTGTGGATCGGCGTCGCGGTCACCAGGAGCACGCGGCTGCCGACAACGAGGCGCGCCAGCGCCCGATACCGGTTCGTGTCGGGGTTTCGAAACCGATGGGCTTCGTCGACGACTACAAAGGCGGCGGTCGGACGGTCTGACGGTCGGACGGTCGACACGCTCAGAGATTCGTGCGTGATGATCGGTACCGCGTGCTGGCCGAATCGGGTGAGCAAGTCACGCCACTGCGAGACCAGGACCGCGGGAACCACCAGCGTGAACGGTTCGTGGCGTGCGAGAGCCACTGCGAGCGCGACGTACGACTTACCCAAGCCCACTTCATCGGCGAGCAATGCCCCGCCATGCCGTGCCATGATCGTGGTCAGCCGCGCTGCGGCGGGGACCTGGTGCGGCGCGAGCCATGCCGGCCAGGTGGCGGACGACGTCGCGATCGACGCCAGTGGCGCGCCGTCGAGCAGGGCCCGCGCCGCGCTGGCGACGACCGCGCGCGGCGCCGCCTCCGCCGTCGGCTCGAGCGCGACGGTGAGAGGCTCAACAACCGGAACGAGATGCTCAGAGAGAATCCGCGGCCAGCGCGCGACGGTCGGCGGCATCGAGGTGAAAAGCGTCAGCGACGAGGTCGTCAGCGGGCTCGGAGCACTGGCCGCGGCGGGCGAGCTCTGCCCAAACCGCCCCAGGGGCCGGTACCGGCAAGCCACGCACCACGCGAGCGTTGAAGCGGCGGAAGCCGCCGCGCGCGGGATCGGCGACGAGGCGGGCGAGCGCAGTGAGCCAGCAGGAATTAAACAGCGCGGCCAACGCCGCGGCGTCGACGGCGTCGCGCGTGGCGATGCCGTAGACGGTATTGAGCGGCACCAGCTCCGCGGCCGGGACCGCCGCAGTGAGGCGACGGCCGAGGTCGGGCCACACCACACGATGCGCGGCGAACCCGAGGCCGGTACGGAACAGCTGCCACGGCGGTCCCGCTCTGTAGTCGGCTCGCCGGCGCAGTCGCTCCTCATGCTGTGAGAGACGCTCACTGAGCTCGCGCGGCAGGCGCACGAGCGGCAGGCCGTCGATCCCGTGGGTCCAGAGTAGGTAGCGGCGCGGCCGGCAGCGCCACGCGGTGACGTCCCGCCCGCGGACCGCCGGTCGCGAACCTGAACACTCGCGATCGAGCAGGAAGAGATCGTCGGCGCCTGTTTTCACACCGAGCTGCGGCGTCCAATGATCGCCGACGATCGGGAATTGGGCGCGCAGCCGCCGGCTCACGCGCTCCGCACCCGGAGCGAGAATCCAAGGACCGTCGCACTGCAGCTGCCGTTGAGGGACTGACGGTGCCGCGGGCTTGGGACCCAAAGCGGTGGCTGCCAGCTCCATCCCGGTGGGATCGGCTCGCGCCGCGACTAACGCCATCGGGTACACCGCCGCGCCAAAGCTCCGGGCGACCGGCTCCGGCAGAGGGGACGCGCGTTCGATACGCGCACTGTGGCTGAGCCGTCGGCGCAAAGGTTCGGCGTAACCGCTGGTTGCCAGTTTTGCCGGAACCAACAGCGCCACGACACCACCCGGGCGCGTGAGCTCGAAGGCACGCTCGGCGAAGGCAACGGCAAGATCGGGCAAGTGGGCGAAACCGCGTGTCGCGGACGGACGCCAACAGGTGTAGCGCGCCGCGAGCGTTTCGCGCACGCGCGGCGCCAGCCGCTCGGCCCGTACCCACGGCGGGTTCCCGGTCACGAGGTCGAACCCCCCGTGAACCATCACATCCGCGAAATGGGACTCGAACGAGAAGAACGGCGCCGCGCCTTCGAGTCGCAGTTTCCGCCGCGCGGTTCGCAGGTCCCGCGTGCTCTGCCGCAGCCGCGCGAGCCGCAGCCGCTGCTCGAGGTCGAGGCCACGCCTCCGGCCGAACAGGTCGCGATTGCGGCCGGCATCGAGTAGCTCGGCGATTGCCGATTCCAGTGCCGCGCAGCCATCGTCGAGGAGCTTCCGCGCGAGCGCGGTTTCCGCGCGGCTCAAGTCCGCCTGGGCAGAACGCTTCGCGAGACCTGCGAGGGAGAAATGTGTGCGGCGCGCCGCGGCGAGTCGCCGTACTTCGGCAGCGCTCCCACGGAAGGCGCGGCCGCCGAGGGATGCCGCCATCATCAGCGGATCGAGGAGCGCGTCGCCCTGAAGGACATGCCCGTCGAGGTTGGGCAGCGGCGCAATCCGCGTCACTTCTGCGCCATCCTCCTCGGCGACGAGCGCGAGCCACAATCGCAATTCGGTGAGGCGCACGGCTGTGGGTGTCAGATCAACGCCGAACAACGAGCGCGCCAGCACATCGCGCTTGACGGCCAGAGTCGGCCCGTCGCCGGCTGCGCGCCGGAGGCTCACCACCTCGTCGAGTGCTCCGAGCAAGAACGCACCCGACCCCGCGGCCGGGTCGAGCACCGTTAGCCCGCGCAGGTCGGGAGCGGGATGCGGCGCGACGCCTTCGTGCACCCACCGGGCAGCGGCAGTCGGGGGAATCCCGAAACGATGGGTGAGCGCGGCCTCGAGCCCCGCTCGGACCATCTCACGCACGAGAAACGCCGGGGTGTAGTAGCTCCCGCTGGTCCGCCGTTCGTCGGGGTCCATGACGCCTTCGAACACACGGCCGAGCATGTCCGGGGCGACGAATTCGCCGGCATCATGTTCGCGGACGGAAAAGTGAAAACGCTCGAACAGCTCGTCGAACGCCTCGCGCCACTCGCTGTTGCCCCAGACCGCCGGGCCGTGCCGCCGCTCCAGCGCCGAGGGCTCGAATAACCCGCCGTTGAGGAATGGGATCTTGCCCAAGCCTCGGGCGACCGCGCCGCGCTCCGCAGGCGGCCGATTCAACGCTCCGAAACAGAGCGCGTTGAGAAAGGAGCGGTGAAAGTGGCGCCGGCAAGCGACCGCCCGATCGAGCAGGTGCGCAACGTACCGGGTATCGCCGTTCAGCCAACCCTTCGATTGGATGAAATAGAGGAACAGCACGCGCGTGAGTGCGGTGAGCGTCAGGGCGTGACGGTCCACCCGCGATCGTGGGGTGGGGAGCCGCTCGGTGAGGTTGTCGAGCGTGTGCCTGAAGGCACGGAAGAACCGTGGCGTAACGCCCTCGCTCGCCAGCACCTCGCCGATCCGCAGCGAGAGCGCGAGCGCCGATTCTGCCTTTGCCGGGGCGAGCCGTTCGAGCGTCGCCAGGGACGAGCCGGACGGATTCGCGAGCAGGATGCTCGCCATACGCACTCCCACGGGACCGGCCGCGCAAACGAGCCGGAGTGGCCGGCCCCCCAGTGCACAGGCGAGGCCGCGCTCAGCTCCGGCGGAGAGCCGCCGCGCCGCGGCGCGCGCCGCCTCCTCGGGAGCGGCAGCCTCGAGCGCAAAGACCCGAAATGCGCCGTGCCGCGCGATCAGCGCGGCGCGAGCGACGTTCGTTGTCTCACCCAGCCATGCCTGCACGGGCACCGGTTCCCAGGCCGCTTCATAGCCGAGCGCCGCGAACAGCTCGCGCAGACTCTCGATCCGCGTCGAGCGGGCGAGAATGTCCCGCAGCACCAAAAGCCCCTCCTGAAAGAGGGGCTAAGGTGGGCTTGTCTCGCTATGAATTACGTACCGAACGACCGCAGACTGTGGCTATTACGTGCCCTTCTTCAATCTGATCTCACCATTCACCGTGCTCAGATTGAGGCCGCGACCACCGGCCCCGATCGTGCCCCGAATCCGCCGGTTGCTGAACCGCCCGGTAATCGTGAGCGGCCAGTCAGTCTCGATGTCGCCGTTCACCGTGTTGGCTCTGATCTCCGTGTCGAGCTTCCCTGGCATAATCAGCGTGATCCCGCCGTTCACCGTGCTGAACTCGAGATCGTTGGTCCAGTCCGCCCGTCCCATCTCGGCGTACACCGAGCCGTTCACAGTCGACGCTTCGACGAGGCCGGTCGTGCTCACCCGCACGCTGCCGTTCACGCTGCTCGCCCGCACGTCGCCCTTCAGCCCCTCCGCGCGCATTTCGCCGTTCACCGTCTGGCCGTTGAACTCGATGCCGGCGGGAACCTGCACCTCGAAGTCGACCGTCACGTCGTTGTTATCGGTGTTCGAGTGCCAGCGATCGCCGGGCTCGCAGCTGTTCTCCGCGCGGGCGCGGCGCGGCGTGGGATAGACGGCGCAGATTGTGATGCCGTCGTCGGACTCTACGACTTTGATCTCCACCTCGTCGGGATCGGAGCGGCGTGAGTGCTTTCGCGCGTTCACGACGGCCTCGCCGCCGCTGGCGAGCACTGCCCGCACATCGCCGTTCACACCCTTCACTTCGAGCCGCTTCCCGGCGGCGAGCCTGCCGTGCCAGTTGAAATCCTGGGCCTGCAGACCGACTGCCGCTGCGACCGACAGCAGCGCTGTGATCAAGGAGCTACGCATCGATCCTCCGGTGAACGGCGTGTTAGTGTGTCCATTTGTATGTTTTCGCGTACTGCCGGCTGTAGGCCTTCGCGTATTGGCGCGCGTATCTGGGCGCGTACTGCGCGGCATATTGCGCCGCGTACTTGGGAGCATACGCTGCCGCGTATTTGGTGGCGTACGTGCTTACGCTGCTTGCATCGAAGCTGACGCCCCACTCCGAATCGTTGTCGTTGTCGTTCTGGTTCTCATGGTGCTTTTGTTGGCGATCGAGCCGATCCAGCATCTCCTGCGGCCGGCGCAGCTCGATGTCCCCCTGGAACGATTCCAGCTCCATTCGCGCGCTCCCCGTCCCGATCTTGAACGTCTTGCGATGCTTGCCCGTCGTGTTCGTCATGGGAAGCGGGAAACTCGCGTCGATGTCGCCGTTCGCCGTCGCGGCCGTGATCGTGACGTTGGCGCGCTCGGGAATCGAGACCGTGATGTCGCCGTTGTGCGAGCCGAAGCTGTAGGACCCGCCGTCGGTCACGGTGCCCTGGTACAACACATCCCCGTTGATCGTGCCGGCATCGACGCTCGCCGACTGGATTCCGGTGAGCACGAGCTCGCCGTTCGTGGTTTCGACTTTGATCTCGCCGCTCACGTTCGTCAGCTCGATGTTTTCGTTGACAGAGTTCACTTCGATACGGCCCGACGCGTCCGCAAGTGTCACGCTGCCCTGGATCGACTGCAGCGTGATGTTGCCTTTGCCGCCGCGCACGTTGACTTCACCGTTCACGGTTTCGGCGCTGATCGGCCCCTGCATCCCGTCGACATTGATGTCCGCGTACGTGCCGTTGAGGGTAAGCCCCATGGATTGGGGTACCGTGATGTCGAAGTCGATCACGGAAGGCGCGCCTTCACGGCTGCTCGCCTTGATAACGACGGTGTTGCCCACCAGTGAGACTTCAACCCGTCCCCGGCGGCCGGTTTCGGCGTGCACTTTGACGCGATTCTCGCTCCACCCGTGGACGGTGATCCCGCCCCCGAAATTGTTGACCGAGAGGCTCGCGCCGGCCGGCACGGCGAAGGTCGTATCCGTTTGTCTTTGCGATGCCCCCCCCAGGGCGACCAGCATCGCGGCGGCCAGCATTGCAACCATGTTCGTTCTCCTCCTAGGACTGTGCCGCGGCCAGGTCGTTCACACGCCGCAGCAGCTCCACCTTGCGCCGCATCGTGTCGGCGAGATGGAGGTTCAGGTACGCGTTGCCGGGGTCGGCGCGCAGCGCCATGCGCGCTTCGGCGATCGCCCGATCGATGACGGCGAGATTCTTTCGCACGATCCGCACGGTCGCGGTATCGAGCCGCTTCTCATTCTGCGACAGCGCGGCCTGCAGATCGGCAATCGCCGCATCGGTGCTGCTCGTCCAATTGGCCACCGGTGTGATCGTCAGTCGCCTGGTCCCTGCGGTGTTGTCCGGCTGCTGGCGGGTGGCGAGCCACATGCCGCCCCCCGACAACAGCACGAGCGCGAGACAGGCGGCGAGGAGTTGCGGGACGCTGAAGCTGAACCGGCGCGAACCCGGCGCATGGCGCCGGGTCTCACTACCCTGTCTCAGCTGGGCGTGAATGTTGGGCCACAGGTCGGTCGCGGGCGCCGTGTCTTGCAGAGACTTCGCCCGCGTGACCACCTGGCGCAGCTCCGCGAGCGTCGCGTAGCACTGCCCGCAGGTCGCGAGGTGCGCCTCAAGCTTCGCGCGCTCATTGTTGTCCAGCTCGCCGTCGATGTACTCAGACAGCCGATTGGTCCACAGATCGTTCATCGTTCCAAATGCCTCCGCAGCGCCATCCGCGCATGATGCAGCTGCGATTTCGACGTGCCCGGCACGACGCCGAGCATGCGCGCAATCTCTTCGTGACGATACCCTTCCACATCGTGTAAGACGAACACCTGCCGCGCTCCCTCGGGAAGACTTGCCAGCGCTTCCTCGAAATCCATCGACAGCTCCGGCGTCACCCGTTTGCTCGAGAGGCCGTCGAGCGGCTCTGCTTCGTTGATGAAGCGGCCCCGCTCGATCCCGACGGTCTTCCGCCGCGCCAAAACCACGTTCACCGCCAGCCGGTGCAGCCAGGTTCCGAACGCCGACTCGCCGCGGAATGTCGACAGCTTCTGCCAAGCGCGGATGAACACGTCCTGCGTCACATCGTCCGCTTCATCGGCGTCGATCATCCGGCGCACCAGCGTATGGACCCGGGCAACGTGGGTCCGGTACAAGCGCTCGAATGCAGTGGCGTCCCCGCTTGCCGCGAGTGCCGAGTCGGCAGCTATGGAGTCAGCAGTCAGAGTGTCCTCGAGCACCTGTCTGGGCATGCACGGTCTTGGATATGCAAGCAGGGCAAAAGGTTGTAGTTAGATTTGGGCGACATGACGCCTTCCATTCTAGCCGTTCTGGCCATCGGCGGACTTCTGGGCCTCAGGCATGCCTTTGAGCCAGACCATCTTGCGGCCGTCTCCACCCTGGCGACAAGACCTGGCGCGAGGCGCTTTTGGAGCGCCGGCCGGCTGGGGCTGATCTGGGGACTTGGGCATACGGTCACGGTCGGCGCGGTAGCGCTTCTGATCATCGCGCTGGGGGTGCAGCTGCCCGCCGGGCTCTGGCCGGCGGCGGAGCTGCTCGTCGCTGGCCTCCTCATCCTGTTGGGGACGCTCGTGATCTGGCGCTACGTGCGCGGGCGCTGGCACATGCACGCTCACGTGCACGCCGCTGCTGCCCCGCATTTCCACCTGCACAGTCACGCCGCCGATCCGAGTCACGGGCACACGCACGCGGTGGTCGACGCGCGGCGCTCGCTCGGCTTCGGCATTGCGCACGGCCTCGCGGGAAGTGGCGCGATCGCCGCACTGCTCGTCGCGGCCGTTCCCGATACGATGTCCCGGCTGGTCTACTTCGGGGCGTTCAGTGCGGGAACGATCGTCGGAATGCTCGGCGTGTCGTTGACGTTGTCGGTGCTCGTGCGATTGGCCGCTGAGCGCAGTGCGCGGTGGGCAACGATGCTGCACGTCGGCGCGGCGGTGATGAGTGTGGTCGCCGGTGTGGTACTCGCCCAACAGGTGATTGCAGCACCGTAGCATTATGACTTGTGGCGCGGCTGCTGCCGCAATGGGGGGTTAAGGGGTGTAGGACGAGAAACCGACCATCTCCCCTCAGAGGCCCCCATGAAGTGTCTTCCGACTGTGTTCGCTGCCCTCGTCCTGCTTCCCGTCACCGTCTTTGGTCAGGACTCTACTCCGTTCCACAAAGGTCAATGGGCTGCGCAGTTCCAGGCGGGCGCGGCGTTCGGCTCGCTGGGATTCATCAAGTTTCGCTCACCGACTCATGCCCTGGTGCTCGACCTTCGCATCAGCGGCTCGCACCGCGAGGAGTTGGGGAAAGACAGCACCGGTGCGAGTCAATTGGATGTCTTGTTGTCGGTTGCCAGCGTTCAGGCGCGTTTTGGTTGGCGTCGTTACGCTGGCGACGGGAACAGGACCAAAGTGGTCTCGCACTACTCGTTCGGCATGCTCGCCGGATTCGGGCACAGCGTTTATGCGCTCCGCCAGACGGGCCACAGTCAGTCGAACGGATGGACGGTTGGGGCCTTTGGGGATCTGGGTGGAACGTACCTGCTGACTCCCAAGTTCGGCGTTGGAGCCTTGGCGACTGCGGAGCTGACCTATGGCAACTCCGTCTTGAAGGCATCGTCCGGCGGCGGGTCCCGCGATTGGTCGATCGGCGGGTCGGCGGTGAACGCAGCGCTGGTCGCGACGCTGTACTTCTAGCTGTATGACGTTTAGGGCGCCCCGTGTTGCAGGTGGGTGCGCCACGCCGGTAGGCTTCGAAATCTCCTACCCGGAAGGCACCATGTCCCGACTCAAGCTCGCTCTCGCGCTCTCATTGATTCCGTTGTGCCTGGCCGCACAGGAATCCCCCTTTCACGGCGGTCAGTGGGCAATGCAGTTCGGCGGCAATTCCAACCTGTTCAGCCTTGGGGTCCTGCACTTTTCGAGTGCGCGCTCGGCGTGGATCCTGGATCTCTCGAACTCCGTAACGGTGCTCAACGCCACGAATACGGACAAGTTTGGTGGCCCGACCACGAGCGCGGACCAGCAGTTCATCAGTCTCGATGCACGCTTGGGGAAGCGGCACTACCACACTGGAAACGCAAAGGTTGTTTCCTTCCAGACGCTGGCCCTCGAGGGCGGGTGGAGCGATCAGATGGTCGACGTCCCCGCCGGCAACGTTCGTCAAACCACCTGGAATGCCGGGATCAACGCCGAACTCGGCGGGGGATATATGCTCACGTCAGGCGTGAGCGTTGGGGGGACGGCGATGCTGTCAGCGGGCTATCTCTCTTTCAAACGCGACGATCCGGCGAACAGGGAGACGGGGCACGGCTATTACAGCGGCATTCGCGTGATGATTGCGTTGGGCCTGTACTTCTAGGCCCGATAACTCCGCCCGCGCCATTCGATCAGTCGCCGGCCGCGCCAGGCCGAGCGCAACATGATGAAGGCGACGACGGCTGAGCCGAGCGGATAAAGCAGGGCGTACCAGACCGGCGCTCGTTCGTGGGCGTACACCACGATCCAGGTGAGCAGCGATACGACGGTAGCGACGGCGGCCCAGTGCCAGCCGTTCGCGAGCCACAGGATCGGTGGTGTCACCCAGAACAGCGCCGGTAACCACAGCAGGTACGGAACTACCGCGCGAACGACGGCGATCGGCGGCGCCATCAGCGGCGCGCCCGACGCGAGATTCTTGGACCAGCCGGCGACGATCTCGCGCAGCGAGCCGTACATGCGCGTGGTCATGAAGTCGCGCGCCTGCGCGATGAAGATGTCTTTGCCCGCCCGCACGTAGTTTTGCGCCAACAGCAGGTCGTCGGTGACGCTGTGTTTGACCGCCTCGTGCGTGCCGGCGGCTTCGTATGCGTTCCGCGTCGTCAAAATGAATTGACCGTTCGCAATCGCATTCCAGTACGTGCGGGTGCGGTTCACCGAGGCGAGATAGGCGAAGCGGCTCTCGAGCGCGACAAAGACCTGCGGTTGAATCAGCCGCTCCCAGAAGGTGCGCATCTCCTGGCGCGGCAGCACGGTGAACAGGTCGACGCGCTCGGTCTGCAGGCCCCGCACCGCGCGCGGCAGCAGCTCAGGCTCGTGCCTGGTGTCGGCGTCCGCGAACAACAGCAGCTCGCCGCGGGCGACCCTGTACCCTTGCACGATCGCCCACTGCTTGCCGAACCATCCCGCCGGCAGCTCGGCGCCGCGCACCAGCCGCACACGGTTGCCGGTCACAGGCTCGACGATCTCGGCCGTGCCGTCGGTCGAGCGGTCGTCCACGACGATCACTTCGATCGGCGAGTAGGTGGTGGCAAGTATGGATCGCACGCAGCGCTCGATGTTGCGGGCCTCGTTGCGCGCGGGAATGATGACGGAGACGAGCGGCCCGGACGTGAGCGGCTCGTAGTCGCCGAGCCGGGAGCCGTGGATGAGGTAGCGAGCCAGGATGACCAGCAGCGCCACGATCCAAGGCGCCGCGAGCAGCCAGGTCATTTGCGATTCTCGAGCGACGCAACCACCACGGCGCTCGCCAGATGGCCAGTGACGTTCGTCATGGTGCGGAACATGTCGGAAATGCGGTCCAACCCCATCAGAATGCTCAGGCCGGCGATCGGCAGGCCAGTCGCGTGGAATGCCGGGAACAGGCTGATCACGCCGCCCGAAGGAACCGCGGCGACGGTCAACGATGCGAGAAACACCGCCAGGCCCGCTTGCAACATCTGGGCGGCGCCGAAGGGAATGCCGTAGAGGCGGGCGACGAACAAGACGGCGATCGCCTGAAACAGCGCGCTGCCGGCGCGGTTGATGCTCGCGCCGAGCGGGAGCACGAAGCCCGAGACCGGGCGCGGTATCTGTAAGTCCTTGTCGGCCGCGTCGATCATGTAGGGCAGCGCCGCCATCGAAGTCGTTGCGGAGAAGCCCATGAACATCGCGGGGTAGGCGGCGCGGAGAAAACGCCGCGGCGAAACGCGCGCGATCAGTGCCACGCTCGGCAGGTAGACGAGAACGTGGAACAGGGTGACGCCGAGAATGACGGCGGCGATGAACCACAGCATCGCGCGAACGATGTCCCAGCCGTACCGTGCCGCGGTCGGCGCGACCAGCGCGAAGATCCCGATGGGCGCGATCAGGAGTACCCAGTGCACGATCCGGATCAACGCATCAGTGGCCGCCTCGGCCATATTGATGAGCGGCGCGCGACGCTCGAGCGGCAGGGTTGCGGTCGCGATCGCGAAGATCGTCACAAACACGATGACCGGCAGCAGGTTGCCTTCGGCGGCGGCCTTGAATGGATTCGCCGGCACCAATTGAACGATGAACTGGACACCCGTGGGGAGGGTCTGGGTCGCCTTCTGAATAGTTGCCGGATCGGCCGCGGCGGCTTGCAGGACGGCTTGTTTTTCCGGCGACACCGCCGTTTGGGGCAGCATGACGCTCCCGATGGCGAATCCCAGAGCGATCGCGATGACCGACGTTGCCCAGAAGAACGCGAGCGTGCGGACGACAAGCCGCCCGAGCATCCGCAGCTCGCCCAGTTTGGCGAGCCCGGCAAAGAGCGCGGTTGCCACGAGTGGAATCGCGACCATGGACAGCAGATTCTTGAAGATGTCGCCGACCGGTTGAATGGCGATCAGCGCATTGGCGAGCGCGGGGTGTTGCTGCTCCGCCAGGCCAGCCGCGAGGAGGCCAAGCAACAGGCCGGCAATCAGACCGATTCCCATCCACACGTGGCTTCTCATCGGATGTCGGCTATAATATCGCCATGCCAGACACCACACACGCGCAGGTAAAAACTCCGAAGTGGGCGCTCATCCTGGGGGCCTCGAGCGGGTTTGGGGAAGGGGCGGCCAGGGCGCTCGCGCAGGCTGGCTATGATATCGTGGGCGTTCACCTGGACCGCAAGGCGGGCCTCGAGCACGTCGCCGAGATCCGCCGGGACATCGAGAAGTTTGGCCGCAAGACACAGTACTTCAACATCAACGCCGCCGACGAAGAGAAGCGCAATGAAGTCCTCACCGAGCTCGCCAAGCAAAAGCTCAACGTGGCTGTGTTGCTGCATTCGCTCGCGTTCGGGACACTGAAACCCTACATCGGCGGCGACGTGCTCACGAAGATGAACATCGACATGACGCTCGACGTCATGGCCCATTCGCTCGTCTACTGGGCCCAGGGGGTCGTGAAGCACGGACTGATGGGGAAGGGCGGCCGGATCTTCTCGATGACGTCGTCCGGATCGACGCGCGTGTTTGCGACCTACGGCGCGGTTTCGGCGGCGAAGGCGGCCCTCGAGTCCCATACCCGCCAGCTGGCGCTCGAGCTCGCGCCCCACGGGATCGCCGTCAACGCCCTGCGAGGCGGCGTGACCGATACCCCGGCGCTGCGCAAGATTCCCGGGAACGAGAAGCTCGTCGAGATTGCGACGCAGCGGAATCCGCACCACCGGCTCACGACCCCCGCCGACCTCGGCGGCGCAATCGTGGCGCTGTCCAATCCCGGCGCCGACTGGATCACAGGCAACGTGATCAACGTCGACGGCGGCGAGGAGATCTCTGCTTAAAACGGGGAAGGGGGACGGGGGACGGGGGACGGGGGAAGGGTGTCCACGCTACAAACCGCACGACTCAAACTGCGCGATTACCGGCCGACCGAGGTCCCGTTCGAAACCGGGATGATTGCCGCAGCCGTCGCCGTCGTGTTGCACGATGGTGATGGCGGGCTGGAAGCACTGTTCATCCGCCGCGCGGTCCGCGTCGGCGACACGTGGTCAGGGCAGATCGCCTTTCCCGGCGGGCGCCGGGACCCCGGCGACGCCGATCTCCGGGCGACCGCAATCCGCGAAACGATAGAAGAAGTCGGCGTCGACTTGTCAGCCGCGGAACGGCTCGGTGTGCTCGACGATCTGTACCCGCGGACGCCGGTGCTCCCGCCCGTCGTCGTTCGCCCTTTTGTATTCGCGTTGATGGCCCGGCCAACCATTGTCGTCGGCCCGGAGGTCCAGGATGCCTTTTGGGTGTCGTTCCGGGCCCTTCAGGCCCCGGCCGCACAGGGAGAGGTCATAGTCGATCATCCTGGCATCCCCCGCCGGGTACTTCCTGCATATACACTGGGAAATCGCACTATCTGGGGCATGAGCGAGCGCATTCTCACACCGTTAATTACCCTAGTTTCTTAGTCTTACAAAATCCACATCTTCGCTTGACAATATTTGAGAATTAGGCTAGCCTAATGCCCTGTCTCGTTGACAGGGCATTGCCCGGAGATTCGATGAACGCCGCCACCCGCTTACCACAGCCGCCGCTAACGCGGTCCGTCGAGGACTATCTGAAGTCCGTCTTCCATCTCACGAGCCAGGGCGGTTTCGCGACGACGAGCGACATCGCGGAAATGCTCGAAGTCGCACCGCCGTCCGTCAGCGGCATGATGAAACGGCTCTCTGAAACCGGGCTCATCGAGCACGTGCCGTATCGCGGCGTGCAGCTCACTTCCCAAGGTCGGCGCGCGGCGCTCCAAATGATCCGCCGCCATCGCATTCTCGAATCGTATCTCACCAGCAAGCTCGGCTACGACTGGGGGGACGTCCACGTCGAAGCAGAGCAGCTGGAGCATGCCGTCTCTGAGAAGCTGATCGAGCGCATGGCGGACGCGCTCGGCGAGCCGCGCTACGATCCGCACGGCGCCCCGATTCCGACGGCGGCTGGTGAAATCGAAGAGGCGGAGCTCGTGACGCTCGCCGAGACTGCGGTGGGGAGCAGCGTCGTGCTGCAGGAAGTCGGCGACGAGAACACGGAGCGTTTGCACTACCTCGCCGAGCAGGGGCTGATTCCGGGCGTGCAGCTCACCGTCATCGACCGCCAGCCGTTCAACGGCCCCACGATCGTGCGGCTCGGCGACGGCACGACGCGCGTCGTAGGTCAGGAGCTTGCGCTGCTGCTCTTCTGCCGGTCGATCGATGGCGAATAGCGTCGTCGACGCCGGTTGGCGGCGCCCGCGGTTCGCGCCGAGCCTCGCGGAAGTCTACCGCACGATCCCGATCAAACAGGGAAGCTGGTGGAAGAAAGCGTTGGCGTTCGCGGGGCCGGGCTATCTCGTCGCCGTCGGCTACATGGACCCGGGCAACTGGGCCACCGATCTCGCGGGTGGCGCGCGCTTCGGCTACACGCTGCTCACCGTCATCCTGCTGTCCAACCTGATGGCGATCTTGCTCCAGGGACTCGCGGCGAAGCTCGGCATCGTGTCGGGCCGCGACCTTGCGCAAGCCTGCCGCGATCACTACTCGAAGCCGGTTTCGTTCTTCTTGTGGGTGATCTGCGAAATCGCCATCGCCGCATGCGACCTCGCGGAGGTCATCGGTTCGGCGATCGCGCTGAACCTGCTGTTCGGCATCCCGCTCGCCTGGGGTATCGCCATCACGTCGCTCGACGTGCTGATCGTGCTCTACATGCAGCAGAAAGGATTCCGGTTACTCGAGGCGCTGGTGGTCGTACTCATCGCGACGATCGCCGGCTGTTTCCTGTTCGAGATTCTGATTTCCAAGCCGGATGCCGGCGCGGTGCTCAGCGGATTCCTGCCCCGCTTGACGATCCTGAAGGACCCCGACAAGCTGTACATCGCGATCGGCATCCTGGGCGCAACCGTGATGCCGCATAACCTCTATCTCCACTCCTCGGTCGTCCAAACGCGCAGCTACGAGGAGACGCCGGCTGGCAAACGAGAAGCGGTGAAGTTCGCGTTTCTCGATTCGACCGTTGCGCTCTCGTTCGCGCTCTTCATCAACGCGGCCATCCTCATCGTCGCAGCGGCCACGTTCCACCGCGCCGGTCAAACCGGCGTCGCCGAAATCCAGGATGCCTATCGCCTGCTGACGCCACTGCTCGGCGTGACGGGCGCCAGCGCGGTGTTCGCGTTCGCGCTGCTCGCCTCGGGTCAGAATTCGACGCTCACAGGGACGCTGGCGGGCCAGATCGTGATGGAAGGGTTCCTGAACATCCGAATCCGGCCCTGGCTCAGGCGGCTGATCACCCGCTTGATCGCGATTGTGCCCGCGGCGCTGACGGCTATTCTCTGGGGAGAGCATGGCACGGCCAAACTCCTGATCCTCAGCCAGGTGGTCCTAAGCCTGCAGCTCTCGTTCGCGGTCTTCCCGCTCGTGATGTTTACTTCAGACCGCCTGAAGATGGGGGAGTTCGTGAATCCCAGGTGGCTGAAGATCCTCGCGTACATCGTTGCGGTGTTCATCGCGACGCTGAACGCGTGGCTGCTGGTGCAGATGTTCAAGGGCTGGGTCAGCTGATGTACAAACGCATCCTCGTCCCGCTCGAAAACGGCCCCGCCGACGCCGCAATCCTCAAGCACGTCACCGGTCTCGCCAAGCTCCTCGGGGCCGAAGTGGTGCTGGTGCATGTGGCCGACGGGTGGGCGGCGCGCAATATGGAGCAGCTCAACCTGCGCGAGTCGCAAGAAATGAAGGAAGACCGCGCCTACCTGGAGCGGATGTCACAGGACTTGCGTCAGGCGGGGGTCGAAGTGGACGCCGTCCTGGCGGCCGGCGATCCCGCCAAGGAAATCGCGGCGACGGCGGAGCGGGAGCAGGTGGATCTAATCGCGATGGCGACTCACGGGCACTCGTTGCTGAGCGATGTGGTTCATGGCACCACCGCGACAGCATTGCGACACGTCAGCCGGATTCCGATTCTGATGGTGCGCGCGCCTGCTCCAGGGACCTGAGAATCGCGCTCAAACGGCGGTCTCGCGCCTCACGCAGGAACTCGACCTTCCCCTTGTAGGCTCGTTCAATCGACTGTATCAACGCCCGCTGCTGCTCGGGGTCGAGCTGCGCCCAATGGGCAAGCTGCTGCCACCAACTCTCGAAGCTCGCCAAGAGATGCTGTGTGAAGCTGCGGATCCCGCCCTCCCCGGCCGCCAGGTGGTAGGTGAGGTGGGGGCCCGCGGCGGCCCACCCGATGGCCGGACCGAGCGAGACGGCGCGGTCGAGCTCGTCCACGCTGATCACACCGCGCAGGACCAGGTCGATGCACTCCCGCCACACGGCAGCGGACACGCGTCCCACCACGTAGCCGGGAATCGACTTCTTGAGCACGATCGGGAAGCGGCCGAGGGACCGCAGATACTCGACCGCGCGATTCATGCTGGCGGCAGACGTCCTGGCTTCCGGCACGACCTCGACGAGCGGAATCAGCTCCGGCGGACTCAGCGGATGCGTGACGAGACAGCGGTCGAGGCGGCGCATGCGGCCAAAGATCTCCGTCGGCGGCAGCCCGCTCGATGACGAGCTGATCAGCGCGTCGTCACCCGCCTGCTGTTCGATGCCCACGAGGAGCTTTTGCTTCGCCGCGACGTCTTCGTGAATCGCCTCGATGATCCAATCGGCGTCCTGGACCGCTTCGGAGAGGAATTGCGCGCGCACCAGCTCGGTGAGGCCACGCTCCACGATGCTCTCGGGGGCACGACCGAGCGCCACGAGCGCCCGCGTGCGTCGCTCGACTTCGATCCACGCGCGCTCCATCGTCCCCGCGTTCAGGTCGAAGATCGCGACCGGCCATCCGGCCGACGCACACAACGCCGCCCAGCCGACGCCGATGTCGCCGGCACCGATCACGGCAACCTTGCGGGGAATCACGCCATCGCCTCCTCGACGAGCACACCGGCCAGCACGCGCTCGAATAGCAGCCGCCGTACGGGCGGCGTATGGACCTCCATCGCGACCCGCGCAAACGAGCCCTTCGGATTCAGCTTCGTGCGGCCCCGGCTCTGGCCGTCATCCAGGTCCACCGTCAGGCGAAGGTCGCTGAATGTCAGCACGTCGGGTTGGAGGAGGTACGCGATGGCGAGGACGTCGTTGATCACCGCGCCGTCCAAACCCTCGCGCTTTTTATGGAACTCGACGTAAAAGCGCAGCGCGTCATGCAGCCAGGGCCACTGCTGAGCGAGCCGTTCGACTTCATTCCCCTTGATCACGACCTTCCGCGTCACGTCGAGCCCGATCATCTCGGTCGGAATTTCCGCGGCGAGCACCGTCGCGAGCGCCTCGGGGTCGCACCACGCGTTGAACTCAGAGAAGCGCGTCGTGTTTCCCGGCGCCTCGATGTTGCCGATCATCGCGACGTGGCGGGCCACCTTCTCGCGGACCAGGGCGGGATTCGCGCGCAACACGAGCGCCAGGCTCGTGACGGGGCCAAGCGTCACGAGCGTGACTGGCTCAGGTTGGGCCTCGAGAAGCCGCTCGAGCGGGCGCACGTAGTCGAGAATTACCCCCGCGGGCGGCACTTCGGCGTAGCCGAGTCCGCTGGGCCCATGCGTATCGTCCGCCACCTGCAGCTGGCGTTTGAGTGGTCGCCGGGCGCCGATGCCCAGCGGGACGCGAACGGGGGGGGGCTGCTTCACTTTGCGCAGGATTTCGACGGCGTTGCGGTACGCGTTCTCGACCACGGTGTTGCCGTAGGAGATCGAGATAGCGCGGACGTCGAGTTCCGGGGAATTGAGAGCGAGGAGAAGCGCGAGACAGTCGTCAATCCCCGGATCAGTATCGATGACGATGGGTTGGCGCACGCTCTAGGTTAGGGTCCTCACTTCGGAAGTGCAAACGCGATGATCGCGTCCCCGGCGCCGAACGGGCCGCCGCCACCGGCGGCGATGACGACGAACTGCCGCCCGCCCGCCTCATAGGTCATCGGCGTGGCGCGCGCGCCCGCCGGCAGGTCGGCTTTCCAGAGCTCGCGACCGGTCTCGACATCGAACGCCCGAAACGCGTGCTCGAGCGTCGCGCCGATGAAGACAATTCCGCCCGCCGTCACGATCGGACCGCCAAGATTCAGGGAGCCCGGGAAGCCGCCCATCGTGCCCAACGGCACGTTCCAGACGATGCCCCCCGTGCTGAGACTCACCGCGACCAGCGCGCCGAACGGGGGCGGTGTACAGGGCAGCCCGGTGGGACCCAGAATGATGCGCCGGCGCATGAGGTACGGCGTGCCGCGCATGTTGGTGTACTCAAAGTCCGTCAGTCCGTGTGCCGCATCCGCGGTCTTGGAGCTGTCGAAGTTGAAGCTGTGCGCCACGAAGAGCTGGACCATGGCGGGGACGCGATTGACGGGCACGACGGCGAGACCGTGCCTTTCATCTATAGCGACTCCGCCCCAATGGGCGCCGCCGACGTTGCCGGGCTGTGAGATCGTGCCCTGCATGCTGGGTGGCGTAAACGGTCCCTCGTTGCGCAGCGCGGCCAGGAAGTCGTGACAGGCGGCCTTGGCCTCGGGTGTGGGCCCCCAGGCGTCGTCCGCGGTATACCGCAGCGGGACGAGGGGCGGCGTAACGGCCGTAAAAGGCTGCGTGGGAGATGCGACTTCGCCGGGGACGCTGCTCGCCGGGACCGGCCGCTCTTCCACGGGGAAGATCGGCGTCCCGGTCGTGCGGTCGAGGATGTACAGCATCCCTGACTTCCCGGTCTGGATGACTGCCGGGATCCTGGCGCCGTCGTGCGTCACGGTGACGAGCGTGGGCGGAGCGGCGTTGTCGAAGTCCCAGAGGTCGTGGTGCACGGTCTGGAAATGCCACACGACCTTCCCGGTGGAGGCGCGTAGCGCCACGATCGAGCTGGCGTAGCGGTCGTCGCCCAGGCGCATCCCGCCGAAATAATCCGGCGCTGGACTCGACGTGGGAAGGAACACGAGGTCGCGCTCAGGATCGGCGACAATCACGGACCAGACGTTGGCAGCCCCGACGAGCCGTGCAGAGCCGTACTGCCAGGTCTTGAACGCCGGATCGGCTGAGTCCTGCGGTACTGGATCGAACGTCCACTTGAGCGCCCCGGTGCGTGCATCGAAGGCGCGCACTTCGCCGCTCGCCGGCGCCAGGTTGGTGTTGTCCGCGACCGCCGATCCGGTGATGACGAGGTCTCCCACGACGGCAGGAGGGGACGTCACCTCGTAAAACGCGAACTCGTCCGGCCCGGCGCGCAGCCCCTTTCGCAGATCGACAGCGCCGCCCGATCCAAAGCCCGTGCAAGGCTTTCCTGTCGGCGCATCGAGGGCAATGAGCCGCGCGTCGATCGTCGCGGCGATGATGCGCCGCGCACAGGCCTCACCCCCCGTCCCCCTCTCCGTTCCGGAGAGGGGGTCTCTCCAGAACGCGACGCCGCGGCTCGCGAAGTCGCCGTAACCGCGGTGCGGGTTCACGCCCGCGTCGTAGCGCCAGCGCTCCGTTCCCGTTGCGGGATCGAGCGCGGCGACGATGCCTGTCGGCGTGATCACGTACATCGTCCCGTCCACGACGATCGGCGTGACTTCGAGCGCCGGCGGCCGGTGCGACATGCTCGACATGTCGGGCATGCCGGTGTGATACGTCCATGCGACTTGCAGCTGCGCAACGTTGGCACGCGTGATTCGCGTGAGCGGCGAGAACCGTGCGCCGCCGGGATCGCGGCCATACGCGGGCCAATCGCCTGGGGACTGGGGGTTGGGGGCTGGGGGGGCTGGGGACTGGAGGCTAACGAACAGCAACAGTGTCAGCATGGATCTCTTTCGCGATGGTTTGGCGCAGGTGCTGGAATTCGGCGTCGCCGCCGAAGCCAAAGATGCGCTCGATAATGCGTCCCTGCTTGTCGAGCAGCACCGAGTAGGGCAGCCCGCGATAGTGATATATCGCCTTCATGCGACCGCCGCCTGCGAAAATCGGAAACGGCGGCCGGAACTCGGTGACGAACGCGCGCATCTTGCCGGGATCCACATCGTCGGAGATTGCCGCGATATCGAACTGGTCGCGGCCGAAGCTCTTGTACAGGTCGGCCATGTGCGGGAACTCTTCGCGGCACGGCCCGCACCACGATGCCCAGAAGTTGACGAGCGTGACCTTGCCGCGGTAATCCTCGAGCCGCACCGTCTTGCCAGCGAGGTCGGGCAGCACGAAGGCGGGCACGAACAGATCGCGCCCGAGTGTGGGAGTTTGCGCGAGGAGACGGTCGGGATCGAGCACGCGGATCGTACCACGGTGGTCCACCGCGACGGCCGTCGCTCGCGTCCCGAGGGCTCGAGTCGTGACGATGCGGCCGCTCGTCGGGTCCAGCACGTCGAGGCGCAGGCGCGTCGCCGCCGAATCTTCGGCGCCGAGCACATAGAGACGTCCATCCGGCCCGACTGATGCGGCGATGTTCACGAGGGCATCCGCGACACGAATCTCGCGCCCCCGCGGAGGCAGGAAATGCGGATCGGGCTCCTCACGGAACAATCCGCGCTGGGTGCGCCACACCGTCGCGCCCGTCGGATCGAGCTTCAGGATCTCATCGCGCACCAGGGGAGCGAAATAGATCGAGCCGTCCTGCCCGACCGCCACGGCTCCTGCGTTCGCGAGCTGGGCCAGGTAAGCGCCCTCGGGCACATGGATCACGCCCAACCCGTGGCTCGGGCGGCCGAGCGTGTCCAGGAGCCACAGCAGCGGTTGGCTGCCATCCTCGCCGACGAACTGAACCAGGTAGGTGGAGCGCGCGGCGACGATTCGGTCATCCCCGGTGGCGTACAGCGACGCTGGGAACGGGCTCTCCCACTCCCGCACCAGCTTGCCCGCGGTGTCGAACACGACCCCTTCGCCGGTGCGCTCCGTGACTAGCAGCCGGCCATGGAGCGCCGCGACGGCCATGGGCGTGGCGAGCCGCGGATCGGCGATCGTGCGGACGACGTGCAGGGTGCCGTCGAAGGCCACGAGCCGGCTGTGGTCGGGGTCGGGCGCCCACGAGAGGCTACCGACGCGGGCCGCGGGGGAGCGGCCCAGGAAGAGGAGGGTGAATCCGCTGGGGGCGGGATGACAGGCGGTGAGGGCGAATAATCCGAGCGCCGCCGCCGCTGTCCCCGCCCCCGGCGGGCCGCGCATCAGGTGACGGCTGCGATCGTCTTGATCTCGATCGTGTGCATGCCGTGGTCCATTCGATGGACGCCGGTAATTTTCACCTGGCTCTCGGCGAACGGCTCGAGGCGCGAGTTCTGCGGGTCCGCGGGCTTGGAGCTGACGGGCATGTAGATCGTGCCGTCGGCGCTCAGAATCGCGAGCGCGACACCCGCCTTGGCGCACCCGGCGGCGCACTGTTTGTGTCCGGCGCCGGAGGCGCCCATGGTGGTGTAACAATTGACGTCGATCACCTGGCCCGTGAGCGACATGTCGTTGCCGGCGTTCGCCGCGGGCTTCTGCTGTTGGGCTGCGAGCGGCAGCGCGCACATCGCGAGCAACGCCGCAGCTGCGAGGGTTCGCTTCAGCATCATGCACCTCCGTGATAATGGTAAGGACATTACGTCCGAAGCCTGATACCCGGAACGGCTATATTGGGGCCCCATGAATGAGACCTTTCGAGTTCTGATCGACACATTCGGCAAGGGGTGGGAGCGGGGCGACGTCGACGCGATCTGCTCCGTGTTCACGGAAGACGCGGTGTTTCTCGAGACGCCCTTCAGCAGCCCGGATCGCGGGATGGCCGCGATCCGGGCGTACTGGAAGGATATCCCGCTGTATCAGGCTGAAACCGACTTTTCCTCAGGGGAGATTTACGCGGCGGGACCGTGGTTTGCGACGGAGTTCCGCTGCACGTTTCGGCGCAGGAGAACGGGCGAACAGATCGACGCGCGAGGGGCGATTTTTTGTGAGACGAAGGACGGGAAGATTTCGGAGATGAGGATGTACTGGCATCGATATGCAGGAGGGAAAGAAGAGCCTAAGGCTTAGGACATGCAAAGGCTAGGCAACAGACGCACCGCGGTTCACAGGCCACCGTCAACCGGACAACCCGTTCGCATACGTCACGGCGATCTCCATGAGCTCGGCACTCCTCAAGCCGATGCTCATTGCTAGATCCACCGCATCTTCCTGCTCCATCTTTTTCTCGATCATCATATAGGGGATCAGCGCGGCGGCGGTCCGGTTGCCCGATGAGCAGTGCAGCAACACCTTTTTCCCTTCCAGCCACTTCAACGTGCTATGCATCTGCTTCATCGTGGCGGTCGTGACGGCGCCATGGACGATCGGAACGCTGATGTACTCCAGACCGTCAGCGCGTACGGTTGCCGGCTCATCGAAGGGCCGAGGCTCCATCGGGTCGCGATTGTCGACCACGACCTGGCCGCCCGCGGCCTTGAAGGCTCTGAGCTGTTGCTCGGTTGGCTGACCGCCGGTAGCCCACCCTGGCACGGGTTCGGCAAGATTCGGGAGTCCGGCGAGCGCCGCAAGCAGGCTCGACGTTACGGGAGCCATCCTCCGGTAAAGCCCGCGCGTTGCAGCCCGCGGATGATGTGCGGATTGGTGCGCATCACGCGCCACACCAAATCGGTGCGGAAGTTCTCCACCATCGCCAGAATCGGCCCCTGATCGATGCCGAGGTAATCGACGTCGAACCAGCCGAACGTCGGGTCCACGCTGCCGACTTCCTGCTGGCCGGCGGCGGTGAACGTGGGATTGAAGGCGTCGAGGAAGCCGTAGGTCGAGAAGAGATGGTTCCCGTAGGTCGTCCGCATCGTGAGCAATGCGGGGATCGTGAACTCGGGTGCAAACGGCACCGCGCCGCCCACGGCGGTGGGGCAGAGGGTGCCGTCGTCGCGCTCGTCGCCGAGCGCCGCGCCGCGGGCCGAGTAGGTGTGGAACTGGCGGCTCCGGCCGGCAAGCGTGAGGGTCTTGTTCGCGGGGCCGTCGCATGCGGTCAGCCCCCAGACGTTGCTGTTGTAGCCGATCCAGGCGCCCGGGTTCGCGATCGCATACGCGCGCTGTGACAACGTCGCGCGGCGCGAGTTCTCGAAGTAATCGATCCCGCGCCCACTCATGTACGCGTCTTTGATGTTCCGGAAATCGATCCACACGTGCGAGTACTCGTGTCCGAAGAGCGGCGCGAACTGGACGAAGCTCTGCCCGTGGTACGTGCCCCACTGGTAGCCGCTGACCCACGCGCTCCAGGCGGTCGAGTCGGCCGGATGCGTCGGCGAGGCGAGGGCGATGATGAACCCCCCCCCGTTCTCCGGGTGCCAGCCCATGCTCACCGCGGGCGGCCGCGCTTCGGCCCATTTCCAATCGATGCGGAAGTAGATCGAATCGGCGAGCGCGCGGATCTGCTGCTCGGTCGTGTCGCTGCGATCGTAGTAGCTCTGCGCGAACAGGATGCCGGCGAGCAGAAGCGAGGTGTCGATCGTGGACAGCTCGACCGTCTGGAAGCGGCGGCCGGTTTGCATGTCGAGGAAGTGATAGAAGAAGCCACGATACCCGGTGGTGTTCGGGCCGGCCGAGTCCTGCGGGGCGGTCCAGAAGAACTGCAGCGTCTTCAGTGTGCGGCCTGAGGCCTCAGCCCGAGTGATCCAGGCGTGTTCTACGCCTATTGGGTACGCCGTCAACGCAAAGCCGACCGCGGCGATGCTCGAGAACGACGGGGTGGGCCAGCGGTCGGGCGTGAGGCCGTTGCCGGGCGGCGTCAGGTCCCAGAAGAAGTTGAAGGTGCGGTCTTGCAGGGTGTCGAGGAACGCAGCCGTGTCGGGCGCGACGCCCGGGCCCCCGGAGTTACCAGCACAGCCTCCGAGGGCCAGGGCGACAATTGCTGCGAACGCACTCCGACGGATCAGAAAGTGTATTGCGCCCCGAGTTGCGCATACCGCGCGTCAGTCACCGCGCAGTTCGGGTTGCCGAAATTGGCACTCGGTCTGAAGCCCTCGAAACAGCCGTAATTCTTGAAGTTCAGGGCGTTATAAACCTCCGCGCGGAATTCGACGCGATTATTACCGCTCACGCGGACGCCCTTGCTCAAGCGTACGTCGACATCGCGGAAGGCAAATGCGTGCGGAATGATAAAGCTCTGCTTCGCCGGAAACGCGTAGGAGGCGTTCGGCTGGATGCCAGGGCCGGACGTCACGAATGGGGTTCCGGAACCAAGCGTCAACAGGCCGCTGAACTGGATGTCGAGAGGTACATCGAGGATCCAGTTACCGACCATGTGATGACGCTCATCGCTGGTTGTTGGATGCTTGGGGTACTCGCTCGGGAACACGTAGTCGAAGCTGAACAAATCGCCGCCGATTGCCTGGGCCTTGCCATAGCTGTAGCTCAATCCTCCACCCCACGCCCACGTATGCCCGCCACGATACGGACGCTCGATCTTCACGTAGAGGGCGTCGTACCACGTACGAACTTCGTCACTCGAGATGATGACGTTCGAGAACGGCAAATTGGCGTTTTGATAGCAACAGTTCCCGTTCAGCCGCCGATTCCCGAAGATGTAGGTCAGGCCGTTGTAACTGCGA
>Ga0307290_10000037_pt1 | contig 46486 bp, 28 predicted proteins | sample ER_DNA_144_FD_194472 | JGI IMG/M metagenome (GOLD analysis project Ga0307290, IMG submission 194472) | Bulk soil microbial communities from the East River watershed near Crested Butte, Colorado, United States - ER_DNA_144 | ecosystem: Environmental > Terrestrial > Soil > Floodplain | place... | reverse complement strand
GGATACCGGCGCCGGCCTGGTTTTGATCCCTTTGAGCTTCTGCGGGGCCTGCTCCGAGCTGCGTCCCAGCTTGCCTGCGAGTTCACGCTGACTGGCGAGTAAGAGGTTGACCGCAAAATGGTGGGAGTCCCGGATCATGCCGAGCGTCTTGGAGGTATTCTCCAGGGCGACGACCACCATCGGCGGATCGAAGGCTGCCTGCATGACCCAGTTGGCCGTCATCCCATGGTCCTCTCCGCCTGCGGCGACGGTGACGACGTAGAGCCCGTAGGGGAAGTGGCGTAGGATGGTCTTCTTAGCGGCTTCGTCCATGACGGAATATATTGCGGTAATCCCACCGGACGCGCTCGCAACCGAAGTAGGCTATTTTTCGGCATGGCAACTCCAGCGCGCGCTGCACCCAAGGCAGCGAAGCCTTCGACTAAGCTCTCCAAAGCAGACCTGCTCGATATCTATCGCTTGATCTTCCTGTCGCGGCGCCTCGACGACAAGGAGATCCAGCTCAAGCGGCAAAACAAGATCTTTTTCCAGATTTCGGGCGCCGGCCATGAGGCCGTCCTCGTGGCGGCTGGGAAAGTGCTGCGCCCCTCCTACGACTGGTTCTATCCCTACTACCGGGACCGGGCGCTCTGTCTGACGCTCGGCATGACGCCGACGGAAATGCTGCTCGCCGCCGTCGGCGCCGCCGACGACCCGAACTCCGGCGGCCGGCAGATGCCGTCCCACTGGGGTCACAAAGACCTGAACATCGTCAGCCAATCGAGCCCGACGGGAACGCAGTTCCTGCAAGCCGTGGGGTGTGCCGAAGCCTGGCTCCGCTATGACCGCATCGACCTGAAGGACAAGCCGATCCATGGTGACGAAATCGTGTACTGCTCCGCGGGCGACGGCACTACGAGTGAAGGCGAATGGTGGGAAGCGCTGAACAGCGCCAGCAATCTGAAGTTGCCGGTGCTGTTTTTGATCGAAGACAACAAGTATGCGATCTCGGTGCCCATCGAGGTGCAGACCGCCGGCGGGTCCGTGTCGAAGCTCGTCGCGAACTTCCCGAATCTGCTGATCGAGGAAGTCGATGGCTGCGATCCGGTCGCGTCGCATGCTGCCCTCTCCCGCGCCGCGGAATGGTGCCGGCACCGCAAGGGGCCCGCGCTCGTCCACGCTCACGTGATACGCCCGTACTCGCACTCACTCTCGGACGACGAGATCCTCTACAAGCCGCCGCGCGAGCGCGAGGAGGAGGCCAAGCGCGACGCGGTGACGGCCTTCCCGAAGCGACTCATCGAGGAGGGTGTTGCGACCGAGGCTGAGATTGAGGCGATCAAGGCGCAAGCCGACGAAGAAATCCAGGTGGCCACCGACATGGCGCTCGCCTCGCCCCAGCCCAAGCCCGAGACCGCCCTGCAGTGGGTGTATTCGCCAGACGTCGATCCTACCTCCGAGCAATTCGACACCGAGGACGATCCGCACTTCACCGGCGAGCCGACCACCATGGTGGATCTGCTCAATGGCTGCATGAAGGACGAGATGACGCGCGATCCGCGCATTCTCGTCTTCGGCGAAGACGTCGCCGACGTCAGCCGCGAGCAATACCTGAAGGAAGTCAAAGGCAAGGGCGGTGTCTTCAAGGTCACCTGGGGGCTGCAGCGCCAGTTCGGCAGCGACCGCGTGTACAACTCACCCCTGGCCGAAGCAAACATCATTGGCCGAGCCGTCGGGCTTGCAACCAGGGGCCTCAAGCCCGTCGTGGAAATCCAGTTCTTCGACTACATCTGGCCGGCCTATCATCAGCTTCGCAACGAGCTCGCGACCATGCGCTGGCGGTCCGCCAATGCGTTCAGCGCGCCGGTCGTGGTGCGCGTGACGTACGGCGGGTACCTGAAAGGTGGGTCCGTCTATCATTCGCAGACTGGCGCTGTGGTCTTTACGTCGGTTCCTGGGCTGCGGGTCATTTGTCCGTCCACCGCCCTGGATGCGAACGGGCTGCTGCGCACCGCCATCCGCTCCGACGACCCCGTCATCTTCCTCGAACACAAACACCTCTACCGCCAGACCTACAACAAAGCCCCGAATCCCGGCCCGAACTTCATGATCCCGTTCGGGAAAGCGAAGGTCGTACGGGAAGGGACGGCCCTGACCGTCGTGACGTACGGCGCTGTCGTGCAGCGCACACTCGTCGCCGCCAAAGAGCTCGAGGAGAAGGACAGTGTGAGTGTCGAGGTGATCGATCTCCGGTCATTGTCGCCGGTGGACTGGGAGACGATCGAGGCGTCGGTCCGGAAGACCAACAAGGTGATCGTCGCGTACGAAGACGCGCTGTCCTGGGGCTACGGCGCCGAGATCGCGGCCGGGATCGCCGATCGCTGCTTCCCCTGGCTCGACGCGCCAGTGAAGCGTGTGGCGTCGACCGACACATTCGTCGGCTATGCGCCCAACCTCGAGGACTACATCCTGCCACAGGTGGAGGACCTCGCGCAGGCCATGCGCGAGCTGCATGCGTTCTAGGCCGGCGCTCACATACAGCGTTCTGTTTTTCCTGTCGGGCGCAACCGGTCTGATTTACGAGCTGCTCTGGGTCCGCGTCCTCTATCAATCGTTCGGCTCGACAATTCAATCCGTCACGACCGTGGTCGCCGCCTATATGGGGGGTCTGGGTCTCGGGGCTTGGGCCTTGGGGCGAGTCGCCGACCGCTCGCAGAAACCCGCCGTGCTGTACGGCTGGCTCGAGATCGCGATCGGCCTCTTCGGCATCCTCTCGCCGCTGGTCCTCGGGCTTGCGCACTGGCTGTACATCGGCACGGCGGGCGCGCTGGCGCTCGGCGGCGGCGCCAGCGTGGCGCTGCGCTTTGGACTGGCGGCGCTCGTCCTGCTGATTCCGACCACGCTCATGGGTGGGACGCTGCCCGTCCTGACGCGTGCACTCACGGGCGAAGATCGTGGGCTCCTCAAGCCGTCGCTGGGGCGACTCTACGGCCTGAACACGCTCGGCGCGATGACCGGTACGGCGCTCGCCGGGTTTTTCCTGATCGAGTTCGTCGGCGTCCGCGCGTCGTTGTGGGCGACCGCCGCGATCAACCTGGCCATCGGCGCGACAGCGATCCGACTCGGGCGTCAGCAAGAGGCGTTGGTAGTCGGACACCCGCCCGCCGAGGAGAACCTCCACCAACCTCCACCAACCTCCACCGCCCTCCACAACCTCGCTTTAGCGCTTCTTGCCCTCACCGCGTTCGCGTCGCTGCTCAACGAGATCGCCTGGACGCGCGTGCTGATCATGCTCGTGGGCGGATCGACCTATGCCTTCACGCTGATCTTGTTCGTGTTCTTGCTCGGCATCGGCCTAGGCAGCATCATCGTCGCGCGACGCAGCGCGCCTCGTGCCGAGACCGCCGCGACCGCGGGGCTCGCGCAGGGATTCACCGGTGTAGGCGCCGCCGCGCTGTTCGTATTCTTCGGATTCCTCCCGTCCTACATCATCGCGGTCTTCCAGATTCCCGATCTGAGCGCGATCTCGCGCCTCATGCTGATGGGAGTGGCGGTGGGCGCCGTCGTTCTGGTTCCCGCGATCGGGATGGGCATGACGTTCCCGCTCCTCACCGATCTCACGGCCCGGAGTCGCACGGCACGCGGGGCCGACATCGGCGCGGCGTACGCGCTCAATACCGTCGGCAGCATTCTCGGGGCGGTGATCACCGGATTTGTCCTCGTCGTCGCGCTCGGAACGCAGACTACGCTGCGCCTCGGCCTTGGCGTCAATGGACTCGCGGCATTGGCGCTCGCCTGGCTCGCCGCGCGCGGAGTCGCGGAGGGTTCGGCGGAAGACCGCAGGCTGCGGGTACGCGTCTTGTCAGCCGCCTGTCTGGGGACCCTCGCGCTGGTGGCGGCAGTGGCCGCACCCGGTTGGAGCACGCGCCTCATCGACCTCGGCCCCACGATCTACGCGCGGCAGCCCATGGACAGGGCGGCGCGGCAACGGTTCCTCGAACACCGCGGCGTGCGGCAGCTCGCGTTCCGGGAGGGGCCGAACGCGACCGTGAGCGTGTGGGAAGGCGAGAGCGGTCGATCGCTGCGCGTGAGCGGCAAGGTCGACGCATCCGATCGCGGCGACATGGACACGCAGATCATGCTTGGCCTTGCGCCCGCGGTTGCCCGGGTCGGCGCGACGTCCGCGCTCGTGATCGGCTATGGCACCGGCGTGACGGCTCATGTCCTTGCTGCCGTGCCGAGCGTAGCGCGGGTGAAAGTGGTCGAGCTCGAGCCGTCCGTCATGCAGATGGACAGCTTCTTCGTCGGGGTGAACGGCTCTGTGCTTGCCCGGCCCGGCGTGCGCGTCGTCATCGATGACGCGCGCAGCGCCTTCCAGCTCGACCGCGAGCGCTACGATGTGATCGTCTCGGAGCCGTCGAATCCGTGGGTCGCTGGGGTGGCGACGTTGTACACCCCCGAGTTTTTCCGCATCGCCAGGGCTCGACTCTCTGATGACGGCGTCTTCGGTCAGTGGATTCAGCTCTACCAGCTGCCACTTCCGATCGTCGCCGGGATCGTGCGGAACCTGCGCACGGTGTTTCCGCACGTGCACGTGTGGTTCGGAGGCAGCGCCGATCTCGTGGTGCTAGCGTCGCCACGGCCAATCAACTACGACCGCGGGTGGCTGACGCAGCTGCTGGGTCCAGGCGGTCAGCTGAACGCGATGAGCCGCGAGTGGCTGAGCATCGACAATACGGATCAGTATTTCGGTCGGATGCTGTTGGGGGACTCGGGCGTCACACGCTTGATTCAGCGTGCGAACCTCGAGCACAGCGACAATCAGCCGCGGCTCGAGTTTGTCGCCGCACGCCGGTTCCTCGACCCCGGGGCTGCCGCGGACGCCGTCTTTGATTCGCTGATCCAGCTCGGCAAGGGCGATGCCGGTACAGCGCCGTTCGCACTGTTACGCATCCTCGCCATGCGCCGCAGCGACGCCGGGGTCCTTCCCTATCTCGATGCCGCCCGCCGCGCCCAACCGGACGTCGTCGAGTGGAGCATTCGCAGTGCTGGCATTCGCTTCGCGCTGGGAGACACCGCGCAAGCCGATTCCTTGCTGGGTACGGTGATTGCACGGCGCGGGGCCTCCCCCTCCCCCGCCCCCAGCGCCCCTTCTGACGCGCTCCAGATGCGCGGTTTGCTCGCCGCCGCCCGCAACCAGCCGGTGGCCGCGATGGCCCTGCGCGAAGCGCTCGCCGCAGGTGCCGATACCGGACAAGTGCGTGCGGCGCTCTCGCTGCTGGCCGCGCGGGGATCCCGTTGGGGCGAGGCGGCGTCGCAGGCGCGTGGGGCTCTGAGCGCTGCCCAAGGCACATTTCGCCATCCGTTCCCCGGCGAGTTCCTGAGCCAGGCGCTGGGACAGATCGCCCTGGATGCCCCGCCCGCCTTGGCGGACAGTTTGCTCAGCTTTGCTGTGGGCCGGCGCCCCGGTTCGGCGCGCTACCGCGAGCTGGCAGCGGTCGCCGCGCTGCGCGCTGGCAGGTGTGAAGACGCCGCTGTGAGTTTCGTGGAGCTGCTGGATTTCGCCGTGCAACGGGACAACGGCCCGGCACTCGTACGGGATTGCTGGGCGACGCAGGACTCTACGGCGAGGACCGGGGGCGCTGCCCGCGGGGCGGCGAGGCGGGCGCCGGAGAAGCGCTGAGCACATCGCGGATCTCGCCCGCGGCGGCGATCACGTGATCGACATCCCGGGAGAGCGCCCGTGCCTGCTGAGTGGCATTGGTCAGATCGCTGAGCACTGCCGCCACGCCTGCCGACCGCAGCCGCAACAGATCGAACCGGACATTCTGCATCGCCAAGACGCACGATTCGATCTGCTCCTCGACCCGCCGGCGCCGGGTCAATAGATCGCTCAGCGCCTGGCGCTGGCGGTCGAGCAGGCTGAGCTGGCGTTCGCGCTCCGTTCCTTCCTCATGATGCTTCACCGCTTCAATCCGCACTTCGATTCGAGCCAGCGCGCCGTCATCCACATCGGCACTCATGCCGTGCAACATGCGCGCGAGCTCTTCGGCCCGCTTCAGGAGCGCGTCGACCGTGACGACGACGTCGGGGAGCAGCTTTCGCTCCGACGCGGGGACGCGCTCCATGATCTTGAGGATCGCCTCCCGGTCGTTGCGTGCCAAACGCACCGTGTCGACATGACGGCCGAACTCGTCGGCCTTCGGCGCCGGCAACGCGCGGCGCGGACCGCGAAGCGCTTCCTGGGCGTCCGGGGCTGCGGGGCGATTGAGCACGTCGCGCCAGGAATACCCATTCTGCCACAGCTTCATGTACTGCGGGAGCAACCCGAAACCGGCCCAGACCGCCGTGGGGAACAGCGACCAACTGAGACCACCGCCCTGTATCAGATCGATCAACATCAAGCCGCCGCAAACCGACGCCCACGAGACGAAACTGTCCCGGAACCGCACCACCATCTTCGACTCGCCGCTCGGCGTGAGATCCGACTTGGGATCTTTCTTTGCCGGCCGCGTCGCGCGGCGGCGCTCGGGCGGCCGACCGCCGCCAGACAATCGGGCCGGTGGCGGCAGACGCATCTCACCGCGCGCGGCGGCCCCGCCACTCGTGCGACGCGACGGCCGGTACGGCGGCGCACTGCGTGACTCCAGCGCGCGCCGCAGCGCATCCGCCGTCGGCCAGCGTGCTTCCGGTTCCTTCTCCAGCGAACGCATCACGCACGACGCGAGATCGTCCGGGCAGGTCGGTGTCTTGTCCTGGAGGTTGGGTGCCTGTTCCGTGATTTGTTTGAGCAACAACCCCGGAACAGTGGGTGCGGAGAACGGCAGCTCGCCCGCGAGCATCTGATACCCGACGACGCCCAGGCTGTAGATGTCAGAGCGCCCATCGATTTCCCGATCGCCAGCGGCCTGCTCCGGACTCATGTAGTGCGGCGTGCCGATCGCGACGCCGGTTGCCGTCAACGTTCCCGGGCCAGTCGTCGAGGTCAGCGCTTTGGCAATTCCGAAGTCCGTAAGGACGGTCCGGCCGCGGCTTCCCTCTAAGAGGATGTTGTCGGGTTTGACGTCGCGATGGATGATACCGAGGGCGTGTCCGGCGCCAAGTGCGTCCGCCGTCTCCATCAAGATGCGCCGGGCTTCTTCCGGTGGCAGTCGCTCGCGGCGCTTGAGACGCGCCGCGAGCGATTCACCGTCCACATAGGCCATCACGAAGTACACGAGTCCCTCGGGACCTTCACCGACGGAATGAATCGGGACGATGTGCGGGTGGGACAGGCGGGCGGCCGTTTCCGCTTCCCGGAGGAAACGCATGCGGATTTCCTCACGGAACGCGAGCTCGGGCGGGAGCACCTTGACTGCCACCGCCCGCTTGAGCCGCTCATCGCGGGCATGATAGACGACGCCCATGCCGCCGCGGCCGATCTCCCCGTCGAGCGTGAAGGAAGAGCCAAGGGCCTGACTCAGCCGCTGCGCCAACAGATCGCTCATGCCGTTTTGCAATCCATTCGTGGACTAAGATTTAGCCGCATCCATGCGGCCTTGCAACACAGTCTGGACGCGTCGTGTTGGCAGTCACGCGCCGCTTTGGCGGCGCTGGGAGGAACGGACCTGCCGTAGACGGCGTTTTTTCGTGGCATAGACGGTGCGTTCTGCTTGCCAAACCGTAGCTCACGAAACTTAGCATTGGGAGAATCCATGTCAGACCGGATGAGTTTGCCCGTCCTGCCGTTGCGCGACGCCGTGCTGTTTCCGGGCGTCGCGTCGCCGATTGGCGCGGGCCGTCCTGCGACATTGCGCGCCATTGAAGCCGCCCTCAAGAACCCCGACCGCAAGGTGTTTGCGGTCGCGCAGAAAGAGAATATCGACCAAGTCACGCCCGGCGTACTCTATACCACCGGAACGATCGCACGCATCAGCCAGGTGCAGCGCAATCTGGGTGGCGTCCAGCTGATCGTGCACGGCGAAAGCCGCGGGACGGCCGTGCATTACAGCGAGACCAACGGCTATCTCGAAGCGACCGTTCGCGAGGCGGAGGATCTCCCTCCTCTTAATGAGCAGGATGCCGCGTTCGTAGCGTTGCATCGAGAAGTCCGCGAGCGCGCCGCGGAGCTGGGACAGAAGTCGGGACTCCCCACGGAAGTCATCCAGCAGGTGCTGCAGGGTGTCAGCGACCCCGGCGCCCTCGCCGACCTCGTCGCCGGCCATCTCGACATCCAATCGCTGGAGCGCCAGCAGCTGCTGGAAACGCTCGCGGTGGAGGACCGGCTGCGGCGTGTGCTCGTTCACGTGCAACGCCAGATCGCCGTCGTCGACGCCCAAGAAGACATCAAATCGCAGGTCCAGGAAGAGCTTGGCGAACGCCAGCGTGAGATGCTGCTGCGCGAGCAAATGAAGGCGATTCGGAAGGAGTTGGGAGAAGAGGAAGAGGCGGCCGAGGCCGACGACCTGAAGAAGCGTCTCGATGCGCTCGACTTGCCGGAGGCGGCTCGCAAGGAAGTCGATCGCGAGCTGGCGCGCCTGGAACGTGCGGGGCGGGAATCGATGGAGGCGCAGGTCATTCGCACCTACCTCGAGACCGTCGCCGAGCTGCCGTGGAACAAGCGCACCGAAGAGTCGCTCGATCTGAAACAGGCGGCAAAGATCCTCGAGGAGGATCACTACGGCCTGCAGGACGTGAAGGACCAGGTGCTCGAGTTCCTCGCGGTCCGGCAGCTGCGGAAGCTGCAAGAGCCGAAAGAAGAAGCCCCGGGTAACGAGGACGACCGCGCCGCGCGCGCGCCGACCTTGCTGTTCGTCGGGCCGCCGGGCGTCGGCAAGACGTCGATCGCCAAGTCCATTGCGCGGGCGATGGGCCGGCCCTACGTCCGAATTTCACTTGGCGGCGCCCGGGACGAGGCCGATATTCGCGGCCACCGACGCACCTACGTGGGCGCGATGCCGGGCCGCATCATCCAGGGAATGAAGCAGGCGGGCGCCAAGAACCCGATTTTCCTGCTCGACGAGGTCGATAAACTGGGGATTTCCTTCCAGGGAGATCCGGCCGCGGCGCTGCTCGAAGTGCTCGATCCGGCGCAGAACGACTCGTTTACGGACCACTATCTCGGTGTGCCGTTCGACCTCTCGGAAGTGCTGTTCATCGCAACCGCGAACTTCCTGCAGAGCATCCCCGCTCCGCTGCTCGATCGACTGGAGACGGTGAACTTCGCAGGCTACACCGAGCGCGAGAAGCTCGAGATCGCCAAGCGGTATCTCGTTCCCCGGCAGCTGACTGAGAACGGCCTGCGTAGCGGTCAGTTGACGCTCACCGACGACGCGTTGAGCGAGATCATCGCGAGCTACACCCGCGAGGCTGGTGTCCGCCAGCTCGAGCGCGAGATCGGCAAGCTCGGTCGCAAGGTGGCGCGAAAGATCGCGGACGGCGCGGCGGAGAAAGTGACCGTCGGCCCCAAGGACGTGCCCGATCTCAGCGGGCGGCCGAAGGTGCATCCCGAGCGGATGGCCGGCGAGGATCAGGTCGGCGTGGCGACCGGGATGTATTACACGCCGGTTGGTGGCGACATCATGTTCGTCGAGGCGAGCGTCATGCGCGGCAAGGGTGAACTGCTCCTCACCGGGCAGCTCGGCGACGTCATGAAGGAGTCGGCCCGCGCCGCACTCACGTATGCGAAGTCGCACGCGGAATTGCTCGGCATTCCCGAAGGGGCGTTCGTCGATACGGACATTCACGTCCACGTGCCGGCGGGCGCGATTCCCAAGGATGGGCCCTCCGCAGGAGTGACGATGGCGACCGCGCTCGTCTCGGCGCTCTCGCGCCGGCCGGCCCGCCACGACATTGCGATGACGGGGGAGATCACCCTGCGTGGCCGCGTGCTGCCGATCGGCGGGGTCAAGGAAAAGGTGCTCGGCGCCGTGCGGGCGGGGATCAACTCCGTGATTCTGCCCAAGGATAACGAGCGCGACCTCGACGATCTGCCGGAAGAAGTGCGGAAGACGCTCGACGTGCACCTGGTGGAGGAGCTGGGTGACGTGGTGAGCCTGGCCCTCCGGGGGGCCCGTTTCGAAGCGGGCCACCTGATCTTCGAAACGGAAGCGCCGGTGCTAGCTAGCGCTCACGCCGGCCACAACTAGGTCGACCGCCGCTTCGCGCCAGCGCTCGCGAAGCGATGGCTCGTCCGCGCCGAGTGGGCGGGCACTCGTGGCAATCACGGCTTCCATGCTGAGATAGCCAACCATCAGGATCAGAGCCTGTGCGGCAGCCAGGTGCGGGTCGACATCGTCTCGCACCTGGCCCAGCCCCTGGCCTTCGGCCAGTAACACGACCAGCCGATTGATCGCCGGCGCAAACGCCGCACCACCGCCCGAGCGAGTTCCCTGACCGAGCAGCGCGACGATTTGCGGGTTTCTCGCGAGGAACTCGAACTGCGCGGCGAGCGTCAGCCGGAGCCGCTCGAGCGGCCCCCCGGCCGGATATGACAATTCCGCCAACGCGGTCTCCAGTTCGCCGGCCGATTGTGCGAGCACAGCCTGGAAGAGGCCGCGCTTGGAGTGGAAATAGTAGAACAGCAGCTGCTTGTTCACGCCCGCCCGGCGGGCGATCTGCTCGACTCGCGCCCCTGCGAAGCCACGCCTGGCAAACTCTTCTCGGGCGGCCGCGACAATTCGTAATGCTCTATCATTACTTAGCTTAGGTGGCATGGGCTGATTTCATCAACCGTTTGGTTGATGAAATCTAAGGCCCTTCGTCCTCCCCCGCCACTGTCCGCGCACTCGGCTTAGGCGCAGCCGGCCAGGCAACCCCCAAGTCGTTCCAGTTCAGCATCGTATTGAACACGAGCGCGAAGCTTCCCTGCGTCTCCCACCGCCAGAATGGTCTGATGGCAAACAACACGACGTGTCCCTGGCCGACCGGCGCATCGATGACCGCCGGCCGCCCCGCCAACTCCTCGCCGTTGACCAACAGTCCGGACAGCCGCAACGAATCGCGCTTTTGATGGAAGCTCAGCACAACTCGCGGCCGCGTCCGCGCCTGCTGGGCGGTGAGGTCGGCGTCCTGATCCTCGGGAACGTCGGTGCTCGTATCCACTTGGAAGAGGGGCTGCTGATTGAAGTAGACCGCCAGCGTATCCGGGTACCCGTAGGCGATCGGACTGCGCGGATCCTTCATCACCGCACGGTAGATCCCGCCCGACGCACGCAGCTGCTTGGCGGGCGTGATGTCGACGCCGCGCGCGACGCCATACTCGGTGAAAATCCCCGCCGTCCCACCCTCAGTGATCAGTACGCCGCCCGCGGCGATCCATTGATTCAACGCGGTCATCCCCTCGAGTCCGATGCCGGGCCGTACGTCGTCGGTCGAATCCGGGCCGACCAGGTTGGGGGTGGTTGCGGTGCGCCGCCACGGAATCGGCGGCCCGTTCATCGGTAGCCCGTTCACGATCTGCTGCGGGTTGTTCGAGACGAACGGCAGCACGAGCACGTTGAATTGCCGCAGCAGGTCACGCCGATTGAGCTGTTGGACGCTCAAGTACGTGTACGGGATCTTCAACACGTCGAACGCGTACCGCACCCAGCCTTCGTTCTGCGTGTTGAGCCAGGAATGCACCAGCGCGATCCTCGGCAGGTCGAGCTCGTGCCGCGCGACCTGCGGCGCGTTCGCCACGCCAACGACGCTGAGTCCGAGAGACTCCGCGGCTGGCCGGATCCGTCTCTCCAGACCCGCGACGGCCGGAATGATCGTCGTACCCCGACCCCAGCTGCGTTGCGCGACCGTAAACGAATCCTCGCTCGCCCACATCCGCACGTCACGCAGCGCGAGACGGAACTGAATCAGTCCGCTCTCCGTCGTCGGCGCGATCAGGTACGTCGTGCTTCCGCTCGAGCTCGTGACTTCACCCTTCACTCGCGCATCGGCGGACAGCAGCGTCGTCGGGCCATGCAGCACCGCGGTGTCGTTGATGGCGCGGAGCGCCACGTTGCGCACGAACTGCAGCGTCCAGCCCGTGTCGTCGTAGGGCGTTGGATCGTTCGGGCCGTAGTCCTGTTTGCTGAAGTAGCTCTTTGCGAGCGGTCCGTAGGGCTGGTCGAGCAGCACGACGTAGTCGCCTGCCGCGATGTCCGCGTCGCCGGCCTTGAACGGCTTTTCGGCGCGACGCACCTCGATGCCGTGGAAGCGGAGCAGGTTGACGAGATTGGCCGCCTCGACCGGCCTCGCCTGGCTCGCGGGGATCTGGAACGCGTTCGGGCCGTCTGTCGCATGCCCGCGCTCGATGGCGCGCACGCCCTTGCGGTAGAACTGGTCGAGATAGCGATGACCGTTGCGCGCCATGTAATTCAGCGCGATGAGCAGCGCCGACTGCTGGTAATTGATGTTGTTGCGAATACACCAACGCACGCCGTTGAGCGGCGGGCTGGGGCGGAACCATTCGACCGACGTCTGCCGGTCGGGGAGCTTCACGGTGTGGCAGTCGGCGCCGCGCGAGGTGTACGTCTCATAAAACCGGCCGATCGCATTGTGGCCGTTCGCTACCCAGAACATGTAGTTAGGTGTCCAGCCGTCGTAGAAATCGTGCGTCCACACGCCGGGCAGACCCCGAGTCGTCAGGGCCGTGATCTCCTGGAAGGCGAGCTCATTCCATTCGCTGATCACGATCGGGTCGAGCTCGCGGTTGTACGGACCGGTGCCCGTCGATGTATAGAGGAAAGGCACCGACTCGTGCAGGTCGTGCAGCACCGTGGGATGCCAGTCGAAGAACGCGTGCATCATGGTGCGCGTCAGCACCTGCGACATGACGATCCCGTCGCGGTTGTTGTCGTGCGCCGTGTACTTGCCCCAATAGATCAGGCCCGGGGCGATGTTCTTGTTCGCTTTGCGGTAGCGGTAGACGTCCACCATCCTGTCGCGCCCATCCACCTCAGTCACTGGCGTGATGAGTGTTATGACGCTGTCGCGAATCTGTCTGATGAATGGGGTCTCCTCGACCGTCAGCCGGTAGGCCAGTTCCATCAGCATCTCCGGCGAGCCGGTCTCGGGCGAGTGAATCGACCCCGTCGCATAGTAGATCGGCTTGCCCGCTGCGATCAGCCGCTGCGCCGAGTCGCCCGTCAGGCGCCTGGGGTCGGCGAGCGCGGCGGTGATGTCGCGATAATGATCGAGCTGCGCGATCGTCGCCGAGTCGGCGATGGCCGCCACGATCATCGGCCGTCCCTCATCGCTCTTGCCGAGGTCGAACACCTTCACGCGCGGGGACGCTTCGTCGAGCGCGCGGAAGTAGCGTGTGATGTCGGCGACGTAGGAGAGCCGGCCGACGGTACCCGGGACATAGCCCAGCACCTTTAAGGGACTCGGGACTCGGGCGTCGGTGGGGAGATGGTCGGTGAGCTCGGTGTTGAAGCGCGGCTCGGTCGTCAGCTCACGGATTTTGGCGGTGTAGGCGGAGTCTACCGGTTGCTGGAATGCCAGGAGTGCGATGAGGGCGATGACCATGCGACGTTCTCCGGAATTCGGGACAGTCCTTCCTTGAGGTAGTCCAACAGATAGCGATTCACCTGCTCGGGCGATTCCTCGGCCGCGTCGTGTCCGGTGCGCGTGAGGACGATGAACTCGCTGCGCGGCAGCTCATGCGCGAACCTCGTGCCGTCACGCAGCGGAATCCACCGGTCCGCGTCGCCCCAGAGAATCAGGGTAGGCGCCTGCACACGGCTCAGGCGCCCGCCAAGACTGTCGAACCTGAACTCCCGGAGCACACCTCGCAAGGCGCGCCCATACGCCGGATCGGGAACCGGAGCGTAGTACTGATCGACATCCGCTTCGGCGACCTTCGTGGGATCGGCGAATGTCGACCGCAGGACCCGACCTGTGACCCAACGACTGCGAAACGATGTCGCTATCGCTCCCACGAACCGCCAGCGCGCCACCTTCAGGACGACAGGCCAGCGCACACCGTACCCGGCCGCGTCGATCAACACGAGGCCGCGGACCCGATCCGGGTAGTTCAGCGCAACTTCCGCGGCGATCGCGCCGCCCATCGAATGACCCACCAGTACGGCACTTGCAATGCCGAGCGAGTCGAGCAACGACACCACGAGGTGTGCGTACGACGCATTGGTATACCCGTGAGCCGGCTTATCGGAGAATCCGAAACCGCGATTGTCGATTACCACGACGCGATACCCCGCGGCGACGAGCGGCGGCAGCTGGTGCCGCCAGCCGTACAACGACGCGCCGAACCCGTGAATCAGAACGACCGGCGTGCCGTTTCCGGTGTCGATCAGGCGCAGGCGCGTGCTATCCACGGTTCGGTACTGTGCGCGAAACGGACTGCCGGCGGGATACTGCTGTGATTCCGGGATCGGTGCCGCCGAGCACGCGCTCGCGAGCAGAACGATGCACGCCAGAGTCCGGTGGGATGTCACGATGGGGTCCGTAGCGCCCGCCGAGCCAGGAGCAGGACCAACGGGTGCGAGGTCCAGAGGCCGGCGATGCTCTCCCCTTCACCCGAGGTCATGACCAGCTGTGCGTCATCGACCAGAAGTGCTGTAACCTCGAGACCGTCCTCAGACGCGGGCTCGAGCCAGGATGGGGCGTCCGGCGGCATGCCACCGCGGGCGCGCACGGTCATCGTCGCGCGTTCCGCCGCGCGCCTCCACGCCGGGAGCGTCGGCCGCCACAGCTCGAGCGCCATCACTCCTTCTACACTCCGCTCGGCCCGGGCGACGAGTTGCATCACGAGGTTCGCCACGGCGCGACTGCCCGCCACCTCTCTCGTCATGGGATCGCCGGGGCGCGAGAGGTCGCGGACGTCTCGCCCCAACCGGTCTAAGGCCTCTCCCTGCCGGGTCGCCAGCAGTGCCAGCAGCGCCTGCGGGTCGATCGGACGATAGCGGGCCGGTCTGTTTGGCGGCGGCGTGCGAGTCGCCGCCCCCCGTGATACGAGGCCTTCCAGGGCGCTGTAGGCGTTGGCGCGTGCCAGGCGGGCGCCTCTGGCCACTCCGTAGCCGGTGGATGGGCCTGACCGGAGCAACGTCGCGTACACGAGCGACTCGGTGGGCGTAAAGCCGAATGGTGTGAGGTCAATGGCCACTGTAGTAGCAGATACTACTACCTATTCGTACGGCTCGCCATCCTATACGACGTTCAGGGGGATTCCCAACAGCCGCGCAATCAATGCCAGGCGGAACGTGACGTCGGTCTGCCGCTGCGCCGGGCTCTTTCCCGGCCCCTCGAGGGGGAAGGAGTGATATACCACGGCGTTCGTCGATTTCGGCATGACCCGCAGGCCGGACGGACTCCAGATCCCCTGGTCATCGCATTCACTGTACAGCCTCGCCAGGACCTTCACGGCACTTGGCACCTGGCGCACGATTCCCAGCCGTGCGAGCAACTCCAGCCAATACACGGCGAAGGGCACATCGGTGATCCGGCCCTGGGCGTCGGCGTGCAGCGGGTCACCCAGGATTTCGAATAGCGGTCGAAAGATCTTCTTTCCCGCCAGAATGAAGAACGCCCGCCTGGGCGTCGGGACCGAGAAATACGCCGCTAGGCGTTCGAGGAATCCCGCGCGCTCGCGTTGGACCGCGGGCATGAATGCGAGCATCTCGACCGAGAAGACGGTCGGTGGGTAGGCAAGGGGATCGAGCACGGTCTTGCCCTGCGCCTTCTTGAATGGCTTCTGCGCCGTCTCGCTGCGCAGATACATCGAGATGTCGCTCGCGATGCGATGCGCCGCGCCGCGCAGGCGCGGATCGTCCTGGTGCGCTCCGCGCGCGAGTGCCGCCGCCGCTCCCTGCGCTCCCATGTTCCGCACCCACAGCGCCAGGCCGGGATCGGTCTTGGCTGCTCGCTGGAACTCGACGAGGAGCGTTGGATCGTCGTCCCTCGACAGCAACCGGAAGAGGAATCGATCGGCGAACCGAAATACGCGTGCATCGGGCGGCAACCCCAGCTCGAGCAGTCGCCGGTATTGATAGATCGTGCCGACTTCCTTCCATCCCATCGCTTTCGACGGGGCGGGCGCCAGGAGGTTCCCTCCCCACAGTCCGGTGTCCTTCTGTTTCCGGACCAGAGCGAGCGCTTCCTTGTAGTGCTGGATCGCTTCGCGCAGCGCCGCGACGCGCTCGAAGTCGCGCGCCGGCTCGGGCACGACTTCAGTGAGCGTCCGATACTGAATCGGGAGACTGGCGGCCTCATACAACCACGACAGAGGCACCGTATGTGTGGAGGGAATCTCCAACCGCCGCTCCAATGGTAGGAGGTCGTACCAGCTGGTGCTGCGGGGTCAAAAAGCGGGGGCAAACTATCCCTCCCCCGCCCAATAGGCAATCGCGGGAGATTAACCCATTGTGCTAGAAGATGTTCCGACAATCCTCCCAGCGTGCAACGCACTGCACCCGACGCTTATGGCAACGGTCGCTGGAACTCCGACGACGGCAGCCACCGCGGCATCGACGGACTGTTGGCGATTGCGCGCGCGGCTCGCACCGTGACGCGCACCTGCTGCGCCATACCATCGAAGCGGAACGTCGGCTTGTACTCGTCGCCCGGCTGGTGATAGCGGTCCTGGTTGTAGACGTTCTCCTGCTCCACGCCCCACCCCTTGGGACGCCCGACGAAATCGACGCCGGGCTTGATCGACAACGCCGGTACACCGGAGCGCGCAAACGGAAAGTGGTCCGACCGAAAAAATGAGCCCCGCACGTCGGGTTGTGATTCGACGGTGAGCGCCTCGGCGCGCGCCGCCGCCTCGAACACCGGTCCCAGGGTCGAGCGATCCATCCCGAGCGCGCCTATATCGCCCGTCGCGCCCCGGACATTCGTGACGTCGAGATTCAACACGGCCGCGGTTTGCCCGAGTGGGACGAGTGGGCGCTGCACGTAGGCTTCGCTGCCAAGCAAACCGCTTTCTTCGGCGGTCGTCGCGACGAACAGAATCGAGCGCGCCGTCCGCGGCAGTTGCGTGAGTGCCTTGGCGGCTCCCAGAATCGCGGCAACGCCCGAGGCGTTGTCCTCGGCGCCGTTGTAGATCGAGTCGCCGCGGATCGCGGGACCGATTCCCTTGTGATCCCAATGCGCGGTGATCAATACCGCCTGCGATGCGAGTCGCGGATCGCGGCCGGAGAGACGCGCCGCGACGTTTTCCGATTCGACGCGACGCAGTGCACTGTGGATGCGGACCGACGCCGTCACGCCTGTCGCGACCGGATGGAAATCCCGGCGCGCCGCCGCATGACTCAGCGAGTCGAGATTCAGGCCGGCCTTCGACAAGGCCGCGCGGGCGGCGGCCTCAGTGACCCACCCGGCAAACGCGATACTCGGCGAATGTGGCTGGTCGAGCTTGAACTGCTCCACGGACCACGAGCCGCGCACGACCTCCCACGGGTATGTCGCGCTCTCCGTCGTATGAATGAGGATTGCACCGGCGGCACCCTGCCGGGCCGCCTCCTCCAGCTTGTATGTCCAGCGGCCGTAGTAGGTGAGAATCTTGCCGAGAAACACCGTCGAATCGACGAGGCCCGGATCGTTGACGAGCATGAGGAGCACTTTGCCGTGCAGATCAGCGCCCTTGTAGTCGTCCCATCGCCACTCGGGCGCCCGAATTCCGTAGCCGACGAACACGACGTCGCCGCTCGCTGCGATATCGGCTTCCGGCCGTTCTCCCCACGCGACGAACGCCTCCCGGTAGGCGAGCGTGTCGGCCGCCCCCGCCTTCCCCCACGAAAGCGTCGGCTCCGGCGTCATCCCGACGAGGGCAACAGGCTGGAAATACGTCCCGTTTGCGCCCGCCGGCTCGAGTCCCAACGCCTGGAATTGGGCAGCGATGTATTCCGCCGCCAGCCGGCCGCCGCGGGTCGCCGGCGCGCGGCCTTCGAGCAGGTCGCTCGCGAGGAAGCGCAGATGGGCGTCCATGGCGGCGGTATCTACTGGAATCGGCGCTGGTCGCTGTGCCTCGGCGATCGTCGCTGCAAGTATCAGCATCGCGACAGTATTCCAACATTTGTTCATCATTGAGCGGGTTGCTCCGGTGAGAGACGACAACGGACGGTATCGATCGTGCCCGGCCGGTTGCGGCCGGCTTCGCTGGTCATGACAAGCGTCGAATCATCCAGAAAATCGATCGCTTCGCCGCCGATCTCGATCCCTGCGATGTTGCAGGGACGTTGGCGCGCGAGTAGCAAACGGCCACCGACCCCAGGATAGAAGAGGTAGATCTCGCTGTAGGTGCGCAGCGCCACGACGCGGCCGTCGGGCCGAATAGCACCCCCCGTTACGAGTCGCCCCGCCTCGGAGCTAGGCCGGATGTCGAGGGTCTGAACCAGAGTCGCGACGACAATGTCGGACGTCGTATCAGGCGTTCGCCAGGCGCTGCGATCGACGCGATACAATCGGATCGCGCTTCCTCTCGTGGCGCCCTTACTGACGAGATACACCGCCGTGTCGCGGGGCGATACATAAACCGCCTCGACGTCATGCGAGCCATCTGGGTACCGCAGGCGCAACACTGCCGGCGCTCTCGTCGTGCCTGATGTGTCGCCCGCCCGCTCCGGCGGCGCCGGTTCGGGAACGGCGTAGATAGTGACGAACGGCCGGAACTCCATGTTGTCGCCGCTGTCCGCCAGGTAGACGCAGGCTCGGGGCTGCAGTCGAAAGGCGACCGGGCAGGGGCCAAGCGATATGTCTTCCCAGTCGATCGCCTGTGCGCCGGGAACGAGCAATGCGCCACGGTCCGTACCCCGCAGGTCCGTCGCGTAGAGATACGGTCCATCGCCCGAGTCGTTGTGCGTCCACAACACGCCGGGATACGCGCGGCTCACCGCTACGCCGGAGCTTTCGACGAGGCGCGGGCTCTGAAACGCTGCTTGCATGAGGAACAGCGCGGTTGCGAACATGAGACTCCAAGAAGATACTTCGCACATGCGCGACGCAAATGTTCGACTGCAAGGCCGCATCCTCTACCTGACTGAGGATCCGGGCTTCGTGCGAGCGCAGCTCGCCGGGAATGACCCGGCCTGGACACCAGAGCGCAAGCTGCGCGACGACATCTCCACCGACGAAATCACGCCCGCCTACATCTGCTACTACTACGACGAAACGCTGGGCGAATTCCCCTACCTCGGACTCAAGTGCCACGACGAATTCCCGATTACACGGGGCGCGGTGAAACGCGGGGGGTTCGTGGCGGCGGTGAGCGGCAAGCGGCGCGGCAAAGGCTCCTCGCGTGAGCAGTCGCCGTACGCCGAGATGTGCGCGGGGATCAAACTGGTCGTAGCCGAAAGCATCGAGCGCATCTACCGCGAGAACTGCCAGAACCTCGGCGTTTTGACGACGACCGATTTCTCGATTCTCGACAAGGTGCGCCGCGGCGAGGTCATTCCGCTGTCGACGTTCACCGCGGGCGAGGGCGAGATCACGCGCGGCATCATCGAGCACGGCGGGTTGTTCAACTACAACACGGCCCGGCTGAAGGGCGAGGTGGTGCTGCATCCGCCGAAGACGCCGCAGCGGCCGATGACGCTGGGCGAGAAGATCCTCGCACGCCGCTGGGTCGTGGATCCGGCGAAGGGAAAGATCGGCGTTCCCGCCGTGAAGCCCGGCGACGAAGGCTTCGTGTTGACCGACATCCGCTTCAGCCACGAATACGTGACGCCGATGGCGGCGATCTTCTTCGAACAGCTCGTCGGGAAAGACGCGAAGGTGAACGATCCCGGCTCGATTCTCATGTTCCGCGACCATCTCACCTTCCTGCCCGAAGCAATGACGCCCGAGCGCGTGAAGGAAGGGTTACTCGACGTCGCGCTGCAGCTCGAGAAGAAGCAGCGCGAATTCGCCACGGCGCAGGGGATCAAGCTCTATGGGGAGTTGCGACTCGGCCATCATGGTTCCGAAGCGATCTGCCACTCGAAGATCCTGGAATCGCACGCGCTGCCCGGGCAGGTGATCATCGGCTCCGATTCGCACACGCCGCATGCCGGCGCGGTGGGCTGCGTCGCGTTCGGCGTGGGGACGACTGCCATCTTCAATTCCTGGATCACCAAAGACGTGCGGCTGCAGGTGCCTGAGACGGTCAAAGTGGTGATCACGGGCCAAAAGCCCGACAACGTCACGGCGAAGGACTTCATGCTGGAGGTCCTGCGCCATCCGTACGTCAAGACCGGTAAAGCGATCGGCAAGCTGGTGGAGTACTGTGGCGATGCTGTCGAGTCGCTGTCGGTAGACGAGCGTGCCACGATGACCAACATGACGGCCGAGGTGGGCGGGTTTACGGGCTACGTCGCGCCGGACGCCAAGACCGTCGAATACCTGATGGACTATCGGAAGATGTCCCGCGCTGATGCGGAGCGCTTGTGCGCCGGCCTCACGAGTGACGCCGGAGCCGAGTACTGCGAGGTCATCGAGATCGACGCGGCGAGCATTCGCCCGATGGTCGCGCTCCCCGGCGACCCCGGGAACGGGCTCCACATCGATGACGTCACCCAGCGGATCAAGGTGGACATCGCGTACGCGGGCTCATGCACGGCGGGCAAGAAAGAAGACATGGACATGTACGCGCGCGTGCTCGCCGAAGCCGCGGGACGCGGTGAGCGTGTTGCGCCGTGGGTGCGCTTCTTCATTCAATGCGGCTCTCAGGACGTGAAACGCTACTGCGAGGAGAAGGGCTACCTGGATGTGTTCCGGCGGGTGGGCGCCACGTTTCTCGAGCCGTCCTGTGGCGCCTGCATCAATGCGGGGCCGGGAGTGTCGAAGACGCGCGAAGAGGTCACCATCAGCGCGATCAACCGCAACTTTCCGGGCCGCTCAGGACCGGGCCAGCTGTATCTCGCCAATCCCTATACCGTCGCTGCCTCGGCCATTACCGGCTACATCACCGCCTGGACGCCCGGGATGGTGCTGGAGACTTCCTACTCAGGGTAGGGTGCCGCGGATCTTCACTCTCACGGCGCGCGCACCGCTTCCAAAATCCAGCGCGGACGTTACGGTCGTACTCGAATCCGGAACCGACTTCGCCGTGATCGTGAACTCGCCGTTCAGCATGCCTCGCGCCACGTTGAACGTGGACCCACCCTGACTCGAACCGTACTGGCTCGACGTCGTGCGAAGGTGCCCGCCGCGCGACAGCCACTTTGTCACCGTGGAATCCGTCGCCTGATGGATGACGAAGCCCGTGCCTGTGCCGGCCGTGTCCAGAGTGAAGCGCGACCATAACGAGTCCGCGATCGGCGCGCGACCCGCTCCCAGCAGAAAGAACACCGAGTCCATGGTGCCCGTCGCGCCATCGTAGCCTCGCCAAGCGAGGATCGCGGTGAGGTTGCTGGTGATATGCGAGCCGCCCTGCGTTGCGTCGATGTCGAATTCGATGCCGACCACGCGCGTCGTATCCCCCCCCGAGCCCTGCGCGACGCGGGACGCGCGATCCATGAACGGGAAAACGAGTGCGGACATCAGCGCGTACAGGCCGGAGTCTCCGGTAAACGCGGGGTCGAGCGTGGTGTCGTGCAGGAATGCCGAATCGAGCGCCAGGCGTACAGCCACGAGCTCGGCTTCGGGGATCGCGTCGGGATCGACATCGCCCGCATCGGAGCACGCAGCGATAACCCCGGCACACGCCAGCGGGAGCAACATTCTTCTCATGTGGGGGAATATGGTGCTACTGCCCGCCACCCGTAACCGTCACGACCGGCACCCGGTAGGGACGAAGTGAATCGCGCTGGTATACGCTGCGGGGATTCCAGAGGACCCACGTCTCGATCCCCAGCTCTTCGGCTGCGCGGATCTGCTCGCGAATCTCGTGCGGCGTATAACGCGGCTTGCGCCGGCCGAGCGTGAAGGCCTGGAGATAGGGGCGGATCGTGGCGGCTTTGGCGAGCGGTCGTGAACGCTCGAGCGCTTCGCTGAGGGCGTTGCGAACGACGCGGTAGGGCTCGCCGTTCGGCCACGCGAGTCCGTAACTGCCCTTGTAATAGTGGCTGGGATAGACCATCGGTAACACGACGTCCGCGACCGTCACGAAGTCTTCCCACACCTGGCCGATGCCCAGGTCTCCGGTCGCCGACGCCGTCAAGCCGAAGATATCGAATGTGACGGGGACGCCCAACGGCTGAATGCGATTCACGAGAATGGCGATCCCCGCCTGCACGCCCTCGCGCTGCGTCTCGCCCTTCTTGCGTGCCGCAAAGATCGCCTGTGCCATCGCTTCCTTCGGCTCGTCGGGGAAACGCACGTAGTCGAACTGGACTTCGTTGAAGCCGAGCCGCACTGCTTCCTGCCCGAGCTGCGCGGAGTAGATCCAGACCGAGTCGTTATACGCGTCCACCCATGCGCTGCCGATTCGATCGCGCCACAGTCCGCTGCCGTCGCGATTCTGCACCGACCATCGCGGCCGGTGCTCGGCGAGGAGCGGATCTTTGGCGACGACGATGCGCGCGATCGCGTAGATGTCGTGTGCGCGCAGGGTATCGAGCCGCGATTGGACGTCTTTCGTGCGGACGCATTTCGTTGCGCCGATGTCCTGCGCGACTTTCACTTCCGAGGGATAGAGCAGACAGCCGGTGTCGTCCTTGACGTCGACGACGAACGCGTTGATCTCCGTCGAATCCGCGAGCCGGACCAGCTGCGCGAGTTTGCTCGATCCAAACGCCCACGCGTTGACGTACAGCGCCTTGATCGGATCCGCCTGGGAGTTGTCGAACATCGGATCGGGGAGAACGTAGCGTAGCTCGATGCCGCGCAGCCGCATCGTCTCGGGCGACGATGGCAGCTGCTGGGCAAAAAGGCCGCGACTTGCGATCGCGGCCCAAAAGAAGAAAGCGCTTGCCTGCCGAGCCAACTTCATAGGGGCCACCAACATAGGAAATCAGCCCCCGGCCGGGCAAGGATTACCCGCACATCACGGGCGTAAGCTGTTGAATAGCAATGGGTAAGTGGCAATGCTCTGGCCGCGATACTGCGGCCGGATGCCGAATAGAATCACGTGCCCACTGCCTTGCTGGACGTCGAGGATCGCGGCCTTTCCCGCAATGCGTTCCGGATGGAGCACCCAACCGGAGAGCAACACGCGCGTCGGATCCTCGGGCCACCGCCCGACGACCTGCGTCACGTTCGAGTCGAGTACCTCGAACGCGGGCCCTCCCTGAAACCATCCGATCGTCTCGCGCGGCATCCCGTGCGCGACGGCGGTCGAGGTGTCCAGCTCCAGCCGGAAGATCGAGCCCGGCGCGTAGAAATCCTCGTCACTCACCGCTTCGAGGACGTTCCGCACCGGCAGCAGCAACGCCTGAATCACGAATCGGCTCGCCTCATTCAGCGCGATGAGCGTTCCGCCGTCCACGACGAACTGCCGCAGCGCCTCGCTCCCGTCGGGACCGATGCCTCCAGCGTACGGCGCCGGATAGCGCGGCGGCAGGCCTTCGAGAATCTCGCGCGGCGGCTGATCCGGCAGAATGATCACATCGAACTGATCGTGCAGCTTCCCCGCGCGCACCACGGAGTCGACGAGCGACGTGTAAGGCACCTTCCAGTTGTCGAACACCCACCGCGTCCAACCCTCATCCATCGTCGCGTCGTACGACTTGTAGAGGCCAATGCGCGGCACCTCTCCCCCTGGCCCCCTCTCCTCGGCGAGGAGAGGGGGGACGGGGGTGAGGACTCGCGGCGTGATCGGCGACGACAACGGAACGCGCAACGAGTCGTTTGCCGCGATCGCCGTCACTCGCATCAGCAGCGGCAGGGTGTGCGCGGTGACGTCGTAGGGCCGCTCCGGCGGTCCACCGGGATACAGTCTCCGGTCAGGATAGCTCTGCACTTCGAGGAGCGTTTTGGCGAATGCCGCGTATGGTTGGCGCAGCACGACGACGTACGTCCCCGCTGCATGGCGCTGGCCCTGCAGGCTGAACGACTGCAGGGCCGTGCGAATCTCCACGCCGCCGCGCCGCAGGATCCCGAGCATCGCGCTCAGCGCGACGGAGTCTTGACGCGCGGAGATGACGTAGGCATACGGCCATTCGCGCCAACCGCGGATCGCGCGCGTCTCGATGTTGAAGAAATTGGCAAGCCAGCGCTCGCGCTCGCGCGCCGCATGCGTGAGCAGTGCGTAGGCGCCTTCCGTCTGATAGGACACGATATCGCGCAGCGACCAGCGTCCCCCGCGCCAGGGGTTCGTGAAGTTCCACGATCGCTCGCGGGGGTTGTATCCGCGCTCGCGCGCCTGCAGCCGGTCGAACGGGACGTCGATCGGCGTCGCGAGGTCCGCGCTCGCCGTCTCGGAAAGGATCCGCACGCCGCCGTGATAGTGCTGATACGCGCGCGCGGGCGTCCACGCGTCGTACGTGGAATTGATCGAAATGCCGGACTTGCCCTGGCCGGCGAGCTCCCACGCCATCGCGCTGCCCAGCGCGTTCACACCATCGATGAGCAGCGGATCGACGTTGGGCTCGACAGGATCGAGATACGGAGGCAGAAACAGCCGCGCGCCGTTTGCATCCATCTGATGGATGTCGTGCACGATCTGCGGGTGCCAGACGTTGTAAAGCGAATCGACCGTCAGCTGCGTTTCGACCTGCGTGAACGCGTACCAGTCGCGGTTGTTGTCGTGCCCGGTGTAATGGTGGTACAGCTCCGGTGGCGAAGTTCCTTCCGCGGTCGTCCCGATCGTGCGGTTGTACCACTTCGCGACGATGGTGACGCCATCGGGGTTCAAGGACGGCACGAGCCAGAGAATCACGTTGTCCAGGATCGCGCGCGTCGTCGCGCCGGTATCGGTCGCCAATCGGTACGCCAGCACGACGGGCGAGAGGTGCCCACCCACCTCCGTCGAATGAATGCTCGATGTGATGAGCACGATCGTCTTGCCGTTTTGCAGCGCATCGCGGGCGGCCCGACTGGTCCGGAATGAGCGGGGGTCCGCGAGTCCCGCGTTCACCTGCCGATAGTAGTCGAGCCGCCGCAGGTTCTGCGGGCTCGAAACCACCAGCGCGATGAAGGGCGCGCCGAGCGTCGTCTTGCCGAGCTCGCGGTAATCGACCCGGTCACTCGCCTTGGCGAGCGCCTCGAAGTAGCGGACGAGCACCGGCCATTCCACGAGCTTGCGGTCGTCGCCGGGCTCGAACCCCAGCACGGAGCGCGGCGTGGGGATTACGGCGGCGGCGACGGGGCGGCGAGTAGCCGCGGCGGGAGGCGGCGCGGCTGGCGGGGGCGCGGGACGGCGTGTGCGGGGCCGCTGGGCAAACGCCGGCGCTGCCAGCAGGATTCCTGCCAGCGCAACGAGCATGCACCTGCGCACCGTCAATGCTGGCTCGTCGTGGCCGCGGGCGCCGCTTCGCCGGTCCCGATCCAGTGCGCGAACCAGGTCCGGATCCGCTCCAGCCGGTCGACCAGAAGCCAGGGCGGACCCGTGCGCGACAGACCGTGGGAGGAGCGCGGATAGCGCACGAACTCGGCCGGGATGCCGCGTTTGCGCAACGACATGAAGAGCTGCTCGGCATCGGTGATCGGCACGCGCTTGTCGTCCTCGGAGTGCACGATCAACATCGGTGTGTGCATGCTGGTCGCGTACTTCATCGGCGAGAGCACGCGGTAGAGTGAATCGCTCTCCCACGGCGCCCCATTGAACTCGTACTCGGTCAGCCCCTGGGCATCGGACGATCCGTACCACGAATACCAGTTGAAGATCGAGCGATCGGTTTGCGCCACCCGGAACCGGTCGGTGTGGCCGACGATCCAATTCGTCATGAAGCCGCCATATGAGCCGCCCAGAACCGCCATGCGCGCCGTGTCGACGCCGCCTTTGCTGCGTGCGATCGCGACGTCCACCGCCTGCATGAGATCCTGGTAGTCCTCCATCCCCCACCGTGCGCGCGTCGCGTACGTGAACGCGTGCCCGTAGCCGCTCGACCCGCGTGGATTTGTGAACAACGCCCAGTAGCCCTGACCCGCCAGCATCTGAAACTCCGGAAACAGCACGTTGCCGTAGTTCGAGTGCGGGCCGCCGTGAATCGAGAGCACCAGTGGGTAGCGCTTGCCCGGCTGATAGCCGTACGGCTTCATCAACCAGCCTTCGATCTTCAGGCCTAGGGCGCCGGTGAACCAGAACGTGTCAGCGGGAATCACGGTGACCTGCTTGAAGAGCGAATCGTTGAACGACGTGAGCCGGCGGTCCGCCCCGCGAGCGAGCGGAGCCACATACAGCTCGGTGCCATGCGTGATGTCACTCGCCGTGTAGGCGAGCGACCGCCCGTCTGTACTGACCGAGAAGCCGCGCAGCTGGCGCTCTCCCGTTGTCACCTGACGAACTGGGCCACCAGCGACGGCCACGGCAAAGAGATGCACGTTGCCGTTGGTCTCGGCGCTGAAGTAGATCGTCTTGCCATCGGCCGACCAGGTGGGACCGCTGGGGTCGAGACTCCACTCAACTGCCGTGAGGTTTCTGGCGGTGCCTCCGCTTGCCGGAATGATGCAGATGTCATTCTCCACGTCCCGGCCCTTCGAGCACACGAACGCGATCGTCTTCCCGTCCGGAGACCATGCGGGCGAGCTGCTTTGCGGGAAACCGGTCGGCAGGGCTCGAGTCGTGCCATCGGCAACATTGAGGAGGAACAATGCGGGCCAGGTGTCGTTCCGCACCTCCTTGTTCTCGGTGGAGTCCTGATCGAATGCGATCGCCTTGCCATCGGGCGACCACGCCGGCGAGTTCTGGCTCAGATCGCCGCTGGTGAGCTGGCGCGGTGCACCGCCGGCGAGCGGTACGAGATACAAATGGCTGGGGCGCCTGGTCTCGCGCGGGGGCAGGTACCCGCGCTCATCGCCGACGATCGGGATCGACGTATACACACGGCCGTCGAAGCGTTTGGGATCGGCACCACGGGTGATCGCGGCGGGGGACACGCGGGTGCGCCACGTCTCTTTCTTCATGCTGTCCGGCTCATCGCCGCGCCACGCATACGCGAGCCATTGCCCATTTGCCGAGAAGATGGGCATCGCGTGGACGCCTTTGATCTGGAATGCTTCGCCGCCCGGAGCGGCGGTCCGCAGAAACCAGATGTCGTCATCCGCGCCCTCACGCTTGCTCGAGAACGCGAGCAACGAGCCGTCGGGCGACCAGTTCGGGTTCGACGCTTCGGTCGTGGGACTGGTGTAGCGGAACGAGGGCGCGGAGCCGTCGGCGGGCGCCAGCCAGATCTCGTTGTGGCGCCGGTCCTTGTCCTCGACGACCGTGGTCACGACGAAGGCGACGCGTCGCGCGTCGGGCGACAGCGCCGGACTGCTCACGACGGTCAATCGATAGTAGTCGGTGGATTGCCAGGCACGCTGTTGTCCCTGCAGAACGGCTGGGACCAGAAGACCGATGAACACGACATGTTGCAAACGCATACGCGTCTCGAGAGGGTCGGGGCGACTGAAAATACATGGGGTCAGGACAGTTCGCTTGTCCTGACCCCTGACCTGTTCACCACTGCTTGGTCTGCTGCGTTTGCGGCGTCTCCTAGTTCAGCTTGTGCAGTTCTACCCGTCTGTTCTGTGCCCTTCCTTCGGGCGTCGCATTGGGCGCGATGTAGCCCGAAGCCCCGTATCCTCGTGCCTGCATCCGCATCGGGCTGACGCCCCGGCGAGCGAGATACGCGCGCACGGCGGCAGCCCGCGCCATCGAGAGCCGGAGGTTCATCGGACGCAGGCCTGTTGAGTCCGTATATCCCGCGATCTCGATCCGAATCTCAGGATTGGCTACGAGGGAACCGGCCACCTGATCCAGAGCTGCGTACGACGAGGTCGTCAGCACCGATCTGCCGCTCTGGAAGTTCACACCCTGCAGAATCAGCGTCGGGCGGGCCGGCGGCGCGCCCGGGGGCGCCGGAGTCACCGCGCGCTCCTCGAACAGCAACAGGCAGCCGAATTGATCGACGCGCGAACCCGCCGGCGTGTTGGGGCAGCGATCCTGCGGATCGATCACCCCGTCACCGTCGGTGTCGTGCGCGAGCGGGCAGCCGTTTGCATCGACCTGAATCCCCGCCGGCGTGTCGGGACACTTGTCGAGGCCATCGCCCACGCCGTCCTTGTCGCTGTCTGCCGAACAGCCGAACGCGTCAACCGGTGTGCCGGCAGGGGTGTCGGGGCAGCGATCGATCCCGTCCAAGACCTTGTCGCCGTCGGAATCGCTCGGGCAACCGTTCGCATCGACCGTCGCGCCGGCCGGGGTATCCGGGCACTTGTCGGGCCCATCCCAGACGCCGTCGTGATCGGAATCGAGCGGGCACCCCGTCGAATCGACGGTCGCGCCCGCCGGCGTGTCCGGACATTTGTCGAGGAAATCGTTCACGCCGTCGTGGTCCGAATCAGGCAGCGGGCCAGGAGCGGCTCCGGCGAGCGGACACCCCTTCGCGTCCACGGCTGTACCGGCTGGCGTGTCGGGGCACTGATCGATCCCGTCGAACACCTTGTCGCCGTCTTGATCGTGCGGGCAGCCCATCGCATCCACCGTCGCACCCGTCGGCGTATTAGGACACTGATCGATCCCGTTCAATACGCCGTCAGTATCGGAGTCGGCGGGACAACCGCGGTTATCGACGGCCGCGCCACGTGGAGTATCGGGGCAGGCGTCCTTCTTGTCGCCGACCCCGTCGTGATCGGCGTCCCCGGTCGGGGCGGCGTCCGGCTGGAAGAACGCGAACCCCGCTGACGCCATAAGGTGTGTTGCGTTCTTCGCCGAGCCGGGAAACGCGCTCGTCGTGCTTGGCGTGTAGATGCCGCGCGCCTCAAATCGGAGCGCGAACCGCGAGCTCATGAAGAACTTCGCCCCGGCGCCGCCGTGGAATCCTCCGTCGGTGAAATGGTAGGGAGTGGTATTGCCGAAATCGAGTAGCGAATAGCCACCGAGCGCGTAGACGGACATGCGGCTCGCGTTCAGCACATTCACGACGAGGCTGCCGCTGCCGATCAGCCCCTCGATATGCGCCGCGCCGACATCCTGCGGTGACTGGAACAGCGCCTCGACCTCGAGATCGATCATCGGTGTGAGCGCGTACGCGAAACGCACGCCGCCGCCGGGCTTGTCGGCGAGACCGAACGCCTTGTCGTATCTCGTGTAGGCGCCGAATACGCCGACTTCGTAGCGGCGAGCATACTGCGCCTCCAGCCGCGTTGCCGTCAGCGCCAGCACGACGAGAATCGGGGCGATGCGTTTCACGTTTGGCCTCCGCCTCAGTTGGTCTGCCGCAGCTCGACGCGCCGGTTCTGCGCGCGACCGGTTGCCGACGTGTTCGGCGCGACCGGCTGCGATGCTCCATAGCCCTTGGAGACCATCCGCCCGGGAGTGACGCCCTTGCTCGCCAGGTACGCCCGCACGGCATCGGCACGCGCCTGCGACAGACGCAGGTTCGTCGCCGAGGCCCCCGTGTTGTCGGTGTGTCCGCCGATTTCGATCTTGATGTCCTGGTTGGCGACGAGCGACGCCGCCACGATGTCGAGAATCGTGTACGAGTCCGGCTTCAATGCCGAGCGGCCCGTCTCGAAGGTCACGCCGCGGAGGACGACGGGCGTCTTCGCCTCCGTAAAGAGGATCGGGCACCCGGCCGCATCAACGCGCGTGCCCGCCGCCGTGCCGGGGCATTTGTCCTTGGTGTCGTCTATGCCGTCGCCGTCGGTATCGGACGCGCGCTGGCACCCCGCCGAATCCACCTCGGTCCGCGCCGGTGTATTGGGGCACTTGTCGATGCCGTCGGGTACGCCGTCGCGGTCACTGTCGACCGGACAGCCGTTCGTGTCGACGGTCGCACCGACCGGCGTGTTGGGACACTGGTCTGGACCGTCAGGCACGCCATCCCTGTCGCTATCGGTGGGACAGCCCTGCGCGTCCACACGAGCGCCGGTCGCCGTGTTCGGGCACTTGTCGATCCCGTCGGAGACACCATCAGAATCCGTATCCTTGGGACAACCGCGCGCGTCCACTTCGGCGCCCTCGACCGTATTGGGACAGGCGTCGAGCCCGTTGTAGACCTTGTCGCGGTCGGAGTCACTCGGACACCCACGCGCATCGACGACGGCGCCGGTCGGCGTCCCGGGGCACGCATCCTTCCCGTCAGAGACGCCATCCAGATCGGCGTCACGCACCGAGTAGTGCCCGGTGAAGATCGAGAGCCCCGCAGAACCGACGATATGTCCCGCCCAATTGCCACTCGAGAACCTGGTGCTGGGCGAGTAGATCGCCCGCCCTTCAATCCGGAGGGCGACTTGGCCGCCCAAAAACAGCCGGTCTCCAATCGCACCGTGCACGGCGTTATCGGAGAAGCTGTAGCCTGGCCGGTCGCCGAACTCGGCCCGGGTGTAGCCGCCGAGGATATAAAAGAGGTTGTGCTCGTTGCCAGTGTTGAGCACGAGACTGCCGCTCGCCAGCGTCGCGGTCGCGTTGTTGCCCCCGGCGTAGGGTGTCGGCTGCTCGTAGCCCATCTCGAACTCGATGCCGACGACCCGACTGAAAAAGTAGCCGAGCCGCCCGCCGCCCCCGATCTGCTTGGCGAGCACGAACGCGCGGTCATAGCGCGTGTAGGATCCGAATCCACCGATTTCGAACTGATGGGTATGCTGGGCGATGCACAGCGCAGGAACCGCGCTGAGATAAAACACGAGTAGTGTCGTCCGGGCGCGCATGTCTTCTCCCCGAGGTTGGCACTTCACTTTAATAATCGGCCCCTCGTGAAGGAACCCCTGTAACCTCGGTCACCAGCCTTTGGGGCTCCCGCCGGTCCCGCTTAGGGGTGTCCGTTCCCTCCCCTGATGAAGCGCAGCGCCTGGGAGAGCTGCTCGGCCAGCGCCGACAGCTCGGTGGCACCCTTGGCGAGATCCTGGATGGCGCGCAATTGCTCGGAGGCCGCGGCCGCAACCGCCTCGGCCTCCTGGCTGGAGGTCTGCGCGCCCGTCCGCGCCTGCCCGAGGGACTCGGTGATGCGCGTCGCCAGCTCGGCGCTGTGACGTCCGATTTCCGCCACCTGTTTCCCGGCGCGCGCCGTCTCGGCGGCCGCTTCGGCGATCCGCTCGAGGTCCTGTACCCACGCCCCGGAGCTCTGAACCACTTGGCCGAGATCGCCGCGGATCCGCTCGATGAGCTGGGCGGCGCGGTCCAATGCGCGCCGCGTGTCCTGGACCGCCTTGCCGACGTTGCGCGCCTCCCGTCCGCTCGCCTCGGCGAGCTTGTGCACCTCATCGGCGACGACGGCAAACCCACGGCCGTGAATCCCTGCGCGTGCGGCCTCGATCGTCGCGTTGAGCGCCAGCAGATTCGTCTGATTCGCGACGAAACCAATCGTTTCGGAGAACTTCTCGACTTGCGACGCCACTTCACGCAGCCGCCCCACCTCGGCGGCGCTCTCCTCGGTCGTGGCGCCGAGATCGGTCAGCTGCCGCACTGCGGTCTGGGTTGCGGTCCGCACCCGGTCGGTGGTCTTTTCCATCTGCGAGCCCGCATCGCGCGTCCGGTCGCCGGCTGCCGCGAGCTCGGCGGCGCTGTCCTTCAACTGGCCCGCTTCACGGGCGGCGGTGCTGACCAGCGTTGCCGCCTGGCCCGCGTGGTGACTCGCGCGCTGAGCGGCCGCGGCGACCTCCTCGCTGGACGCGTGAATCTCCTCTGTCGTGGCGGTCAATGTCTGCACGTACTGCGTCGTCTGATCGGACGCGCCGGTCACCGGACGCAGCGAGCCATCGATCGCCACCATGAGCGCGAGTTGCGGGGCGAGCAGCTCCAGGAGCTCGCCATCCGACTGGCGGTACATGGTGGGATTGGAGTGCCGGACGCTCCAGAGACCGACGAGCTGACCTGCGTGGTAGAGCGGGATGAGCATTTCCGAGCCCGGCGTTTCGCCGCCCGGCACGATGACCTGATCTGGCGTGAGTCCGTGCGCCACGAGGGGGCGGCGCAGCCGCAGCGCTTCACCAGTGAGGCCGGAGTCGGAATCGAATCGGAACGCGGCGGCCCCTGGTTGCGATGCCGTGTCGGCGACAAGCTCCATTTGACGCGTACGGGGATCGTAGCGAGCAAATCCCATCTGTTCCCAGGGGACGAGCTGGCGGGTCAACTCCTGCACTCGCTGGAAGCTGTGACTCAACGAAAGCTCTGCCGCGATCACCTGGGCGAGCCGCTGAATCAGATGCAGCTCGTCGGCCCGCACGCCCAGGCGCAGCACGCCCAGACTGCCCCAGGTCGCGAGCGCCAGCGCACCGATGAGCAACGCGCGCGTACCGCCAGGAAGCGTTGCGTGTACGACCGCGAGCCATCCCAGCGCCAGGGCGGCGGATACGAGGTAGATGATCGATTCCCACCGCAGCGTGAGCCGGGCATCCACCCACGCGATCGTCTGACCCAGGGCGAGCTCCAGGTAGAACGTGCCGTTCACGATCATCGGCAGCATCACGGTCGTGAGCGCGACGACCCACGCATTGTCGGCGGACAGTGCCGCGGCTCCGGTCGCTCCGCTCAGGCGGGCGTACATCAGTCCCACGAACGTGGATCCTGCCGTCAGATGCGCCGCGTTCCCCAGCGCCGAGCGGAGCGGGAGGCGGCGCAGCAACACGTCCCCGACCAGCATCGCGAATGGTGCGAGGATCGCGGCAAACGCCCAGCCACGGTCGAGGATCCCGAACAGCATGACACCGAGGACGTATGAGGAAAAACCGTTACCGGGAAGCGCGATGCCATAGCGGCGGGTGATCGCGGCGACGAGGACGAGCAATGCGCCGGCCAGCGGCAGGTTTTCGCCGGCTGGCACTCGACCGTTGACGTAGGCGGCGAGCCCGGCGCCGAAACTGACGACTGCGGCGAGGGAAACCGCGACGCGGACGAACAGCGCGGGCGCGGTCGAGAAACGCGAGAGGAGCCGCATACGCTGTGGCGAAGGTCGGCGGCGTGGCGCGGTGTGTCAAGCGCGACTATCGTTTACGCCATGACCGTCACAATCGAATACTGCGTCGTCTGAAACTACGAACCTCGGGCCACCGGTCTGGCGGCCGAGATCCGCAATGCCTACCCCCATGCTGAGGTGCGGTTGATCCAATCCTCCGGCGGTGTCTTTGAAGTGGACGTCGACGGACGCCGCGTGTACTCCAAGAAGAGCACAAAGCGCCACGCCGAATCGGGCGAAGTCGTGCGGCTGATCCGCGAGGGGACCCCCGGCAAGCAGTGAGAATTGCGATCTCCACCGGTGGCGGTGACGCGCCGGGCCTCAATGCCGTCATCCGCGCCGTTGTACTCAGCGCGGTGCATCGCGGCTGGGAATGCGTAGGGATCAGACGGGGGTTCGGCAGCCTGCTCGGTGAAGCGGAGCTGATGCCCCTGGGCCCGAACGAAGTCCGCGGCATCACCCACCTGGGCGGCACGATCCTCGGCACGTCGAATCGCGGCAATCCCCTCAAATGGCGCGTACAACGGCCGGACGGCTCCTGGGAGGAGCGCGACCGTACGCAGGAGCTGCTCGACTCGTTCCGGGAGAATCGCCTCGACGCCATGGTGGCGATCGGCGGTGACGGCACGCTCGGCATCGTGCTGCAGCTCTGGAAAAAGGGGCTCCCCGTCGTCGGCGTGCCCAAGACCATCGATAACGACGTGGGCGGAACCGTCACGACGTTCGGGTTCGACACGGCGGTCTCCACGGCGACCGACGCGATCGACAAACTGCACTCGACCGCGGAAAGTCATGAGCGCGTGATGGTCGTGGAGGTGATGGGCCGCTACGCCGGCTTCATCGCCCTCAGCTCCGGCATCGCGGGATCGGCGGACGTCATTCTGATTCCCGAGATCCCGTTCGATATCGACAAGGTCTGCGACAAGATCCGGCGCCGCGAGGCCGAAGGACGGCATTTCAGCATGGTCGTAGTGGCGGAGGGTGCCGCGCCGAAGGGCGGCACCGTGTCCTTGATCGATCCCGCGCACGAGCGCCTCGGTGGCATCGCCGAAAAAGTGGCGCACTCGATTGAGCAGATGACCGGGAAAGAGACGCGGTCACTGGTGCTCGGACACCTGCAGCGGGGGGGCGGCCCGACGACGTTCGATCGGATGCTTGCGCTGCGCTTCGGCGCGGCGGCGGTTCGCCTGGTTGCGGAGCGGCAGTTCGGGATGATGGTGGCGTTACAACCGCCGAATATCGTCCCGGTGGCGATCGCGGAGGCGCTGGCGACTCCGCGCCGCGTGCTACTCGATTCTGACAGCATTGCGACCGCTCGAGACCTGGGTATCAGCTTGGGAGACTGAACAGGACAACCTGTAGCCACCGTCGGACAGTGGCGTCGCCTCGCCTGAAACACGTAACTAGCTACCACTTAACAACTTACTTCCTCCGGCCAGCGTGGCACGTGTCTTCCTTAGTCAGGGCACGCCAAGGAGGCATCCAATGAAACGCATCTTCGTCACTCTCGGACTCTTGTTTGGTCTCGCCACCGGCGTCGCGGCCGCTCAGACGCGCGTTGGCGTGTCGCTGAGTTTTGGAGACCCGTACTTCGCCGGACAGGTCGTAATCGGCCGGCCGTATTACCATCGCTACGCACGCCCTTACTACTACCGCTACCATCCCGCTCCCTTGATCGTCGTCGCACCGCGCTACTACCACGCACCTCGCGTGATCGTCGTGCGGCCGCATCGTCGGTACGGGCGCGGATATCATCGCGGCTGGTAGCTAGGAAGACCACCAAGGGGGCGCCGCTACACCGGCGCCTCCGTTCTTTTTCTATATTCCAGCAGTGCGCATATCCCGCGATCATTTCCTTCCCCCAGACCCCAAGGCATTCCTCGCAGCTGAGCCGCCCACGGGGCGAGTCATTGTCATCGCTCCGACACGGGCTGCCTGCGAGACGATCGAGCTGGCACTCGGCCTGAACCTGGAGACGCTGCTCGAGCGCGAACACGGCGAGGACATTCGTCGGCTTGCCGGCTCGGGCCAGGGGTTCGGCATCGTGGCGGGCACGGGCACCGGCAAAACACTCGCGATCCGCAGCATGGCGGAGACCATTCTGAAGGCAGCCCTAAAAGTCGGTGTCGTCAATCGCGAGCGCGAAGCGACGCCCGAAACGCCCACCTGGAACGTCGTCATCATCACGACCGGAATCGCACGCCGCTGGTTCCAGGATGGGCTCATCACCGAGCAGGACACGCTCGTCGTCGACGAGATTCACCAGACCTCGGCGGAAATGGAGCTGTGCCTCGCGCTCGGGAAGCGCGCGCGCTGCCGCTTCATCTGGCTGTCGGCGACCGTGGATCCCCGGTTCTACTCGAGCTATCTCAATTCTGACGAAGTTCTGGAAACCCGGGCGTTTGATCCCGGCAGGGCGGCCCAGGTAAATGTTCTAGCGGAGCAACCCCTCGAGTTTTTGAACGATCGGTTCATAAAGCGCGTGATGAGGGAGCGTCGAGGCGTTGCCGTCTTCGTTCCCACGCGGGCTGAGGTGGAGCAGATCGCGAAAGAGCTCGGTGACCGCTGGCCCAACCTCGCCACGGCGTTCTACCATGGTGGCGAGCCGATCCGCGTCATTCGACCTTTTCTTGACGGTTTGGTCAAACGACCGTTTTTGCTGGCGATGACTGCCGCGGGCCAGTCCGCCCTCAATATCAGGGGGCTGGATACCGTCGTGATCTACGATGCGCGGTACACGAACGTCGTGGAGCGCGGCAAGAACGTGCTGACACGGGCTTACCTCGGCGCGAACGAGATTCTACAGATGGCTGGCCGGGTGCACGGACGCGTCCAGCACGGCGAAGTCTACATCCTGAGTGACCGCGATCTGGCGTTTGAGAGTCTCCGGCCGACGGCACCCGAGTTCCAGCTCGCGGGCGACGCGGAACGGGTAGCGATCACCTGCGCCGCTATCGGAGTCGACGCCACCGAGCTCGACCTCCCCGTCCCGCTCGATCGACGCGCCTATCGCGACAGCGTTGAGCTCCTGACCGAGCGAGGGCTCATAGAGCATGGCAGGCTAACGACTTACGGCCGCGACGTGGAGGCGATGCCGGTCGAGCGGCCGTGGGGCGAGCTGCTCTATCACGCCGAGCCGCTGCTCGTGCCGCTCGTTGCCGTGGCGTCGAACATCGACTCGCTCCATCGCATGACTCGCGAGGAGCGGCAGCTCGGCGGCTTGATCGTGCCAGGTTCCGATCACATCACGGCGTACAACGTGTATGCCGAGGCGGTGAACAAGTGCGGATATCTCGGCGAGGTGTACGGGCTGCCGCGTCACCTGTTCCGCGAGGACGACATCGCACGGTGGGCCGAGGAGCGGGGCGTGCTCGTAAAGGCCATCGAAGACATCGCCCTGGGGACCGCCTCTGTCTATCGCCAGCTGGAGCTCCCCTTGCCGGCAAAGCTCCCGTACGGGGACCGAAAAATGCTGGAGCTTTTTGCTGACCTTTTGGCCAAGATCATGCCGTTTGACCTGGTGATTGACGAGCAGACGGCGGACGGCCGTGAGGCACGCGTGAGCCGCAGCTCAGTCTGCGGCAGCTGGGGCGCCATTGCCGGATCGCTGCGCTATTTCGCCGACCGCTTTGGTGTCCCGCGGGCGAGCATCGAGGGCACTCAGATCCCCGAGCGCGCTATTCGCCGGTACGCGCGCAGAGGCAGGCCTGAGGTGGTCTTCGAGCGCCAGCGCCGGCGTGAAGGACTGATGATCGTCCGGACCGTCGAGTACTTCGGCTTCACGCTCGACCGGGAAGTGGAGCCACTCCCAAGTCCATTCTCCGATGATCTCGCCGACTCGGCCCGGCGGGCATTGATGGAGGCGGTGCTTGCCGGCGAAACACCGCATCCGGATCAGGGGAAAGTCCGGCGGGCGTTGGAGCGCTTCGGACATTACTGGCGCCGGTCGGGAGGTCGCCTGAGCCAGGCCGAGCGCGAGCACGTGGCCGAGCAGATCGCGGCACAACTGTCGAGCGTAGGCTCCTGGGACGAGTTCATTGGCGCTCGGATCATGCTGGATCCCGAGGGCGCCATCCCCGAGGACGAACGCCACCGCCTCGATGCCCTGCCCTCATCCGTGTTTCTCTACGGTGACCGAGTGCCGATCGATTATGACGTCGACCAGGGCGTTGGCGTGGTGCGGCTGCGACTCAAAGAGGGACAGGCTCGGCGGCTGCATCCCAAAGATCTCCCGACTTTCGACCGGCCGGTGCGCTTCACGGTGACACGCGGCAAGCACGAGGCAGTACGGGCCAGCTCGGTCGACGAGCTGCGACAGGGACTGCGGAGTTTGGGAAGCGTGCATCGCGCGCGTGTGGTGCGGGGCGGCCGCCGGCCCAGGCGTCGCTAGGTCTTCTGCGTAACCTCGAGCAGGGTTAACCAAAGCGCGTCGTAAGCGTCTTTCGCATCAGCGAGCGGCACGCCGGCGGCAAGCGCGATGGCCGTCCCGTCGATCACCGCCTCCCGGGCGGCGTCCTCGAATTGCGCATGCCTGGCCGATCGGTCAACGAGACCGGCTGCGCAGAGACTGAGCCAGGCGCGCGCCGTGCCGTCCTCGGCTTGGCGCCGAAGCTCCTCCCAGCAGGCGTCCAATGCACCGGCTCCTGGGCCACTGGCGAGCGCGCGCTCGATTCCAGCGCTCCGCAACGTGGCGATCTGGGAAGCGGCTGCCCTCAGCAACCGGCCGCGTGATGCGTAGTGATAGAGGATCAGGCCCTTCACTACTCCGGCGCGCCGGGCGACGGCGTCGAGCGTAAAGCCTTCGATGCCTCCGCGCTGAAGTGTCTGCACGGCGGCGGCGAGAATGTTGGCGCGGGTGGAGGTGGCGTCCTTGGGCACGTTGTTGTCCCGACGGTCAATAATGGGAGTCAGTAACCGGGACGCAAGCCGAAACAAACCAGCAACCTTTTGCCCTATGAGCGAGTCTCATCTTGACACGAATCTAACAGCCCGCGTGATCCGGATGAAACCTTGGACCTGCAAGTTTTGTATGAGGGTAACCAACAAATGATCGACCGACCTGTGAGTCCTGCGGGTAACCTGCCCGCCACCTTTTCCCCGCTGGTGCGCGCCGTCATCGATTCGGTGACCGAGGGCGTCGTCATCTTCGACCAGCAGGGCCGCCTGTTGTATGCCAACACGTCGGCCCGACGCGTGATCGACGGACAGAACGGCGATGTGCGCAATCGACTGCAGAGCCTCGGCGCCCGGTTCGCCCCCCTGAAAAACGGTGCGCAAAGTCTTGGCGAGGCCGCGATCCTTCCTCCGGCCGGTGCACTCACGCTCGCCGAACGCGAGCGCCAGGCGATTGCCGACACGCTGCAGGATACGAGCGGCAAGCTCGCGGAAACCGCGCGGCGGCTCGGCATCAGCCGCACAACGCTGTGGAGACGCCTCAAGTCCTACGGGATGGACGGCTTCCGCGCCTCTCCCTAGGCTCCTAGCTTCTCCGGGGGATGGCCCCCCCCAACACCGCGCCGCAGCCGTTCGTCATAGAGGAATACGTCCGCTGGTCTGACGTAGACTTCGCCGGCATCATTTTCTACGGCTCATACGTGCGTCTGTTCGAGATCGCCGAGACCGAAATGTTCCGGCACTGCGGGCTTGCCTACGCCAAGGTCTTCGACGAGTACGACATCTTTCTCCCGCGCAAAGCGGTACACAGCGAGTTCTACTGGCCGGCACGCCTGGATGAGCGCTTACGCGTCGCGGCGTATGTCGGCAAGGTCGGCACCAAGTCTTTGACGCTCCACTTTGATGTCTTGCGGCCCGACGTGGCCGCGATCGGTGCGGCGGGATGGATGGTACTGGTCTGCGTCAATCGTCACACGCTGAAGCCCAAGCCGTTGCCCGCCGGATTGATCGCGTCCCTCGCGCCCCACACGCTCAGTCCCGACGCCGCCCGAGCGTTTCTCGGAGTCGCGCCATCTCCGCGCTAAGAGCGGTACCAGTCCTGCTGGTGCTTTTGACGTGCTGTGATGGCCGTGACGACGGCGCCCGTGCCCAGCCGCGGCTGCTCGATGCGACCGTGGCATTTCCACCCAGAGACACCGCGCGGTTTTCGCTTCCCGCCTCGACGCACCGCTGCACTGATGGGCGAACGATGCTGCTCGAAGCCGTCAGCCCCGAGGGCAACGGCGTGTTGCTGCGTTTCCATTTTCGCGACACCCTCGTAGCGGCCACGTATCCAGTGGTCGCACCGGGCGACACCACCTCGCCCGCGGCCGTGGTCGCCGTGCGCTACCTCATTCGCGACGCCGCGCGTGCGTTCTTCTTCGACAGCGGCGCCGTCCAGGTCCGTCGCGAGCGAGACAAGATCAGCGGTCGCGCAGACGGTTCGGGAACCGAGAGCGGGATTCGGACGCGGACACACATCCAGTATCACGACGTCGCACTCCCGCCGCCTGCTGACACCGTGCCGTGCACCTTCCAGCCGTGACGACGTCGCGCGACGTCCGCGTCGGTTTCATCGGATCTGGATTCGCGCGCCGCGTCCAATTGCCGGCGCTCGCGCTCGTGCCGGGTGTCAGAGCGACGGCCGTCGCCAGCGGCCACCGCGCCAATGCGGAAGCGGTGGCCCGGGAGTTCGGATTGCCGCACGTCTTCACTGATGGAACGGAGCTGGCCCGTTCCCCGGACGTGGATCTCGTGATCGTCTCTTCGACGCCCGATACGCACGCCCGATATGCGATCGCGGCACTCGATGCCGGGAAGCACGTGCTGTGCGAAAAACCGATGGCCATCGATGCGTTTGAGGCCGCGCAGATGGTGACAGCATCCGAACAGCATCCCGACAGATTAGCCTGGATTGACCACGAATTACGCTATGAGCCCAATCGACGCCGGGCGCACGAGCTCATTCGGTCGAACGCGATTGGCGAGCTGCGGCACGTGGAGCTGTCGCTCAAACCCTACCTGCGGGGCGACGGCCGGCCGCAGGCCACCGATGCGCCGTGGAGCTGGTGGTTCGATGCAGCGCGCGGCGGTGGCATCCTGGGCGCGGTCGGGTCGCACCTCATCGACCTGTTCCGATTCTGGAGCGGCAGTGAAATCACGTACGTCGCCGGATTGGCCGAGACGTTCGTAAAGGAGCGTAAGGACGAGACCGGCGCGCTGAGTCCGGTTACGGCGGACGACTTCGCGAGCTGCGTCCTCCAAACGGCAAACAGCGCCGTCGCGACGATCACGCTGAGTACCGTAGCACATCACGGCCCGGGCCACCTCGGCCAGGTCACGGGGAGCGAGGGAACCCTGCTGCTCAGCGGCGAGACCAAGCTCGAGCTTGGCAAACCCGGTGGCCCGCTCGAAGACATTTCGGCACCGGACGACCTCTGGGAGAAGACGAAGCCCAACAACATGTGGGCGCGCTCCTTCATCCGGCTGCTGCGCGAGATGGTGGATGTGATCCGCGGCGGCGCGGCGCAGGGCGAACCAGCCACGTTCCGCGACGGCTGGCAGGTACAGCGCGTGCTCGACGCAATCCGCGGCGGCCGCGGTGTCCGGTTAGATTGAGACCGTGGAACAGACCTATTTCCGCAAGGGGTTCGGCCTCAAGGGCGCGATCGAAGGCGCGCTCACGGCCGACTACCACAGCCGCGTGGTCGATCTCATTCGCGAGTCGGGCTACCGGCTCGAGGTCGGCGACCTGACCTTCCGGCTCGCCGGCGAGTTCGGCTTCTGTTACGGCGTGGACCGCGCGGTCGAGTATGCGTACGAAACGCGCACCAAGTTTCCCGACAAGCGCACGTTCCTGGTCGGCGAGATCATCCACAACCCGCACGTCAATCAGAAACTCGCCGCGATGGGCGTCGAATTCTTGCACCGGCCGGAAGGGCAGGATGGTGAGTTCGACTTCAGCGCCGTGAGCGCCGGCGACGTCGTGATTCTCCCGGCGTTTGGCGTGACGGTGCGGGACTTCGAGCGGCTGCGCGCCATCAGCTGCGTGCTTGTCGACACGACGTGCGGATCCGTATTGAACGTCTGGAAGCGCGTCGAAGTGTACGCGCGCGACGGCTTCACCGCCTTGATCCACGGCAAGAACTACCACGAAGAGACGAAGGCCACGTCGAGCCAGGTCAACAAATACCCGGGTGGGAAATACGTCGTCGTACGTGATATGAACGAGGCTCGGGTCGTCTGCGAGTACATCGAGGGACGGGGGACGAAGGAGGGGTTTCTGGAGGAGTTCACGGGCAAGATGACCCCCGGCTTCGATCCCGACCGCGACCTGCAGCGGGTCGGGGTCGCCAACCAGACGACGATGCTGTCGGGCGAATCACTCGCCATCGCGGCGGAAGTCGCCAAGAGCATGACGCGACGCTGGGGTGCCGAGTCCCTCGGGGAGCACTTCCGCACCTTCGACACGATCTGTTCGGCGACACAGGAGCGGCAGGACGCCGTGCTCAAGCTCATCGCCGAGCCGCTCGATCTCATGGTCGTGATCGGCGGCTACAACTCGAGCAACACGACCCACCTCGCGGCCATCTGCCACGAGAAGGTCACGACCTACCACATCGAGGATGCAGCCTGTATCGCTGTGGACGATGGGAGCATCCGCTATCGCCCGGTAGGCGTGCACACCAACGAAGAACGTCGGGAGCGGTGGCTGCCCGAAGGCAAGTTGACCATCGGGATCACCGCCGGCGCGTCGACCCCGAATAACAAAATCGGCGAGACGATCGAGCGGATCATTGCGATGCGCGGGGCCAGGCTGAGCGAGGCCCTCCCCTAGCTCGGTTTTCGGGTATATTTCGGGTATGCCGCTGTCGCGGTTCCATCCTGTCATCGAACGCTGGTTCTCCAACCGGTTCGCCGAGCCGACCGAGCCGCAGCAGCGCGCCTGGCCGGTCATTCAGCAAGGCGGCGACGTGCTCATCGCGGCGCCCACCGGCTCCGGTAAGACGTTCGCCGCGTTCCTCTCGGCGATCGACGGCTTGTTGCGGCAGGGCCTGGGCGGCGAGCTGCGTGATGAGACACAGGTGGTCTACGTCTCACCACTGAAGGCGTTGTCGAACGACGTTCAGAAGAACCTGTCGGAGCCGCTGGCGGAAATCCGCGCCACGCTGCCGCAGCAGGGACTGCCCGACGTTGAAGTGCGCACGCAGGTCCGTACCGGCGACACACCGCAGTCGGAGCGGCAGGCGATGCTCAAACAGCCGCCGCACATCCTCGTCACGACCCCCGAATCGCTCTATTTGATCCTCACGTCCGAACGCGCCCGCGAGATGCTGCGGTCAGTCCGGACGGTGATCGTGGACGAGATCCACGCGGTGGCTCGCGACAAGCGGGGCAGTCACCTCGCTCTGACCCTGGCCCGGCTCGACGCGCTGATTGGCAAGCGTCCCCAGCGCATCGGGCTATCGGCCACGCAGCGACCAATCGAAGAGATCGCGCAGTTCCTGGTCGGGACCGGACAGCCGCAGCCGACGATCGTGGATGCCGGCCACATCCGGACGCTCGACCTGGCGCTCGAGATTCCGTCGTCGCCGCTCGAGGCGGTGATGTCGGCGGAGGTGTGGGAAGAGGTCAACAGCCGCATCGTCGAGCTGATTTCGCAGCACCGTACGACGCTGGTGTTCGTGAACACGCGCCGTCTCGCCGAGCGGATGGCGATGCAACTCTCAGAGCGGATTGGCGCCGAACATGTCACCAGTCACCACGGCAGCCTATCGAGGGAAAAGCGATTCGAGGCGGAAGAGCGCCTGAAGCGCGGCGAGCTGCAGGCTCTTGTTGCCACTGCGTCGCTGGAACTGGGGATCGACATCGGCAGCGTCGATCTCGTCATTCAGATAGGATCGACGCGATCGATCGCGACGCTGCTGCAGCGCGTGGGCAGGGCGGGGCACCGGCTGGGCGCCGTCCCCAAGGGCCGGGTCTTCCCGCTCTCGCGGGACGAGCTGATCGAGTGTGCCGCGCTGCTCAGGGCAACCCGCGAGGGCCGGCTCGATCGACTGATCATCCCCGACAAACCGCTCGACATCCTGGCCCAGCAGATCGTGGCCGCCGCGGCAGGTGAGGAGTGGGACGAAGTGGCGCTCTTCGAGCGCGTGCGCTCGGCCTACCCCTACCGCGAGCTCAGCCGGAAGGAATTCGACGACGTCGTGCAGATGCTTGCCGAGGGCTTCACGACCCGGCGCGGACGTCGCAGCGCGCACATCCACTACGACGGCATCAACAAGAGGCTCACCGGCCGCCGTGGGGCCCGAATCGCCGCCATCACCTCGGGCGGCGCGATTCCCGACCTGGGCGACTATCGCGTGATCCTCGAGCCGACCGAAACGTTCGTCGGTACGCTGAACGAGGACTTCGCGATCGAGAGCACGCCGGGCGACATCTTCCAGCTCGGCAACATGTCGTACCAGGTCGTGAAAGTGGAGTCAGGCCAGGTGCGCGTCGCGGACGCGAAGGGCCAACCGCCCACGCTGCCGTTCTGGCTCGGCGAGGCGCCGGGCCGCACCAACGAGGCGTCGGAGGAGGTCTCCAGGCTGCGGCAGGATGTGGCGGACCGCCTGGACGATCCGCCGGCCGCGATCCAGTGGCTCGTCACAACAATCGGCATCGCCGAAGCCGGTGCCCGCACGATCGTCGAATACCTCGGGGCCACGCGCCAGATTCTCGGCACGATTCCGACACAGCAGTGCCTGGTGCTGGAGCGCTTCTTCGATGAGGCCGGCGGCATGCAGCTGGTGCTACACGCGCCCTTCGGCAGCCGGATCAACCGCGCCTGGGGACTGGCGCTGCGGAAGCGCTTCTGCCGCAGCTTCAATTTCGAGCTCCAAGCCGCCGCCACCGAAGACGCGATCATCCTGTCGCTGGGACCGCAGCACAGTTTCCCGTTGGAGGACGTCTTCCAGTATCTCAAGCCGGCGACCGCGGAACACCTTCTGGTGCAAGCGATGCTCGACGCCCCGGTGTTCGGCACGCGCTGGCGCTGGAATGCGACCCGTGCGCTCGCCGTGCTACGGTTCCGCGGTGGGAGAAAAGTGCCGACGCCGCTGCAGCGGATGGAAGCCGAGGACCTGGTCGCGGCGGTCTTCCCCGATCAGCTCGCCTGCCCCGAGAACCTGGTCGGTGACCGGGAGATTCCCGATCACCCGCTCGTGAATCAGACGATCGCCGACTGTCTGCTCGAGGCGATGGATTTCCCGGGACTGAAGCGCGTCCTGGAGGGAATGGAGGCGGGTCAGTTCACGCTCATCGCGCGCGACACGACCGAGCCGTCGCCGCTGTGCCACGAAGTGCTGAACGCCCGGCCCTACGCATTCCTGGACGACGCCCCGCTCGAGGAGCGCCGTACGCAGGCGGTCATCACGCGCCGTGGTCTCGACGTGAAGACGGCCGACGAATTCGGCAAGCTCGACCAGTCGGCCATCGACCTCGTGCGTGAGCAAGCCTGGCCCGATCCCGAGAACGGCGACGAGCTCCATGACGCGCTGCTCATCATGGGCGCAGTCCCAAGCGCCGAAGCGGGAACGCACGCGTCCTGGAAGGACAAGTACGACAGCCTGGTAAGCGCCGGACGCGTGACGACCGTGGATGGGCGCCTATGGGTCGCGACGGAGCGGTTGCCGATGGTACAGGCAGCGTTCCCGGGCGCCTTGAACGAGCCGGCCGTCACGCCACCCGAGCGAGAACAGGCAAGGGCGTGGAGCCGAGCGGACGCGATTCGAGAGCTGGTGCGTGGGCGGCTGGAGGTGATCGGCCCGACCACGGCCGCAGATATCGCCGATGCTCTCGGGTTGCCGCAGAGCGATGCCGATTTCGCGCTGGCTGGGCTGGAGCATGAAGGCTTCGCGCTCCGCGGCCGCTTCTCCTCGGGCGTCGAGGGAACGGAGTGGTGTGAGCGCCGGCTGCTTGCACGCATCCATCGCTACACGCTCGACCGGCTGCGCAAAGAGATCGAGCCCGTCAACGCCGCCGACTTCCTGCGATTCCTCTTCAAGTGGCAACGCCTCGCCACCGGGTCGCGCGCGGAGGGACCGGAGGGCCTGGCCGCCGTGCTCGATGTGCTCGACGGCTACGAGCTGGCGGCCGGCGCGTGGGAATCCGAGGTGCTGCCGGCGCGGCTCACCGACTATGACCCGCTCTGGCTCGACGGGTTGTGCCTGTCGGGCGAGATCGCCTGGGGACGGCTGACTGCAACGCGGAATGGGGAAGGCGGAACGCGGAACAGAAAGGTCGGCCCCGTGAAGAGCACGCCCATCGCGCTGTTCCGGCGCGAACGCGGCGAGATCTGGAGAGCGGGGAATCCCGAAGTCGATTCGACGACGTTGCCGCTTTCTTCGACCGGCAAGGCGCTGTTGGCGGCCTTCGAAACGCGCGGGGCGCTCTTCTTCGGCGATCTCGTCAATGCGACCGGATTGCTGCGCACGGAAGTCGAGAAGGGACTCGCCGAGCTGGTCGCGTGGGGACTCGTTTCTTCGGACAGCTTCGCCGGATTGCGCGCCCTGCTCGTGCCATCCGATCGCCGGCGGCCGCTCGGCGGCGGATATCGGCGGCGCGGCAGAATCGCGCCATTCGGCGTCGAGACGGCGGGCCGCTGGGCGCGGACGCACGGCAGACCGCCGGTTGCCGAAGAGCAAGTCGCCGAAGCGGTCGCCTGGCAGCTGCTCAGGCGTTACGGCGTGGTGTTCCGGCGCCTGGTGCAGCGCGAGACCTTACTCGCACCGTGGCGCGACATCCTGCGCGTCTACCGGCGCCTGGAAGCGCGCGGCGAGGTCCGAGGCGGCCGATTCGTGGGTGGATTCTCGGGCGAGCAGTACGCGCGGCCGGAAGCAATTGGCCTGCTGCGGACGACGCGCCGGGAGCAGGGAGCAGAAGAGCTGATCGCGGTCAGCGGCGCCGATCCGCTCAACCTCGTCGGGATTCTCACGCCTGACGAAGCGGTTCCCGCGATCACCACCAACCGCATTCTGTATCGCGACGGCGTGCCGATCGTGGTGAAAGAAGGTGAAGGGAAAAGCGAGCGGTTCCTGGTGGATGTGCCGGCCGAAGAACGCGACATCCTGCGGGGCGCACTCCTCAGGCGGCGGCCCGCCCCGCTGGTGCGCACCTACCTGGGGAAGAGCAAGGCGGCCGGCTAGGCTTTCAGCTTTTCGAGATACTTGCTCCGCAGCTTCGCGACTTTCGGCGCGATGACCGCGCGGCAGTACGGCTGGTTCTGATTCCTTCTGTAGTACTCCCGGTGGTATTCCTCGGCGGGATAAAAGGCCTTCAGGGGCTCGAGCTTCGTCACGATCGGGTCGTCGAAGACGTGCTCGGCCTCGAGCTCGCGCACGACTTCCTCGGCGGAGCGCCGCTGCGCTTCATCGTGGTAGAAGATGGCGGAGCGATACTGGGTGCCCACATCGCCGCCCTGGCGGTCGAGCGTGGTGGGATCGTGCAGCGTGAAGAACACACCCAGCAAGTCGCGGTAGGAGAGCTGGTCCGGATCGAACGTCACCTGCACCACTTCGGCGTGTCCCGTCGTGCCGGTGCAGACGGCCTCATAGCTCGGGTTTGGCACGTGGCCGCCTGCGTAGCCCGAGACGACTGTGGTGACACCGCGCAGCTGCTCGAAGACCGCTTCGAGACACCAGAAGCAACCGCCGGCGAGCGTCGCT
>Ga0307290_10000029_pt1 | contig 50125 bp, 41 predicted proteins | sample ER_DNA_144_FD_194472 | JGI IMG/M metagenome (GOLD analysis project Ga0307290, IMG submission 194472) | Bulk soil microbial communities from the East River watershed near Crested Butte, Colorado, United States - ER_DNA_144 | ecosystem: Environmental > Terrestrial > Soil > Floodplain | place... | reverse complement strand
AATCGCAATACTTGCCGAACTCCCCCAGCCGGTACGTGCTCCTCGCCCTTCCGCCGGCCCCCGACTTCGCGTCGTTCCTACGCTCGGTCATCTTCCGGACGGGATGATCACCGCAGGCCTGGTCGACCGCGCGATCGACCAATGGGAGACCGAGTTCGGCCGGTCGACCATCAAGAACACGGTGTCCGCGCTGGTCCTGGTACTCGACGAGGCTGTCCGCGACGGCCATCATCGCTCGCAACCCGGCCAAGGACCGGGCCCGTCGCCGCACGGCCGGCCGCTATTTTCGCAGCTCGGAAGCGAGCGTGACCTCGCTCTGCCCACGTCGCCATCCTTGAGCAGTTGGTGGCTCGCTCGCCGCTCGGCGTCATTGAGGGCGGTAGGCAATGTCGGTTGAATGCACGTCCGACTAGGTCGGATGGAGTGGATCATCTAGTCGGGCTGGGGCTGGTCCGCCGCGGACTGTGCTGCGGTCGCGACGACCGGTCCTGCAGCACCGCTTCGCCCTCGGCGGCGAAGCGGGCGACCCAGCGGTGCGCGCACTGTCGTGATACCCCGACTTCGTTGCCGTACCTGGCTGACTGCGATCCGTTGACCGGGCAGCTGATACTAGCCTAGGTGTACTCGGTCATGACGTTGGTGACACTCCGGGCCGGTCCCGCTCGTAGCGGCATCCGTCCCAGGGCTGCGTCGCCTGGCTGAGGACTATGAGGTGGAACAGATATGTCGACCGTATAGAGATCTGGACGCTCGTCCTCGAACCAGGCCCGATACTGAAGCCAATTCTGGACGGCCATTCGATCCCCGCACCGGAGCGGGCCGGACTCTTGCATGCCAGCGTGGTCGGGCCGTTCGCTGGGGGAACGTCCAGGATCCTTCCAGGATCACGGGTCGGGACAGTACAGCCCGGGTGAGGTAGTTCGAGCCGTCCATGATCGGCAGGCATCAGGCCGATCGTCTTCACAACCGCCGAAATGAACGCTGATGGAGCTGTCGTCGGTGCGGGTCGCGGTGATTTTGTTCGCGTGCGCTTATTTTTTCGAAAGAGGCTGTTGTACAGCGAGATCGGCCCGAAGGCGTCGACCGGGACCTCGCGCACGGTCAGCTTGTGTTCCCGACAACCCGGTCAGGGTCCGCGCTCACGTAGAAGGGCCTACACCGGCAGGTACCGGAGGACAGCAACACGGACCGCTGATGCCGACACACCAGCGCGACTCGCGTGGAACAGTCCCGATCACGCCGCACCGCTGGGCGCCGTGCTCGGTCAGTCGCGACGGTCTCTGCGGTCGTCTCGTCGGTCGTCTCGCCGGCCTGTTCGGCGGTTGACGCCATGCGCAACCACCGCGACAGTACCGACGGCGGCAGCGGTCCGCGCCACCGGTCTGGGCCCACCCACACCGGGCCGGCCCATACGTCGTGCGGCTAGGGGCATGTCAGATTTCTCCTTCTGCGGTTGCTAGCTGCTCGGTGCCCTCTTGGGCTGCTTCTACTTCCTCGTCAGCCTCGATTGCGGCGAGTAGCGCCTGAATGGGAATGCGGCCACTAGCCACCAGCTGACCGCCCGAACGACGCACCGCAGAGGCAAATGGTGCGGCCCAGGTGTTCTCCCAAACCAGTACCCCGGCCGAGCTGCCAGGCTCGATCGCAGCGGCGAGCGAGGTCACGTCCTCCTCGCTGAGCAGCATCGCCAGCTCCGACTCATACCCCCGCAACTCTCCGATCTCTCCCTCCTCAAGGTCGGAAAGCTCAAACGCCTCAAGCGACCCGTCGGCATCCTTCTTCAACACCAGCAGGTCAAGCACCCGGACCAGATCACGTTCGACCAGATCGAGGAGCGCGGGTGCAATCTGCCCGTTGAACTTGCTACCCGGGAACTCGACCACAATCCAGTCCACCGGCCCCAACTCATCGACACCATCGACTTCGCCCACCAAGACCGTCTCCTCAGAGTGATATGCGGATCGTCAAAGACTCATTCCTTGCCGTCCAGGTCATCGAGAGCACCTGGACTAAGCATGCACCCTGTGTGCCGGGCTCGCATCTCGAATCGTGTGAGGACCCGCCGGTCTGTACCGCTGGTTGGGTCGACGCCGACCGCGGGCCTGATCAACCACCAGCCGCCAGGGTGGCGGCCCGTGCCCTCGCGGCCACCGCAGTTGGCGCCCGCCCAACCTGGCAGGCGCTGACGACTCATCCCTCCAGCGTGATGCCGTCGGTGTCAGACACGACGACTTGCCAGGTGCGATCAGCAGTCGCGGACGGCAGGCCGGCCAGCGTCCTGGCCGGCGTCAAGCCGGTCCACGGCCTTTACGCCAGCTTCGCCGGACTGATCGTTGGCGGGCTCACGGCCAGCACCCGACTGGTGGTGATCACGACGACGAGAGCGGCGGCGCTGGCGGGCGGCCTCCGCCCTGGAAGGCGTCGCAGAGAAACAGCGGCCCGACGCCCTGATCCTTCTTACCCTGCTCGCCGGCCTGATCATGGTCGTGGCGGCGTTCGCCCACATCGGGCGGTATCTCCGATTCGTCTCCCACTCGGTGATGCTCGGTTTCCTGACCGGCATCGGCCTCAACATCATCCTGAGCCAGGTGCCCGACATGCCGGGCGTCAAAGCCGTCGGAAGCATCGGTTGACCAAGGCCATCAACGCGCTGGCCGAACCGTCAGATCGTGTGGGCCGCGCTCGCCGTCGGCCTCGGGGCTCTGGCCCTACAGGTCCTGCTCGCGCGCACGCAGCTCGGGCTCTTCAGCTGCTTTCCTGAGCGCCGCCAGCCGGGTCGTGCGGCCGGCGCAAGATGCCTGATGTTTCCCTACGGACACTACGTCGTGGGAAATCATGGTCCCAAGCGAGATCAGTCGTTCGACCTCGAGATGAGTACGAGAAGGCAGCAAACTGCGCCGAATCTGAAAGGGGTGGCGCCGTGGAACTCGGTGCGTTGTGTCTGATCTTGGCCGCGATCTTTGTGTGGGGGATGTTCTCCGCACGGGCAGCCGCTATCTCGACACCGATCTTCTTCGTGGCTACTGGTGTCGTCATGGCGCAGGGCTTGAAGCTGCTCCAGCTTGACTCCGATCCCCACCTGATCAAGGTGGTGGCTGAGGTCACATTGGTCTGGGTGTTGTTCGCCGACGCCAGCCGGGTGCGGATCGCCGATCTCTCAGCGGACCGCGGGCGCTACGTGCGGCTGCTGGCTCTGGGTCTTCCCCTGACCATTGCGTTGGGCGCTCTTGCAGCCGTTGCCGTGTTGGGAGTGAGTCCGTGGTACGCCCTCTTGCTGGGCGCCGCCCTGGCCCCGACGGACGCGGCCCTCGGCTCCGCAGTCATGTCGGACCGCCGAGTGCCTCGTCGAGTCCGCCAGACCCTCAACGTGGAAAGTGGCCTGAACGATGGCATTGCCACTCCCGTCGTCACTGTTGCTATCGCAGGCATCGCGACCGCGGCAGGTCTGGACCACGAAAGTGCGGGGCATGCGCTGATCGGTCTCCTCCTCGGGGTGGTGGTTGGCGTGGTGATCGGCGCCGGGGGCGGCGCCTTGCTACGGATCGCGCGACGCCGGGGCTGGAGCTCCGACGAATTCGCCGGCCCAGCGGTGCTGGCCCTTGCCCTGATCGCGTACCTGGGTGCGGTGCTGATCGACGCCAACGGCTTCGTGGCCGCCTTTGTCGCAGGCAGCGCCTACGGCGCCTTCGGCGGCCGGGGCGGGGAGAAGGAGATCTACTACGTCGAGCAGACCTGCGGTCTTGCATCCATGATCTCCTGGTTTGTCTTCGGCGCCGTCATCATCCCGGCCCTGGCTGCGGGTTGGACGTGGCACATCGTGATCTACGCGGTGCTCAGCCTGACCGTGGTTCGCATGCTGCCCGTGGCGATTTCGCTCCTAGGCTCACGAATGGACAGGGCCACCGTGCTCTTCGTCGGTTGGTTCGGACCTCGCGGGCTAGCCTCGATCGTTTTCGCGCTCATTGCTCTGGAGGACCTGCACGGCGTAGCGGGGCCGATCGATGAGGTGGTCGGTGCGATCGGTCTGACTGTGCTTCTCAGCGTGGTCGCCCATGGGCTCAGTGCACGACCACTCGCCGGTCGATACGCCGCCAGCCGTGGCCAGCTGGACGAGTCGCTACACCCGGAGCCGGCCGTTCGGCGGTTCGTCAGCCAGGCGCCTGATAGGCACGAAGTTCAGTGAACCGTTGCGGCAAGGCACTAAATTCAGCGCGAGCCCGCTCTGTCGCATCGGCACGTCGAGATCGACGCGATTTGCTCGGCCAGTGACGCGCACCAGCGCAGAGGCGTATCGGAAGTAGCTCAGGCCCGCGCGGCGGGACCGTCTCTGAGCCCGGGCAATGGAGGTCCCGCTGGCCGCTCTCGCCACTGATGGCCGAGGCGACGCGGATTTCGCTGAGCCTGCGCGTTGCCGTACGAGAGATTCGGGCCGAGGAGCATGTCGCTAGGGCCTCCACCCCTGGGGACACTGTCGGAGGAGCCAGGTATCAGATGACGGCCGATCTCGAGGCGATGGACCCTCAGTCGCGCAATGTGGCCGAACTGGGTTCTGGCTGCTCATGCTGTGCGGCAACAGGTCACGCTCGATGCTGGTCATGCCACAATGCTCTCCAAGTGCCGGGGGCCAGGGCGCCTCGGTGCCGAACAGCGACTGGTCGAGCACTATCCGGCCTCGAGCAGTCACCTCGACCATTCCGCTCAGACCGAAAGGGTCCGCTTGTGTTCAGGTACTACCTGGTAAGGCGTTGCTCGTCGTCGTATCGAGAGGGGTGGGGCGGATGAGCAGCTTGGTCACCTATGAGGATGGTGAGCCGTTTCCGGGTGTGATCGGGCGTACGAGCGACAAGTCGAGCCCTGCCTGGCCGACGCCGCCCCGGGCGCCCGAGGGAGCACCCAATGTAGTGATCTTCGTCCTCGATGATGTCGGATTCGGACAGTTGTCGAGTTTCGGCGGTCTGGTCGAGACGCCTGTCCTGGACAGGTTCGCGGACAGCGGGCTGCGCTACACCAACATGCACACGACCGCACTCTGTTCGCCCTCGCGTGGGGCGATCCTGACCGGGCGGAACCACCACTCGCTCGGCCTGGGTGTGATCGCGGAGTTCTCCACCGGTTATCCGGGCTACAACTCTGTTCTGCCGTTCGACAAGGGCATGTTGAGCGAGATGTTGCTGCCGCACGGCTACAACACGTTCCTGGTCGGCAAGTGGCACCTGTCGCCGCCGGAGCATGAGACGCCGGCCGGGCCGTACGAGCGTTGGCCGCTGGGCCGCGGGTTCGAGCGGTTCTACGGCTTCCTGGGCGGGGACACCAACCAGTGGTTCCCCGACCTGGTCTACGACAACCATTCCGTCGAGCAGCCTGCGCAGCCCGAGGACGGCTATCACCTGAGTGCCGACCTGGCCGATAGGGCGATCGAGTTCATTCAGGACGCGCACGTCAACGCCCCGGACAAGCCGTTCTACCTGCACTATTGCACCGGCGCCGGTCACGCGCCGCACCATGTCCCCACGGAGTGGGCCGACAAGTACAAAGGCAAGTTCGACGCCGGCTGGGACGAGTACCGCAGGGTGGTCCACCAGCGCCAGCTCGAGATGGGCATCATCCCGGCCGGCACCGAGTTGTCCGCCCACGACCCCGACGTTCCCGAGTGGGACACCCTGCCGGAGGATGCCCGGAAGGTGTTCGCGCGGATGATGGAGGTGTATGCCGGGTTCGTGAGCTACACCGATCACCAGTTCGGCCGAGTGGTCAGCTTCCTCGAGGAGATCGGAAGGCTCGACAACACCTTGTTCCTGCTCATCTCCGACAACGGCGCAAGCTCTGAGGGCGGTCCGGTCGGATCGCTCAACGAGATGATGTTCTTCAACGGTGTCCCCGAGTCGATCGAGGACAACCTCGAGCGCATCGACGAGCTGGGCGGCCCCAACGTGTTCAACCACTACGCCTGGGGATGGACCAACGCGGGAAACACCCCGTTCCGCCGCTGGAAGCGGGAGACCTACCGCGGCGGCACCACCGACCCGTGCATCATCTCCTGGCCCGACAAGATCACCGCACGCGGTGAGATCCGGACCCAGTATGGGCACATCATCGACCTGGTGCCGACCGTGCTGGACGCCCTCGGGATCACACCACACGCCACCATCCGTGGTGTCACCCAGGCCCCGATCGAGGGCGTCAGCTTCGCCCACACCTTCAACGACGCCGAGGTTGCGACCCGTCACCACACCCAGTACTACGAGATGTTCGGTCACCGGTCCATCTACCACGACGGATGGCGCGCGGTCTGCCCCTGGCCCGGACCCACCTTCACCGAGGCCGCGCAGAAGGGACGCCACTACGGCAGCCCGATCGACGCCACGGTGCTCGCCGACATCGAAGCCAACGACTGGGAGCTGTACGACCTCACCACCGACTATGCCGAGACCAAGAACGTGGCAGCCGACCACCGCGACAAGCTGATCGAAATGATCGGTCGCTGGTGGGCCGAGGCGGGCAAGTACAACGTAATGCCCATCGACGGATCAATGCTGGAACGCTTGAGAGTCGAGCGTCCGACCATCGCCAAGCCGCGCGACAGATTCGTGTACTACCCCGGTGGCTCACCGGTGCCGTTCTCCGCGGCACCCAAGGTCTACAACCGCGCCTTCAGCATCACCGCCGACGTCCAGATCCCCGAAGCCGGCGCCGAGGGCGTCCTCGTTGCCCACGGCGGCCGGGTGGGCGGCTACTCCTTCTTCGTCAAGGACAGCCGACTCCACTTCGTCTACAACTTCCTCGGACGCGACTTCTTCACAGTCGTCTCCAACACCGAGGTGCCGGTCGGCGAGGTCTCGCTCACCTACGAGCTGGAACCCACCGGCGAACCCGACTTTGCTGCCGGCAAGGGTGTACCCGCCAGCGGCCAGCTGTACATCGACGGGAAACTGGTCGGAGCCGTCGACATGCCGCACACCGTTCCAAACGTGTTCAGCACCGAGGGACTCACCTGCGGTCACGACGGCGGCAGCCGCGTCGCGCCCGATGACTACCAGGATGACTTCGCCTTCACCGGCACGCTGAAACGCGTGACGTTCGACCTCTCCGGAGATCTCATTACCGACACTGACACCGACATGAAAGTCGCCATGGCGCGCCAATGAGCTCTGGCACTGAGCCATTACCACGGCCGCGCAGCGCCGGGTCGCCCTCGAGCTGTTCGTCGGCGACCAGGGTGGCCAGTTCATGGTGCACCATGCCCAGTGCTCCTACTATCGGCAGCTGCTCGGGGCGGGCGTCCGGATCTACCTGTATCCGGCGCCGTTCGTCCTTGCATTCCAGGCACTTCTCCGTCGAGGGCCACACGGGCGTGATCGGCTCCAGCAACATGGACACCAGGTCCTTCAACCTGGATTTCGAGGTGTCCATGATGTGCACCGGCGGCTCGTCGTTCGTAGTCCGGACGCGCGAAATCTGAAGACATGTACCGCTCACTGCCCCCGCCAGATGACGCTGGAGCAGCGGAAGACCCGACCGCTGGCCGAGCGGTGGGTCGCCAACATCACGCGGCTGACATCCGCCGTCGAATGAGCAGATAAGGTGCGCGGTTCATGCGAATCACCGTCTGTGATCGAGTGGAGCCGGCTCCCGGTTGTGAGTCCACCGGTTCAGACCGCCGGCCCCCTTGAGCAAAGCCAGCGAGCATCCGGTTGCTCTCTGCGCGACCGAAATTATCTACATTCACCTGGGAGAGCCCCATGTTGACCGCTCGTTTCTGGCGAAGCCGACGCGCTGCCGCCCTCGCCGGAATCATCTTCGCAGTTCTGCTGATCACTGCTATGACTATGCTGCGGGTTGCGCTGAGCGAGGGAAGTCTGCAATCACTGCAAACCGACGCTTCACGGCGGACGCTCATCCGAATCAGCCTCAACCTTGTCCCGTTTGCCGGCATCGCCTTCTTGTGGTTCATCGGGGTCGTGCGCGAGCAACTCGGCGTCATCGAGGACCGCCTGTTCTCAACCGTGTTTCTAGGCAGCGGACTGCTCTTCCTGGCAATGGTGTTCGTGGGTACGGTTACCTCGACCAGCCTCATGGAGATGCTTGCCGGGGCGAATGTGAACGCCGATATCTGGGCGTTCGGCCGGAGCTCGACGCAGGCACTCATCTCTGTCTACGCGATGCGGATGGCGGCGGTGTTCACGCTCTCGGTCAGTACCCTCGGGCTCCGCACCTCGGCCATGCCGCGCTGGGTCTCCTTTCTCGGATACGCCGTCGCCTTGGTGCTGTTGGTAGCAGCTGGCGAGCACAAATGGACCCAACTCGTGTTCCCCACTTGGGTGCTCTTGGTAAGCGTCGCGATCCTGTTCACCCGTCCGCCGGCTCGTCCCAGCGTCCCCGAATAACCTCACTCCGGCACCGCCGGGACCGCATAACGGGCAAGATCCGGTCGCTGTGTCGATCGTGGGACGAACATGTGGCATATCTCGTTCTCCGACATTCGGCGGTGCGCGATCTTGCTCGGGCTGGAGCTGTTGGCGGCCGCAGACCTTGTCTGAACTGTTGCCGTTGCACCCACTCTCGAGAATGTGGCAATTCTCGGACTGATCGTGCTGATTCGCACGGTTCTGAGTTTTCGCTCGAAATCGAGATCGAGGGCGTCGCGCGCTCGCGGCGAGCGGCGACTAGCGGAGCGAGCCACATCGCACATGCCGCCGCGCGCAGCGGTGACAGCAGCTGATTCCCACCACTCCCATGATGGTCCCAACGCCCAACGGCTAACGCAGCCCGGGAATACCCGGACAGCGGCTCCCGCCGCTAAGCTCGACCGGGCTGGGCTCGCACACTAATGAAGACCGCCAAACACCGTTGCTCTTACAGACCCGCCGAAGGAGAAGCACTATGGGATTTCGAGATCGCGGACGCCGCGATGACGCTTCGGACCTGCAGCGATATCAGATGCGCGAGCAGTTGCTGACCATCGGGGACGACTACTGGATCGAAAACGAGTCCGGGGAACGCGCATTCAAGGTCGACGGGAAGGCAGTGCGGCTACGCGAGACCTTCGTGCTGCGGGATGTGGCCGGGGCGGAAGTGGCCAAGATCCAGGAGCGCAAACTAAATGTTCGCGACTCGATGAAAATCGAGCGCGACGCCGGGAACGCGACCGTTCACAAGGCATTGGTCGGTCTGCGAGACCGTTTCAAGATCGATGTGGACGGCGGCGCCGACATGAGCGCACACGGCAACCTCGTCGATCACGAGTACGAGATCGAGTGCGACGGCGACACGGTCGCGTCGGTGTCGAAGAAGTGGTTCCGGGTCAGGGAGACGTATGGCGTCGAGATCAAACCCGGCCAAGACGACGCGCTCATCCTGGCAGTTACGGTCTGCATCGACGCGTTGACCCGTGACTGAGTAGGCGGCAGCTCACCCCTCGCCCAAGCATCATCGAGTTCACAACATGAAGCACCCTTAGATCGCCGCATATTCGGTCTGCCCGGACTTCTCAGCTCAGCAGCATCAGGCGCCGACGTCGTTAGCTCCTGGAGCGATTCACTATTCGTACATGGGCATTGTCAAACGACTTGTGTCGTAGCCATCGGGCGGTTGAGGGCGGGCCGATGATCCAGCAACGGTACTCACAGTTCCAGCCCCACTTTCGTAGCGAGTCGAACGTCAAGTCCGAGGCAGGACGAGCTCACCTCGGCGCGGCATGCAAGCTCTACAGGTTCGGCGTGGTGGCAGTTGGGGCTCGGCGCGTTGGCGGACAATCCGGATGTGCCTAACGTCGAGCCCGAGATCCTGACCCCCGCCGGACGCCGCTGGGTCGAGCGTGCACAGCGTCCGCTCGACGTGCTCGCCGTCGTCTTCCTAATCGATGTGATCTTGATCTGGAGTTTCCCGGACGGACCGGCGGCATTTCTGAACACCCTGAACGTCATCGCGTGGATCGTCTGGGCATGCTTCGCGGTGGACTACGTCGCGCGGCTGCTGTTGTCCGTAGGGAAGGCCAGGTTCGTCCGGACACACAAGTTGGACCTGCTCATGGTCTTGCTGCCGATGCTGCGGTTGCTGCGGATCTTCCTGCTCCTGCGTCGCAGCCTCGCGTCTGTGAGCACGGAGAAGATCGCCGGGTCGATCGTGAGCATCGTGGTCGCGGTCGTGTTTGTCAGCGCCTTCTTCATGTGGCGCGTGGAGTACAACGCGCCCGGCGCAACCATCACCACTTTCCGCGCCGCGATGTGGTGGGCCGTCGTCACCACCACCACAGTGGGCTACGGCGACTACACACCTGTCACGCCTGTGGGCCGTGGGATCGCCACGGGCGTCATGATCGTGGGCATCGGACTGATCGGAACGGTGAGCGCAACCGTCGCAGCCTGGTTCGTCACCCGACACAGCGAGCCCACCGACGAGGCGTCGGTCGACATTGAGCTTGCGGCCGCCACGACCGCCGACTCTCAGGCCCCGTTGCTGGATCGCCTCGACGAACTTGCCGCCAAACAGGACGAGATTCGCGCCATGTTGATCGACCTGCAGGGACCACCGACCGGCGACTGAGACAGGCCCATTGCTGCGCCGTGGCAGCCCGGCTCTGGCCTGGCCAGCGACTGCAGGATCACCCGTTGCGGGTGAGTCGCCTTGGTGTGACCTTGGCGCCTAGTATGGGGGCGCTCGTCGCGCGCTTGGGCGACGGCGCCTTCGCGATCTCAGTGACACTCCCCGGTTAATTTGCCGATCCGGCTGGGCCGACGACGGTCACCTCGGCTCCTCCAAGAAGCTGTTCGGACCCTCGGTGGGCCGGAGTGGAGTGTAATTCCCCAGCGACGGGGGTCGTCCTGAATAGCCTCAGCGGAGCATCACCCGGTGGTGCAACATCGGTCGGCCTAACCCGGCTCTGGCGCTGGCCGACCGGCGTCATTGTCCCGCTCGCCGACCACGCCAAACGCTCCTATCCCTGACGACGCCAGCTGCTCCACGATCTAGCCACCCACAACGCTGACTATGAGAAGCGTGCCGTGCTGAGGACTCGCACACCGGCCAGCCAGTCGGGTTCCGCTACCACTATCGGAAGTACCCCCTCAATCCGCGCAAGCATCATGTTGGACACACCCCATGCACCGCCGGAAGTTGCTCGGGTCAGCCTGACCGCCCCGGCGGTATGTACCCCCTTCGGGTGGGTGTGACGATGAGCCTCCACAAGCTCACAGCGGGGGCCGGGTATGACTACTTGACCCGGCAGGTCGCGGCGCTGGACGCGACCGAGAAGGGTCACACCGGGCTGGCGTCTTACTACACCGAACGGGGTGAGACGCCCGGGATGTGGACCGGTTCCGGCTTGGACGGGATCGACGGCCTAAGCGTCGGCGACCCGGTGACCGCCGAGCAGATGCGAGCGTTGTTCGGCTGCGGCCTCCACCCGCTTGCCGAAGTGCGACAGGAGCAGCTGGAAGGACCGGACCTCTCCCCTGGCGACTATCAGGATGCGGCCCGTCTCGGAGCTCCGTTCAGGATCGTCGATGGTGTCGTCAGCCCGTTCCGGCTCGAGGTGGCCAAACGCATCGGGGCTATCCAAACGGCAGCCGGCCTTCCGGCCGATGCGCCGCTGCCGGCTGCAGCCCGGGCGCGGGTGCGGACCGAGGTGGCCCGTGAATTCTTCGCCGCGGAGCATGGTCGGGAGCCGGTGGATGCCCGGGAGCTGGCGGGACAGATCGCGAAAGACTCGCGGCCGCGAACCCAGACTGTGGCTGGTTATGACCTGACGTTCTCACCGGTGAAGTCAGTCTCGACTTTATGGGCGGTCGCTGATCCGGCGGTGGCAGCCGTCATCGAACGCGCCCACCACGCTGCGGTCCAGGACGCTTTGGCGTTCATTGAGAAGCATGCCCTGTTCACCCGGACCGGGCCGCAAGGCATCCGGCAGGTCAACGTCCGAGGCCTCGTCGCCGCCGCGTTCACCCATCGGGACAGCCGGGCGGGCGATCCGGATCTGCACACCCACGTTGCGGTGGCGAACAAGGTGCAGACTCTTGACGGACGGTGGCTGTCCATCGACGGCCGTGTGTTGTTCAAGGCCAACGTCGCCGCATCCGAGACCTACAACACCGCGCTGGAGCAGCATCTTCGCGACACGTTAGGCGTGCGGTTCGCCGAACGCCCCGGTAGCGATCCGGCGAAGCGGCCGATCCGCGAGATCGTCGGTGTCGATCCCCGACTGAACCAGCGCTGGTCGACCCGCCGCGCCCACATCGAGGTCCGCCGCGGTGAGCTGGCCATCCAATTCCAAAAAGATCATGGCCGACCGCCGACACCGGTCGAAGCGCTGCAGTTAGCGCAGCAGGCCACGTTGGAGACCCGGGACGCCAAGCACGAACCCCGGTCCCTGGCCGAGCAACGCGCGACATGGCTCAACGAGGCCGCGACCGTGCTGGGCGGACCTGACGCTGTCGCGTCGATGGTGCGGACGGCACTGGCACCGCACGCCGGGACCGATCCGCTCGCCGACTCCTACTGGGTCGCCCAGAGGGCTGATCACATCCTGAGCGTGATCGAGGCGAGCCGCTCGACTTGGCAGATGTGGCATGTCCGGGCCGAAGCGCAGCGGCAGGTCCGCACCACCGACGTGACGGCAGAACGCGTAGGTGCTTTGGTGGATCTGTTGGTCGATGAGGTGCTCGATCATCGATCGGTTGCCTTGACCGCGCCGCACGACGGCATCGAGGAACCCGAGGTGTTGCGGCGGGTCGATGGGTCGTCGGTCTACACCGTCGCCGGCGCCAATCTCTACACCTCGCAGCGGATCCTCGACGCCGAACAGCGCCTCCTCACCACCGCCGGACGATGCGACGGGTCAGCCGTCGATCAGGTGGCAGTGGATCTAGCGTTGCTGGAGATGGCGGCGAACGGCAGCGCCCTCGATGTGGGACAGGCGTCCCTGATCCGCCAGATGTGCACCTCGGGGGCACGGCTGCAGCTAGGGATCGCTCCCGCCGGCGCCGGCAAGACCACCGCGATGCGCGCCCTCGCCCTGGCCTGGACCCAATACGGCGGCCACATAATCGGCCTCGCCCCCTCGGCGGCAGCGGCTGCCGTCCTCGGCGAGCAGACCGGCATTCGCACCGAGACGCTCGCGAAACTCACCTGGTCACTTGATCATGGCGAGCTCCCCGACTGGGCGGCAGCGGTCGGACCATCGACCTTGTTGATCATCGACGAAGCCGGCATGGCCGACACCCTCTGCCTCGACACCGCCGTCCAGTTCGCCATCGGTTGCGGTGCCAGTGTGCGCCTTGTCGGTGATGATCAACAACTCGCCGCCATCGGCGCCGGCGGCGTCCTCCGCGACATCACCCACACCTACGGCGCTCTCCACCTGACCGAGCTGCACCGCTTCACCGACCCCGCCGAAGCCGCAGCCACACTCGCCCTCCGCGAAGGCAAACCCGAGGCACTCAACTTCTACCTTGATCACGGCCGGATTCATGTCGGCGACCTCGCCACCACGACCCAAGATGTCTTCGCGGCCTGGGTTTCCGACCGGACCGCCGGACTGGACGCGATCATGCTCGCCCCCATCCGAAAGCTGGTCAACGAACTCAATCGACAAGCTCGTGATCATCTCCTCGGCGGTCACCCGGCCGGCCGACAAGTGCGTCTAGCGGATGGAAACCAGGCAAGTGTCGGCGATGTGATCATCACCCGCACCAACGACCGCCGACTCCACCTCGCGCCAACCGACTGGGTCAAAAACGGCGACCGCTGGACCATCACCCATGTCGGCAAATGCGGCGACGCCGCCGTGCGACACAACCGAAGTCATCGCACCGTCCGGCTGCCAGCCGACTACGTCCGCACGTCAACCGGTCTCGGCTACGCCACCACCATTCACGCCGCCCAAGGCGTCACCGCCGACACCATGCACGGCCTACTCACTGGGGAGGAATCCCGGCAGCAGCTGTATACGATGCTCACCCGCGGTCGGGTCGCGAATCACCTCTACCTGCAGGTGGTCGGCGACGGCGACCCGCACACCCTCATCCGACCCGACACTGTCGCACCCCGCACCCCGACCGAGACCATGCAGCAGATCCTCACTCGTGACGAGGCTCCTATCTCAGCCAGCACAATGCTGCGAGAACTCAGCGACCCGGCTGCCGGGCTGTTCGAGGCCGTTCAGCGCTACACCGACGGGCTCAAGGTGGCAGCCGAGCAAGTCGTCGGACCAGCAGTTGTGGACGTGCTCGACAGCCGAGCCGAACAGGTCATTCCTGAACTCACGAGCGAGCCGGCCTGGCCAACCCTCAGAGCACACCTGCTCACGTTGGCGGCTGAAACCGGTGAGCACCCACTCCTGCACCTTTACGAAGCCGCACTGGGGCGCGATCTCAGCACGGCTGAAGACATGGCCGCTGTACTCGACTGGCGCCTCCCGGAGCCCGCATCCATTGACCCAGGACCGCTACCCTGGCTTCCCGGCATACCGTCAACCCTTCATGATCATCACGTTTGGGCCGAGTACCTGGCGAAGCGGTCACAGCTTGTTTCCGGCCTTGCAGATCAGGTCCGAGACTGCGCCCGCCGTAGCCGTGAACAGCCGGTATGGGCACCGCCGGGCGGCCATCCGACCGCCGCCATCCTTGGTGAAGTCGCCGTCTGGCGAGCCGCCGTCGGCGTCGACCCCCAAGACCGCCGCGCTACCGGACCGGAACAGCTGCAGATCTCTTTGGCTGAATGGCAACGACGTCTCGAACGAAGGACCCACGCTAGCGACGACCCGACCAACTCGGATTTCCGGCAGGAAGTTGGTTCCAGGTTCGAAGTTCGCCGTGACAAAGATCAATACCACTGGCCCCGGCCATCCGAAAACGACCGGAGGTCGGGTCCGCCCCGCCTTGGACGCTAGCGAAATCTGCCATATGGCCACGGCACACGAATCGACGCTGCGGTGATGCAAGTCACCCGCGGTCAATCGGTCCGACCACATGATGATTGTGGTCGAGCTTTTGCGGACATCCGGCCAGGTAGCCAGCGCTTCGCGACTTCCCCCTTGCTCAGTAGAAAAAGGTGCCGAGACACTGACCACCAACGCGAGCTTTCTCTCCTTCGGGCGGTAAGAGAGGCTGGTCTGACCCAGCCTGACTCGCGAAGACATCCACAGGAGCTGCACCACGCTGGCGGCAAATCAGTCAACGTGAATGAATGCCCCTGGTGGACAAGGGAAGGAGCTACCGGTGTACTTCAAGATCGGACCGCTGCCTCCCGTCTCGAATCTTGAGCGCTGGTTGTCCAAGTTCTGCTGGCCGGAGGCCATGACGTGAGCCCGAAGCGTCCTCCGCTGGGGGTGCGGTTGACAGCGGACATTGAGGAGGTCCGTGCTCCGCGTGGCACGGTGTGGTGGGCACGGGTTCGCTGGCACGATCCGGAATCGGGGCGGCGGGAAAGCATAAAACGCTCGCATTCCACGCACGAGGCCGCAGCGACCTGGATCACACAGATGCAGAACGCGTCGCGGACGGGCGTTGACGTTACGCAGACACTGGCCGAGTACGTGACCTTCATCGGCGACCGCTGGACCAGAGGAATCGACCCCACGTCGACCTACGACCCATACTCGGCCGGTCTCCGTCGTCGCGTCCTTCCGACGCTCGGTCATCTTCCGGTCGCGATGATCACCGCGGGCCTGGTCGACCGCGCGATCGACCAGTGGGAGACCGAGTTCGGCCGGTCGACGATCAAGAACACGGTCTCTGCGCTGGTCCTGGTGCTCAACGAGGCGGTCCGCGACGGCATCATCCCTCGCAACCCGGCAACGGACCGAGCCCGTCGCCGCACGGTCGGCCGTTCTTCCGGCAACTCCGAACCGAGCACACCCCGTGACCTCGCTCTTCCCAACGTCGCCATTCTTGAGCAGCTGGTAGCCCGCGTCGTCGAGACCGGGAAGGACCAGTCGTGGGGCGACGTGGTGACGATCCTTGCTACGACAGCCCTCCGGATCAGCGAGGTGTCAGGCCTCCGCGTTGGTGATATCGATCTGGTCCGAGGACTTATTCACGTCCATCGGCAGACATACCCAGGCCACGGCGGCCTGGTGACGAAGGAGACCAAGGGCCGTCGGCGGAGGACGGTTCCAATCATTGACCCGCTACGTCCAACGCTCGTCCGGCTGACCGCCGGCCGACGCTCGGAGGAACGACTGGTCCTCGGTCCCCGCGGCGGGGTGATCACCACCGCCACCTTGCGGGACGCGACCGGCTGGGACGCGCTGGTCACCGAGCTCGGGCAACCGGGCCTGGTCCGCCACGGCCTACGGCACACCGCCCTGACGTGGATGGCCGACGCTGGCATCGATCTGCACATCCTGCAGCGGGTCGCCGGACATCAGGATCCGGCAGTCACGGCGCGCTACCTGCATCCCGATGTGCAGGCCATGCTGGAGGCTGGCACTGCGTTTTCGGCCTGGTGGTCCGTAGCTGGTCCGGAGCGGCCGTCGCTGGGCGTTATCGACGGCGGCAAGAATGTCGGTTGAATACCGATCCGACTAGGTCGGATGGCGTGCATCGGTTTAGTCGGGCTGGCGAGATTTGAACTCGCGACCCCTTGACCCCCAGTCAAGTGCGCTACCAAGCTGCGCCACAGCCCGTTGACGGTGCTCCAAGGAGCACCAGCCACGAGCGGGAACTCTACTACGGCGGACGCTCTGAGCAGTAGCGGTGGTTTCTGCGGCACAATCGGCCGCGTGGCGCGTTGGGTATGCCCGAACTGTGAGCGGGAGTTTGCGTCTGCTAACCAAGCGCACGTCTGTGTTCCTGGCATCACGGTGAGCGAGCTCCTCCGCCGGCATCCCAGCTGGGTGAGTGAGATCTACAACGCTGTCATCGAGCATCTGACCACCCTCGGCCCGGTCCATGAGGACGCCGTCAACGTTGGCATCTTCCTCAAGAGCGACCGCAAGATCGCCTCGTTCCGGCCGCGAGTGCGGTCGGTACTGCTGAGCTTCTTTCTGCCGTACGAACTGACCGATCCTCGGATCACCCGCGCGCTGCCGGTTGCAGCGGGGCGGATCGCACACATGATCAACTTAATGAGCGCTGATCAAGTCGATGATCAACTTCGGCAGTGGCTGAGTGAGGCCTACGACTTCAATACCGACTAGCATCGAACGGCTCGTAGCAGTCGTACGCCTCCTGCCGGATGATCTTGTCGTCGTGGAAGGTGAAGATCAGCACGCTGTACGTGTGAAGCCGCTGACCTCGGCGTAACGGACCGGCGTCCTTCGCCAGGTAAGCATGCCACTCGGCCTGGCAGACGACAGTGCCTTCGCTCTCGATCCAGCGGCTTACGTCGTAGCGCTGGAATGCCAGCATCCCCGCACCCAACTCGCTGGCGGCGATCATGCCGTCCAGGCGGCGACGCCCAACCCGAGGGTCCACCAGGCTCGGATACTCGACCTGCTCGGCGTCCTCGTGGAAGAAGCGGCGCAGCTCCTCACCGTGCACGCCGGACTCGAGCGCCTGCATCAGCTCAATCACGAGCGCCTGCCGCTCACTCACGTGTATGTCGTCGCTCGTCACTTCCGCCTTCTCTTCTCCCGCGCTCGTACCTCAAGATGGATCGGCGTGCCATGGAAGCCGAACTCCTCACGGAGCCGACGCTTCAAGAAGCGCAGGTAACCAGGTTCGAGCTGCCCCGAGGTGAACAGCACGAAGGTAGGCGGGCCGGCGTGAGCCTGAGTCCCAAACAGGATGCGAGGCTGCTTGCCGCCTCGCACCGGATGTGGGTGTGCCGCAACGATCCGGCCCAGGAATGCGTTCAACCTCCCAGTCGAAATGCGGGTCTCCCAACCAGCCAATGCTTCCTGGATCGCCACACCAAGGCGGTCAACATGACGGCCGGTGAGTGCGGAGATGTTGATCTTGGTTGCCCACTCGAACTGGACCAGATCGCGCTCGATCTCTCGCCCCAGGTAACGGCGTCGTTCATCATCGGTCAGGTCCCACTTGTTGAACGCGATCACTAGTGCACGCCCTGCCTCCTCCACAGATGTCAGGATGCGGAGGTCCTGTTCGGTGAGTGGCTCGCTCGCATCCACCACCACTACGCACACCTCGGCGCGCTCGATGGCGCCGTGCGTACGCAGGCTCGCGTAGTACTCGTGTCCGGAAACCTCTTTCACCCGGCGCCGGATCCCGGCGGTGTCGATGAACCGATAGATCTCGCCACCGACCTCAACGAGCTCATCGACCGGATCCACCGTAGTCCCCGCGACCTCATCGACGATCGCCCGCTGTTGTCCGGCGATCTTGTTGAGGAGGCTCGACTTCCCGACGTTGGGCTTTCCCACGATGGCAACCCGACGCGGACCCCGCACCAGGTCATCCAGTGTTCGCGGCGCCTCGGGAATCGCCGCCAGAATCGCATCCAGCAGGTCACCACTCCCCCGGCCGTGCAGGGCGGACACGGCGAAGGGCTCGCCGAGGCCGAGCCGCCACATGGCGGCCGCCTCGCCCTCGGTGCGCTGATCGTCGACCTTGTTGGCAGCCAGGATCACCGGCTTCCCGCTGCGACGCAGCACTTTCACGACGGCCTCGTCGACGTCCTGCATCCCAACGGTCGCATCGACGACAAAGACGACGGCATCGGCCGCCGCGACGGCCAGCTCGGCCTGCTCTGTCACCTGGGCAGCCATTCCCTTGGCATCCGGAGCCCAGCCCCCGGTGTCCACCAGCACAAACTGGCGTCCGTTCCAGATGGCGTCATAGGAGACCCGATCACGAGTCACTCCTGGCACGTCTTGGACCACAGCCTCGCGGCGACCGATCATGCGGTTCACCAAAGTCGACTTACCGACATTGGGCCGGCCAACAACCGCCACCACAGGTAAGACCTGCGACTCCTCAGCAGTCGCGATGTCACTCATGTTTGCTTCGCTTAGGACTCTGGAGCCTGCTGGCTGCTCGTGATTAGGCGCTGGAGAGGGCGGATTTGATCTTCGGTGGCCCCGGCAAGGGTAGCCCGGTCAGACCCTGCGCTGCGACCACATGATCGGCCAGCCGTTCGCGGACGACCTGGGTCCACTTCGTGACTGCGGTCTTGCGGCGGGGCCACGAAGATCGGGGTACGGTGAATGGCTCGCCGTAGACCAGGTGGATTGGTCTTCGTAGGCGGGGTATCTGATTCTTCCGCTGCCCGGGCTCGCGAGTACCCAGAATGGCCACCGGAACAACGGGCGCTCCCGAGACCATCGCCAGGTAGGCGGCGCCTCCCTTCGCCCACGCGACCTCGCCGCCACCCCGTACTCCTTCGGGGAAGACCGCCAACACCTTGCCGGCACGCAGCACCTGGACTGCCCTACGGATGGCTTGCGGATCAATCTCGCGACGGTTGAGGGAGATCTGGCCTATGTGAATGAGGAACTGGCCGACCGCGCCAGTAAAGGCCTCGTGCTTCACCATGGCAAACGTGAGCCGCCTGGTTAGTGCCACGACGGCCGGCCCATCCAAGAGGCCGATGTGGTTCGCCGCCAAGATCACCGGCCCGGAGCGGGGAACCTGCTGAGCACCATGCACCTTGACCCGCCAACCCAACCGCAGCCCAAGCCGTACCAGCGGCCTGGTGAGCCGCAAGACCCACTCGTTCGACGCCGGCAGTGGATCGGTGTGCGGAAGATCGGGGCTAACCCCTTCGATCACGCCTGTCTCCGAGTGCCCGGACCGGAACGAATGCGCAAATCGTTTCGATCACCTCCTCCAGGCTAAGCAAAGTGGAGTCGACTACGTGCACTCCGGGAGCCGCCGATTCAAACTCGGCGACCAAGGAGTCGTCACGGTCGCGTCGGATCACCTGGTCTGTCACCTCGTCTACGTCCATTTGATGCTCTGCGAGTTCGGCATGCCGCCGCGCCACTCGCGCGGCGGGGTCGGCAACCAAAAGCACACGTACCTCGGCGTCAGGCGCCACCACAGTCGTAATGTCTCGTCCCTCAGCGACGATGCCGTCCAGTGCCTCGGCGATCAGCTTCTTCTGCCGCGCGACCAAATCAGTGCGAATGTCGAGATTGGTGGCGACGGCACTCACAGCCACCGATACCTCAGGCACTCGGATCGCCTCGGTGACATCGACCCCATTGATCGCAATCGCGGGGCTTCGGGGGTCTTGGTTAATGTCCATTGAGGCATGGGCTAGCAACTCCGCGACCGCCGACTGGTCGTCCAGGTCGACGCCTTCTTGCAGCGCCAGCCAGGTGATGGCCCGGTACATCGCACCAGTGTCCAGAAAGGCCAACCCGAGCCGCTCTGCGACTCCTCTAGCCGTACTCGACTTGCCTGAACCACTGGGCCCGTCGATGGCAATAACGAGCGGCCGACTCGACCCCGCGGCCCGACTGGGCTTCACCGGGGTCTGATACTGGTCGGTCATCGCTGCCTCAGACACGCGCCTCAGCGTACCGGCCGCACGTCAGGAAACGGTCCAGCCGCGCGACAGCATGGTCTCGACCAGCGCGTCCGCGTGCTCAGGTGCAACCGACAAGGCAAGATAGCCGAGCTCCCTGACCGGATCGTGTTCGATCGAGATGTCTTCCACGTTCACGCCTGCAGCGCTGACGTCACCGAACAGTCGGGCCAGCGCTCCCGGCTCATCCGGAATCGCAACGACAACCTCGCTGTAGCGGATCGCCGCCGCCCCATGTTTGCCCGCGATCTTGCGTGTCCCGGCGACTGCGCGCTCCAGCTGGCTCCGCAAGTCGTTGGTAGCCGGCGTCGCCTCGACAGCCTTGATCAACAAGCCGAGCTGGTCCTGCACGCCGCGCAGCTCCTCGAGCACGGCGTCGGAGTTGGCGCCGACAATCTGCTCCCAGAGCGCTGGATCGCTGCTGGCGATGCGCGTCACGTCACGCAGACCTTGGCCAGCCAGGGTGAGGTCGCGCTCTGGAATCGCGATGAGGCGACTCGCGATCAACACCGACATCAGGTGCGGCAAGTGGGACACCCGAGCGACCGCGGCATCATGATCGTCAACGTCCATGATCATCTCGCGGGCGCGGCAGGCTCGGACTGCGGCGCGGACCCGTTCCACCGATTCGGTTGCCGACCTGCGGTGTGGGGTGACGACCCAGGCACGGTCAACGAATAGGTCAGGATGGGCGGTCATCGGTCCTGAATGATGCGAGCCAGCCATGGGGTGCGAGCCGACGTAGCGACTGAGATCCACACCGCGCCGCCACAAGGTGTCGAGCACCCCTGCCTTCACCGAGCCGACGTCAGTGACCGTCGCGTTCGGATAGACCTGGAGACTGTGAACAACAAGATCAGGAATGGCGCCCGGCGGCACGGCTACTACAACGAGGGCCACGTCGGCGGACACGGCAGGGTCGACTGTGCCGGCGCCCAGGCCAGCGGCGACCCTAGCGTGGCTGATCTTGTGGTCACGCAGGTGCACCGCGTAACCGGCCGCTGACAATGCGCACCCGATCGAGGCTCCGATGAGCCCCGTGCCGATGATCACGACGCGGCTGACCTGGCGCTGCTGAGCGTCGGTGGGTGCCGTGGTCTCGTTCACGTAGCGGGCTTCTGCGGGCGCGCCTCCGCGCCGTCATCGGCCGTCGCCTCGGGTCCATCAGCGAGCAAGACTGCAAGCCGATCACCCTTGATACGCCGGAACTTACGGGGCATCGCCCTGTTCCGATCCAGAACGGCGACCTCCAAAGCCTCCACGCCAAGCACCCGTGGTGCCGCATTCGGCCCTCCGTCGGACCCGAGCCCGCGGACCGCGAGCTCGGCCGCCTCGGCGAGGTTGAGGCCGGAGCTGAATCCGCGACTGACCACTTCAGCTATCACATCGGCTGACCCGCCCATGACGGCGAAGTTCGCCTCGTCGGCCACCGAACCGTCATAGGTCAGACGGTAGATCTGGTCCTGCGCCGGTGTTGCGCCCAATTCGGCCACCACGATCTCCACCTCGTACGGCTTTTCAGCGCCCGAAGAAAAGATGGTGCCAAGCAGCTGGGCGTATGCGTTAGCCAGTCCGCGAACAGTCACATCGGTCCGGTCGTAGGTGTAGCCGCGTACGTCGGCGTAGCGGATCCCGGCCTGGCGCAGGTTCTCGAACTCGTTGTATCGGCCGACGGCCGCGAACGCGATGCGATCGTAGATCTCGCTGACCTTGTGCAGCGCCTGTGACCGGTTCTCGGCCACAAACAAAATGCCGTCGGTGTAGTGCAGGACGATCACTGAACGGCCGCGAGCGATGCCTTTGCGTGCGTAGTCCGCCCGATCCTTCATCTGCTGCTCGGGGGCGACGTAGAACGGCATGCTCATCGGTGCGTCCTAAGCAAGTGGAGCCCCGGGTCCGTCGGGTCGTTCGGCGCGGCTTTCCATGAGCTGGCCGATCAGGTCGGTGATCTGCTCATCGCTCAAACGCTGAACGCCGTCCTCGGTCGCGGCCAGAACCATCGGAAAGATCTTTCGCGCCATATCCGGTCCCCCGGTCGCCGAGTCGTCGTCGGCAGCGTCATACAACGCCTGGATCACTGCCATGGCTGCCTCGCTCGCGTCGAAATCAGGCCGATAGAGCTTCTTCAGCGATCCTCGGGCGAAAACTGAGCCGGATCCAACCGAGAAGTAAGCGTGCTCCTCGTAGCGGCCGCCGGTCGCGTCATAGGAAAAGATTCGACCTTCCCCCGTTGTCTCATCCCAGCCGGCGAATAGGGGCACGACCACCAGGCCTTGCATGGCAAGGCCGAGATTCAAACGGATCATGGTGGCCAGCCGGTTCGCCTTGCCGACCAGGGAGAGCGGGGCGCCCTCGATCTTCTCGTAGTGCTCCAGCTCGACCTGAAACAGGCCAACCAGCTCAACCGCTAGGCCAGCAGCCCCGGCAATTCCGATGATCGAAAACTCATCGGCGGGAAACACTTTCTCGATATCACGTTGGGCGATGATGTTTCCCATGGTGGCTCTGCGGTCACCGGCCATCACAACTCCGCCAGGGAAGGTCGCGGCCACGATGGTTGTGCCGTGGGGCGAGAGGTCACCGAGCCCGCCAGTGGCCGTACGCGACGACGGCAGGACGTCCGGAGCCACGCGTGAGGCGAAGTCGGTAAAGGAAGAAGACCCGATACGAAAGAACTCTGAGGTCAGTTCAACGACTCGTCCGTCGGTCACTGGCCGCCCTTCTGAACGAACGAGCGCACGAACTCCTCGGCATTGACCTCGAGCACGTCGTCGATTTCGTCCAGCAGCGAGTCCACCTCTGAGTCCAGTTCCGCCTTGTGCGCCGCATCAGCAGGCGCCAGCTCCTCGACCTCGCGATCGTCGGCTCGCCGTGCCTTACGTTGGCTCTGCTCTGACTCAGCCATACCTGCTCCTCGTCTGTGCTGGCCTCAAGCGTAACCAACGCCACCCACAAGGCCATGACATTCCAGCGTGTAGCAGCGGGTGGCCGTTAACGACCCAGGGCTGCGAACAGCTCCGTGACGGAATTGCATTCGTCGATCATCTGGCCAACCTGTTCCCGGGTGCCTCGCAGCGGGTCCAGCAGAGGCAGCCGCTGCAGCGCAGGACGTTCGGGGACGTCGAAGATCACCGAGTCCCAGGAAGCAGCGACAATCGAGGACCCAAACTTTTCCATCACCCGGCCCCTGAAGTAGGCCCGAGTGTCATCCGGCGGGGAGGTGCGAGCCCGCTCGATCTCGTCATCGGTAACCAGTCGCCGCATCTTCCCATTGGCCAGCAGCGCCCGATAGAGGCTGCGCCTTGGGTCGACGTCGGCGTACTGCAGATCGATCAGAGCCAGCTTCGGGGCGGACCAGCTCAATCCGTCGCGCTGGCGATAGGACTCCAACAGCTTGAGCTTCGCGACCCAGTCGAGCTGGTCGGCCAGGCTGAAAATGTCGGTGCGAAGCGCATCAAGACAATCCTGCCAACGGCTGAATATGTCCTTCGCCTCAATCCGAGCCGTTTCGGTGAGATCGCCGGCAATCCGTTCGTAGTGGTTGCGGCATGCGTCCAGATACACCTCTTGGAGGTCCACGGCGGTCATGCTGGGCCCATCGAGCAAGTACAGGGGTTCCCTAACCAGCAGATCGTGGCTGACCGTACGCATGGCGGCCACTGGTCCGTCAAGTCGAACGTCAGCGCCCAGCTCGCCTGCCTCGATCACCCGCAGTACCCAAGACGCGGTACCGAGTTTGAGATAGGTCGAGATCTCCGACAGGTTGGCATCCCCGGTGATCACGTGCAGTCTGCGATGCCGGCTCGCGTCGGCGTGCGGCTCGTCGCGGGTGTTGATGATCGGCCTGTTGAGCGTGGTCTCCAGACCTACCTCAGCCTCGAAGAAATCCGCGCGTTGGCTGATTTGGAAGCCCGGAGTCTGGCTGGATTGACCCACGCCAACTCGGCCCGCTCCGGTGATCACCTGCCGCGAGACGAGAAAAGCGGTGAACTGCGTCACAATCCGGTCGAAGGGTGTGCTGCGTTGCAACAGGTAGTTCTCGTGGGTGCCGTACGAGGCACCCTTGCCGTCGGTGTTGTTCTTGTAGAGCCGGACCGAGCGCCCCAATGACTGCGTGGCGCGCTGCGCGGCGATCGCCATCACGGCCTCGCCAGCCTTGTCGTAGCGCACCGCATCGAGGGCGCACGTCACCTCGGGACTGGAATACTCCGGATGCGCATGATCGACATACAGCCGCGCACCGTTGGTCAAGATGACGTTGGCCATGCCGAGATCGGTGTCGGTCAGCTGGTCCGGGTGGGCAGCGGCACGGGAGATCTCATACCCGCGGATGTCCCGCAGCGGAGTCTCGGTCTCGTAGTCCCAACCGGCCGGCTGGCCGGGGGCTGAGGCGCCGTAGGCCTTGACGACATGGTTGGACAGCTGCATGGGATGCAGATCGTCCTCGACGAACGCATTGCCGAATCCAGTGGGGACTGGCGACGCCGGTGCGAGCGCGCTGATGCCGTACTCGGTCTCGATGCCCATGACCCGCGTGGTCAAGCGGGCAGCCAGCTCCGAGCCCGCGGCAGCGGACTCATCACGATCGGCTGTGGAAGCCATGGCCTCAGCGTAGTGTGAGGTTCATGCAGATCCTTCCAGCGATTGCGGTGGACGTGATCTGCATCACGATATTTGCGATCATCGGACGCAGCAGCCACCAGGAAGCGACCGACCTGCTCGGCGTGGTGCACACGGCTTGGCCATTTCTCGCCGGGTGCCTAGTTGGGACCGTCATTGGACGCACCTGGCGGCATCCACTTTCGCTAACCTCCGGGGTTGCGGTTTGGCTGGGCGCCGTGGTGGGCGGGATGACCCTTCGGCTGGTCACTGGCGCTGGCGTACAGCTGTCATTCGTCCTCGTTGCCAGCTTCGTACTCGCCCTCCTTCTCATCGGCTGGCGCGCCGGGCTTCGGCTCATCCAGCACGCCAGGGCGAGGAGTTCAACGGAGCCACCCGCTAGGCATCTCATCTCACGCAGTTAGTCGCGCTGAGGCTCACGCAAGCACCAGGCGAGCGCAGCGAGCCGCTGAATTCCATGAGCGTCGGAATCGCGTGCCGAGCAAGGCCCGTAAACCCTTCCTGAGCGTCGGAGATCGCGCGACGAGGAGTGCAGGAGGCTTGACGAAACACGCTTTTCGTTGCGCTCAAGGCGACGAACGACTCGGCACTGAGCGCGATCGTGCGCGAAGGAAGGCCTATAAATATTGACCTGTATTAGAAACGGTGTCGATGGACCGGCCTGGTTGGGTGCCCTGCTTGGAGGAGATGAGCGTCCGGATGAAGACGATCCGCTCACCCTTCTTCCCAGAGATCTTTGCCCAGTCGTCCGGGTTGGTGGTGTTGGGTAGATCCTCGTTCTCGGCGAACTCATCCAGGCAGGCCTGCAGCAGGTGGCCGATCCGCAAGCCCCGTACGGCGGTTTCCAGGAAGTCCTTGATCGCCATCTTCTTGGCCCGATCCACGATGTTTTGGATCATCGCTCCGGAGTTGAAGTCCTTGAAGTAGAGGACCTCCTTGTCTCCGCCGGCATAGGTGACTTCCAGGAACTGGTTCTCCTCCGACTCCTCATACATCCGGCCAACCGTGCGGTCGATCATCGCCTGCACGCACATCTGCGGATCATGATCGAATTCGGCGAGATCCTCCCGATGCAGCGGCAACGTCGGAGTGAGGTACTTGCTGAAGATCTCCCGCGCGGCCTCTGCATCCGGCCGCTCGATCTTGATCTTCACGTCCAGGCGCCCGGGCCTCAGGATTGCCGGATCGATCATGTCCTCCCGGTTCGAGGCGCCGATGATGATCACGTTGTCCAAACCCTCGACGCCGTCTATCTCACTCAACAGCTGCGGCACGATGGTGTTCTCGACGTCGGAGGAGACGCCAGACCCACGAGTCCGGAACAGCGAATCCATCTCGTCGAAGAAAACGATCACCGGCATGCCATCGGTCGCCTTGTCGCGGGCCCGCTGGAAGACCAACCGGATGTGCCGCTCAGTCTCACCGACGTACTTGTTCAGCAGCTCAGGGCCCTTGATATTAAGGAAGAAACTGCGCCCTTCCTCCCCAGTTCGCTCGCTGACCTTCTTCGCCAACGAGTTGGCGACGGCCTTGGCGATCAAGGTCTTGCCACAGCCGGGCGGTCCATAAAGCAGGATGCCCTTGGGGGCCTTGAGCTCGTGCTCGGCGAAGAGTTCCTTGTGCAGGAAAGGCAGCTCGACCGCATCCCGGATCGCCTCGATCTGGTTGCCCAGACCGCCGATCACCGAGTAGTCGATGTCAGGCACCTCCTCCAGCACCAGCTCCTCGACGTCCAGCTTGGGGATCCGCTCGTACGCGAAATGCACCCGACGGTCGATCAGCAGGGAATCGCCGGAGCGCAGGTGTTGATCACGAAGCCGATAGGCGAGGCGGACGACGCTTTCCTCATCGCCATGGCCGATCACCAGCGCCCGGTCGCCGTCCTCGAGCATCTCCTTGAGCAGTACAACCTCACCGACCTCGTCGAACTCCAGGACCTTCACCACGTTCATCGCCTCGTTGACCATCACCTCCTTGCCAGGCGTCAGTGCTTCAAGATCAACATCAGGACTCACGCTGACTCGCATCTTGCGCCCAGCTGTAAAGATGTCCGCGGTGTGCTCCTCACGCGCGGCGAGGAAGACTGCGAAGCTGGCCGGAGGCTGCGCCAGGCGATCAACTTCATTTTTCAAGGACACGATTTGGTCCCGCGCCTCGCGCAGCGTGGCTGCAAGGCGCTCGTTGTTGGCGGCGGTGGTCCGGGCATCAGAACGGGCGTCGGCTAGGCGTCGCTCGAGCATTGCGATGTCGTGCGGGTGCGACGAAGCCCGATCTCGTAGTCGATCAAGCTCGTCTCTGAGCACACCAATTTGGGCTATCAAAGCTTCGCGGTCCTCATACGGAGCGCGATCGTGGATAGGTCCGGTCAAGACACACCTCCTGTCGAGACCCTACCCGGGCTGGCTGCGCGGTCCTTTGTAATCTTCTCCGTACGCGCCGCGTGCTGGGCGACGTTTGCGTAACGGTGCTGTGAACCCTGGCGCCAGTCGCCGTGCTGTGATCACAAATCCAGTGTGGCCCACCATATCGTGCCGCGGTCGTACCGCCAGCCCCTCAACGTGCCAGGCCCGGACTAGTGACTCGGTGGCCTCCGGCTCGGTGAAACCGCTGTGGACACGCAACGTCTCCACCGTTTCGGCAAGCTGAGTCGTGGTCGAAACGTAGGCGCACAACACCCCGCCCGGAACGAGCACCTCGGCCAACGCCGCAACACACTGCCACGGCGCGAGCATGTCGAGGATCACGCGGTCGAGGGGTTCCTCGATGCGCGACTCGAGTAGATCAGCCACACGCAGGTCCCAGCTGGGTGGGCTCTCGCCGAAGAAGTTCTCCACGTTGCGTCGGGCGATGGTTGCGAAGTCTGCGCGCCGCTCGTAGGAGATCAATCGCCCGCTTGGACCGATCGCGCGCAGCAGGCTGCAGGTCAGGGCACAGGATCCAGCGCCCGCCTCGAGTACCCGGGCGCCGGGAAAGATGTCGGCTGCCATCAGGATCTGGGCAGCGTCCTTCGGGTAGATCACCGCAGCGCCGCGCGGCATGCTCACGGTGAACTCCTTCAGCAGGGGTCTCGTGGCCAAGAATTGTGTGCCGCCCGTCGAACTCACGACAATCCCCTCTGGGTGCGAGATGAGCTCGTCGTGACTGACAGCACCCTTGGCGGTGTGGAACTGTCCACCCTCCGTGAGCACGATTGAGTGTCGGCGCCCTTTCGGATCGGTGAGGGTAATCCGCTCCCCCGCCTGGAATAGCCCCTGCCGGACGCCGGAGAGTTGGAGCGGCTCAGCCATTGCTGATACCGAAGAATCCCAGCTGCATGCCGGGGCCGTAGGACCCGCCGCTCATCTCCACGCCCCGCCGCACGTAGACATGCTCGTCAGACTGGCTGATCGGCAGCACGATCAGGTCCACAGCCGCTTGCTTCTGTAGCGCGGCCAGGTGACTGTCTGCGGTGTCAGCATCCGTGGTAGCCCGAAACTCGGTTTCGACGGTCCTTACCGTCGACGCGACGGCTGGCAGCGGCGCATCGAGATAGGGCTGCATCCATGCCAGGGCTGTCGCGGTCCAAGCCTTCCGATCGATGAGATTCAGGTCCGCGTTCAGCACTCCGGGCTTGAGTTGCACGCTCAGCCCGCCGGTGTTCTCCAGACGCCCGCGGATCTGAGTTGCGAGGTCTTGGCCATTGGGCATGGAGGCGTCGTAACCCAATGTGAGGTTGATACGGCTCTTCCAGGTCACCTTGGGCTTGGCCTTTCCCCCGAGCGGAAAAGCAGCGGTATGTCCGACCACACCGTTCGGAACGATGGAATCGGACGTGCGGTCCCGTTGCAGGGCAACCGCTATCGCCTGTCGCAACGCCTTGTTCGACCGCATCGGCGAGTTCGGCGACCATTCAAGCTGCAGCACCCGCGCGCCGCCCAGCACGTGCTGGGTAAAGCCGTTGGTGGTCTCATGATTGGGGTTCTGGCCTACTTGCTGGCTGAATCGGGTGACCGCTGGCGTATCGAGACCTCTCCAGACGACGTCGACGACACCTTTAGTCATCGCGTCCTCGATCGTCGGCGAGTCGGCGACACTGCGGTAAACCAGATCCGAAAGCTGGGCGCGGTTACGGCCGACGTAGTCCTCGTAGCGGCTGAGCTGCAGCTGGTTTCCGGTGTACTTGTTCACCACGAAGGGACCCGACCCGACGATGGGATCATTCAGGTCCCGCACCCGATCCGCGTCGTAGATCTCCTCATCGACTATCGATGCCGCTGGTGAAGCCAACGCCCAGCCGAACTGGGTGTCCACCCGGCTCAGTACAAACCGTACGGTCTTCTGGTCCGGCGTCTGGACCCTGCGTAGGGAGGATAAAGCCGCCGCTGACGAGCCGGGAACCTTGAGGCGGTAAGCCCGCTCGATGCTGAACTTCACGTCGCTGGAGGTCAACGGATGGCCGTTGTGGAACGCCAGTTTTTCATTAAGGGTGCAGGTGTAGGTGGTTGAGGAGGTGAACAGGCAGTCCCGTGCCGCATCCGGCTTCAGGACGGAGCCTCCGGGATCGGCCGTCATCAGCCGCTGAAACACGTTGAGCGCGAGCACGGTTGATGCGGCATCAGTGATGGCTGCCGGATCAGTGACACGGATGAGGTCGGTCGACATCACCGTGAACGGTCTCGGCGTCGAGCTTGCGGTGGGGGTTGGGGCCGGCGGCTCCCCAGGAGTACGACATGCGCCGAGAAGCAACAAGACGGCAGCTCCGGCAAGCACGCGGCGCGCGAGACCCTTTCTCACAGAGGGATCAGCCGTCATTGAACTGCTCTAGCATTCTCGCCACGGCTGCCGCATCCAGCTCAGCGAGGGAATCGACGTGGAGTCGTCGCGGAGCCTCGGGGATCACGACGCGGTTGGGCACGGCGACCACCAATGCTCCGGCGGCGTTCCCGGCACGACAGCCTGTCTCGGAGTCTTCGAGGACCACGCAATGCCGCGGGGACACCCCCAGGGCCGTACAGGCCTTCTCGTACGGTTCCGGATGTGGCTTGCCACGCCTGACCTCGTCCCCAGCCACCGATAGCTGGAATGTTCCCTCGGGCAGTTGGCCGAGGGCCGCGTCCAGTAGCACCCGGTACGACGCTGATACCAATGCGCACGGAATACCCGCCGCGGCGAAGGAGTCGAGTAGCTCGATCGCCCCGGGGCGCCAGACGATCGGGTGCTGCCGAATGTGGTCGACGACGTCGGTAAGCAGCTGTTCGACGACCCACGCCGGGCTGAGATCGACTCGGCCAATCGCGTTCAGGATGTAGGAACCCGAGTCCAGCAGCGAGTTGCCCACCAGCTGCTCTGCATGCTCTTCCGACCAGGTGCCTCCCAGATGAGAGATCAGGTCGTACTCCGCGGCGATCCAGAGCGGCTCGGTGTCGGCCAACGTGCCGTCGAAATCCCAGAGGGCAGCCGCCAGCGTTGAGGTTGTCGTGTCGCTCATGGCGCGGCCATTCTTCCAGCCGCTGACGCTGTGGCAAATCCATCGCACTCTGACGTTGGCGAAGCGGGCCGCCCGTCATAGTGCGGTATTAGCGTGCGTTGAAGTACTTCGCCTCGGGATGATGCACGATCAGAGCATCGGTGGACTGCTCGGGATGCAGCTGGAGCTCCTCAGATAGCTCAACGCCGATCCGTTCTGGGCGGAGCAGCGACACCAGCTTGCGCCGGTCGCCCAACTCGGGGCAGGCCGGATAACCGAAGGAATATCGCGAGCCCCGGTAGGCCTGGTCACGGATCATGTCCTCCATCTGGCCGTCCTCGGGAGCGAAGCCCAGGTCCGCGCGCACCCTGGCGTGCCACATCTCAGCAAGTGCCTCAGTCAGTTGCACGCTGAGCCCGTGCAACTCGAGATAGTCCCGGTAGGCGTTCTGCTCGAACAGGCTGGCCGTCACCTTCGCGACCTGCGACCCCATCGTCACTAGATGGAACGCCACCACGTCCGGACCCTTGAGTTCAGCCAACTGCCGATCACGGAAGAAGTCGGCGAGGCAGAGGAACCGACCACGGGTTTGCCGTGGGAAGGCGTAGCGGTGAAGTTCTGCGGCGGGGTCGGCAGCAGCCCCTCCAGGGCGGAGCACGACCAGCTCGTTGCCGTCGCTGTAGCAGGGCCAGTAGCCATAGACCACGGCGAACTCCGCGATCGCGTCGGTCTGGATGCGGTCCAGCCAAGCGCGCAGCCGGGGTCGGCCTTCGGTCTCGACGAGCTCCTCGTACGACACCCCACCACCGCGCGAGCGGGCGGGGGGTTCAAGGGGGGTCGCCCCCCCTTGCTCATATGCGCGGGAGCCCTTGAGACCCCATTGACCCATGAAGGTCGCCCGCTCGTCGAGGTAGGCCGCGACATCGGCCAGCGAAATGCCCTTGACGATCCGGTCGCCCCAAAACGGCGGAGTCGGCACATCAATGTCGACCGCGACGTCGGAACGCTTAGCGACTTCGGACTCGATCCGCTCCTCAACTATGGTCGCCCCGCGAGCTTTGACCCGCCGCTCCCTGGGCGCCGGCAGCGCAGCCCCTTCCTCACCGCGCTTGACCGCCATCAGCGCGTCCATCAGGCGAAGCCCTTCGAAGGCGTCTCGGGCGTAGCGGACCTCGCCAGCGAAAATCTCACGGAGATCTTGCTCGACGTAGGCGCGGGTGAGGGCCGCTCCGCCCAGGAACACTGGATACGCCGTTGCAATCCCCCGCCGGTTGAGCTCCTCTAGGTTCTCCTTCATCACGACGGTGGACTTCACCAGCAGCCCCGACATGCCGATGGCGTCAGCGTGGTGCTCCTCTGCTGCATCGATGATCGCGCCGACAGGCTGCTTGATCCCAAGATTCACCACGGTGTAGCCGTTGTTGGTGAGGATGATGTCGACCAGGTTCTTGCCGATGTCGTGCACATCACCCTTCACCGTGGCCAGCACGATGGTGCCCTTCCCGCGAGCGTCGGTCTTCTCCAGGTGCGGCTCGAGGTAGGCGACCGCCGTCTTCATCACCTCGGCCGACTGCAGCACGAACGGCAGCTGCATCTGGCCGGACCCGAAGAGCTCACCGACCACCCGCATACCGGCCAACAGGTCGGAGTTGATGATCTCCAGGGCCGGTTTGCCCTCAGCGAGGGCGGCATCAAGATCATCCGATAGGCCCTTGGCCTCGCCGTCGATGATGCGACGCTGCAGTCGTTCGCTGACAGGCAGCTTGAGCAGCTCCGCGGCCCGCTCGGCCTTGGTATCGGCTGTCGTCACTCCTTCAAAGAGCTCGAGGAAGCGTTGCAGCGGGTCGTAGGCGGACTCAGTGGCGGTGGCGGGCCGGCGCCGGTCGTAGACCATGTCGAGCGCCACTTCTCGTTGCTCATCAGGGATCCGGGCAATGGGGATGATCTTGGCTGCGTGAACGATGGCGGAGTCCAGGCCGGCCTCGATACATTCGTTGAGGAAGACGGAGTTGAGCACGACTCGAGCAGCCGGATTGAGACCGAAGGAGATGTTGGACAGCCCGAGCGTGGTCTGCACGTCCGGGAAGAGCCGCTTGACCTCGCGGATGGCATCGATGGTCTCGATGCCGTCCCGGCGGGTCTCCTCCTGGCCGGTAGCAATGGGGAAGGTGAGGCAGTCGATGATGATGTCGCTTTGGCGCAGTCCCCAGTTCTGTGTGATGTCGGTGATCGCTCGTGCAGCGACGCGTACCTTCCATTCCGCCGTACGCGCCTGCCCTTCCTCGTCGATGGTCAACACGATCACTGCCGCACCATGCTCGGCGACCAGTTCCATGACCCGGCTGAATCGGGAGTCGGGCCCGTCGCCGTCCTCGTAGTTCGCGGAGTTGATCACCGCGCGTCCACCCAGACATTCCAGACCTGCTTGCAGCACGGCCGGTTCGGTGGAGTCCAGCACGATGGGCAATGTCGAAGCAGTCGCCAGTCGGAACGCCAGCTCTCGCATGTCGGCGACACCGTCTCGGGCCACGTAGTCGACATTGAGATCGAGCATGTGGGCGCCGTCCCGGATCTGGGACCGCGCGATCTCGATGCAGTCGTCCCAGCGCTCGTCCAACAGCGCCTCACGGAAGGCCTTAGACCCGTTGGCGTTGGTCCGTTCCCCGATCGAGAGGTAGCTGGTGTCCTGGCGGAAGGGCACCTCGGCGTACAGCGAGGCTGCGGCAGGGACATGGCTCGGTGAACGGACACCAACTGGGCGGCCTTCTAGGCGCATGACAACTTGCCGCAGATGCTCCGGTCCGGTACCGCAGCAGCCGCCGACCAGGCCGAGTCCGAACTCACCGACAAACTGTTCCAGCGCATCAGCCAGCTCGATCGGCTGCAGGGGGTAGAACGCACCGTCGGCCGTCAGCTGCGGCAGCCCGGCGTTCGGCATGCAGCTCACGCCGATCTGCGCATGCCGGGACAAGTGCCGGAGGTGCTCGCTCATTTCCGCCGGGCCGGTCGCGCAATTGAGACCGATCAGATCGATGTCGAGCGGCTCGAGAGCGGTGAGCGCGGCACCAATCTCCGAGCCGAGCAGCATCGTGCCCGTGGTCTCGACAGTCACATGCACGATCACCGGGAGATCGCGACCCGCGTACGCCAACGCCTTTTTCGCGCCGAGCGTGGCCGCCTTCGTCTGCAGCAGATCCTGTGAGGTCTCGATCAAGACCGCGTCGACCCCACCAGCAATCAAGCCCTCGACCTGCTGCTGATAGGCGTCCCGCAGCCGGGCGTAGGAGACGTGCCCGAGGGTTGGCAACTTGGTGCCAGGGCCGACGCTACCGAGCACCCACCGCTGCCGATCCGGTGTGCTGTACGCGTCGGCCGACTCGCGTGCGAGCCGAGCGCCAGCCTGCGCCACCTCGGTAATCTGGTCGGCGATGCCGTACTCACCCAGAGCGGAGAGATTTGCGCCGAAGGTGTTGGTCTCGACGGCGTCCACTCCGACTTCGAAGTACGCGTCGTGGATTGCGCGCACGATGTCGGGGCGGGTGAGGTTCAAGATCTCGTTGCAGCCCTCGAGTTGGTGGAAGTCTTCTAGCGTCAGGTCATGACGTTGCAGCATGGTGCCCATTGCGCCGTCAGCGATCACGACGCGTCGCGACAACGTCGCGCGAAGATCGGTTGGCGACAGCGTCGCGCGAAGATCGGTTGGCGACAGCGTCGCGCGAAGATCGGTTGGCGACAACGTCGCGCGGTGATCAGCCGGGGACGGAACGGCACGCCTGCCATAGGGCATCTCGTGAGAATAATCGCCACGGCTGACCGCGTGGGCTGACTACCACCATGTGGAGCGACGCTGCATCACTTGCCCGACGGCTACAGTGATTGCCATGCCCGACTCCCCCAGCTCGGCCGGCCGTGATCTCCGTGATCTGGTCGACCCGGTGGTAGTAGTGGCATTCGGTGGCTGGAACGACGCGGGGAACGCGGCAACCGGAGCCATAGAGCACCTCGCAGAGGCCTACGAGGCCGAACCGGTGTTCGCGCTCGACCCAGACGACTTTTACGACTTTCAGGTCAACCGGCCGCGGGTGGAATTCGCCGAGGACGATGAGCGCGAGATCACCTGGCCCACCACGGAACTCAAGATCGCTCAGCTGCCGGACGGCCGCGACCTGATCTTGGTCGAAGGCCTGGAGCCCAACCTGCGGTGGCGCCAGTTCAGCACCATGATCGCGTCCGCGCTCAGCTCGGCAAACGTGACTCGGGTACACCTGCTGGGGGCGCTGCTTGCCGACACCCCACACACTCGCCCTATCCCGGTGTCGGTGTCGACCACCAATCGGGAGTTGATGAAGCAGCTCGGCCTGGCGCCAGCGACGTACGAGGGTCCGACGGGCATCATTGGCGTGCTCGGTGACACCCTGACGCGCGGCGGAGTCGAGGTCCTCACGCTCTGGTCGGCAATCCCGCACTATGTCTCGCATCCGCCCTGCCCCAAGGCCACGCTCGCGCTACTTTCCCAGTTGGAACAGGTGCTGGACGCATCGTTCGATCTCGGTGAGCTGACCGAGCTTGCCAGGGCCTGGGAGCGCGGCGTAGATGAACTGGCGGCCGAAGACTCCGAGGTCGCTGAGTACGTTGCCTCGCTGGAGCAGATGCAGGATGCAACTGAGCTGCCGGAGGCGAGCGGCGATGCCATCGCGGCGGAGTTCGAGCGCTACCTGCGGCGCCGCCAGGGCTAGGACCCTTCGTCGGCGGTCTGCATGGGTTGCAACCCGTGCAGACCGTCAGAAACCTGGGTCAACCCAGGTTTCCGCAAGAGAGTCGTGAATTTCTGAGCAGGATGCTCAGGCCGCTGTAGCCGCCAGGTCGCGCAGCTTGGCCACCATGGCGTCGGGATTTTCGGCGCCAAAAATCGATGAGCCGGCCACAAAGGCGTCAGCGCCGGCTGCCGCGCATCGTTCGATGGTCTCGGCCGAGACACCGCCGTCGATCTGCAGCCAGATGTCGCCACCCAGCTTGTCCAGCATCGCGCGCGTCCGAGTGATCTTGGGCAGGCACATGTCGAGAAAGCTCTGGCCGCCGAAGCCCGGTTCCACGGTCATGATCAACACCATGTCGAGCTCGGGCAGCAGGTCCTCGTACGGCTCGATCGGCGTGGCCGGCTTGAGGGCCATGGCCGCCCGCGCCCCGAGGCTGCGCAGCTGCCGGGCCAGCCTCACCGGCGCCGCGGCCGCCTCGATGTGAAAGGTGACCGACTCCGCTCCCGCCTCGGCGTACGCCGGCGCCCAGCGGTCGGGTTCCTCGATCATCAGGTGAATGTCCAACATCTTGTCGGTGACCTTGCGAATGGATTCCACGACTGGCAGGCCCAGCGTGAGATTCGGGACGAAATGGTTGTCCATCACGTCGACGTGCAGAGCGTCTGAGCTCAGCACTTTTTCAATCGAGCTCTGCAGGTTAGCGAAGTCGGCCGCAAGCAGGCTCGGCATGATTCTCAGGGCCACGAGGTCGACTCTAGTGTGAGCGGGTTTTGCGTAGGTAGCCCGCAAACATGGCGTCTGTGCCGTGTCGGTGGGGCCAGAGCTGCAGATACGGCCCGAGAGCAGCATCCGGGACCTCAGGCAGCAGCTCCGCTGCGGGGATCACTGCGACGTCGTCACGTGCAGCGAGGGTTTCGTTCAGCACGTCGCTGGTTTCCCGGCGGTGCGGCGAGCACGTCACGTAGCCGATGACGCCGCCTGGAGTAGCGCTGGCGATGGCTGACGCGAGCAGTGCCAGCTGCAACGCGTGCAGTTGCTCCAGATCCGCCGGATTGCGTCGCCAGCGAGATTCCGGCCGGCGTCGCAGGGCGCCGAGGCCGGAGCATGGGGCATCCACAAGCACCCGGGTAAACGAGCCAGGCCGCCACGCTGGCCGGGTGCCGTCGGCCACTATGATGCTCGCAGCCGCTCCCTGCCCGGCATACGCCCGAACCGCGCCTGCAACCAGACTCGCCCGATGCGGTGCCAGATCCGATGCCAGCAGGCGGCTGCCGTTCAGCCGTGTCAAACCGGCCAGCAGGGCGGACTTGCCGCCGGGGCCAGCACACAGGTCGAGCCACCATCCGGACGGAGCGGTCATTTTGGTGAGGGCCCAAGTGACGAGCTGCGAGCCCTCGTCCTGCACTCCGGCTCTGCCGTCACGGACGAGCGGAAGATCGGCTGGGTCACCTCGCCAACGAGCCGCGAAAGGTGAGTAGGGACTGGGCTGCGCCCCGGCGCGTATCAGGTCTGACACATCGGCCAATCCAGGTCGGACGGCCAAGCAGACCTGCGGGCTGAGATTATTGGCGCTCAGCCCCTGCTCGAGCTCCGTCGGAGGCAGAAGTTCGGCGTACGCGTCGACGATCCAGCGCGGGTGTGCCGTCCGCAGTGCCAGACGATCATGGTCATCAAGCCCGTGGGACAACTGGTCGAACCAGTCGTCGAGACTCCTTTCGGCAACTCGTCGAAGCACTGCATTGACGAGGCCGGTGACCCGCTCCCCGACCGTCACCGCAGCCAGCTCAACTGAAGCCGCGACAGCGGCACGCGCCGGGACGCGCATGGACAGGATCTGGTGCGTCCCAAGTCGCAGCAAATCCAGCACGGCTGGCTGGAACTCGCTCAGTGGTCGACCAGCAGCCGCAGCAATGATCGCGTCGTAGCTGCCTTGCCAGCGGCAGGTGCCAGCCAACAGTTCGGTGGCGAAGGCAGCATCGCGGCCCGACAGGCCGCGTTCGCGAAGCAGAGCCGGCAGTACGAGGTTGGCGTAGGCCCCGTCGGCGTTCACCGCACGCAGCGCGTCGAAAGCAGCCCGCCTGGCCCGATCTGCCCGACGACGTCGCTGGTTGCGGGCGCTGACTGGACCGCTCACTCAGGTACCGAGCTTGGGCTCTGTGTCGAACGTGACGCCGCGTGCCCAGTCGGCGGCAGTCATGGGCTTCTTGCCCTGTGCCTGAACCTCCCCGAGCTGGAGCGCACGCGTCCCGGTGCCGACCCGCACGGATCGTTTGCTGATCTCCATCACTCCGGGAGGCAGGACAGCATCGGAGATGTGCGCCGAGTTGATCTTCAAACGTTCACCGCGGAAGGTGGTCCACGCTCCCGGCGCTGGGGCGCAGGCACGCACCAGCCGGTCCACCACCTCGGCAGGTTGGGTCCACTCGATCCGAGCATCCTCGACATTGATCTTGGACGCGTAGCTCACCTGGGCATCGGTTTCTGGCTGTGGTGTCGGCATCAGCGTGCCGTCCTCGATCCCGTCCAGGGTGTCGACCAGGAGCCGAGCACCGTTCAGCGAGAGCCTGTGCAACAAGTCACCAGCAGTGTCATCCGGGCGGATCGGTTCCGTGACCGTGGCGAAGATGGGCCCAGCATCGAGCTCGAGCACAATCTGGAAGGTCGTCGCGCCCGTCATCTGGTCACCGGCCAGGATGGCGTGCTGGACCGGCGCCGCCCCACGCCAGGCGGGCAGCAACGAGAAGTGCAGGTTGACCCAACCGTGCCGCGGTATGTCGAGGACGCGCTGCGGCAGCAGTGCGCCATAAGCGACCACCGGGCAGCACTCTGGCGCAATCTGTGCAAGCCGGGTGACGAACTCCTCGTCTCGAGGACGCTGCGGCTTCAAGACCTCGATGCCGAGCTCGGTGGCACGCTGGGCAACCGGGCTGGCGGTGAGCCTCTTGCCGCGACCGCTCGGGGCATCTGGCCGGGTGACGACGGCGGCCAGCTCGTGGCGGGAATCGGCGAGCGCATCTAACGACGGGATCGCGACGTCGGGCGTACCACCAAAGACGATTCGCACCGCAGGAGTCTAGGGCGTTCCACTCGATCCCGGGTCGACGCCAGACGTCGGCCCGGACGTCACGTGCCGCACATAGCGACCGCTGAGATCTTCCAGCTGTTCTCGAAGATCGGCGAAAAGTGGGACGCTCAGGTTCCCCGGCCAGTCGGCCGGCAGCCACGCGGCGGGCAGTCCGGGGTCGACGTAGGGAATGACCCGCCACGAGTCCAAGCACCCGATCCAGGCCGCGAATGCCTGCTGGGGTGTCAAGTCCTCCCCCACCACGGATCGGTACGCCGCCAGGAAAGCTTGGTGGCGGGCGGCGATGGCTGGAAGGTCCCACCATCGCCCGATAGCGCGCTCGAGCCCACCGTCCACCCGCGCCTCATCGGCCAGAAAGATCGAGGCTGATGCGCGTACGCCGAGATCGGTGAGGATTCCTTCCACTTCGCTCGTCAGGTACTCCGGGCAGATCCAGAGCGCGGCCGTAACGGTGCCACATCCGATCCACGACAGCCGGCGGCGTAGCTGATGCCGCAGCTGACGCTGGCTCTCCGGGATCGAGTACGAGATCAGGCACCAGCGGTCCGACGTGACCATCTGGCGCGCTGAGTAGATGCGCCGGTCACCTCTCACCAGCCCCGGAATGGCGGTGGGCTGCAGCGCGTAACCGGCGCGTCCGTATCGTACGTCGGGGGCGAGTATCCCCTTGCCCCGCGCCCGGAGAATGGCGGTCCTGGTACGAGTGTGGTTGACGCCGACTGCCGCCATCAGCTCCATCAACGCTGGGGCCGCAATCCAGCCACCCAGGCGTCGCAGATAGCAGCCGACGATGGTGCGAAGCAGTGAGGTCGCGCTGCCGGGACGCGAGTCAGCATCGTCCAGGACGGCTGGGGTCGCTGATGACAGCGGCGCGGCTAGCTGGCCTGCTGCCACAGCACTTCCCGTACGGCGAGAAGCCCGCGGTGCACCTCGTCAAAGCTGGTGCTCAACGGCGAAAGGCCGATCCGGAGCCCGTCAGGTGGCCGGAAGTCTGGAATGACGCCCAGCTCCCAAAGTCGCGCTGTCGCGACGCGGAACTCAGGATGCTCCAAAGTGATATGACTCCCGCGTACCGCAGGGTCGCGCGGCGAGCCGACCTCTACACCCAGCGGGCCGAGCAGCCGGTCGGAGACCTCGATCGCGAACTCGGTCAGTGCGACGGATTTCGCCCGGATCGCCTCCAGACCCGCCTGTTCAATGAGCGCCAGCATGTCCTGCATGGCGAGCATCCCCATGATCGACGGAGTACCGCTGAGGAAGCGACGGATGCCGTCGGAGGGCGTGTAGTGCTCGGCCATCGCGAACGGCTCGACCGCCCCCATCCAGCCCTGGATTGGCTGCCGAAGACGATCCTGAAGATCGACACGCAGATAACCGAAGGCGGGCGAACCGGGTCCGCCATTGAGGTACTTGTAGGTGCAGCCGACGGCCAGGTCGACCCGCCAGTCGTCGAGCCGTCGCGGGATCACTCCCGCCGAGTGACACACATCCCACAGCACGAGCACGCCATGATCGTGAGCCAGCGCAGTGACGGCCGCAACGTCGGTCAGATACCCGGATCGATAGGCCACGTCGCTGAGCACGATGAGGGCGGTGCGCGACCCGATCACCTCGCTCACCTGATCGACGGTGACGCCGCTCCTCCGGTCCGCGTCAAGCCATCTCAGACGCATTCCACGTTCGGATGCGATCCCTTCGACCACAAAACGGTCGGTCGGAAAGTTGCCGACGTCGACGATGATCTCGTCTCGCCCGGATTGGCTGGCCAGGGCGGCCCGAATCCACTTGTAGAGCATCACGCTGGTCGAGTCACCGACCACAGTCTGACCGGGCGCCGCGCCTAACACCACGTGCCCGATCTTGTCACCGACGCGCATCGGATCGTCCATCCAACCCTCATCCCAGGCACGGATGAGCCGCCTCCCCCACACCTGTTCAACAAAGCCGCAGATCCGATCGCGGGTAGCTCGGAGCGGACGACCCAGGGAGTTGCCATCGAGGTAGGCAATGATCGTGGGATCGTCTGAGCCGATGAATTGATTGCGGAAGTCTGCCAACGGGTCGGCTGCATCCAGCGCGACGGCTCGGTCGGCCAGGTCGTCGGCGCCGTTCTCCAGGCGGTCAAGTCCTGCAGCCCCAGTGCGTCTTTCGGTCATGCAATGGCACCTTCCTGCGCTGCGGCTGCCAGCCTGTGCGCCTGGCTCATCCACACCGCCGCCTCGTCGGCACCAACGGGCAGCGGCAGCGGCGACCAGACAGCGGCCGCAACCCGCAGATGATCACCAGCTGGGCCGGTCAGCGACTCAAGCAGTGCATCGCCGGCCAGGCCCGCTTGACCCAACGCACTGATCTCCTCCGGACGCGGCCCAGCCGGCGTTGGGCCCCTGTACAGGTCATTGCCCATGTCTGTGCCGTAGTGAAGCCGTCCTCCGAGCCGGATGAACCGGCGGGCATTGTCCAGCGCTCTGCCACGGTCTGCGTCGGGGTGGATCGCAAACGTGGAGATCCACATCATCGAGCGCGCCATCGCAGCCAGCAGATCCTTGGGCAGCGATTCGGTCCATGGCACATGGACGAGGATGTCGGCACCGGCCTCGAATGCACGGCGGGCCTGACCCTTGCCCTCGGCATGGACGCCAACCGGCAGCCGATGCCGGTGTGCGGCACGGACCACCGCATGCAGCGTCGCGTCATCGAGCAGCGCGGCACTGCTGTGCAGTACCACCTTGATCAAATCGTGTTCATGAGCGGCGGCCTCCTCGACCGCGCGTACGCCGTCGGATGCTCCTGCCAGTTCACACACGGAGCCCGAGGGCGCCCAGGCCCGATCGGCCGGGTACCCGCCGACCGCCGTGAGGAACGGTCCAGCGATCTTGACCCGGCCTCCCGTGGGCGGATCGACCTTCCAGCCGCGTGCGATGCGCGGCACCCAACCCAGGTCGTGGACCTCAACCACCGCGGTGTCCGCGAGTGCGCCGGCATTCACCAGACCAAGGTGGACATGCCGGTCAACCAGGCCGGGCATCAGCGCGCCCGGAAGCTTCGGCACACTAGCCCGCTGCACAGCCGCGTGCCCGTACGCGATCGGCCGCAGCTCACCGCCAACCTGCTCGAGCACAGTCGGTCCGAGCCGCCGGCCGATCCACAGGTCGTCAACAGCAAACCGCATGGGCAGTGTCCTACTTGCCGATCTCGGTCCGGACTGCGTACAGCTCTGGGAAGAAGGTCAGATCCAGCGCCTTCTGCAGGAAGCGCACGCCAGATGAGCCGCCGGTACCGGTCTTGAAGCCGATGGTGCGCTGCACGGTCCGCAGGTGACGGAATCGCCACAACTGGAAGTTGTCCTCCAGATCAACCAGGGACTCGCACGCTTCGTAGAGGTCGAAGGATCGGTCGGCGGCACCGTAGATCGACTGGAAAACCGGAATCAACCCCGGCTGCAGGACCCACGGTCGCCGTACGTCACGCTGTAACACATCGCTGGGAATGTCGAGCCCGCGGCGGGCAAGAAAACGCAGGAAGGCGTCGTAGACAGAGGGCTGATCCAACAGCTCCAACAGCATGGCGTACGCGACCTGATCGGAGGCGAAGACCTTGAGCATGTGCTCGTTCTTGTTGCCAAGAATGAACTCGACGGCTCGGTACTGCGCTGACTGAAAGCCTGAGGCGGTGCCGAGCGTTCCGCGAAACTCTGCATATTCACTCGGCGTCAGAGTGGCCAGCACCGACCACTGCTCGATCAGCGTGCGCTGAATGTGCTTGACGCGGGCCAGGCATTTCAACGCGTGGTGCACGTGGTCGGCAGCGAGGTAGCCACGCGTCGCGCGGAGCTCGTGGAGGATCAGTTTCAGCCACAACTCGGTGGTCTGGTGTTGCACGATGAACAGCAGCTCGTCGTGATGAGGTGGATCACTCTTCGGGTGCTGCGCGGCCAGCAGCGTGTCCAGCTCCAGGTAGTCGGCGTAGCTCATGGCTTCGGTGAAGTCGGTATGCACCGCCGCCTCGATGGGCCGGAACCCTTCACGCACGGTCATCTGGGGCTCCTTCGCTCGTTGCCTCCGACCGTATCACTTTCCTGACGACCGTCACGATCGTGAAATGCGACGGCTCTGGTCAGCTCAAGTCGACTGGATCCACCCTGAGCCGGAGCGGTCCGTCACTTTTCCGCGCAGTCCGGATCGCAGCCGCCTCTTTGGCGGCACGCACCAGTGGGACGCCTTCAGCCAAGGGCGCCCGCACCGTGAGGCGCTGGATCAGCGGTTCTGACGCGTCGCCGATTTCTGACCGCCGCGTCGCAAGCTCCACAGGGCCGAGGAACTCGGAGTGGTCGGGTGCTTGCACAAGTGAGGAGAACTCGGCCAGGGCCTCGCCGTAGCCCTCGATCGTGATCAGTTTGGCCGCGGGCGGAAACCTTGCGGCAGCTCGTTCGCCCAACTCGCGTGCGGCGAAACCGCCTGGATCGATCCGCACCAGGGCCTGCAGCGCTCGTCCCGCGCTCTCCCCGACCGCGATGACCGAACCGCCGTCCGCACCGCTGCGGACCAGCGCGACCACATTGAGCCAGCGGCGTAAGGCTTCCTCGGCTGCTCGCAGGTTCTGGCGCAGCAGCAGCAATGGCGTGTCGAGCAGCACCGCACCGGCATACCCGCCCACGGCCGGCGGCTCGGCTCCTGGTGTGGCGATCACGATCGCCGAGCTGTCGGTCACGGTGGCAATCCGCTTGCCACCGATGGATTGCCGAACCGGCGTCTGGGGAAACGCCTTGCCCAGTTCTTCGGCCGTCCGGTCGGCACCCACGATGGGGGACCTCACCCGGCGCGAGCCACAGATCGGGCATTCCCAGTCGACCTGCGGTCGGCCGCACCAGCCGCAGCTCACCCGAGCCTTCGGTACCTCGCCGGCCCCATCGGCAGGAACTCTGGTGGGGCCGCCGCAGAAGACACACCGTGCCGGCTCGCGGCAGTCCTGGCAGACCAGCACCACGAGGTAACCAGCTCGAGGAACCTGGACCAGCACGGGTCCTTGCGGCAAGGTCGCTCGCATCAGCTCGAACACTTCGTGCGGCAACCGCGCCGCACGCGCCGCAGGATCGCGGGCCAGCGCGAAGTCGGAGTCGGCCGTCACCCTCACCCTGGGAGCGGCATGCCGTACGCTGACCCGATCTTCAGCCAGCTCGAGCAGCCAGCCGCGTTCCAGCCAGGCTTGCATCTCCGCCGTCCTGGCGTAGCTCGCGAACAGCACAGCGGCGTGCGCACCATCGGCACGCAGCGCCAGCACGTCCCTGGTGTGAGGATATGGAGCGCGCTGCTCGGCGAGCAGGTCGTCGCCATCGTCCCAGAGCGCAACCAGCCCAAGATCACGAACCGGCGCGTACGCGGCGGCTCGGTTGCCGATCACGACACGTACGTCACCACGCAGAGCTGCCAGGAACGCCCGGTACCGCGCAGCCGGCCCGGCCTCGGCCACCAGAACCGCGAAGCCGGTGGCACCGAGTACCTGGGTACAGGCGTCGCTGAGTCGATCAAGATCAGCCTGATCAGGCACGATGATCACTGCACCGCGCTCGCTGTCCGCGCAGGCGCGAGCGGCGGTGGCCAGCCCGAGTGCCCAGTCGCCGCTGGGAGCCGCGGTCGGGGTCACTTGCCACATCGCGCGGGGACTGAGCTCGTCACGGAGCGCGGCCAGAAAGCCTGCTCCGGTGGGATAGTCGACCAATGGCCCAGCTGGATGATCAGCAGGCAACTGGCGGTGGGTCCGGCCTTTCGCGGCCAGCTCGGTCGCGGCATGGCGAGGCGGCACTGCCAGCCGCATCACATCGGCGAACGTTCCGGCGTAGTGATCGGCAACCTTCCTGATCAACGTCGCGATCTCCGGCGTCAGGACCGGCTCACTGGAGACGATCTTGGACAGCGGAGCCAAGGCTCCTTCATGATCTCCGGTGGCAACCCGATCGAGGATGAACCCATCCCGGAGGCGGCCGGCGAACCGCACCCGCACCCGAGCGCCCGTTACTGCCTCAGCGTCTTGCTCAGCCGTCACCGCATAGTCGAACGGACGGTCCAGGTGACTGAGCGGGATATCGACAGCCACCCTGGCAACCGGGAGTTCGGGTTCGCTCGGTTCGGGCACACCAGATGATAGGCAGCGAGCCCTGACAGTCCGGGCTAAGAACAGCTGGGGAGATCAGCCCCGCACCGCGGCGGCTAGTGCATCCGCCCGATCAAGACTCTCCCAGCTGACGCCTGGCAGCTCGCGGCCGAAGTGCCCGTAGGCCGCGACCTGGGCATACACGGGCCGCTTGAGATCAAGATCCCGGATGATCGCCGCCGGGCGCAGATCGAAGACGTCGAGCACCGCTTGCTGGATCTGCTCCACTGGCACTCGTTCGGTGCCGAATGTCTCCACATAGAACCCGACGGGATGGGCCTTGCCGATCGCGTACGCCACCTGTACCTCGCAGCGGTCAGCGAGCCCTGCTACCACCACGTTCTTGGCCACCCAGCGCATCGCGTACGCTCCGGAGCGGTCCACCTTCGACGGGTCCTTTCCGGAGAACGCCCCACCGCCGTGTCGCGACATTCCGCCGTAGCTGTCCACGATGATCTTGCGGCCGGTCAGACCCGCGTCACCCATCGGGCCGCCGATCTCGAAGCGCCCCGTGGGGTTCACCAGCAGCCGATAGTCCTCGGAGTCAACCTCATAGCGTTCCAGGATCGGGTCCACGACATGTTTGCGGACATCGGGAGCCAGCAGTGCGTCGAGGTCGATGTCGGCGGCGTGCTGGCTCGACAAGACGACGGTGTCGACCCGCAGCGGGCGATCGCCGTCATACTCGACGGTCACCTGGGTCTTGCCGTCGGGACGCAGGTACGGCATGGTGCCGTCCTTGCGGACCGCAGCAAGCTGTTCGGCGAGTCGGTGCGCCAAGTCGATCGGCAGCGGCATCAACGACGGCGTTTCGCTGCAGGCGTAGCCGAACATCAGACCCTGGTCGCCGGCGCCTTGCAGATCGAGCACATCGCGGGACTCGCCGGTGCGGCTCTCAAACGCCATGTCGACACCCTGAGCGATGTCAGGTGACTGCTGGCCGATCGCGATGGCGACGCCACAGGAGCCACCGTCGAAGCCCTTGGTCGAGGAATCGTAGCCAATGTCGATGATGCGCTCACGGACGACTCGCGGAATCTCCACGTAGGACTCGGTGGTGACCTCGCCGGCCACTACGACGAGCCCCGTCGTCACCAGACATTCCACCGCTACCCGGCTGTTCGGATCCTGCCGCAGCAGCTCGTCGAGCACAGAATCGCTGATCTGGTCGGCGATCTTGTCGGGATGCCCCTCCGTCACCGACTCCGAGGTGAAAAGTCTGCGAGCCATGAGATGAGAACCTACCGGCGTGACCGCTGCACCAGAGCTTCATCCCAAATGTGATGCGCAAGCGTGTCCTTGCTCCCCGAGATCGGCCCGGTCACGCTTTCCGCGCTTAGGAGCGTTACCTGGCTGTTAGGTTGACCGAAGACCAGATTGTGACCCACCTCGTTGAGGACTAGCAGGTCGCAACCCTTACGCGCGAGCTTGGCACGGCCCAGGTCGAGCAGCGTCTCGCCGGCACCGGGGGTTTCGGCTGCAAAGCCGACAAGGATCTGGCGCGGGTCGGTCCGGGCCGCCACCAGACCGGCGAGTACGTCGGTGGTCTGCACTAGCGTGAGCTCGAGCCCTCCGTCGGGCGATTTCTTGATCTTGGTCTGACTGGTGCTGGCCGGTGTGAAGTCGGCAGGTGCCGCCGCCATGATCGCGATGTCGGACTCCTTGGCAGCTACGGCCATGGCCTGGGCCAGGTCAGCAGTCGAGCTCACCGCCTCGATCTCAGTGGCGGGTGGCGCAGGAAAGCCGACATTGGCCGCAACCAGGCGGACCTCGGCGCCGCGCAGCACGGCGGCACGGGCGAGCGCCCAACCCATCAGCCCCGAGGAGGAATTGCCGATGAAGCGCACCGGATCCAGATGCTCGCGGGTGCCTCCGGCGCTGACAACGACCTTGAGTCCTGCCATGTCCTGACCGGCAGCCCGTGCCGCAATGCTGGGGTCGGCGAGCACCGCGACAGCGACCGCAAAGAGTTCGGCGGGGTCAGGAAGCCGACCTGGTCCGGCGTCCGCCGCCCCGGTCAGCCTTCCGGTGTCTGGTCGCACCACAACGGCGCCGCGGCTCCGCAGGGTGGTCACATTCGCCTGGGTCGCAGGGTGCAGCCACATCTCGCTGTGCATGGCGGGGGCAAAGACAACTGGGCAGTGGGCAGTCAGCAGCACATTGGTCAGCAGGTCATCCGCGTGTCCCGCAGCGGCCCGAGCAAGCAGATCAGCGGTCGCGGGTGCGATGAAGACCAGGTCGATCTCCTGCCCGATCTTGACGTGCGGCACCAGATGCACATCGTCGAAGACCGACGTGTGCACGGGCCGGCCAGAAAGCGCGGCCCAGGTGCTCACGCCGACAAACTCCAGCGCCGCCGCAGTCGGCACCACGGTGACCTCGTGGCCGGCGCCTTGCAGCCGACGCAACAGCTCGCAGGCCTTGTACGCGGCGATGCCGCCAGACACCCCGAGGACGATGCGACTCATAGCGCCCTCTTGTCGGTCATGGGCGGGAGCTGGTCAGGCAGTCTCGAAGGGTGACTCGGTATCCTCGTCCACCGGTGCTTCGGGGTCGATATCGATGCATACCAGCTTGCCCTCGTTGACCTCACGCAGCGCAATCGAGAGAGGCTTCTCCTGCACCGTGGTCTCGACCAGCGGCCCCACGTGATCGAGCAGCCCCTCGCCGAGCTGGGAATAGTAGGCGTTGATCTGTCGCGCGCGCTTGGCCGCGAACAGAACCAGCTTGTACTTGGAATCTGACTTCGTCAGAAGCTCGTCGATCGGCGGATTGGTGATTCCCTCAGCAAGCAGATGCTTTCCAGACACGTATAAACCTTCGGTTGGGGTAACAAGCCAGGCCGCGATTGGCATCGGCTGCGCCAAGTCAGTTGGAACAGAATCAGCGCACACGCCAAAGCGCCTGTACGACTACAGACAGACCAAGGCTACCAAGTCTTCGACCGCTTGGCCGATTTCGCCGTTCACGACCACGAAGTCGAACTCCGCCTGAGCTGCCATCTCAGCCCGAGCCGTCTCCAGCCGCCGCTCCCGTTGGGCTGCCGACTCAGTGCCGCGCCCGACCAGCCGGCGTACCAGCTCCTCCCACGATGGTGGCGCAAGGAAGACGAACCGAGCGTCAGGACAGTTGGCCCGAACCTGCCGGGCACCCTGCAGATCGATCTCCAACAAGGCGGGACGTCCTTCGGCGACCGCTTGCAGGACGGGTGCGCGTGGAGTGCCGTAGCGGTGCACACCGTGCACAATCGCCCACTCCAGCAGCGCATCTTCGGCGATCAGCGCATCGAACTCATCAACAGACACGAAGTGGTAGTGCACACCGTCGATCTCACCCGGCCGTGGCGGGCGGGTGGTGACCGAAATCGAGACGAAGATCTCTGGATGTTCCTGGGAGAGGCGCTTGACGAGAGTTCCCTTGCCCACCGCGGTCGGACCCGAGACCACGGTGAGACGCGTCGGGGTCACGAGTCTCGAGGCGGCGTGGATCGGTCGGAGAACTCGGCGATCAGGGCCGCAGTCTGGTGCTTGCCCAACCCCCGTAACCGGCGGTTGGCGGCGATATCGAGCCGTTCCATCACCTTGCTGGCACGCACCGTGCCCACTCGAGGCAGCGCCTTCAGGACATCGATGACCTTGGCATGCGCGATGACGTCGTCATCCTCGGCACGGTCCAGCACCTGGGCAAGGCTCTGCTCGCCGGAGCGGAGTGCCTGCTTCATCTCGGCGCGGCGTCGTCGGGCCTCGGTCGCGGCATGCCGCGCTTGCTGGCGCTGCTCGTCGCTCAAGGGGGGAATCGTCACAGCTCGCGTCCTCATCTGGCGGCCAGGCAGTGGGATCCGCCGATCCGCGGCGAATCAGTCGGAGATTTGAGAACTTACCTCAACCCGATGGCTGCTTTCATCTCACCCAGCACCCGTGTCGCTGCAGCCTGCAGGCCAGCTGGGGTTGGTCCGGCCGACATGACCTCGCGACTGGTCGACGGCAGCACGAATTGGGTCGCATCCTTGAAGACTGCAGCGAGATCTGCGGCAGTACCGCCTTGTGCGCCGATGCCGGGAGCAAGGATCGACCCGGCTAGGGACGTGAAGTCGGTTCCGGTCTCTCCGATGGTCGCGCCGACTACGACTCCGACCGGCCCGAAGACGGCCCCCGGCTTGCGACGAGCGGCGTTGCGGCTGGCAGCCTCATCAATGACGATCTGGCCCACCGTGCGCCCGTCGGTCGTACGGGCGTGCTGAATCTGGGGACCTTCAGGATTGCTGGTCAAGGCGAGCACGTAGACGCCGCGCCCCCCACGATCCGCCAGCTCAATGGCGCCGTCCAGTGAGCCGAAGCCGAGATACGGGCTCAGCGTGATTGCATCAGCGGCCAGCGGCGAGCCATCGCTGAGATAGGCCGCCGCGTACGCGTCCATGGTTGAGCCGATGTCACCGCGTTTCACATCGAGCAGCGAAAGGGCTCCGGACGCATTGATGTCAGCCAAGGTGCGTTCCAGGACTGCGATCCCCGCCGCGCCGTACGCCTCGAAGAACGCCGACTGCGGCTTGAAGACCGGCACGATGCCGCCCAGCGCCTCGATCATGCCGCGAGCACAGCGTTCCAGGCCCTGCGCGTTCGCGGCAAGGCCCCACGAGGCAAGCAGGCTGAGGTGCGGATCCACACCGACGCAGAGCGGACCTCGTTCGGTCAGCAAGGTCGCCAGCCGTTCACCGTAGGAGCTGATCAGGTGCTCCTTTCCACCGTGCTCGGTGTTCAATTGCTCGCTCCGCTCGCTGCGGATCGCGCTCGGAACCCGCCTACTTCGTCGTCGCTCGCAGACGAAAAGCGTGTCCGCTCGCTCCTCCTCAGCACGGCGGTGCGCGATCCGGCGCCGTCATTCGGTTCAGATCATCGATCAGCGCAGGACCGCCGTAGACGTGACCGGTGTAGATCTGCAGCAAGCTCGCCCCTGCATCCAGCATCGCCTGGCCATCATCGCGGCTCATGATGCCGCCGACGCCAATGATCGGCAACGTGGTGCGCTCAGCCAGAAACCGCACCACCTCGCGGGCGCGTCTGGTGAGCGGCGCTCCCGAGAGACCACCAGCCTCGCCGGCCAGAGGCTGGTGGGCTGCGATGCCGTCGCGGCCCAAGGTCGTATTGGTCGCGATAAGACCCTCTGCACCGGCCTCGGTACACACCCCGACGACCTCTTCCAGTGCTGCCTCGGTCAGGTCGGGCGCCACCTTGACGAAGATCGGCACCGGCGGGCCGCCGTCGGCGAGCCGCCACGCCTCGTTCACCAGCGTCGAGATCAGCTCAGCCAGGGTCCTGGGATCTTGCAGGGACCGCAAGCCCGGGGTGTTGGGGCTGGAGACGTTGATGGCGAGATAGTCCGCGTATCGGGCAACCGTACGGAGTGAAGTGAGGTAGTCCTGGGCCGCCTCTGCCAGCGGCACTGTCTTGGTCTTGCCGGTGGAGATGCCGATCGGAATGCCGACGGCGAGGTTGCCCCGGCTGACGCCGGCGGCTGCCAGCCGCTCGGCCAGGGCTGATGCGCCGAGGTTGTTGAAACCCATCCGGTTGATGATCGCGCGGCTCTCGGGCAGTCGGAACAGCCGCGGCCTGTCATTGCCTGGCTGCGCCTGCGCGGTGACCG
>Ga0307290_10000028_pt1 | contig 52123 bp, 49 predicted proteins | sample ER_DNA_144_FD_194472 | JGI IMG/M metagenome (GOLD analysis project Ga0307290, IMG submission 194472) | Bulk soil microbial communities from the East River watershed near Crested Butte, Colorado, United States - ER_DNA_144 | ecosystem: Environmental > Terrestrial > Soil > Floodplain | place... | reverse complement strand
CTGAGGTGGCGACCATCAACAGCGCGCATATCGCCAGCGTGCTGCGTCGCATTGCGAGCCTCCAGAGAGAGGAAGACGCGGGCCCCGTCCTGACCGCCTAACACCTGCGCGTTGCGGCGCTCCGGATGCGGCATGATCCCCACCACATTGCGGCCGGCGTTGCATACGCCGGCGATATCGTGCATCGACCCGTTCGGGTTGTCTGTGACGTAGCGCAGCACAACCTGGCCGTTGGCCTCGAGCTCGGCCGCGGTCTGCGCATCGGCGACGTAGCGGCCATCGCCGTGTGCGATCGGCAACGTCAGCTCCTCGCCACGCCCGTAACTCCGTGTGAACGGCGTATCCGGCGCCTCGACACGGACCCGTACCGGCCGGGACAAGAACTTGAGCCGGGCATTCCGCATCAGCGCGCCGGGCAAGAGCCCCGCCTCGCACAGAATCTGGAACCCATTGCAGATGCCGAGGACGGCACCGCCCGCGCGCGCATGGGCGGACACCGCGCGCAACACCGGCGAAAAGCGCGCGATGGCTCCGGAGCGAAGATAATCACCGTAGCTGAAGCCGCCCGGCAGGATGACCGCATCGGGCTGTTTCAGGTCGGTGTCGCGATGCCACACGTAATAGGCGTCCGACCCCGCCGCGCGGGCCGCGTCGAGCGTATCCGCGTCGCAGTTCGAGCCGGGAAAAACGACTACTGCGACACGCTGCATTCGTAATCCTCGGTCACCGGATTGGCGAGCAGCCGGTCGCACATCGTGCGCGCCTTTGCCGCCGCCTCTTCGCGCGTGGCTGCCTGGACCTGTACGACCAGATGCTTGCCGGCCCGGACACTCGCCACCTCGCCGAAGCCGAGCGCCTGGAGCGCGTGCTGCACCGCCTGGCCCTGGGGGTCGAGCAACGCGGCGCGGGGCATGACCCGGATTTCGACCGTGTAGGCGCTCATGCCGCCCCCCCCCCGGTCCCGGGACGCCGGGGGCCCCGGTAGTTCTGCTCGCTTTCGTCGATCTCGATCGGACCTGCGATTTCTGCCTCCTCATCCTCGGCGGGAGCCTTGAAGAAGCCGAGCACGATTGCGCGCCCCACACCGAAGAACATGTACGCGATTCCCAGCGGGAACAGGAACACGTCGTGCTTCCAGATCCCGAATACCAGGATAACAACAATCAGCGTGAGTCCCAATAGTCCGCTGGCGGTACGGAAGCCGGCGCGTGGCAGCGTCGCGTAGTGGACGTTGCTCACCATCAGAATCGTCAACGCGATCATCAGAAACGTGAGCGTCAGGTGCCAGGGAACGCCGTGCAGCGACGCGTACAACGGCGTCTGGGTGAACGGATAGTAGGTGGCGAGTGTCATCCCGGCGGCCGGAGACGGCAGGCCGATGAAGTAGGTCTTGGGGCGACCGGCCTGGGTGATATTGAACCGCGCCAGGCGAATCGCCGCTGCCATCACGTAGAAATAGCAGAAGATCCACGATGCGCCGCCGCTCCCTCCACCCGCGGAGCCGCCGGCAAATTCCACCTGATACATAAGGAAAGCAGGAGCGACCCCGAAGCTCACGATGTCGACCAGGCTGTCGAGCTCGGCGCCGAAGCGGGTCCCGGTTCCCGATATCCGGGCGACTCGCCCATCCAGCGTGTCCAGGATCCCGGCGAAGACGATGAACCAGCCTGCGCGGTAGAATTCGCCGCGCGTCGCCAGCACCATCGCCCAGATGCCGAAGAACAGATTGAAGAGCGTGAACAGACTCGGCACCACGATGACGACGCGGCGGAGCGGCAGGGGCGGTGGTCTCACGCGTACTCCGCCAAAACAGTTCCACCGACCAGGACCCGATCGCCCGGTTTGACCTTCACGACGGGCCGCGCCGAAAGTGGAAGGAAGACGTCGGTGCGCGAGCCGAACCGGATGAGACCGAGTCTATCGCCCTGCTTCACGCGATCGCCAGGCTTTGCGTCGGTCACGATGCGCCGCGCGATCAGGCCCGCGATCTGCCGGACCAGCACGCGGCCGCGCGGCCCGCGGATTCCGACGGACGACTGCTCGTTCTCGAGGCTCGCCTTCTCGTCGGCGGCGTGCAGAAACTTGCCTTTGTTGTAGTGCACCAGCTCGACCGCGCCATCGACCGGATAGCGGTTCACATGCACATCGAAGACGGATAGAAAAATCGAAATCCGGACCGAGCCCTCCTTCACGTACATGGGCTCATCGGTTTCGATCACATGCACCACGTGACCCTCGCCGGCCGCCACCACGTAGCGCTCACCGCGTGGTCCGGGCCGTATCGGATCGCGAAAGAACGCGATCACCCAGATCGCCACGATCGCGAGCAGAACACCCAGCGGCCACCACAGCCAGGCGGCACCGAGTGTCAGGATCCAGGCCCCTGCGATGAACGGCCATCCTTCGCGCGCTATCCTCACAAGGTTGTATGGATTGCGCGGCTAAGAGCCGCGACTCGGCAACTGCCGCGAATGCGGCGCCATCGGTTAACCGATCGATGCCGAGCCGCGAGTTCACTCGCGCAATCATTGGCCATCCATCAGTTCCTTCCCCGTGATGCGCCGATAGGCGTCCCGGTAGCGTTCGCTGGTCGCGTTCACGACCTCGGCCGGCAGCGGCGGCGGCGGAGCCTCGCCATTCCATTTTCCCTGCTTCTTCAGATCGGCCAGGTAATCGCGTAACGGCTGTTTGTCGAAGCTCGGTTGGCTCTTGCCCGGCTGATACCGGTCGGCCGGCCAGAAGCGCGAGGAGTCGGGCGTCAGGATCTCGTCGATGACGAGCAATTCGCCGTCCGGCGTCGTCCCGAATTCGAATTTCGTGTCCGCGATGATGATCCCGCGCTGTGCGGCAGAATCGCGGCCCGCCTCATACAGGGCGAGACTGGCACCCCGTAACCGCTCGGCCGTGAGCCGGCCGAGGTCGCTCACCACGTGGTCGAAGGTCACGTTCTCGTCGTGTCCCTGTTCGGCTTTGGTCGCCGGCGAGAAGATCGGCGGATCGAGCTGAGCGCTTTCGACCAGCCCTTTCGGCATCGGTTCGCCGGCGAGCGTCCCGGATTGCTTGTACTCGGCCCACGCCGAGCCGGAGATGTAACCGCGCACCACGCACTCGAACGGCACCGTCGTGGCGCGCCGCGTCAGCATCGCGCGTCCCTGCAGCTCGTCACGGTGCGGAGCGAGCGTCGGGACGCGCGCGACGATTGCTTCGACGTCGGCACTCAGCAGGTGGTGCGGCATCACGGACTTCAGCCGCTCGAACCAGAACGCGCTCATTTGCGTCAGCACCGCGCCCTTGTGCGGTACCGCTTCGCGCATCACGACGTCGAAGGCGCTCACGCGGTCGCTGGCCACGAGCAGCAACGTGCTGCCGTCGACCTCGTACACCTCGCGGACCTTCCCGCGACGCAGGAGCGGGAGCGGCAGCTTGCTCTGAACCAGCACTCCGGTCATACCTGAACCTCCGCTGCGGCCGCCGCGGGTGCAGCCGCCTGAATGGAACGCATCAGATCGGGCAGGACCCGATCGAGAAAGTCGTCGACCTGCTGCGGCGCGCGGCCGACGTAGGCCGCCGGATCGAGCTCGTCGGCCGTGGCGCGCACGCCCAGCGCCTTGAATTCGGGGCTCTGCGCCAGCCGGTCGAGCAGTTTCTCCGAGCCCTTGAGGCTCGCGGTCCGGATGACTTCGTGCAGCGCCTGGCGATCGCCCCCGGCCTTCACGCCTCGCATCAACAGCCGCTCGGTGGCGAGATACGGCATCGCGGCGGTGACGTGCTGAGAGATGGTCGCTTCGCGGACCTCGAGTCCCGCCGCCACGTTCGTGGCGAGAACGAGGATCGCGTCGGTCCCGAGAAACGCTTCCGGAATCACCAATCGGCGGTTCGCGCTGTCGTCGAGCGTCCGTTCCAGCCATTGCGCCGCGGCCGTGTGCCAGGCGTTTCCCTCCAGCTCGATCACGAAACGCGCCAGGCTCGTCATGCGCTCGGCGCGCATCGGGTTGCGTTTGTACGGCATGGCGGACGAGCCGACCTGCTCGCTCTCGAACGGCTCGAGCAGCTCGCCCTCGTGCTGGAGCAGCCGCAGGTCGGTCGCGAACTTCGCCGCCGACTGCGCGATGCCCGACAGCACGGCCAGGACCTGCCCATCGAGCTTGCGCGTGTACGTCTGCCCGGTAATCGGGAGGACGTGCTCGAATCCCATCGCGCGCGACACCCGGGTGTCGAGCTCAGCGACTTTGGCCTGATCGCCGTCGAACAGATCGAGGAAGCTCGCCTGCGTCCCGGTCGTCCCCTTCACGCCGCGAAACGGGAGCGTGGCGGTCCGATGGAGCAGCTCCTCGGCGTCCAGCGCGAAGTCCTGCATCCACATCGTCATGCGCTTGCCGACGGTCGTGAGCTGGGCCGGCTGGAAGTGGGTGAACGCGAGGCAGGGGAGCGCCCGAAAGCGACGCGCCACTTTTCCCATCGCCACGAGCACCGCGCCGATCCGTCCCAGCAGAAGCTGCATGCCCTCGCGCATCAGCACGAGATCCGCGTTGTCAGTGACGTAGGCGCTCGTCGCGCCGAGATGAATGAAGGGCCTGGCGGCGGGCGCCTGATCGCCGAGGTGATGGATATGGGCCATCACGTCGTGCCGTACCCGTCGTTCGTACTCGGCAGCCTTGTCGAGATCGGCATCGTCGAGGTGCGCGCGCAGCTGCGCCAGCGCGGTATCGGGAATCTTGAGGCCCAGCTCCTTCTCCGTCTGCATCAGCGCCAGCCACAGCCGCCGCCACAGACTGATACGGCGGCGGTCGCCCCAGAGCGCCTGCATCGCGGGGGAGGCGTAGCGTGCGGAGAGCGGCGAGACCCAGCTCAAACCGCGGCCTTGGCCCGCGCGACCAGCTTGCTCCAGTCGGCGAGGAACTGATCGAGGCCGCGATCGGTGAGCGGATGCAGCAGGAGCTTCTTCAGAACGTCGGGCGGCAGCGTCGCGACGTCCGCGCCGATCATCGCCGCGTCAATCACGTGACGCGGGTGGCGCAGCGACGCGGCCAGGATCTCCGTCTCGATGTTGTAATTGTCGAAGATCACCCGCGTCTCGCGGATCACTTCCATCCCTTCCTGGCCGACGTCATCCAGCCGGCCGATGAACGGACTCACGTACGACGCGCCCGCCTTCGCGGCGATGAGGCATTGCACGCTCGAGAAACAGAGCGTGACGTTCGTGCGGATGCCGTCCGAGGCCAGCCGGCGTACCGCGATCATACCGGCCTCGATCATCGGAATCTTCACGACGATGTTGTCGGCGATTTTCGCGAGCTCTTTACCTTCCGTGACCATCGCGTCCGCTTCTACCGCGACGACTTCAGCGGAGACCGGACCGTCGACGAGCGAGCAGATCTCTTTCAGCACGTCGCGGGGATCGAGATCAGCCGCCTGCTTGGACAACAGGGATGGATTGGTCGTTATGCCGTCGATCAGCCCGGCCTGCGCCGCCCAGCTGATGTCCTTGAGGCTCGCCGTGTCGAGGAAAAACTTCATGACGTAGACTCCTCGGCGTAGAGGTCCGGTGGATAGCGGACCGCCTCCAGGTACAAACCCTGGGGCGGGGCAGGCGGGCTGGCCGCCAGGTTATCGGTCGCAGCAAGCAAACGGGGGAAATCCGCCGGCGGGCGCCGGCCAAGGGCGATGTCGACCATGGTGCCCACGATGAACCGCACCATGTGATGCAGGAACCGATCGGCCTCGACCGTGAACGCCATCCCCACTCCGTCCGCACGCGGCGCCCATTGCGCAAGCGCCACGCGGCATCGGTAGTGGACAGTGTTCGCGCCGGCCGCGGCCAGGCCACGAAAGTCGTGCTCGCCAATCAGGGCCGCCGCGGCGCTCTCCAGCGAGCTGGGATCGAGCGCTTGACCCAGGGCCCATTCGTACGGTTTTCGGAACGGCGACGCCGCACCTTCATCGGTACCGATCACGTACCGGTACCGCCGCGCGGTGGCGGAGCGCCGTGCATCGAACCCGGGTCGCATCACATGCACCTGCTGAACCCAAATCTCGCGTGGCAGCAGGGCATTGAGTGCGCGACGCAAGTCACTCGCCGGTGCGTCCCACCGCTCGCCGCCCAAAAAGCTGACGGCCTGGCCGAGCGCGTGGACTCCCGTATCCGTCCGCCCCGCGCCCGTCGCCGCCGTCTTGCGTCCCATCAACCGCTCGAGCACGGCTTCGAATTCGGCCTGGACCGTGCGATCTGCGGGCTGCCGCTGCCACCCTGCAAAGCCACCCCCGTCGTATTGAATCACCGCGAGGTAGGGGCGGCTCGTCACCGGGGGAAAGATGCAACTCGTTGTCACTATTTGACAAGGGTGATAGCCTTAATCCTCCATGGACTCTCCGCTGCGGCGCGCGCTCATCGCGCTCGCCAACCGCCAATCGCTCTCCGAAGATCAGACGGCTGAGGTGTTCGGCGTCGTGATGGCCGGTGAAGCAACGCCCGCGCAGATCGGCGGGCTGCTCATGGGGCTGCGAGCGAAAGGCGAAACCGCCGACGAGCTCGCGGGTGCCACACGCGCGCTGCGTGGCGCGATGGTGCGCGTGACTACCGCTCACGACCACCTGGTCGACACCTGCGGAACCGGGGGTGGCAGCGTTCCCACGTTCAACATCTCGACGGTGGCGGCATTCGTCGCCGCCGGCGCGGGAGCCGTCGTCCCGAAACACGGGAATCGTTCGTTCACCTCGCGCTGCGGTTCGGCGGACGTGCTCGAGGCGCTCGGCATCCGGATCGTGCTCGACGCGCCATCGGCTACGCGCGTGCTGAACGAAGCGCGCGTCGTGTTCCTGTTCGCACCCAACTTTCACCCGGCGATGAAGCACGTCGGCGCCGTGCGGCGGGAGCTGGGTACGCCCTCGCTGATGAATCTCGTCGGGCCGCTCGCAAATCCGGCGGGTGTGCGGCGACAGGTGATCGGCGTCGCCGAGCCAGATCGGGCGGCGGTTGTGGCGGAAGCCCTCGTACGGCTCGGCGCCGAACACGCCCTCGTCGTCCACGGCCGCGTGGGTATGGATGAGATCTCGCCGCAGGGCGTGACCGACGTCTGGGAGGTGAAGGACGGCGCAGTGCGAAGCTGGGAGATCGATCCCGAGCGGTACCGTCTCGGCATCAAGGACGTAGGAGAGCTGCACGGGGGAGAGCCGGCGGCGAATGCCGAGCGGCTGGAACGCATCCTGGGAAATGGCTCCGCCGATCCCTCGGGACTGGCGGCGGTTCTGCTCAACGCCGGTGCGGCGATTTACGTGGCGGGAATTGCGGGCTCGCTCGCCGAAGGGATCGGCCGCGCGCGCGAGGTCGTCGCATCGGGGGCGGCACGGGCCGCGCTCGATCGACTGCGCAAAGCAACCGCTAGTATTTCCTGATGACGCCGACCACCACGCCCTGGACGATGACGTCGCGCTCATTCAGCCGCAGCGGCTGCATCTTCTCGTTGGCCGGCTGCAGCCTGATCCACCCGCCGGGCTCGCGGTAAAACCGCTTCACCGTGGCCCCCTCACCATTCACCAGGGCAATCACAGTTTGGCCGGCCTCGGCCTGGTTGCGTTCCTGAACGACGACGTAGTCGCCGTCCTTGATGTGCTCGTCGATCATCGAATCGCCGCGCACCTTGAGGACGTAGCTGCGCCCGCGTCGCGGCAACAGCTCGTCGGGCACGGCGATCGTCTCGTCACCGGTGATCGCTTCGATCGGAGCCCCGGCGGCGACCAGCCCGAGCAACGGCAGCTCCGTAGCGCCGGTCTGCCCCTTGGGCGGGACGATTTCGATCGCCCGGCTCTCGTTATGCGTGCGCCGGATGTACCCTTTGCGCTCGAGATTGGTGAGGTGTTCGTGAACGGTCGCCAGCGATTGGAAGCCAAACTGGCGCGCAATCTCTTCGAAGCTGGGGGCGTACCCCTTCTCTTCGATGTGCTTTCCGATGTAGTCCAGGATCTCGCGCTGGCGCCGCGTGACCGGCATTTTGGCTCCCCGAAGATATACCGAACTCCTAATCTACCCGAATAACGACCGAACGCAAGGATGACCCCCACCCCGCAGCGCCCCACGCTCGACGCTATTCTGGCCATAACCAGGACGCGGGTCGAGGCTCTTAAAGGGAGGGCCGCCGAGCTCGAGCGGCGGGCCGTAGCCGCCCCGCCGGTGCGGCGGTTCCAGGACCCTACTGACGCGGTGGGGCTGATCGCAGAAGTGAAGCGCCGCTCCCCCTCACAGGGAGATATCCGAACTGATCTCGATCCCGTACAGCACGCACGCGCTTATGTCCGGGGGGGTGCCGTGGCCGTTTCCGTGCTCACCGACGAAGCACACTTTGGAGGATCACTCGACGATCTCGAGCGCGTTGCGGCGGCGGTACCAGTGCCGGTGCTGCGCAAGGACTTCATTCTCGATGAGCTCCAGATAATGGAGGCGCGAGCAGCCGGAGCGAGTGCGATACTCCTCATTGTGCGAGCGCTGACCCCCGACACACTCCAGGCCCTCGCGCGGGCAGCAGCCGGATGGGGCTTGCCGACGCTGATCGAGGTTCACTCGGCTGCGGAACTCGAGCCGGCGCTGGCTGCGGGGCCGGGTGCGATCGGCGTGAACGCGCGAGACCTGGCGACATTTGCCGTCGATTTGCGGCGGGCGGAAGCCGTGATTCGGGACGTCCCGAACAATGTTGCGGTCGTCGCCGAGAGTGGTATCGAGAGCCGCGCGGACGTGGAACGGGTCGCGGCCGCGGGCGCGGATTTCGTGCTCGTCGGCACGAGCGTGGCGCGGCAGGAGGATCCCGAAAGAGCCGTGAAAGCGCTGACCGGAGTGAAACGACAGAGTAGGAAGCCATGACGGTAACCGAGACCGGCCGCTTCGGCCCCTACGGTGGCCGCTACGTCCCCGAGACGCTCATGCACGCGCTCGAGGAACTTGCTCACGTCTACGACGTGGCCCGCAACGACCCGCGATTCTGGGCCGAGCTCGAAGGGTTACTCAAGAACTACGTCGGGCGCCCGACGCCGATCACGGCAGTCCCGCGCCTGTCCGCCCAGGTTGGCGCGCAGGTCCTGCTGAAGCGAGAGGACCTGAACCACACGGGCGCCCACAAGATCAACAACACGCTCGGCCAGGTGCTGCTCGCACAGCGCATGAACAAGCGGCGCATCATCGCGGAGACGGGGGCCGGACAGCACGGCGTCGCGACCGCGACCGTGTGCGCGCGGTTTGGTCTCGATTGCGTGGTCTACATGGGTGAGGAGGACATGCGGCGGCAGCGGCTCAACGTCTACCGCATGGAGCTGATGGGGGCGAAGGTCGTGCCGGTTACATCGGGCACGCGCACGTTGAAAGACGCGACCAACGAAGCGCTGCGCGACTGGGTCACGAACGTCACGACGACGCACTACATCATCGGCTCGGTGGTCGGTCCGGACCCGTTTCCCAGGCTGGTGCGCGATTTCCAATCGGTGATCGGCCGGGAGGCGCGGGCGCAAATGCTGGAGCAAGTCGGCCGCCTGCCGAGCACTGTGGTGGCGTGTGTCGGCGGGGGCTCGAACGCCATGGGCATCTTCGCCGGGTTTCTGGAGGACAAGTCGGTACAATTGGTCGGAGTCGAAGCAGCGGGGGAGGGGATAGCGAGCGGAAAGCATGCCGCAACGCTGGGTGCCGGCCGGCCCGGTGTCTTCCATGGCAGCATGAGCTACTTGCTCCAAGACGCGGACGGGCAAGTCCAGCCGGCCCATAGCGTTTCGGCGGGTCTCGACTATCCCGGCGTCGGTCCGGAGCATGCTTACCTGAAAGACAGGGCCCGAGTATTGTATGAAGCCGTGACGGACCAGGAGGCTCTGGACGCCTTCGCCGCGCTGTCGCGACTGGAAGGCATTCTTCCGGCTCTCGAGAGCGCCCACGCCGTCGCCTGGGTGATGAAGACGAGGCGAGCCTCTCACGAACTCATCCTGATCAACCTGAGTGGCCGTGGCGACAAGGACGTCGCCATGGTCGCTGAGCTTACGGGAGCAGCGCTCTGACGAATCCGCAGGCCCAGATCCCCGAGCTGGCGCTCCCGCCGTCACAGGTCGAGGAGCTGATGCAGATCGTCAGCAAGGGGATGCGGGCGACGCAGCTCTACCTCCCGAACAATCCCGTGTATCAGCGCGCCGTCGACAACATCCGCAACGCGTTCCGCCAGATCTGGCAGGCCACCGACGACCTGAGCTTCGACATCGGTGAGACGGAAATGCGCTGGGAAGATCACGCCATTTACAGCCAAGAACAGCGGAACGAGAGCATCGCCTGGACGCTCTACAAAGACGGCGTCCGGTCGCTCTCATTCAAACCGGGCGTCGAGGACGCCGAGATCGTCCGCTTTCTCGCGGTGCTGCAGCAGGCGAAGAACCTGCAGGCCGACGCGCCCGACGATCTCCTGACGCTGCTCTGGGCGGAAGATTTCCAGTTCGTCACCTACACGTTCCGCGAGCTCGCCAGCGAAAACGCGGTGCCGATCGAACGCACCGAGAAGAGTGCGCCGATGATCGGCGGTGGGGGCGACACTCCCGGCGGCGACGCCGGCTCGGCGGACCCGACGACGGTGCGCCGCCAGGTGGAAGAAGAGGCGCCGCCCAAGCGCGAAGGGCTCGTCTCGATCGACGACTTCGACACGACGCTCTATTTCCTGGACGACAAGGAGATCGAGTACCTCCACAAGGAAGTCGAGCGCGAATACGGCCAGGACTTGCGCGGCAACGTGCTGGCGATGCTGTTCGACCTGCTGGAGCTGCAGACCTACGGCACGGTGCGCGCGGAGCTGATCTCGATTATCGAGAACTTCATTCCGTATCTGCTCGGGGCAGGAGATTTCCGGTCGGTCGCCTTCATCCTGCGCGAATGCAAAGTCATTCTGCAGCGCGCCCGCGAGCTCATTCCGGAGCATCGCCAGGTACTGGAGGCGCTCCCGACCCGGCTGTCACAGACCGACGCGTTGTCACAGTTGCTGCAGTCGCTCGACGAAGCGACGAGCCATCCGACCGAAGACGAGCTGAGCGAGCTGTTCGGGGAGCTGCGGGCGGAGGCGCTCGGCACCCTCATGGGATGGCTCCCCAAACTCTCCAACGAGCGCGTGAAGTATCTCGTCCAGACCTCGGCGGAGCGGTTGGCGCTGGCGCATGCCGCGGAAGTGCTCAAAGCGCTGGCCAGCGACGACGCGTCCGTGCAACTCGAGATGGTCCGGCTCGCGGGCCGGCTCAAACTCCCCGGCGCGCCCGAGGGCATGGGCCCGCTGCTGGAGCGCGGCGAACGCGAGCTGAAGCTCGCCGTCGTGGAGGCCCTGACGACGATCGGCAGCCCGAGCGCGACGCGCTTGCTCGAGAAGGCGATCGACGACATCGAGCGCGACGTGCGGATCACGGCCGTCAAGTTCCTCGGCCAGCGGGGCCATCGGAACGCGTTCACGCGTATCGAATCCGCGGTCGTCGGAAACAAGCTCAAGGACTCGGACCTCACCGAGAAGATGGCGTTCTTCGAAGCGTACGGCTCGCTCGCCGGCGAGTCCGGAATCGCGACGCTCGAGAAATTGCTCGTTGCCAAACACGGCCTCTTGGCGCGGAAGGAAGATCCCGAAACGCGCGCCTGCGCGGCGATGGCGCTCGGGAAGATCCGCACGCCGGCGGCGCGCGACGTCCTCCAGAAGGTCTCGCAGGACAAAGAGGCGCTGGTGCGCAACGCCGTCAACCGCGCGCTGCGCGACGTGGGGAGCGCATGACGACGCCGGGAGGCAAGCGCCCCTCGATGATGGAGACCGCCCAGACGACGGACGGCTTCCTCCGTCATGCGGGGCGGGACTTCCTCATCGTGCTCTACACCGCCTTCCGGTCGCTCAAGCTCTACCCGATCGAGAACACGCAGGTGCAGAAGGCGCTCGACGACCTCGCGGGGACAACCAAGCACTTGTTGGATGTGGAGAAGGAGCTCGAGATCCGGCTCCAGGGCGAATTCATCTTCGTCAACTCGACGCGGCTGCGGCTCGACCTCGATAACTATGCCTCATTCTCCCACATCCTGAACGTACTCCAGCAGTGCGGCATCGGCGCCGTGCGGATCGATGAGGGGGTGGAACGGCGGCAGCTGCAGGTCTTCGTGTCGCTCCTGCTCGCCTACGCGGCGAAGGAAGCCAATCCCAACAAGCTGTTCGAGCTGTCGCAGAAGCTGAGCGACGGCGGCGTCTCGCACGTGAGCGTCGAGCCCCCGCTCGAGGCGGAAGAGGACGTCGAAGAAGAAGAGCGGCAGAAGGAAGCGGCAAAGCGGACGTATGCGCGCTCGGTCGCCGTGACGAAGGAGGTCATCAACAGTATCCGCATGGGCCGCACCGCGAACGTGAAGAAGGTGAAGCGCGCGGTGCAGGCGATCGTCGACCAGGTACTGAACAACGAGTCGTCACTCGTCGGGCTGACGACGCTGCGCGACTACGACGAGTACACGTTCACCCATTCGGTTAACGTCTGCATCTTTTCAGTTGCGCTGGGACGCAAGCTCGGACTGACCAAGCTGCAGCTCTACGACCTCGGCATGGCGGCGCTGTTCCACGATGTGGGCAAGTCGCGCGTGCCGCTGGAGGTCCTCAATAAGGAAGGGGGACTCACCGAGGAGGAGTGGCGCATCATGCAGGCACACCCCTGGCTCGGAGTCCTCACACTCTTCGGGCTGCGGGGCTACGGCGAGATTCCGTACCGCGGCATGGTGGTCGCGTACGAGCACCACATGAAGATCGACCTGACCGGGTATCCGAAATCGATCCGCGGCCGGGCGTTGTCCATCTACTCCAAGGTGATCGCCGTCGCTGACGGCTTCGACGCGGCGACCAGCCGGCGCGTCTACCAGACCGTGCCGATTCAGCCGGATCAGGTCCTCAAGGAGATGTGGGAGAATCCGCGGCGCGGTTACGACCCCGTCGTGGTGAAGGCGTTCATCAACCTGATCGGGATTTATCCGGTGGGTACGTGCGTCATTCTCGATACGTACGAGGTCGCGCTGGTGCATAGCGCCAACCCCGACGTCGCCCACGTCCACCGGCCGGTGGTGCGTCTGGTGACGACACCCGACGGCGGTCTACTCAATCCCGGCACCGTCGTCGATCTCTCAGAGAAAGACCCGGCCGGACACTTCCCGCGCACCATCGTCAAGGTCACCGACCCGGTCAAATACGGTATCAACGTCAGCGATTACTTTGTCTGACAATGCCATCGCGACGCGGTGGCGAGCGCTCGGCAAATCGCGGGCGCTGATTCCCTATCTGACCGCCGGGTTTCCCACGGCCGCCGTCTCGCTCGACGCGATGCGGCAAATGGTGGCAGCGGGCGCCGATTTCGTCGAGGTCGGCGTGCCGTTTTCGGACCCGCTCGCCGACGGACCGACGGTTCAGCGTACCACGCAGGCGGCCCTGGAGCAGGGGATGACGGTGGCGGGCGTGCTGGACTTGATTCGTCAGGCCGCGCTCCAAGTCCCCGTCATTATCATGACGTATCTCAATCCCGTGCTGGCGTACGGCGTCGAGCGATTCGCGACGGACGCCCATGCCGCCGGCGCTGCGGGCGTGCTCCTCACCGACCTTCCCGCGGGCACCGATCCAGCGGTGGAGCAGGCGGTCTCGGGTCGCGGGCTGGATCTCATTCGGCTCGTCGCACCGACGACAGATGACAGACGACTGAAGACCGCTCTGAACAATGCAACCGGATTCGTATATCTCATTTCGCGGCTTGGCGTGACCGGAGCGCGCGCGGACGTCCCGCCCGATCTCGACGCCCAGGTACAGCGCGTCCGGGCGGCGAGCCCCTCGTCCGCCCATTTGCCGGTCGCGGTCGGCTTTGGCATCGGCACGCCGGCGCAAGCGGCGGCTGCGGCGCGGTCGGCGGATGGCGTCGTGGTCGGGAGCGCCCTGATGGACGCGCTGGCGAAAGGTGGAATTACCGCGCTGGAGCGCCTCACGCGCGAGCTCGCCACGGCGGTGCACGCATGAAGATCGCGCGGTTCGTTGCGCTCTACAGTCAGGCGCTGGCCTTGGTGGGCGCGGCGCTGCTCATCGCTGTGCTCGCCACGGATCACCGCTGGCTGGGCCAGATCCCCGAGCTCTTCGTGTTGTTCGGCGCCGCGGTGGCGCTGCGCGGCCTGGCCGTCCCGCTCAGCAAGTATTCGTATCTGACGCAGACTGCCCTGGCAGCACTCGCGGGCAGTCTGCTGGTGGGGGTGCCGGCGACCGCACTGGCCATTGCCGGGGCCACCGTCGTCACCGATTCGCTGTGGCAACGCAAACCGCTGCGCGTGGCCTGGATCAACCTGGGTCGCGAAGTCATTACGCTGGTCGCCGCCTTCGGCGTGTATGCGGCCGCGCTGCACTGGCTCGACATGCCCAATGGCGCACCTGTCCTGAGTATCGAGCTGCTGCCCGCCCTCGCCGGGTACGCCCTCGCGTATTTCGTGTTTGGCCGGGTCTTGTTCTACCTCAGCCTCATCATCCGCGCCAAACTGGAGCCGGCGGAACGATTGATGATCGTGCGCTACGAGGTGATCGCCTACGCGGCGACATTGCTCGCGGCCACCATCTTCGTCGCCGCCGTGGTTGCCTGGTCCTTCGGCGCCTGGGTTCTCGTCGGCCTCGTCCTCACGTTCCTCGGCCTCCTCCTCAAGCAGATGATCGAAGAGGCGATCTCGGCGGAGGAGCTGAACAAGATCCACGCGATGGAGGCGGTCATCACGGCGAACATCAGTCTCGAGGATTCGTTCCAGCGCATCGAGCGCCTCGCCAACCGCCTCGTGGATTGGGGCGACTTCCGTATCTATCGACTCCACGACGGTGAACTGTCCCTCGCGCACCGCTCGGCACGGGGGCGGGAGGGGCGCGGGGAACCCTCGTCAGACACGAAGCACCTGCGCAACGAGGTGGCGACGCACGGCGAGACCGTTGTCATCGACGACGTCACACGGGACAAGCGCGTCGCGGACGCGCCGCTCGAGGTGCAAAGCCTCGTGATCGTCCCGCTCAGGTTCGGCGATCAGATCATCGGGACCCTGGAGCTGGAACATCACAAGAAGCACTGCTACCGCCGCCAGGACATCCTGACGATCACGACGTTCGCCAGCCAGCTCGCGACGGCCGTCCACATCACCGATCTGCGCCGGCCGCTCGTCGAGACGGTCGAGCGCATGACGCGGCAGCTCGCCACGATCACCCAGACCGCGGAGGCGCTAAAGCGCGCCGCGTCGGCGGTGGCGCAGTCGACCGGCGTGATTCGCGAGGGCGTGCGCCGCGAGGAAAGGGAGGTGTCGGGCGGGCTCGAGGCAACCGAGAGCCTCGCGCAGGTCTCGCGTCGCGTGTCCGATGACGGCGCCGGCGCCGCGCGCGCCTCGACGGCAGCCAGCGACGTCGCCAGCCGCAACCGCACCCAGATTCGCGAAGCGATCGAGCGCCTCGTCGCCCTGAAGGCGTTCGTGGGTGAAAGCTCGAGCAAGGTGCAGCAGCTCGGGCAAACGAGCCGCCGCATCACCGGCTTCATCGCGTCCATCCGCGAGCTCGCCGATATGACGAACCTGCTGTCCCTGAACGCGGCGATCGAAGCGGCGCGCGCCGGCAAACACGGCAAGGGCTTCGGCGTCGTGGCCGACGAGGTGCGCCGCCTCGCCGAGCAGAGCGCGACGGCGGCGGTGGAAGCGGGCGACCTGGTGCAGGACATTCATACCCAAGTCGGCGAGGTCGTCGAGCAAATGCGCCGCGGCCAGGTCAACGTCGGTGACGTGGAGGAGCTCTCCGCCGCGGCGCTCGAAGCGCTCGACGCGATCGTCGCCGCGACGGCGGAAGCGACGGCGCACGCGGGCCGGATCACCGCGGCGGCGGGAGAGCAGAATCAGGCGTTCGCGCGCCTGCGCGAGCGCATCAACGCCGTGGCGACCATTGCGGGCCAAAACCGCATCGAGGCCGACGACGTGGCGACGCGGGCCGTACAGGCGGCCGAAGGTCTCACCGACCTCGAGCGGGCCACCCGCGACCTGGAACAGGTGGCCACCATGCTGCGCGACTTGACTCGCGGGTTCGCCAACGTCAATTGAACGCGCCTTTATCGCCCTAGGCACCAATCTGGGCGATCGCGCAGCACACTTGGCGTATGCACGCGCAGGGCTCGGCGCGCTCCCCGGCACACGGCTGGTCGCGGCATCGCGAGTCGAGGAGACGGCGCCCCTCGGACCGGTTGCGCAGCCGCCATATTTGAACCAAATGGTTCTGCTCGAAACCACGCTGGCGCCGGCTGCGCTCCTGGCACACTGCCGGCGCATCGAAACCGAGCGGGGACGGGAACGTCGCGAGCGCTGGGGACCGCGGACCCTCGACCTCGATATCGTGCGCTACGGCGACAAGCTGGTGCGGCAACCGGACCTGACGATTCCGCACCCCGAGCTTCCGAACCGCGATTTCTGGCAGCGCGAAATCGCCGAGCTCGAAGGAGAACATGTCTAGCGTCACCACGCGCACGTTGCTCGAGATGAAGGAAAAGGGCGAGCGCATCGTCGCCCTCACGTGCTACGACGCGCTGTTCGCGCGCCTGCTCGATGCGAGCGGCGTCGACATCCTGCTCGTCGGTGACTCGCTCAATCAGGTGCTGGCGGGCGCGCCGTCAACATTGTCGGCGACCCTCGATCAGATGATCTATCACACGACGATAGTGCGCCGTGGGACCGAGCGCGCCATGGTCGTGTGCGACATGCCGTTCCTGAGCTACCAGGTCTCGCCCGAGGACGCGCTCCGGAACTGCGGCCGCGCGATGAAGGAGACCGGCTGCCACGCGGTGAAGATCGAAGGCGGGCAGCCCATGGCCGCCACCGTGCGCCGCCTGGTGGACATCGGGATTCCGGTGATGGGGCATCTCGGTCTCACGCCCCAATCGGTGCACGCCCTGGGCGGCTATCGCGTACAAGGCCGTGACGACGCGGAGGCCGGGCGGCTCAAGGCCGATGCGACCGCACTCCAGGACGCCGGTGCCTTCGCGGTGGTGCTGGAGCTCGTGCCCGCGCCGCTCGCGTCGCAGATCACCAAGGCGCTGGCGATTCCCACGATCGGCATCGGCGCCGGGCCGGCGTGCGACGGCCAGGTGCTCGTGCTGCACGACATGCTCGGCCTGAACGACCAGTTCTCGGCCAAGTTCGTCAAGAAGTACGCGGCGCTCGCCGAGGACGTGCGCGAGGCCGCGCGGGTGTTCGCGGCGGAGGTGCGGGAGGGCCGCTACCCCGGACCGGAGCACTCCTTTGGAAAATGAATGCTAAAGAATGATCAATGATCAATGATCAATGAACAATGACCAATGATCGTTGATCTTCGAGCAGTAATCGTTGATAATTTATCATTGATCATTGATTATTGATCATTCGGACCGGAGGTCCGCAGTGTCCAAGACGGAAGACGAAAAGCTCGCAAAGCTGATCAAGAAGAACATGGCGAAGGCCGCGAAGGCCAAGCCCAAGGCGCGCAAACGCTACGACCCGACGCTGCCGCCGGACAGTTCGGACGATGACATCGAGCGTCGCGACTTCTTTTCGGAGATGAAGAAGCGCGAGTTCTAGTTGCGCGAGCTCTCCAGCCCTTCTGAGATGCGCTCCTGGTCTCGCACCGAGCGCTCTCGCCGCCACACCATCGGCTTCGTTCCCACCATGGGGTATCTCCACGAAGGCCACTTGCGCCTCGTGGACCGGGCGCGCGAGCTCGCCGAGCGCGTCGTCGTCAGCATCTTCGTCAATCCACTCCAGTTCGGCCCCCACGAGGATCTCGCCCGCTACCCGCGTGACCTGCCGCGCGACCGCAAGTTGGCGGAAGCACGCGGGGTCGACTGCCTCTTCGCGCCGGATGACTCCGCGATGTACCCGGCCGAGCCGGTGGCGCGCGTCATCCCCGGATCAGTAGCAGATACGCTCGAGGGCACCGCGCGGCCGGGCCACTTCACCGGCGTGCTGACGGTCGTGAGCAAGCTGTTTCACATCGTCGAGCCCGACGTCGCGGTGTTCGGCCGCAAGGATTTTCAGCAGGGGATGCTCGTCAAACGGATGGTCCAAGACCTCGATTTCGGAGTCGCGATCGACATCGCGCCGACGGTGCGCGAGCTGGACGGGCTCGCCTTGTCGTCACGCAACACGTACCTCAGCCCGGACGAGCGCCGCTCGGCACTGGCGTTGTCGCGCGCCCTGCGGACCCTCGAGCAGACCTGGCGCGGCGGGGAAGCGGATCCCATGAAAGTGCAACGCGCCGGGCTGGAAGCGATGCATGCCCCCGGTGTGATCGCCGAGTACTGCGCGCTGGTCGACGAGAACCTGCAGCCCGTCAGCCGCGTCACCGCCCACACCGTCGCGGTGGTGGCGGCGCGCGTCGGAAAGACGCGGCTGCTCGACAACGTCGTCCTGGGTGAAGGCATCGGCGCCGATCCGCGAGTCACGCCGTGAGTTTGCCGGAATGGGCGCTGGTGTCACCTGAACGTCGCGCCCATATCGAGCGGGTCGTCGCACTCCTGAATAGCTGGGCTGACGCGATGCACGTCGACGCGAAGGAGCGGGACCGCTGGCTCCGCGCCGGGTGGCTGCATGATGCGCTGCGCGATGCGCCCCTTCCCGATCCACTGGCGCACGGGCCCGCCGCGGCGAACCGGGCTGCCGCCGACGGGGAGCGAGACCGCGGCGTGCTGGACGCCGTGCGGTTCCACACGATCGGCTCACCCGATTGGGACGACGTGGGACGGATGCTGTATCTCGCGGACTTCCTGGAGCCGGGGCGCGACGGTATCGCGCCTGACCGCGCCGATCTGGCCCGACGTGTCCCGATCGAGCGCGATGCCGTCCTCCGGGAGGTGGCGCGCCGCCGAATCGAGTGGCTCGTTCGCTCCGGCTGGGCATTGCCGGTCGCGACGGTGGGGTTCTGGAATCAACTGGTCAGACGGTCATGAAGATTCCGGCATTCTTGACCGTGACAGTCGTCGTCGCCGGCTGTGGTGGCGACTCCTCGCAAACGCGTCCCATCCCCGGCGATCGCGGTCCGGCAATCACGGTCGAGGTCCTGAACGCGAACGGACGGGGCGGGGACGCCCGCATCGGTACCCAGCGCCTGCGACGGGCCGGAATGGATGTGGTGTACTTCGGGAACGCGTCCGAAAGCGGTCTCGATTCCACCCGCATCATCGTGCGCCGTGGCGCGGAGAAAGTTGGGGAGCGCGTGCGGGCAGCGCTGGGGCAGGGACGCGTAGAGGTTCAACTCGACAGCGCAAAGCTACTCGATGTGAGCGTGCTCCTCGGCCTCGACTTCCACCCGTAGTTGACCGCATGCCGCGCTGATATCCAGGCCGCGGCTGCGCCGCAACACCGCTTGCACTCCGCGTTGCTTGAGGCGCCGCTCGAAGGCGAGCATCTCCGCGCGCGTGCTCGGCGTCAGATCCGGAGCGCCGCCGGGATGGAGCGGTAACAGGTTCACCAGTGCCTCGAGCGGCTGCGCGAGCTTCGCCAACTGATCGGCGGTCTCGAGCGAGTCGTTCTTTCCACCAATCAACACGTACTCGAGCGTTACCCGGCGGTGGAACTGCTTCAGCGCCTCCATCAGCTGGGGGAGCGCGTACTTCTTTTCGATCGGCATCAGCTCGCGCCGCAGCGCGGGGCTTGGGGCATGCAGCGAGACTGCAAGGCGGAACTGCTCGGGGCGTTTTGCGAACTTTGCGAGATTCGGGAGGATGCCAACAGTCGAGAGAGTGATGTGCCGGGCCCCAATCCCAAGCCCCTCGGCCCTATTGAGAATGGTGAGCGTCGCGTCCACCGCATCCCAGTTGAGCAACGGCTCGCCCATCCCCATGAACACGATGTTCGTCGGCTTGAGGACGGGGTCGCGCAGCACCAGCTCACGGACCTGCCCGGCGATTTCCCCGGCCGAGAGATTGCGGCGGAATCCCATGCGTCCCGTCGCGCAGAACACGCAGCCCAGCGCGCAGCCGGCCTGCGACGAAATGCACAACGTGCGGCGCTTGCCCTCCGGGATGAGGACCGATTCGATCGCTTCGCCGTCGTCCAGTGCCCACAAGAACTTTTGCGTTCCGTCGCTGGAAACCTGATGTGTTTTCAGCGTCAATCTGCCTAGCGGAAAGGATTGATCGAGCGCCGCTCGAAGCGGAACAGCGAGATCTGTGGCCTCCGCCCAGCGGGCCACCGGCCTCTGCCACAGACGCGGAACCACCTGGCGTGCGCGATAAGCCGGCTCGCCGCGTTGTGTCAGCCATTCCGCAAGCACGGCCCGGGCCGCCTCCGGCGTCAGATTGAGGAGGTCGACGCTCACCGAAACCGCATGTCGACACCGACCCGGTACGTCGAGCCGAGGTCGTTCACGCCGGCGTCGCGCGCGAGCGTCACGCGATACTTGCCGATCACGAGCCGCAGGCCGGCGGCGGGCCGCCAGTGCGTGCCGTCGCTGTAGCCGCCTTCCCGGGACACCATGAGATCGAACGCGACGGTCTTTGCGACCTCAGCCCCCACGCCCAATTGGTGATCGGCGCCGAAGCCGTGCGCAAACGCGATGCCGTATCGCCCGCGGACGACGACGCGGTTCCGCGAGACTGGCCCCTGCCAGATCCGACCTTCGATCCCTGCGTATATGTCTTGCGCCGGATCATTCGTCTTGAGCGACGAAAAGAAGTGCGTCGCGGCGGCCACGCGCAGCCTGTCTCCGAACAGCGGCCGGCCCGCGCCGACGTCGAGTGTCCACCGGTCCCCACGGGCGACGTCGAGACGCGTCTCGTGAAAGGCGAGCGTGGCGCCGACACTCGTCCCCCCGACGAGTCGCGACCACGTCGCGCCCACCGCGAACGTGTAGACTGGTACTGACGTCCCCGTGGGATCGGGACTATCGATGGTCTGCGTAATGTCGCTCAAGCCAACCCGGCCGTAGAGCAGACCCAGCTGTCCGATGGAGCCGGCGGGGATGCGAACCGCCGCGATGATTCCCGTCGCATCGACCGAGGCGGGTGTCTGAATCGCCTCGAGGGCGAGCTGGAGCCGCGCGCTATCCTCGGTCTGGGCTGGATTCCACATGGCGGCGGCGGGTCCCAGCGCAAGCGCTGGCGGCGTCGCCAGCGTCGTCGCGGCGACGCGCCACAGCGTCGTGCCAGTGGCCTGCTGTCCGGTTGCTCGCGGCGCGGCGAGCAGCAAGAGTCCAACAACCGGCAGGCCAATGCGTTGCATGCCGAACGTTTACCGTGGCATGTGGCGCTGTCAACTCAAGTCAACTATCTTCAACCGGTTACGGCACTTGGACATACTCCATTGCGGCTCTCCGAACTGCTAACTCCCGACCGCATCCGGGTCCCGATTCGGGCCCAGAGCAAGGAGGGCGTGCTACGCGAGTTGGTCGACCTCCTGGTGGGGGGCAACGGGGCAGCCCCTGATGTCCTTCAGGCCGTCATGGAGCGGGAGCGGCAGTTCCCGACTGGCATTGGCTACGGCGTCGCGGTGCCGCACGGGAAGACCCCAGCCCTCGCCAATCTCGTAGCGGTCGCCGGCACCGCGCGCACTCCCGTGCCATATGAGACGGTGGATGGCGAACCGGTACGCTTGTTCTTCTTGCTCGCCGGCCCCGAGTCGCAGGCGGGCGCACACGTGAAAGCGTTGAGCCGAATCTCACGGCTGGTGCGGCGCGAGCCGATCCGCACACGGTTGTTGGCGGCGAGTGATGCCCAGGAGTTCTATCGCATCCTGTGTGATGCAGAGAGGGGAGGCGCATAAACGCAAGCGTGACTCAGACAACCCTGCGAACCCACCGCTGTGGCGCGTTGCGGAAGGAGCACGTCGGACAGCGGGTGCGTCTGGGGGGCTGGGTCCACCGCCGCCGCGATCTCGGAGGAATCGTCTTTCTCGATCTCCGCGATCGTGACGGCCTCGTCCAGGTCGCCGTAGGACCGGAATGGGCATCGCCCGATCTCGTGACTCGCGCCCAAAGCGTGGGGCCGGAGACCGTCGTGCTCGTCGAGGGCGAGGTGGTCGCCCGACCTCCCGCGATGCGCAACGCCGACCTCGCGACCGGCGAAATCGAGGTGCACGCCACCACGTTGGAGGTCGCGGGCCCGGCCGAGACGCCCGCGATTCCCGTCGCGCGCGGCAAGGGTGAAGAGCTGCCCGCCGAGGAGCTGCGCCTCAAGTATCGCCACCTCGACCTGCGGCGTCCCGAGCTCCAGGCGAATCTGATCCTGCGCCACCGGCTACTGCAGCGGGCGCGTCGGGCGCTCAGCGACCTCGACTTCCTCGAGCTCGAAACGCCGAACCTCACCAAGCCGACGCCCGAGGGCGCGCGCGACTATCTGGTGCCGTCGCGCGTGCACCCGGGCGAGTTCTACGCGTTGCCGCAGTCGCCGCAGATCTACAAGCAGCTGCTGATGGTGTCGGGCTTCGATCGCTATTTCCAGATCGCCCGCTGCTTCCGGGATGAAGATCTGCGCTACGATCGGCAACCGGAGTTTTCTCAGATCGACATCGAGGCGTCGTTCGTGACCCAGGAGGACGTCATCGGGCTGGTCGAGACCGTGCTCGTGGCGCTGTGGGACGAAGCCGGTCACAAGATCCCGCGTCCCTTCCCGCGGCTGACGTGGCGCGAAGCCATGGAGCGGTACGGGACGGACAAACCCGACCTGCGCTTCGATTTTCCCATTTCCGACTGGACCGCGCAGGTCCAGCCGCTCGCGGTGCCGTTTTTCCAGGCCGCGACGAATGGCTCGCGCGTGCGCGGCATCGCCGTGCGCGGTGGCGGCACCCTGTCCCGCAAGGATGTCGATCAGCTCGCCGAAACGGCGAAGACGCACGGGGCGCCCGGCCTCGCCTGGGTGAAGCGCCAGGGCGAGCAGTTGTCCGGCTCGGTCGGCAAGCACTTCACGGCCGAAGCCCTGGGGCGAATCGGCATCGGCGACGGCGATGTGGCGCTGATGACGGTCGGACCCGACCGCGTAACCTCGCCCGCGCTCGACAAGGTGCGGCGGGAAGTGATCCGGCGACTCGCGCCGCAGCCGAAGCTCGCGCACGCATTCTGCTGGGTGGTCGACTTCCCGCTGTTCGAGCCGGATCCCGAAACGGGGAAGCCGGTGTTTGCCCATCACCCCTTCACGTCCCCGCATCCGGAAGACGTGAGTAAGCTCGATTCCGACCCATTCGCGTGCCGGGCGTTGCACTACGACGCCGTCTACAACGGCAACGAGCTCGGCTCGGGCTCGATCCGGATCACCGATCCTCGGATCCAGCGGAAGGTCTTCGCGCATCTGGGGCTGTCGCCGGCCGACATCGATGCCCGCTTCGGTTTCCTGTTGACCGCGCTCGCCGCCGGCGCGCCGCCGCATGGCGGGTTCGCCGTGGGATTCGATCGCACGGTGATGCTCATCGTGGGCGCCGCCTCGATGCGCGACGTCATCGCATTTCCCAAGACGACCGCGGCGCGCGCGTTGTTCGAGGGCGCGCCCGCGCCGGCGCGGCCCGAGGATCTCGCCGCACTTCACATAAAGGTGGTGCCATGAGCGACGACGTCGTCCACCGTCTTTCCGTGGAAGGCGTAGATCCGCTGGCGTTGGCCGGCGTGAACGATGCCAATCTGCTCGAGCTCGCGCGCCGCCTCGGTGTGCGGGTCTCGTTGCGCGGGGATAGCCTCTCGCTCGCGGGCCCAGCGGCGGCGATCGAGCGTGCCGGACAGGTGGCGCAGGCGCTGATCGATCTCGCGCGCATGGGCGAGAACCTCGACGTGCACGACGTGGAGCGCCTGGTGTCGGACGAAGCGCACGGGGAGCTTGGCCGCCAGGGCGCGTCCCCCGATCCGGTGAAGATCATTCTTCCCGGATTGCGCCGCGTCATCCAGCCGAAAACCGCGGGCCAGCGCGAGTATCTGCGATCGATCGCCGAGCACGACATCGTGATCGGCATCGGGCCGGCGGGGACGGGCAAGACCTATCTCGCGGTCGCGGCCGCGATCGACGCGCTCGCCCGCAAGCGGGTGCGGCGCATCATCCTGGCGCGGCCCGCGGTCGAAGCCGGCGAGAACCTGGGGTTCCTCCCCGGCGATCTCCAGGAGAAAGTCGATCCCTATCTGCGGCCGCTCTACGACGCGCTCGAGGACATGATGCCGCGCGAGCGGGTGCAAAAGGCGCTCGAGACGCGCATGATCGAGATTGCACCGCTCGCGTACATGCGCGGGCGCACGTTGAGCGACGCATTCGTGATTCTCGACGAAGCACAGAACGCGACCGGCATGCAGATGAAGATGTTTCTCACGCGTCTGGGCGTGAATTCCCGCGCCGTGATCACCGGCGACAAGACGCAAATCGATCTGCCCAACCGCGAGGACTCCGGGCTGCTCCAGGTCGAGCGAATTCTCCCCGGGATCGAAGGCATCGGCTTCTGCTACCTCGACGACGCCGACGTCGTCCGCCACCGGCTGGTGCGCGACATCATCCGCGCCTACGCCGAGGACGCGCAGGGTTGAGATGAAACTGCCGACGCAGGAGAAGGCGCGCTATCACCTGGTGCGCTGGGTATGGGTCCCGGCGCTCGCGCTGGTCGCCCATGTCGCCTTCCCGTCGGGGGGCGCGGATGTGGCGCCGCTGCTCGAGCCCGGCGCCCGCGCCGACAAGGATGTCGTCGCGCCGTTCAACTTTGTCGTGAACAAGTCGGAAGACGAGCTGCAGCGGGAGGCGGAGGAGCTCGCCGCCTCGGCGAAACCGATCTACGAGTTCCGCCAGCGCACCTACGACAGCCTCGCGACCGCGACGGCGGCGTTCTTCGGTGGGGTCGATGCCGCGGCGGATCAAGGTCCTCAGGCGATCATCCGCGCCGCCCGCGAATTCGGTGTGTCGCTGACGCCCCAGGAGGCAGCCTATCTCAGCAAAGGCGGGAAACGGCGCGCGTTGCAACAAGCGCTCCAAAGGCTGTTCGACCGCACCCTGGCCCAGGGCGTCACAGGACCCGGTGTCCTCCAGGGCGAGCAGTCGCGCGAGCTGATCGTGCGACGCGGCTCCACGGAGTCCTCCGTGCTGCGCGATCAGGCGCTGACGTTCAACCAGTACCTGAACCGCGCCAAGACGCTGCACCCCGATCCCGGCTCGAGCGTGGGCGATGTCCTGTACATCAAGCTCCAGCGCCAGTTCTTCCGTCCGACGCTGATTCCCAGACCCCTGGAAACGGAGCGGCGCCGCAACGAGCTGCGGGGCAGCGTCGATCCGAGCAAGTACATCGTGCGCGCCGGCGATCGGATCGTGGGCGCAAACGAGATCGTGACGAACGAGGCCCACGAGCGCCTCGTGACGCTGCACCAGGAGCTGCTCCGCCGCGGGGCCGCGACGACCTACTCGATCCGCGGCGTCATCGGTCCGCTGCTCCGCGACTCGCTGATCATCGTGATCTTCTGGGTGCTGCTGGTGTTCTACCGGCGCGAGACCTACCGCGATCTGCGCCAGGTCGCCCTGATCGGCGGACTGTTCGCGGTCCTGCTGACGCAGGCGGGACTGGTCGCGCGGTTCTATCCGACGCACCCCGAAGTCATCTTCATGCCGTTCCTCGCGATGATGATGACCGTGTTGTTCAACGGCCGCGTGTCGATGATCGCCGCGATGATTCTGGCCGTTGTGATCGGGCAGCAACCAGTGTTCCACGACGTGCCCGCGACGTTCCTGTGCGTCGTCGGCGGGGTGACCGCCGCGCTGTCGGTGAAGACGCTGCGCAGCCGCAGCAACTTCTACGCGCCGGTGCTGATCATCGCCGGCGGATACTTCACCGGCGCACTCGCCCTCGGGCTCTCGAGTGGCTGGCCGATCGCGGAAATCGGGGTCCGCTGCCTGTGGGGCGCCATGAACGGCCTGGTCTCGGCGGGCCTGACCTTCTTCCTGTTGCCGGTGGCCGAGTCGATCACGCACATCACGACCGATCTGACGTTGCTGGAGCTGTCCGATCCCAGCCGCCCGCTGCTCCGTCGCCTATCACTCGAGGCACCGGGGACCTATGCCCACAGCGTGGCGATGGCGAACCTCGTCGAAGCGGCGTGCAACCGGATCGGCGCGAACGGCCTGCTGGGCCGCGTCGGGTGCTACTACCACGACATCGGGAAGGTCAAAAACCCGTTGTACTTCGTGGAGAACCAGATCCCGGGCAACAATCCGCACGACCGGCTGAAGCCGCTGCAATCGGCGCAAATCATCAAGGCGCACGTCACCGACGGTCTCGCGCTCGCCCAGGGGGCAGACCTGCCGGATGCCGTGTCCGCCTTTATTCCCGAGCATCACGGCACGACCGAGATCACCTATTTCCTCGACAAGGCGAAGAAGTCCGACGGCGGCCAGGCGCGCAACGTCGAGGATTTCACGTATCCCGGACCGAAGCCGCGGTCGATGGAAACGGCGATTTCGATGATCGCCGATTCGGTTGAAGCAGCGCTGCGCGTACTCGATGACCTGACACCGCAGAAGATCGAAGAAGCAATCGATCACATCGTGCGGACCAAGGTCAACGCGGGCCAGCTCGATGAAGCCCCACTCACGCTGCAGCAGATCGAGCAGGTGAAGGCCGCATTCTTGGTCGTCTTGAGCGGCATGTACCACAATCGCATCGATTACCCGGAGTCCAGTGGCGGTATCAGTGCAGCCTGGCACTCAGCGGGCGCGCCAGGCGCGCGCTGACGAGTTGATGCGCGTCGCAGACCGGGTGCTGGCGTGGGAGCGCGCGCCCGCCGGGTCGCACATCGACATCACCCTCCTCTCGGCGGCGGCGATGCGGCGGGCCAACCGCCGCGCCACGGGACGGCGCGGGCTGACCGACGTCATCGCCTATGCGCTACCGCAACCGGACGGACGCATGCTAGGTGACGTCTATATCTGTCCAACTGCCGCGGCCGCCGCGGCTGCCGCGGCCCCGAACGGCGTTGCCTTGAACGACGAGCTAGTGCGACTGGCCGTCCACGGCACGCTGCACGTGTTGGGATACGACCATCCCGAGGGTCCCGGACGCACCCGCTCGCGGATGTGGCAGCTGCAGGAACGCTACGTCACACGACTCCTCCGCTAATGCTCACCGAAGCGGCACTGCGCATCATCGGGCTTGTCGTCGCCATCAGCGCGGGTGCGTGGGCCGCGCTGCTCGCCCTGGCGGAAGAAGCCGCCGTTGGCGAGGCGCTTCATACCCTGGGCGATGCGCCACCCATCGCCGCCGAGCGACGTGTACCGCTGCATCGCGCGCTCCACGTGGCGCGCCTCGCGTTGCTCGTGCTCGGCGCCGTCGCCACGGCCAACGCGGTGGCGTGGTGGACCCGGCCGTGGGCCGAAGCGCTCATCATCCTCGTGGTGGGAACACTGCTGCTGTTCATCGTGGGCGATGCCCTCCCGCGCAGTGTGGCGCGTATTGCCCCGGAGCTCTCCGACGCGGCGCTCCCCTTCGCCCGCCGCACGCTCGCTCCGTTCGGCCCGCTGCTCTGGCTGCTCGCGTGGGCTGATCGCGGATTGCACGCCCTGGTGCACACGCCGCGCCCGCTGCAACCCGCTCTGGGCGTTGCCCAGCGCGACATGCTGCTCGGGGTCTTCACGCTGGCGGATACGGCGGTGGATGAGGTCATGACGCCGCGACTCGACATGACCGGAGTCGACGTTTCGGCGTCCACCGACGAAGTCCTCGAGGCCTTCCGGCAAAGCCAGCACAGCAGGTTGCCGGTGCTGGATGGCTCACCCGACAACATCGCGGGCGTCGTGTTCGCCAAGGACCTCGTGCCCATCGCGATGGGGCTCGCCGAATCGGGCGCGCGCTGGCAGACCCTCATGCGGCCCGCGGCGTTCGTTCCGGAAACCAAGACGCTCGACAATCAGCTGCGCGACTTCCAGGGAACACCCGCGCACATCGCGATCGTCGTCGACGAGTTCGGGGGGACCTCGGGACTGATCACCCGCGAGGACATTCTCGAGGAAATCGTAGGCGAGATCCGCGACGAGCATGACACCGAGACCACGCCGGCGATTCGACAGGACGGCGGACGGATCTGGGTGGACGGACGCACCAGCCTCGACGACCTGTCGGCCGCGCTCGGTACTCCCATCACACATGCCGAGGTCTCTACAGTGGGCGGGCTCGTGTATTCGGTGCTGGGGCGCGTACCCCGGCCCGGCGACGAGCTCACGCTCGACGGCTATCGCGTCGTCGTGGAGCGCGTCGACCAGCGCCGTGTCACGCAGGTGTCGTTCGAAAAGCGATGAGCGTCGCACTCGCGGTTCTGCTCGTCGGCCTCCTGTTGGCCGGCGTCTCGGCGGCAATCGGCGTCGCCGCGGCGGCCGTGAGCCAGCACGAGTTGACGCGCTGGGTGGCCTACAAGCTGCGTGGCTCGGCGGCCACGGTGAACGTGCTGCAAAACCCGCGACAGACACTCGCCACATCCAACATGCTGACGACACTGGGCGTGCTGCTCGCGGCTGGAGCGATTCCGGCACTCCTGGCGGCCACGACGCCGACATTTCTCGGGATCTTCACCATCACTGTCGGCGTGCCGCTGTTCATCGGTGCGGCATACCTCGTACCGCGCGTGTTGGGGAGGCGCTGGGCCGAACCGCTGGTCGGACACGCCGTCCCTTTGATGGAGCGCTTCGGGGCGGTGCTGTCTCCGTTCATTCCGCGGCGCGAGGGGTCCACGCGTACCACCCTCGCCGCCCTGCTCACCGGCGCCGATACCGACGCCCTCGCCACGACGGACGAGATGGCGGTCGTCTCCGGCGTCCTCGCTTTCGCCGATCGTCCCGTGCGCGAGCTGATGACGCCGCGAACCGCCATCGTCGCGTTTCCGGAAGGGATTCTGACCGCCGAGGCCGCGCACGTGCTGCAGCAGTCGGGATACAGCCGCTATCCCGTGCATCGGGGATCGCTGGATGAAGTGGTCGGCGTTGCACACACCCTCGACTTGCTCGGCCGCCAGCCGGAGGATCCCATCCTCGTGCGGCCGCCGCTGACGGCCCCGGGCACGATGCGGGCGGCCGACTTGATGCTCGAAATGCAGCGGGGGGGCCAACACCTCGCCGTCGTACTGGATGAATTCGGCGGGACCGCGGGACTCGTCACGTTCGAGGACCTCCTCAACGATCTCGTCAGTGAGCTGTTCGAGCCGTCGTCTTCGACCCCGGATACGACTCGCGTTGTCGAAGTGGAGGGCAGCACGCCGACCACCGAGCTCGCCGAAAAACTCGGGATGCCGCTGGCCGGTGCGCAGACCGTCGGGGGACTGCTGATGCAGGCGCTCGGTCGCATCCCGCGCGCTGGGGAACGGTTCACGTACAAAGGTCTGGAGTTCGATATCCTGACGGCCAGCGCGACTCGCGTCGAGCGCATCGCCGTGCGGGCCGGTCCGGTGCGCACGATTGCGCTCGGCGGCGGGGGCGGGTCGGCGTGACCATGCCTGAAGCCCCCGACCTGAGGCTCGACGAGCTCAAGGATCTCGCCGAGCAAGACGATCTTCACCCGTTCCTGCAGCGCGTGCGCCACGTCCATCCGTCGGATCTGGCCGACGTCCTGTCGGCCCTGGAAGAACCCACCCGCGTGCGCGTGATCTCCGAGCTGCCGATTGACGTCGCCTCGAGTGCCCTCGCCGAGATGGAAGCGGCGGAACACCCCGAAGCGATGCTGCTGGCCGTGGGCCCGGAGTACGCCGCGGAGCTGGTCGAGGAGATGCCGACCGACGATGCCGCGGACCTCGTGGCGGAGCTCTCGCCCGGCCAGCGTGAGGCGGTCCTCGCGGAAATCAGCGATCGCGCCGACGTCGAGCGCCTGCTCAAGTACCCGGAGGATTCCGCCGGTGGGTTGATGACCGCCGACGTGGTCAAGGTGCGCGAGGATGCGACCGTCGCGGAGGCCATCCAGGCGATTCGGCAGCAGAGCGACGAGGACGAGAGCCAGCTGTACCAGGTGTACTCCGTGGACGTGCAGGGACATCTACGCGGCATCGTGCCGGTCGCCCGTCTGATCGTGACGTCCCCGGCACGGCTGGTCCGGGATGTGATGGAGCAGCCCGTTGTCCAGGTCCAGCCCGAACAGGACCAGGAGGAAGTCGCCCGGCTCATGGCGCGCTACAACGTCGCGGCCGTGCCGGTCGTCGACGCGAACGGCCGGTTGCTGGGACGCATCACGTTCGACGACGTCATCGACGTCGTCGAAGCCGAGACCACCGAAGACCTCCTGAAGTTCGGCGGCATGGAGGCGCTGGACGCGCCCTATTTGACGGTTGCCTTTGGCCGCATGGTCCGAAAACGTGCCGGATGGCTGGCGGCGCTGTTCCTGGGCGAAATGCTCACGGCCACGGCGATGGCGTTTTTCGAAGAAGAGATCGCCAAAGCCGTCATCCTCGCCCTGTTCGTGCCCCTCATCATTTCGAGCGGCGGCAACTCGGGCTCGCAGGCGTCCACGCTGGTGATCCGCGCGATGGCGCTGGGCGAAGTCAATTTGCGCGACTGGTGGCGCGTCATCCGCCGCGAGATCGCGACTGGTCTCGTGCTCGGCTTGGTACTAGGCGCGATCGGATTCCTGCGAATCACGCTCTGGCACGCGATTACCGGGATCTACGGTGAGCACTATCTGCTGGTGGCGCTCACAGTATTCGGAAGCCTCATCGGCGTGGTGACATTCGGAACGATGGCGGGCTCCCTCCTCCCGTTCATCCTGCGCCGGCTCGGATTCGATCCCGCCAGTGCGTCCGCGCCGTTCGTCGCGACCCTCGTCGACGTGACGGGACTGGTCATCTACTTCACCGTGGCGAGCGTGATCCTGCGCGGAACTCTCCTATGACGGCTACGCCCCCCCCGGCGTTATCCTTAGGGCATATGCGACTCGAAGCGGTGCTCGAAGGGTTGGCGCGCGGCGACACCGCTGCCCTCGCCCGTGCGATCAGTCTCGTCGAGAACCAGCGCGACGGCTTCGAGCGCGTGCTGGCCGCGCTGCACAAGAAGATCGGGAAGGGAAGTACCCATCGCATCGGCATCACCGGACCGCCCGGCGCGGGCAAGAGCACGCTCACCGAACACCTGGTTCGCGCCTATCGCGAGCGCGGTCTCAAAGTGGCGGTCATCGCGGTCGATCCCACCAGCCCCTTCACCGGCGGCGCGCTGCTCGGCGACCGGATTCGCATGGAATCGGTCAGCCTCGACCCCGGGGTGTTCATCCGCTCGATGGCCACGCGAGGGGCGCAAGGCGGCCTCGCCACCACGACCGAAGAGGTCGCGGACGTGCTCGAGGCCTTCGGCTTCGAGCGCATCCTGATCGAGACCGTCGGCGTCGGACAGACCGAGCTCGACGTCGCTGCCACCGCCGAAACCACCGTGCTGGTGCTCGTCCCCGAATCGGGCGACGGTATTCAGACGCTGAAAGCGGGCGTCATGGAGATCGCCGAGCTGTACGTGATCAACAAGAGCGACCGGCCCGGGGCGGACAAGCTGAAGCAGGAAGTGGAAGTCATGCTGGGGATCCGAAGGGGCAATGCGTTTGCGCACGTGCGGCCTCATCATGGACGGGCGGACGGGCCGATGGGCGGCGGGGCGGTCAAAAGCGGCCCATCAGCCCATCAGCCCATCAGCCCATCGGAATGGGAACCACCGGTGCTGATGACCGTAGCCTCAAAGGGCGAAGGAATCGCAGGGCTCGTCGCTGCGCTCGACCAGCACCATGAGTATCTCGAGCGCTCGGGAAAGCTGGTCGAGCGTCGTAAGCGCCGTTTAGCTGCCCGCACCCGCGACGTGCTGAACCGGGCGATCCGACAATGGGTATGGGATGAAACGAACGCAGAAGATCTCCTTGCCCGCCGGCTCGACGACGTCGCCGCGGGCACGCGGAGCCCTTACGAGGTTGCCGCCGAGGTTCTCGAGCAAGTGAGGAACGGCAAATGACCATCCAGAAGAAGCCGGTCTACACCGCCGCCGATCTCCCTGGCTTCGATGCCGAGCACCAGCTCGGGCGCCCCGGTGAGTATCCGTTCACGCGCGGGATTCATCCCACGATGTACCGCGGCAAGCTCTGGACGATGCGGCAGTTCGCCGGCTTCGGCAGCGCGGCCGATACCAACCAGCGCTACAAGTTCCTGCTCGAGCACGGGCAGACGGGTCTCTCCGTCGCGTTCGACTTTCCGACGCTGATGGGCTACGACTCCGACCATCCCCGGTCCGAGGGGGAAGTCGGCAAATGCGGTGTCGCCATTTCGTCACTGGCGGACATGGAGACCCTGTTCGACGGCATCCCGCTCGACCAGGTCTCGACGTCCATGACGATCAACGGGCCGGCGGCAATTTTGTTCTGCTTCTATGTCGCCGCCGCGGAGAAACAGGGCGTTCCGATCGCGAAGCTGCGCGGCACCGTGCAGAACGATATCCTGAAGGAGTACATGGCCCAGCACGCCTGGGTCTATCCGGTCGAGCCGGCGCTCAAAGTCATCGTGGACATGTTCGAGTGGGGCGCGAAGCACACGCCGCTGTGGAACACGATTTCGATCTCGGGCTATCACATCCGCGAGGCGGGCGCCACGGCGGCTCAGGAGCTCGCGTTCACGCTCGCCAACGGCTTTACATATGTCGAGCGCGGCATCGCGCGCGGTCTCGATATCGACAGCTTCGCGGCGCGTCTTTCCTTCTTCTGGGACATCCACAACGACTTCTTCGAGGAGATCGCCAAGCTGCGCGCCGCCCGGCGGATCTGGGCGCGCCACATGCGCGAGCGCTACAAGGCCCGGCAAGCACGCTCCTGGATGATGCGCTTCCATAGCCAGACGGCGGGAGTCACGCTGACGGCGCAACAGCCGCTGAACAACATCGTACGCGTTGCCTACCAGGCCCTGGCCGCGGTGCTCGGCGGGACCCAATCGCTCCACACCAATTCCCTCGATGAGACGCTGGCGTTACCGACGGAGCAGTCGGTGCAGGTGGCTCTGAGGACCCAGCAGATCCTGGCGCACGAAACGGGGGTCGCGCAGGTCATCGACCCCCTGGGCGGCTCGTACTACATCGAGGCATTCACCGACCAGTTGGAGCGCGAAGCCGAAGCGCTGTTCGCCGAGATCAACTCGATCGGGGGAGTCGTCCGAGGGATCGAGAGCGGCTGGTTCCAGCGGCAGATCGCTCAGTCGGCGGCGGCCTTCCAGCGTCAAGTCGAGATGGGTGAGAAGGTCATCGTCGGGGTCAACGAGTTCCTGTCCGACGACGATCACCCCGTCGAGATCCTGAAGGTCTCCAATGACGCAGAGGATCAGCAGCGCCGCCGTCTCGCGCGGGTGCGGGCGGAACGGGACAACACGCTGGTCGAGCGCCGCCTCGAGGCCCTGCGCCAGGCGGCCGAGTCCGATCAGAACGTGATTCCCCCAATGCTCGATTGTGCGCGTGCCTATGCCACGTTGTACGAGATTCGCCATGCGCTGGAACGCGTGTGGGGAGCGTACCGCGAACCGGTGTTCTTCTAGACCTATGAGCACACTCCCGGCCCTTGTCACCGAGCAGGACGTCCACGCCGCGGTTCAGCGGCTGGCGACGATCGACGCAGGCCCGTACTGGGTCGTGACGTGCTACCTCAAGCTCGAGCCCCGCGACCGGACTCGCGGCAAGTACCTCATCAAGATGAAGACTCGCGCGAAGGGGTTGCTGCTGGCTCATGAGGGAGAGCCCGAGGTCGCCGCGATTCTGCGGCAGGTGCTCGACTACCTCGAGGCGCCCAACCACCTACCCCACGCCCGCGCGATCGCGATCTTCGCGTCACAGGGGCTCGATCTGTTCGAGACGTTGCCGCTGCCCCACGTGCATCGCTCGCGCCTGGCCGTCGAGCACGAGCCGCTGGTGCGCGAGCTCGTTGCCCTCGACGAAGAGTTCGGGACGATCCTCGTGGTGGTCTACGACCGGACCGCGGCCCGATTCTTTGAGGTCACGGCGTACGACTGCGTGGAGCTCACCGCGCTCCCGGCGATCGACGCATCGCGCGCGAGCAAATTCCACGGCTCGCAGCAGCGGCATGTGATGGCGCGTGCGGGAACGCCGTCCGGCAGCGCGGGCGAGCACAATCACCACATGCGCATTCGCACCGAGAAACAGCGGTTCTACGCGCAGATCGCGGACCGGGTTTTCAGCATCCATCGCGTGCGGCCGCTCGCGGGACTCCTCATCGGCGGGGTTGGTCCCGACGGCGGCGCCGTCATCCCCCACCTTCACACCTACCTGCACGATCTCGTGATGGGCGTGGTGAAACTCAATCCGAAGACGGCGACGAAGGCGGAAGTGCGCGATGCGGCCCTGGCGCTGCGCGAGGAGCGAGAACGGGCCTGGGAGCGGGCGCACGCGGAGGCGCTGAAGGACGGCGTCCCGGAAGGCTGGGCGGTGAACGGCGTCGATCCCACCCTCAAGGCCCTGTCGCGCGGCCAGGTGCGCACCCTGTTGGCCGACGGTCAGGACGACGATCCGCGAATCGATGAGGCGGTCGAGGATGCGCTGCGGCAGCGCTCGCAGGTTGACGTCTTGTACGACGAGAAGGCACGCCGTGTGGTGGACGGCCTCGCGGCGTTGCTGCGGTTTCGCCGCTGATGACCGCGCGCCGCCGTCCGATCCGGATTCTCGTCGCCAAGCCCGGCCTGGACGGGCACGATCGCGGCGCGAAAGTCGTCGCGGCGGCGCTGCGAGACTCCGGGATGGAAGTGATCTACACGGGCCTGCACCAGACGCCCGAGATGATCGCCCAGGCGGCGATCCAGGAAGATGTGGATGTCGTCGGCCTCTCCATTCTGTCGGGCGCGCACATGACCTTGTTCCCGCGCGTCCGCAAGCTGCTCGACGCCGCCGGCCGGCAGGATGTGCTGCTGACCGGCGGTGGCATCATTCCCCCGGAAGACATGAGCGCGCTGGAATCGCAGGGTACGGGCAAGCTGTTCGGGCCCGGCACGCCGACGTCCGACCTCATCAAATACATCCAGGAGTGGGCGGCGGAGCACGTCGCCGCGTGAGTCGCCTCAAGACACTCAGTGAAGAGTACAAGCAGCTCCGCGCCCGCCTCGAGCAGGGCGGCGGCGCCGAGCGCATCAAGCGTCAACACGATCAGGGAAAGCTGACCGCGCGCGAGCGTGTGACGGGCCTGCTCGACACGGACGGCCCCTGGGTCGAGATCGGGCTGCTGGTCGCCTGGGATCAGTACGACAGCCAGGCGCCGGCGGCGGGCGTCGTCACCGGGCTGGGCCGCGTCGGTGGTCGCCCAGTCGTCGTCGTCGCAAATGACGCGACGGTGAAGGCGGGCTCCTGGTGGCCCGAGACGATCCGGAAGATCCTGCGCGCCCAGGAGATCGCGATGCGCCAACGCATCCCGATCATCTATCTGGTCGACTCGGCGGGTGTGAACCTGCCGTATCAAGGCGGCGTCTTCCCGGGTCAGTATGGTGCGGCCCGGATCTTCTACTACAACTCGATCATGCGGCGTTATCTCAAGGTGCCCCAGATCGCCGCCGTCATGGGTCCGTGCATCGCGGGCGGCGCGTATCTGCCGGCGCTGTCGGACGTGATTTTCATGGTGGATGGCACGTCATTCATGGGACTGGGCGGACCGAATCTCGTCAAAGGAGCGACGGGGCAGGTGGTGGATGCGGAAACGCTGGGCGGCGCAGCGACGCATACCGCGATCAGTGCCGTTGCGCATTACCGCGCGAAAGACGACAAGGAGTGTTTGACCCGAATCCGCGAGTATATCACGCGGCTTCCCCATACCCCACATCCCACGCCTCCCGCGCACGACTCGAAGCGTGACCCCGCACGGCTGTACGATATTCTGCCCGTCGATCATCGCATGAGTTACGACGTGCGAGCGCTGTTCGAGTGTCTGCTGGACGCCGGCCGGCTCGACGAATTCCAGCCGGACGTCGCCCCCGAAATGATCTGCGGGCACGGCGCCATCGAGGGACGGCAGGTGGCGGTCATCGCGAATTCCCGTGGCGTGATCAAGGGCAAGAAAAAAAATGAAGCGCCGCGGATCGGCGGCATCATCTACACGGAGAGCGCTGAAAAAGTGGCGTACTTCATCGAGAATGCCGACCGTGAGCGCGTGCCGCTGCTCTTCATTCAGGATGTGTCCGGATTCATGGTCGGCACCGAGGCCGAGCATAGCGGAATCATCCGGGCCGGGGCGCGGTTCGTCGAAGCGATGGCGACGGCGACCGTGCCCAAGCTCGTCGTCACCGTCAATCACGCGTCTGGTGCCGGCTACTATGCGATGGCAGGCCAGGGATTCGATCCCGACTTCATCGTGTCCTGGCCGACCGGTCGCATGGGAGTGATGGAAGGAGAGTCGGCCGTCCAGGCCGTCTATGGCGGCGAGGCGACCAAACCAGACAACGCGGCGGCCGTCGAGGCGATGCGCGCGGATTACGAGCACCAACTCGACGCGAAGTTCGCCGGGGCGCGCGGGTTTGTCGATGCGATTCTGACGCCCGAGGAGACGCGCGACACGCTCGCGTTCCTCCTCGAGGTTGCTACTGAATTCACCGGCCCCCACCTGGGGGCCTTTGCGCTGCCGAGTGTCTCCTCATGTTGAAGCCTGTTGCAATCTTGTCGCTCGCCATCATCGCCGCGTGCGCCAGCGCCAAGGGCGTCACGAAACCGGGTCAGCTCAAGCCCAAGTCACCCACGCCGACGTCCGCCGTCCCCGCGGACGGCAGCCGAGCCGCCATGGCGCAGCCGGCGGTCGATCCGGCGGTGGCGTTCATGCTGGGGCTGATGCCACTGAAAAGCACCGGCGTCGACGTGTTTCGGGCGCTCCATCCGACGTACGACGGGCGGGGCGTGCTGATCGCGATTCTGGACAGCGGCGTCGACCCCGGCGTGCCCGGGCTGACGACGACGAGTACCGGCGCCCCCAAAGTCATCGAGCTGCGCGACTTTTCCGGCGAGGGCCGCGTCTCCCTGACCGCGTTCCCCGCGCCGACCGACAAGGAGATGCGCGGCGCGGCTCGGATCGGCCGCATGACCACCGCCACCACCTGGTATCGCGGCGTGTTCCGCGAGCTGCCGCTCGGCCGGCCGCCGGCGGGCGACGTCAACGGCAACGGCCGCAATACGGACGAGTTTCCCGTCGTGGTGGTGAAAGCATCCGACGGCTGGGTCGCCTTCCTCGATACGAACCTCGATGGCTCGTTCGAAGACGAAATGCCGCTGCACGACTATCGCCAGGGACGCGAGATGATCGCGCTCGGCCGCAAGCCCATCAGCATCGTCGCGAACTTCAGCGAATCACCGGACAGCGCGCCCGTCCTCGATCTCTTTTTCGACACGTCCGGCCACGGCACGCACGTCGCCGGCATCGCCGCCGGCTACAACCTGTTCGACGTCGCCGGGTTCACCGGCGTCGCGCCGGGCGCCCAGATCATCGGGCTCAAGATCGCGAACAACGCGCGCGGCGGCGTCACCGTGCACGGCAGCATGATGCGCGCCATCGACTACGCCGCGCGCTACGCCGCGCAACGCAATCTCCCGCTCGTGTTGAACATGAGCTTCGGCGTCGGCAACGAGCACGAAGGCCGCGCCGTGATCGATTCGATCGTCGACGCGTTCCTGCTCGCGCACCCCGAGGCGGTATTCGCGATCAGTGCCGGCAACGATGGGCCGGGCCTTTCGACGCTCGGCTTCCCAGGTTCGGCCGATCTGGCGCTCTCGGTTGGCGCGAGCTATCCCGGAGTCTTCGCCGCGGCGCCGCAGCCGGGCGTTCCGGCCTCCCGTGACGTGTTGGGGTGGTTCAGCTCGCGCGGCGGCGAGCTCGCCAAACCCGACATCGTGACTCCGGGCGTCGCGTTCTCCAGCGTCCCGCGCTGGGACACCGGCAACGAGATCAAGGGTGGCACGAGCATGTCGTCCCCGCACGCGGCCGGGCTCGCCGCCTGCCTCGTGTCGGCGCTGGCGCAGGAAGGCCGCCGCGCCATGGCGAGCGACATCGCCCAGGCTCTGCGGATGTCGGCGCGCCCGTTCAACGGGGCGCGCTTCATCGATGACGGCGCGGGCATGCCGGCCCTCGAAACGGCGTATCAGTGGCTCGAAGGCGGACATCAGGGCTCGATTTACAGCGTGCATGCATCCACCGGCGTCACAGCCGCGTTCCGCCGCAACGGATTTGCCGGACCCCAGGACAGCCTCGAGACGTTTACCGTGCGTCACGTGGCCGGATTGCGCGCCGCGGAGTTCGCCCTGCGCGCGGACGTTCCGTGGCTCCGCGTGGACGACTCCGTCGACGCCGGACCGCGCACCACGCAGATCGCGGTCACGTACAATCGCGGTGCCTTGACCACACCAGGTGTCTACGTCGGGACGGTGAGCGCGCGAAACCCCCGCGATCCGATCGCGGGCCCACTGTTTACGCTCGTCAACACGGTCATCGTGCCCACAAACCTGTCGGCGAAGGTGCTGTTCGACGAACGGCGGATGGTGGGTCCAAGCTCGGTGCAGCGCTACTTCGTACGCGTACCGCAGGACAACGCGACCCTGCGGGCCACCGTGACCTTGCCCGATTCGCTGGGCCAGCAGGCGACAGTGCGGCTGTACGAACCCAATGGCGCTCCGGCACGGACGTCTCCGGACGACATCGAGATCGGCCAGCAGGAGCCGGGAACGGCCGTGATCACCGTCCGCGGCGAAGACATCGTGCCCGGAGTCTACGAGCTGGACGTCATCGCGCCCCCGCTCGCGGCGACGACCGTGACGGCGCGCGCGGAATTGGGGCCCGTCGCCCTCGCGGTGACGGAACACGGCGGCTTGGAAGCATCGAGCGTGCTCAGCGGTGAGGGCGCGACGGCGAGCGGTCAGGTCGTGTACCGGCTGGTGGGCGCCGAGCGCACGTATGCGATCGCGGGCCGCGGACAGCCGGCGGAATCACTCCAGGTGCGTGCGCCCCGCTGGGCCAAGCGCATGGAAGTGGATCTCGAGCTGGCGCCGGAACTCTGGGACGAGCTGACGGACCTGTCGATCACGGTGTACGACTCGGCCGGACAGCAGGTCCGCGGTGGCAACCAGCCCGTGAACTACGCGTTCGGTCGAATGAGTATGGCGCTGTCGGACTCGGTCCTCGGAGTCCCCCTCACCATCGAGTTCTATCCCGCCTTTGCTCGTCTTCCGGGTCACTCCTGGCGCGCCACCGCCCGCGCGCGCTTCCTTGGCCCCGACGACCCCGTGGGCGAAGGCGGTACGCTGTCCGTCGTCGCGGGAGGCCGTACCGTGCTGCGGTTGCCCAACGCGCCGGCGCTCGTCATGCCGGATGGCTTCGCCGCCTTGATCGAGACTCGCGTCACGACGATCACGGGGTCACTCGCCGCGCGGCGCACGCCGGTCCCGCCGCAGTCTCGCGGAGCGGGCGGAATAAAGTGACGAGTAGTCGAGCGTCGGTGCGGGTCGCAGGTGGACAGGGATTCTGGGGAGATTGGCTGGAAGCGCCGTACCGCCAAGTGACCGGCGGTCCGGTGGATTACTTGATGATGGACTATCTCGCCGAAGTCACGATGTCAATTTTGCAGAAACAGAAATCGCGTGATTCCGCGCGCGGCTACGCCACCGACTTCGTCACACAGATGGAGCGGATCCTCCCCACGATCGTGGAGCGGGGCATCAAGGTCACTGCCAACGCAGGCGGCGTGAATCCCCGGGCCTGCGCCATGGCGGTAGCCGCCGTCGCGCGCAAGCTCGGGCTGAACCGCAAACTGACGATCGGCGTCGTCACCGGAGACGATCTGCTGGGACGCCTCGACGGCTTGATCGCCCGCGGGCACGATCTCAAGAACCTCGACACGCACCGCCCCCTGCATGACGTCCGCGACAAAGTCCTCTCGGCCAACGCCTATCTCGGCGCGGCGCCCGTCGTCGAAGCGCTGCAGCGCGGCGCCCAGGTGGTGATCACGGGACGCGTGACCGATACCGGGCTGACGCTGGGGCCGTTGATGCATGCGTTCGGCTGGGCAGCCGACGCGTGGGATCAAATCGCCGCGGGCACGGTCGCCGGCCATATCATCGAATGCGGAGCGCAATGCAGCGGTGGGAACTGTCTCCACGACTGGAAGCGGATCCCCAACCTGGCCAACGTCGGCTATCCGATTGTCGAGGCCCGCGCCGACGGGAGCTTCGACATCGTGAAGCACCCGCAGACCGGTGGCCGCATCGACATCGCGTCAGTCACCGAGCAGCTGGTCTACGAAATGGGTGACCCAAACGCCTACATCACACCGGACGGTGTCGCGGACTTCACGACGATCCAACTGCATCAGGTGAGCAAGGATAGGGTGCGGGTGTCTGGTGTCAGAGGAAAACCCGCGACCGATCAGCTGAAAGTCTCGGTTGCCTACTTCTACGGCTACAAGGCCGTCGGGACACTGGTGTACGCCTGGCCCGACGCCCTCGCGAAGGCGAAAGCCGCCGATCGCATCCTGCGTCAACGCCTCGACGACCTGGGTCTCAAGTTCGAAGCGATTCACACCGAGTTCGTCGGCGCCGACGCCACGCACGGACCGCTGGCGTTGCAGGACGTGGACATCGCGGCTATCCCCGAAGTGCAGCTGCGCGTGGGCGTGCGCGCGCGCGACGAGGCGCCAGTGGACCGCTTCACGCGCGAGATCGCGCCCCTCATTCTCAATGGGCCGCCGAGCGTGACCGGCTTCGCCGGGGGCCGGCCCAAACCCGAGGAGATCGTGGCGTACTGGCCCGCGTTGGTCGACAAGCGGATGGTACAGCCGGCCGTGGAGCTGATCGAGGCATGAAACGGCAACGGCGGCGGTCGGGCGGTCAAAAAGCACAGGCGGCGGTCGGGCGGTCAAAGACCGTCCGGCTGGTCGACATTGCCCACGCCCGTTCTGGTGATAAGGGGGATACGGCCAACATCGGGTTAATCGCCCTCAAGCCGAAGGACTATCCGCTCCTCGTGAAGCAGGTGACGGCCGCGCGCGTCGCGCGGCATTTTAAGGGGATGATCAAGGGACCGGTCGAGCGCTTCGAACTGCCGAATCTCTCTGCGCTCAACTTCCTGCTGCACGGCGCGCTCGACGGCGGCGGAACCATCTCGCTCAAGACCGATGCCCAGGGAAAAGTGTTTTCCACGGCGCTGCTTCGCATGGAGATCGAGGTGAAGAAGTGACCGATCGCGTTCTCGTCCAAGTCGCCGGCGGCGTCCTCACCGCAACGCTCAACCGCGCCGACAAGCGTAACGCGATCGATACGGCCATGATCGACGCGCTGGTTGCCGCGCTGGAGCGGGCCGACCTCGATGCGGAGGTCCGCGTCGTGGCGGTGCGCGGGGCGGGGCCGGACTTCTGCGCGGGAATGGACTTGAACGAGCTGCTCGCCTCCGCGGATCGCACGCTCGAGCAAAACCGCCAGGCCGCGCTGCACTTCGCCCAGGTGTTCCTGCGCATGCGGAAGCTGCCCAAGCCGATTGTGGCGCTGGTGCAGGGCCGCGCGCTGGCGGGTGGCTGTGGGCTCGCGACCGCCTGCGACCTCATTCTCGCGACGGAATCCGCGCGGTTTGGATATCCCGAGGTGCAGCGCGGCTTTGTGCCGGCGATCGTCATGACGATGCTGCGGCGCGCCGTGGGAGAGAAGACCGCCTTCGATCTCGCGGCGACCGGACGACTGTTGGACGGAATCGAGGCGGCCGCCGTCGGCCTCGTGTCGCGCGTCTACGAGGATGCCGATTTCGAAGAGCAGGCGGTGGAGGTCCTCCGTGTGCTGGCCGAAGCGAGCCCGTCCGCACTGGCGTTCACCAAGCAGCAGTTCTACCAGCTCGACGGGCTCAGCTTCGACGAGGGCCTGCGCCTCGGCGCCGATGTCAACGCCGTCAGCAGAAGTACTCCCGACTTTCGCGCGGCATTGAGCGCATTTCTCAAGAAGTGAGGAGAGCATGCGTAATCTGAACGTCCCGATGTACGATCCCGAAATGGTTCGCCCGATGCGGGAGGAGCTGACCCGCCTCGGGTTCGTGGAGTTGCGGACGCCCGCAGAGGTGGATGCGGTGCTCGCCAAAGAGCGGGCGCCCACGCTGGTCGTGGTGAACTCCGTCTGCGGCTGTGCAGCACGGAATGCCCGGCCCGCGGCCGCGTTGGCGATTCAAAACGAGCGACGCCCCGCGCGCCTCGTGACCGTCTTCGCGGGCCAGGACGCGGACGCCACGACGCGCGCGCGGAGCTACTTCACGGGCTACGCCCCGTCTTCACCGCAGATCGCGCTGTTCAAGGACGGGCGACTCGTGTTCATGCTCGAACGGCGCAATATCGAGGGCCGCAACGCCCGCGACATCGCAGCCGATCTGACCGCGGCTTTCGAGCAGTACTGCTGACTCCGCCCTCTGATCTTGGAGCGGCCATTGAGGAGGCCTGGACACGAGTACGGGCCGCTCCGGGGTTTCTCACGGAGCGCGAAGCCCGATTCCTGGCGCTTGTGGCGGCGTGCGCCCCCGCGCAGGGTATCATCCTCGAAATTGGCAGCTTCAAAGGAAAGTCCACCGTTGGTCTGGCTTCTATCGCCCAGCGCTTCGATCTTGGTCCGGTGGTCGCCGTGGATCCGCACTCCGCGCCCGCGGTGACCGATTTCGGTCATGGCTCGGGGCACTTGTCGTGGGATGACTTTCAGGCGTCGCTGCGGACCGCGGGGGTCGAGCGCACCGTCGAGGCTCATCGCGCGTACTCCCGCGACTTGGCGCGCGGCTGGACGCGTCCGATCCGGTTTCTGTGGATCGACGGCGACCACACCTATCGCGGCGCGAGGGAGGATATCGATCTGTTTCGCCCGCATCTGGCGTCTGGGGCGATCGTCGCACTGCACGACGTGCTGCACACGTTCGAAGGACCGGTGCGCGTGTTCGCCGAAGAGCTGCTCGACTCGGACGAGTTCGGGCCGGCGGGCCTGTGCGGGTCGGTTGGCTGGGCGCAATATCGGCCGAGTGACGGCGGAGCGTGGCGAGATCAGCGGCGCGCGTTACGCCGCCGTGTCGGGCGGCTGATTGCTTTCGTCAAAGAGGGACGCGAGCCGAAGGGCTTCAGGAAGCTGCGCTACAAGGTGTGGCGGGGGCTCGTGCCCCACGCGGCCCCGGATGCGGCCGCGTGGGTTCGAGCAGTCAGCTAGAGGATTTTGCCGCGGCGGACGCGGAAGTCGACGATCTGCTCCGTCCAGCTCCAGAGCGAGTCTTGCCGCTCCATCGGAACACCCGCCACTTCGTGACGGTGCCACCCGTCCATGACCTGGGCGTCTTGCGTCCAGATCTTCACGCGATTGCGTGGGACGAGCTTTTCCCAGTTCTGCGCGATCGGCGGGTCGGCGTAGAGGAGCCGGACCGTCACGTTGCGCGATAGGTACTCGATCGGACTCAGATCAACCCTCCCATAGAGCTCTTTGGGCTGCATGCGGCGCGCGCCCGGAAGATCGGGCAGGCCGTCCGAGAACATGACGATATTGAGGGGCGCGAGCACCAGGTTTTGGCGTTTGATGTGCACGGCGACGCGGTTGAAGAACGCGTTGAAATCGGTGAGCGCATCGACGTCGGGGAACCAGGCGCGCAGGTCGCGCTCGATTTCCGCCGGCGTCTTGCCGCCCAGGTCCTGAATCGGGTGGAATGTCTTGGGCTGGCCCACGACGTCGCCGCCGAGCGATCCGACAAAGACGTCTGTCGCCTGCTTGAGACCGCCGAGGCCGTTGACGTGCCCGTAGATGTACAACGCGGCGTAGCGCATCGCGTCGTCGAAGCGCCCGCTGTTGCGGAACGAGCCCGAGACGTCGAGTCCCACCACGAGCGTGGAGCGCGGTGCCCGCGCGTTCGCCGGCGGCTTGCACCCACCGACAGCCGCCAGCGCGAGAACCAGCAGGACCGCGCGTTTCATGGTCTCACCTCGCCGCGCGCCACCTCGCCGCTGGGCCGCGCCGGGAAATGCGTCGCCGCCATGACCTCGTCGATCGACTTGAACGGCAGCGTGAAATGCCCGCGGCCCGTGAAGACCACGAAGAGGAAGTTCAGTCCGGCCGCAACCACCTGCAGGACCGGGAGCGACGCCAGCTCGAACACCTCCCGCGCCTCTTTGCGGAACCATTCGCGTTCCGCCTTGAGGGCCGCGATCGGACCCTTCCAGTAGTCGGCCATCTGCGGTGGGGGCCCGTGGCTGGCCGCACCCTCGACTACCAACGCCTGGCGGCCGAGGAGCGCGATCATCGCCGGCGCGCCGAAGCGGCCGAACAGGAACCACGTCATGCCGCGCACGCCGACCCAGGCGAAGAACGCGAGTCCGATCGTCTCAATGGCTGTGAGCTGAACGCCCTGCTGCGCGAGCCACGGCGTCATGGCGTCGACCAGCTCGCGATACAGGAACAGCACCTCGAACATCGCCACGGCCATTTCGATGGCCACCATCGAGACAATCTGCCCGTACTTTTTGCTCTTGATGGCCTCGTTCAAAACTTGAATGCAGGCGAAGCTGCCCGCGACCAGAACCCACAGGAACAGCCAGAGCAACATGATGAACGCGAACCCGTTGACCTCGTAGCCGGTGAGCTCGCCGAGCAACTCGCTCGCCGTAGGCTTCAGCGTGAAGGTGAAAATTGTAGCCTCGATCATCGACCAGAACACCAGCATGAAGAACGCGGGCCACGGCACGCCCGGACGGCGCGACGTCGCGTCCAGGACGGCGAGCGGCGACGTGATCGCGCCCTTCACCGTCCCGACGATGAGCCTCCCGCTCAACTGGATCAGGCCCCAGACCCAGCCGATGAGTACGATCAGGAAGCGCACCAAGCCCGCCCAGTAGAACCAGGACATGCGCAGCACGTCCCACCACGCCAGCGCGACCGACTGCAAGAGTGTCACGGACCGACCGAGCCGGAACGGGATCGTGTACACCGCGGCCATCGTCATCCACAGTCCGCCGATGACCGCCATCGCGGGCAGGAACAGCAGCACCGAGGTGGCGCCGAGACTCCAGAAGGTCTCACCCCGCAGCACGAAATCGAAGATTCGCGCCTGGATGGGGACGATCCACGTAAACCCCGCGACAACCCACTGGACCAGTTGCTGGAGCACAAAACTCCACTGCTGAGTCTGCGCGGGGTTCGTGCCAATCTCTTGCATTGAAAGAGCCCTCCCACGGGATAGGACGGCGTTCGAGTCGAGGCGGGCACATTGTTATAAAACCGGACCGGACAAGTCAAGCAAATGAGGGTGACGGGCGTCACGGGAGCCTTGCGACTTGCGCAAAATGCCCATGAAAGGCTAATCATCTTGCGTGTCGGACGACCCCAAACGCCTGATCGTCGTCGGTGACCGTGTGCTGATCGCTCCCGAGGAGGGAGAGGAGCGGACGAACGTCGGCCTGTATTTGCCGGCCTCGGCCATCGAAGGACGGCAGGTGCAGGGCGGGCGCATCGTCGCAACGGGGCCCGGCACGCCGATGGCCGAACCGGCCAGCATGGATGAGGAGCCGTGGAAAATCCATGGACGCGACGCCGAGGTGAAGTACCTCCCGATGCAAGCCCAGATGGGGGACTACGCGCTGTTCTTTCGGAAGGCCGCCGTCGAAATCACATTCGAGAACAAGACCTACCTGGTCGTTCCGCAAGCCGCGATTCTGGTCCTCGTTCGGGGGAAGCATGGCTGACATTGGGTGGGCACGGAGTCGCGGCGCTCGCGCGGAGGGGCAGGGACTGCGGCGCGGCGCCTGGTATCGCGTCGTGGAGAATCCGCCCAAGGACTATGTCGTCCTCGACGTGCATCATGTCGAGATTCGAATCCCGAAGGGCGATGTCGAAATCCGCAGCGAGCGACCTAACGGCTGGAGCGTGGTGCGTGAGCCGCACCTGGTGTGCCCCGGCTGTCACGCCCGCACCGTCATTGCCGAGGGCCGCAAGGACGCCAAGTGCCACGAGTGCGGCCGCAGCTATCCCATCGACTGGAAGGACGCTGGATAGAGGACGGTAGATGGGACGACGGTAGGTGAGGCAACGGTAGATAAAGCGACGGTAGGAAGCGATCACTTCCGGACTACCTTCGCGACTGCAACATAGAGCTTCCACGTCATCATACCCGCTTGTCGGCGAATACGCTCTAGCTGAGACCAACGATCAGCGTCGAGCAACTTCAGATCTCTCGCAACACGCAGAGTGTATGCAACCTCCGCCAAGGAACCGATGCTGATGTCGAGAAATCTTCTGAACTCCGCCGGTCCGCGCTTAGCCGCACCTTCAACAATGTTGACCGCAGCGGAGAATGCCGCTCGCCTCGCCTGCGAGGTTAGTCCATAGAGTTCATTTTTGGGAAACGACGCGGTTGCTGCGTAAACGGCGAGGACCAACTCGTGACACAACTGCCAAGCTTGGAGTCTCTCATGCGCGAACATGAGGGAGTATTTCGGGAGGCGATCAACCACAACTCAAAATAGCTTTTACCGTCGTTTCATCGACCGTCGTTTTATCGACCGTCGCGTTATCTACCGTCATAATTCAGGGGGCACGTACGGACTCGGGGCCGGAACCGTGCGTTCGGGGTCCGCACCCTTCGCGCAGAGATGCTCGAGCAGCTCAATTTGCCGTTTCTGAATGTGCCACAGCTCGTGCCACTGCTTGAATCGCAACGAATCCAGCTTATCGTGTAAATCCCGAATTTCAATCTCCGCCATCAAGTTGATTTCGTAATCCTGATTCGCCTGCATGCGATCTTTGTGCGCCTGCCGGTTCTGGCTCATCATGATGACCGGCGCCTGCAGGGCCGCAAGTGTCGAGAGGACGAGGTTCAAGAGAATGAACGGGTAGGGGTCGAAGGGGTGCCGCGCGAGCACCCAGGCGTTCACAATCATCCACGCGACGAGGATCCCGCCGAACAGGCTGATGAATCGCCAGCTCCCGCCGAATTGCGCCACTTTGTCCGCAACCCGCTCGCCGACCGTCATCGTCGTCTCGAATTCCTGATGCACGACGCCGCTGACCCTCCCGCGACGCGTGATCTTCGAGACAACCGCGTGCTCGATCTCTGAAAGCTTCTGGTATTCAGCCTCGAGGTAGCCGACGAATTTCTTGGCCCGATACGTCTCGAGGCAGTTGGGGCAGATGCCGCGGTTCGCCTCCCATTCTGGTCGATCCTGCCTGATCAGATCGAGGATCCGGTTCTCCAGCTTCTGCGGCGACCGGAGCGACCGGCCGTCCACAGGAGAGTCGCACAACGAGCAGCTCAACTTGGGTTTCGGCATGCCGTTCGTCTCCTAAGGCCTCGGCGGCGACGGACTCTGCGCCGGTAGTTGCATGTGAAGATTGTGAACGAGGAACGCCCAGCGATCAGTCTGCTCCTCGATCACTTTCGCGGTAGGCTTGCCGGCCCCATGCCCGGCTTTCGTCTCGATGCGAATCAGCACCGGCTCCGGGCCACCCTGGGCCGACTGCAAAGTCGCCGCGTACTTGAACGAATGGCCGGGCACGACGCGGTCGTCGTGATCCGCCGTCGTAATGAGCGTCGCGGGATAGTGTGTGCCCGGTTTCATGTTGTGAATCGGCGAGTAACGATAGAGGAAGGGGAACTGCCCCAGGCTGTCGGCCGACCCGTACTCCGTCACCCACGCCCAGCCGATCGTGAACTTGTGGAAGCGCAACATGTCCATCACGCCTACGGCCGGCAGCGCCGCACCAAACAGCTCGGGCCGCTGGTTGAGGACGGCGCCGATCAACAACCCGCCGTTCGAGCCGCCGCCGATCGCCAGCTTGGGCGGTGAGGTGTAGCGCTCCGCGATCAGATACTCGGCGGCGGCGATGAAGTCGTCGAACACGTTTTGCTTGCGGTCCAGCATCCCCGCCTGATGCCACTCCTCGCCGTACTCCGATCCGCCGCGCAACACCGCCTGCGCGTACACCCCGCCCATCTCGAGCCAGCCGAGCACGCCGATCGAAAAGCCGGGCGTCATGTTGACGTTGAATCCGCCGTAGCCGTACAGGTACGTCGGATTCGACCCGTCCTGCTTCAGCCCCTGCTTGTAGGTCAGGAACAGCGGGACGCGCGTCCTGTCCTTCGTGTGGTAAAACACCTGCACTGTTTCGTATTTCGAGGGATCGAATGCGATCTCGGGCGCCTTGAAGATCGTCGACACGCCGGTCGTGAAGTCGTGGCGGAAGATCGTCGTGGGATACAGGAACGACGTGAAGGCGTAGAACATCTCCGTGTCATGCGGCTCGCCGGTCACCTGCACGATCGAGCCCAGCGTCGGGAGCGGCACGTTTCCCGCCGGCTTGCCGTCCAGCGCGAACAGACGCAGCTGCGAGTACGCGTCGTGGAGATAGCGTATCACGAACGTGTTATGCACGATCTGCGAGCCTTCGATCACGTCCGGCGCCTGCGGGACGACCTCGCGCCAGGCCGCCGGCTCGGGGTGCCGCGTGTCCACGGCGATGATGCGCCCGCGCGGCGCTCCGTTGTCCGTTTGGAAGTAGAACACCGGGCCGGTATTTCCCACGAATCCGTACGAGGCATCGAAACCGTCGAGCAGACGGACGACGGGGGCGTCGAGCCGCGGGTGCTTGGGATCGCCCAGGTTTTGGTAGTAGATGCGATTGCGCCGGTCGGTGCCGAGCCAGACCGTGTAGACCGCGTAGCGGCCGTCTGCGCTCACTTCGACGCCGAAGCCCCAGTCGGGATGATCGGGCCGCTCGTAGATCAACCGGTCGGCGGACTGGTCGGTGCCGAGTCTGTGGAAATAAACCTTCTGGTTGTGATTGACTTCGAGCAGCGGATCCGTGCCGGCGGCCGGCTCGGGATAGCGACTGTAGAAAAAGCCCGCGCCGTCATGGGTCCACGCCGCACTCGAGAACTTGATCCATTTGAGATGTTCGGTACGATCCTGCTTCGTGGCGACGTCACGCACGCGGAATTCCTGCCAGTCGGAGCCGCTGCCCGACGTTCCGTACACCATCGTCCGGCCGTCCTCGGCGAACGCGAGGATGGAGAGCGCCACCGTCCCGTCGGACGACAGGGTGTTGGGATCGAGCAGGACCGCCGGCTCAGCCGTCAGCGCGCTCTGCGTGTACAGCACCGACTGGTTCTGCAATCCCGAGTTCTTGAAGAAGAAATAGCGACCCCCCTTCTTGAACGGAGCGCCGTACTTCGGATAGTCCCACAGCTCGGTGAGGCGCCGGCGGATCCGCTCGCGCTCGGGAATCTGCTCCAGATAGGCGAAGGTGACTCGATTCTCCGCCTCGACCCAGCCGTGGGTCTCTGGCGAGTCCACATCCTCGAGCCAGCGGTAGGGGTCGGCGACCTTGGTGCCGTGATAGTCGTCGATGACGTCGCCCTTGCGGGTCGCAGGATATGTGACGGTTTGTACGAGCATGAGCGCCGTTAAGAGTAAGGGAGGCATGAGGCGTAAACGTGCCCCGTGTCGCGTGTTTGGGGTAGGGGGGAGCGCGCGCGATCGCTGTTTCGTGAGACATGCCGACGTGCATCGTGGGACTCGACGCTGCGCGCACAATCCTCAGGGAACGGTTTGGCCACGCTCGCTTCCGCGTGCATCAGCTCAAGGTGCTCGGCCCGCTGCTCGCGGGACGCGATGTGCTCGCAGTGCTGCCCACCGGCGCCGGCAAGTCGCTGTGCTATCAAGTGCCGGCGCTGCTCGGTGCCGGCCTGACGATCGTCGTCTCCCCCCTCATCTCACTCATGCAGGATCAGGTCGGCGCGTTGCGGCGTCGCGGCATCGCGGCGGCCTACGTCACCAGCCAGCTCGATCAGGACCAGCGACGGGTCATCCTCGACGCAGCCACCGCCGGCCGACTCGCGCTGCTGTACTGCGCCCCCGAGCGTTTGGGATCGCTGACGCAGCGGCTGGCGGCCGCGGGGACGCGCGTCGCGCTCCTGGCGATCGACGAGGCGCACTGCATCACGGAATGGGGCAATGAATTCCGTCCCGTCTATCGCCGCCTCGGCGTGTTCCGCTCGCTGCTCGGACGCCCGCCGACGATTGCCCTTACCGGAAGCGCGACTCCGGCCGTCCGCGCCGACATCCTGCGCGTGCTGCGGATGACCGATGCGGAGGTCGTCGTCACCTCGTTCGATCGCCCCAATCTTCAGTTCAGCGTTCGCCGGGTGCGCGACGATCGCGAGCGGTTCGGCGTGATCCGGCCGCGCGTGCGCGACGCCGCCGGTGCGTCCCTGATTTACGCACCGACACGCCGGCTGACGGAGCTGGTCACCCGCGCGTTGCTCCGCTCGAGCGTGCGCGCGGCCCCCTATCACGCCGGTCTCACCGCGAGTATCCGGCGGCGCGTGCTGCGGGCGTTTCTCGCCGATCAGGTGCGCGTCATCGTGGCGACGAGCGCGTTCGGTATGGGAATCGACAAGCCGGACGTCCGGCAGGTCCTCCATTGGGGGCCACCGCCGACGCTCGAGGCCTACTACCAAGAGGCCGGCAGGGGCGGCAGAGACGGCAAAGTTTCCGAATGCGTCGTTCTATGGCGTCCCCAAGACCTTTCATGGGGAAACGTTTCACCACCGATGCGTCGCTATGTGGAAGCGCGCCAGAACCATCGTGAACTAATCCTCGAATATTTCGGCGAGCGCTGACCGTTGCCGCCTTTGCCGCCATTGCCGCCCTATATTTCTACATGCACGACAGCCTCTACTTCTCCGACCACCATCTCCAGGTCCGCGAGATGGTCCGAGACTTCGCCAAGAAGGTCGTCAGGCCCAGCGCTCGCCAATACGATCTCGACAGCCGCTTCCCGTGGGACAATGTGAAGCAGATGGCGGAGCTCGGGCTGTTTGGCATTCCATGGCCCGAGGAGCTGGGCGGGTCGGGGATGGACTACCTGTCGTACATCACCGTCATCCACGAGCTCGCGAAAGTCGATGCGAGTCACGCCATCACCGTCAGCGCACACACCACGCTCGGCACGTCGCCGATCATGGATTTCGGCACCGACGAGCAGAAGCGCCGCTTCGTGCCCTTACTCGCGAGCGGCAAGGTCCTCGGCGGGTTCGGGCTGACCGAGCCGGGAGCCGGATCGGACGCGGGTGGCACCAAGACCACCGCCGTGGATCGCGGCGACCACTACGTCCTGAACGGCTCGAAGATCTTCATCACGCACGCCGGCGTGGGCGAAATCTTCTGCGTCACGGCGCGCACCGACCCGACCGCCAAGCGTACGCATGGGATCACGGCCTTTATCGTTACCAAGGACACCTGTGATCTCGACGAGACGAAGCGCGTCGGCATCGGACATTCAGCTGATTTGGCTAAGTGCCGCGGCGTAGTATCGGGGAAGAAGGAAGACAAGTTGGGCTGGAGGGCCTCGGACACGCGCGAGCTGATCTTCCAGGACGCCGTCGTCCCGAAAGAGAATGTCATCGGACCGGTCAACAACGGGTTCCGGCAGTTCTTGCACACGCTCGACGGCGGCCGCATCGGCATCGCCGCCCTGTCCCTCGGGTTGGCAGAGGGCGCGCTCGAGGAGTGTCTCACATATACCTCCACGCGGAAGCAGTTCGGCCGGCCCATCGCAAGCTTCCAGGGGGTCCACTTCGCCCTCGCCGACATGGCCACCGAGATCGAAGCCGCCACGCAGCTCGTCTATCACGCCGCCTGGCTCAAACAGCAGGGCCATCCGTTCAAGAAGGAGGCGGCGATGGCGAAGCTCTACGCCTCCGAGCTCTGCATGCGAGCCACCACCAAAGCGGTCCAGCTCCACGGGGGCTACGGCTACACGACCGAGTACCCGGTCGAGCGGATGATGCGGGACGCCAAGATCTGCGAGATCGGGGAAGGCACGAGCGAGATTCAGCGGGTCGTAATTGCGCGACAACTGCTGGGTGGGCTGATAGACTAGGCGGTCGAAGGCGGGCGAGGGCCCACGGCCTTTTTCCCGCCTTCGTCCGCCTTCGACCGCCCTTAATGTTGACCTAACCTATCGCTCGTCTTACGTTTACCTCCATGCATTGGGCTTTGGCGTCTCTCAGCCGCCTTTCCAATCGAATCATCTCACTGCCCACGCCACATCGGCCGGGCGAGTTGGACTATTGCTGGGAAAACCACAGGCTCCCGGGACGCGGATGTTTCCCGCCGGGGCGCGAGGGTCACTGCTTTGAAGCGCGAAATACTGATCTCTGGAAGCCCGC
>Ga0307290_10000027_pt1 | contig 52560 bp, 35 predicted proteins | sample ER_DNA_144_FD_194472 | JGI IMG/M metagenome (GOLD analysis project Ga0307290, IMG submission 194472) | Bulk soil microbial communities from the East River watershed near Crested Butte, Colorado, United States - ER_DNA_144 | ecosystem: Environmental > Terrestrial > Soil > Floodplain | place... | reverse complement strand
TGCCATCGAGCGCGAGGGAGCCCGCGGTCGTCTGCATCTTGTCGTGCGTGTCGACGTTGTCCTTGACCATGACCGGGATGCCATGGAGGGGACCGCGCACCTTGCCGCGACGCCGCTCGCCGTCCAGCGCGTCCGCGATCGCGAGCGCGTCAGGATTCGTCTCGAGGACCGCGCGCAGTGTGGGTCCCTGGCGATCGAGTGCGGCGATGCGGTCCAGGTAGGCCTGGGTGACGCCGCGCGCCGTGAGGCGTCCGGCTTTCATGCCGTCCTGGAGCTGGGCGATCGTCGTTTCCTCGAGCGTACCTGCCTGTGGCGGCCTGGAAGGCAACCCGGGCAGCATGGTACCGGCGACGGCGAGGGAGGCGAGTTCCGCGAATTCGCGGCGCGACAAAGGGGCCATGGTGCAACCCTCGAACGAGAGTGGAGGAGCCGGTGACCTGTCGCGACTAGCGTACACCGGCGCCGCCCACCTCGCCAGCCAGCGTGGGGCTAGAACGCCCAGCCGGCCAGAATCAAGAAAGAGCGAGTCTTGTAGCTGTCCGAGCTCGTGACCGTGCTGAGCTTCAAGTCGGTGAGCCCGTAGATGTAACGGCCCTCGAGCGTGAAGGCGCTCGCGGCGCCGAGCCGGACGCCGCCACCGATCACCGCCGCGTAACTCGTGGATGGCCGGTCGGTGTCGGGACAGTCGGTGCCACCCGCGCGGCACCGCAGCTCGAAGGAGACTTGCGGTCCGGCGTACGCGTAGGGCGCGATGCCGGGCGTCGGAAAGAGGGCGCGCAGGAAAACCGGCACATCGACGTAGTCGAGCTTGCGCTCGTCGGTCGTGCCGGAGTTGGTGACGCCGCGCTGCGCGTAGAGCGCCTCGACGCCGAGCCCGAGCATGTTGCGGCCGGTGCCGAACGACAGGCCTACCGCGAACCCGGTGCGTTCCTTCAGATTGCCCGGCAGAACGCCGCGGTTCGACACGTTGCCGTATGAGAACCCACCCTTCAATGCCACACTGCCTTGCGCCGGCCCCACGGTCGTGATGCCGAGGGCGGTCGCGAGGAGACAAGCGAGTGTGCGTGTCATAGTGAAACCCTCCCTTCTGTTCCCGGAGCTACCCCGGGGCGAGAAGGGCGGTTCCCGAGGTCAGCGTGATCTGATGTCCTCGAACGGGGTGTTCAGGATCTGATAGCGCTGCCAGTCCTGAAAGTCGAAATGCCACCACTCGCTCGGGTTCACGATGAACCCTTCGGCCTCCAACACCCGGCGCAGCAAGGCGCGGTGCCAGCGCTGGCGCGACGTGCCGCCCGGATAATCCGAGAGGGCGCGCGGCGTCGCTTCGTCGTAGGTCGACGGCATCTCGACCGGCCGCCCGGTCGCCAGGTCGTAAAGCGTGAGATCCACCGCCGCGCCGCGGTTGTGCTTCGAACCGTGCGCCGGGTCCGCGACGAGCCAGCGGGACTCGGCGGGCGTCGCGTCCCAGAACACCTTCGTCACGTACCAAGGCCGGTAGGCGTCGTGGATCAAGATCCCGTAGCCAAGGGGCCGCAGCACCCGCGCCGCCCGCACGAGGGCGAGCGCGGCCGGCCGCTGCAGGAAGGCGCGGGCCGAGGAGTAGACGACGGTGCCGAGGAAGTTGTTCGTCGTCGCGTACCGGATATCGAGTTGGATCGTGGCATCCAGCCTTGAGGGCTCCACCAGGTCCGGCGCCAGAAACGCGGTGCTCTCGGCGGGCGGCGTCAGCCCGCGATCGACCCGGAGCAGCTCCGCGACCGGTCGGACGGGCTGCAAGCGAAGCTGCCCTCCCGCCGCGGGCCCCATCTGGAGGCGCCGCAGAACGACAGTCCCCACCTGGATCTCGCGCGGCCGAAAGACGATGCGGTCGGCGTCGTAAGGTCCGCGACTGGGGAACGTGAACACCGACTCCGCGGCCTGCGCGAGACGACTGGGCGCGGCGGGCCGGAGGAGCGCGACGAGCGCGCCGCCATCTTCATAGACGTACAACGTGTCGTGGTCCGACGCGTAGGCGCCGATCAGGTTCATCCATGCAGTGGGCGGCGCGGCAGGCTTCGGCGGGAGCGAGTCAGTGGGGTGGAGTTGCAGCAGCAGCCCCAGGACATGCTTCATCGAGCCACCCCGAACGTGAACACGGTGCGCGAACGATAGGTCGCGCCCGGGCGCAGGATCGTCGACGGGAAGTTGGCGTGATTGGGCGAGTCGGGAAAATGCTGTGTCTCGAGGCACAGCCCGGACCGGTGCGCGTACACGCGCCCGCCCTTTCCCCTGATGGTGCCGTCCAGGAAGTTGCCGGCGTAGAACTGCACGCTTGGCTCGGTCGTGCTCACCTCGAGCGTGCGACCGCTCGCCGGGTCCAACACGCGCGCGGCGTGGACCAGGCCGGATCCGCTTGGCCGATCGAGCACCCAGTTGTGATCGTATCCCCGGCCAAACCGTAACTGCTCGTTGTCCTGGCCGATCCGGTCGCCGATCCGCGTCGCAGTTCGAAAATCGAGCGGCGTTCCCGCCACGCGCGCGATCTCGCCCGTGGGAATCACGGCCGAGTCGACAGGCGTGAATGCCGACGCATCGAGCGTCAACACGTGATCGAGGATGGTGCCGCCTGTCGTGCCATGCAGGTTCCAGTACGTGTGCTGTGACAGATTCAGCGGCGTGGCTTTGTCGGTCGTGGCCTCATAGTCCACGATCAGCTCATCGCGCGGGGTCAGGGTGTAGGTCACACGCGTAACGAGCGTACCCGGGTAACCCTCTTCACCGTCCTTGCTCGTGTACTGCAGCGTGACACCGGCGCCGCTGTCGGTTTGTAACGGCTCAGCGGTCCAGAGGACCTTGTCGAATCCGCGGACGCCCCCATGCAGCGTGTTCTCTCCGTTGTTCTTGGCGAGGTGGTACGTCGTGCCGTCGAGGGTGAACTGCGCGTTCCGGATGCGATTGGCGTACCGGCCGACGATCGCGCCGAAGTACGGCACGTTGCTGAGATATCCCGCGAGACTGTCGAAGCCGAGCACGATGTCGTCGAGGCGTCCGGAGCGGTCCGGGGTGCGGATCGACGTGATGATGGCGCCATACGTAATCACCTGCACTTCGATGCCGTGCGCATTCGTGAGCGTGAACTTTTCCACTGTCCGACCATCGGGAAGCTGTCCGAAGGGCGAGTGCTTCATAGTGTCTCGCAGCGCAAAGAGCACTGTCGGATCAACCGGGTAACGCCCGAATCGTGCGCCATAGATCGCGAGTCCTCCGGGTAGGGCCGCCGCCGCCGCATCGACCTCCAACCTGACGATCATCGCTCCGGTGCGGGCTCCCTCGCGGAGCGCCGCCCGAGGAATCGGTACGCGGAGCAGCTCTCCGTACGATCCGGCTTCGTAAAGATGCCCATCATGCGGTTGCGCGTGCCAGCTGAGGATGCCGCGCGAGTCGGCGGGATCGTCGGGCAGCTTCCAGCGGCCCGCCGATTCCCCGTTCACTCGCACAGTCACCGCACTGCGAAACGGCGTCTCGCTCGTCATCGGATAGCTGTTCGGGTTGCGACTGGGATCGTGGAAGCCGCCGCCGCGCATATAATCGCCGTTATCCGCCGCGGTCGAATCGCGATCCTTGCCGTTCAGCCGCTTGGCGGACGCCTCGACGAGAAATGTCGCGCTCGCGACGTCGCTCACGGCGAGCCCCGCGGGCCAGGGAATCGCGTACTCGAAGAATCCGCTGCCCGCGCCGTTCAGTTTACGATCGCCCAATACCGTCCATTGCTTGCGCGTCCAGTGGCCATCGCGCACGGCGGTGGCGGGAACACGAGCGACGCGCATGTTCGGGCGGTCGGGCAGCGTGCCCTCGACCACGAATGTCGTGAAGTTGCGCTGCAACACGGAGTCCTTCACATCCACGAGACGGGTCGCCAGCACCACCGTGGCCGGCTCGCTCGGCATCGTCACCGCGAGCGGCGGCAGTGCTCGCGACATCCACGGCCGGTACGGCACACGCGTCACGGCTGTGTCCCACGTGCGCCGCTCGCCGAGCGCATTCCAGCCGTAGAGCTCGGTACGCAGGGTGAGCGAGTCGCCGAACGCTGTGCTGCCGCTCAGGAACGACGCGTACAGCGGCACGTCGATGTGTTCGCCCGGACGAACCGTGCGGCTCAGCTCTGGATCGCCGACCGCGATGTAGAGCGGCGCGTGCAGATCGCGCAGCGACATCCCGGGCACAAGGTCGCCCAACCCGGTTTCCTTCCAGGAGCGGTCGTAGCGCCAGTACCCGTTCCACTCGTTGATCACGTCGTGGTGCTCGGTGTACAGCCAGCCGCAGATCCTCGGGTGACGCCGAAATGCGTTGATCGCGCGGTGGTAGTCCCAGCTCCAGTCCACGTCCCCCGTGCTGCCCTCGTAGCCCCACACGTTGCCGAACTCCGAGTTGCACATCGGCTGCCCCGCCTGGCGCCACCCGGTCCTGAAATTCCACGTCGACCCCTGGAAGGTGCTGTCGCTGACTCGCTGGTCGCGCGCCTCCCAGCGCCAGCCGGGCAAGTAGTCGTGCCAGGTGTTGAGATCGGTCTCGGTGTGGCCGCTGCCGCAGCAGATCGAGTTGTCTTCGACGAGTCTCGTCGGATCGAGCGACTTCGCCAAGCGGTAATCGCGCGCGACTCGTCGCTCGGTCGCGGGCAAATAGCGATCGTGCCCGTCGACCTTCGTGTGGAGACCCCACGTTTCGTTGAAGAGCACCCAGCTGAATACCGACGGATGGTTGTAGTCCCGCGCGATCATGCCGCGCAGCGCGACGTCGTGCTCGTGGAACGCCGCGGAGTCGGGAGGCCCCCACCAGTTCGGCACGTCGGCCATGATGAGCACGCCCAGCCGATCGGCCCAATACAGTTTGCGCGGCGCCTCGATCTTGATGTGCTCGCGGAGTCCGTTCAGCCCGATCTGGCGCGCGCGCAGGATCTCATCGCGCAACACGCTGTCCGAGGGAAACGTGTAGTAGCCCTCGGGGTGGTACGCCTGATCGAGCACCAGCTGGAGATAAACGGGGTTGCCGTTGAGCGCGACGTAGCGATTCGTCGTGCCCGGGACAGTCACCACGCCGATCGTCCGCATCCCGAAATACGTCTGCACGCGGTCCTCGGCGAGTCCGGGACCGCTCACGCGCACATCGACCTCGTGCAGGAAGGGATCGTCGAGCGACCAGCGCCGAGCTTGTGGGAGTGGGATATCGAGATGCGCGGTGCGCGCGCCGTGCGGGATCTGGTGCGTGACCACCGGTCCGCCGGCGCGATTCGTGAACGCGATGCGCAGTGTCAAAGCGCGCGGGGCAGGGTCGTGCAGTCGAACGTCTACGCCGACACCGGCGAGGTCGGCGCGCGGCGTGAAGTGCACGAACTCGAGCGGATCGCTGCCGCGTGCCTCGAGGTACACCGTCTGCCACATGCCCCGTGCTTTGCCGTAGCCTTGTTTGCCCTCGAGCTTGAACGGGTGGGGGGTGTCGTCCACGCGGACGACGAGCTGCTGCGACGCACCGAGCCGCGCGTTCTTCAGCTCGAACGAAAACGGGGTGTAGCCGCCCTGGTGCTCGCCCAACTTCTGGCCGTCGAGCCACGCGGCGGTGCGCCAGTCCGACGCACCGAACACGAGAAACACCCGTCGCCCGCGCCAGGTCTCCGGAACGGTGATATCGCGGGCATACGATCCGATGTCCCCGCTATCCGGAACGCCCGAGAGTGGTGAGCCCCACGAGAACGGCACGAGGATCTCGCGTTTGCCGCTGTCCTGTTGCCCGAACCAGAATTGCCAGCGGCCGTTCAGATTGAGCCATTCGGCGCGCTGGAAGTCGGGGCGCGGATGTTCGGGAAGCGGGCTTTGGACGAGCGCGAGGACTATGCTGAGGTAGGCAGCGGTAGGAGTCATGCTCCTAGATTTAGCACGAAAAAAACAACGGCGCCCTTATGGGGCGCCGTGTCTTTGCTGCGTACCGCGGTGGTTACGTGAGCTTGACGACGTTCTGCGCCGCCGGGCCCTTTTGGCCCTGCACGACTTCGAACTCGACGCGCTCGCCCTCGGCGAGGGACTTAAAGCCCTGCGCCTGGATTGCGGTGTGATGCACGAAGCAGTCCTTCTCGCCGTTCTCGGGCGTGATGAAACCGAACCCCTTCGCGTCGTTGAACCACTTCACGGTACCTGTGATACGTGCCATCTGATGAAACTCCTGTGCTAAAAACTGTTCCCGGCGTCGCGCGTCGTCACCATGCGGTGCGCCGCGACCTGTGATTCCGGCGCCGGTGAGCGAGGCCAAAAGAAAAAGGGCCTGAGACGCTGTCCCAGGTCCTGTCTCGGTCTGGCTTGTTCGCTCGGCACAATAATCCCCATATGGACACCGGAAGTCAAGCGCCAGGGGGTGGGGCGCGAAGTCCCCGGGGGGGGGATTAGGCCTACCGGTTCGTCGTGTTGTCCAGGCACGTCGTGGATGTGCTTGGACACGTCGTGGTGGGTGCCACGGTGATGTCTCCCCGTGCGGTGACGGTATAGACCCGCCCGCCAGAAAGTGTCACAGCGGTTCTGACGATTTTGTTCGTCGTCGAATCCGTGTAGCGGGCGTACAGGTTGTAGACACCCGGCTCCAGCGCCGTGAATGTGCCGGCGTTCTTGTACGCCACGGCACCACCGACGGCGGCCGTGTCGAACGTGATGGTGTTCGCGGCATGCAGCGTGAGCGCGTTCGCATTCGGGATCGTGTGGACGAAGCGCACCAGCGCCACCGACCAATCGATGTCCTCGGGATACGTGTCTTCCAGAACGAAGGCGTCGGATGTCTTCGCGGTGGTATTGTAGAATCCGGTCATGTAGTACGAGTAGAATTTCCCGTCGGCGATCGTGGTCGTGACCGTCGCGATCGGAAGATCCTTATCGGCGGTCGCCGCGATCCGGCCCGTCAGGGCATGTGACCCGGGCGCGATCTGCGAATACGCGCCGCCATTCCCCACGCCGCCGTACGCAACGCCCGTGGTTGCCTCAGAGTTTGTACCGGACTGAATCGCCGTCATCTTGATCGCGTCGGCGTAGAAATTCACGCCGGGAGCATTCACGCCGAAGTTGAAGAACTTGATACGCGAACTCAGGGGCGGGTCGCTGGGAAGCACCTGGACGGAGTTCTTGTCGCACGCAGCGACGGCCGCGACCGTCAGCAGCGCCGCTGCGATCCGATATCCGTTCATGAGGGTCGTCATGGTTGCGTAATCCAAAGCTCTCTGGTGTGATAGGTGCCGTCCAGCCCGTGAATCACGTCGAGCGCGTCGCGGTTCCAGACGTACTCCGAATTGAACCTCGGCCTGATCCGTTGCACGACCTCTCCGATATTGTCGGTAAAGCGCGGGTTGGGCGGCGCAAACCCGCGGAAAACTGTGTCCGCGTAGTGATACCGGCGCATGTCCATCCAGAGCTCGTTGTGTCCCCAGCCCCACAGCGCGATGTACTTCTGCGACATGATGTGCGACAGGGTGAGCGTTACCGGCACGATGTTCGGCGACGCGAGGAAGGAATCCCGGGTGGTGGTCGTAATCGACGCGGGGTTCCCCGCTTCGCTGTTCCGGTCGTTCACGAACTGGAAATGTGCACTGATCCCGTTTCTATACGCCGTCGACGCCACCGGATTACCGCTCCGCAGCGCCGCCTCCGCTTTGATGAACTGCAGCTCCGCGTACGTCATCACGGGAAGCTTGTTGCGATCGGCGAAGATGTACCTGGACGGCAAGCCCAAGCCGCCGCTTCCGACGTATCCAAAGAAATTGCGCGGCCGCAGTGGCTGCGTCGTCTGCAAAGCGCCGAATGGCGCCAACGTCGTGACGGCGTTGATATCGAGGCCGCGGTACGTCGCATTCGCCGAGTCAATCGCGAGCATGCGACTAATGCGCGGATCGACCGTACCGCCGAACTGCGTGCCGTCCATCAGTCCGACGACAAATTGCGTCTGCCGATAAAGCGGGATGTTGGCGCGCGTGGGTCCCCAGAAATTGCAGTCGGCGAAGTCGGTGGATGTGCACGGATACGGCAGCAGGGCGTCGTCGGAATTGTCCGCGAATGACGAATCGACCAGCCGGATCACCCGCGCCGGGTCATACGACGAAACCTTGTTGGTATAGTGATTAAGGTTGAGCGCCAGCATGCCGGCGGCCAGCTTCAACCATTTGGCGCGGTCGCCGTTGTAAATCTTGTCCCCCACGGCCAGATAGGCTTGATCGACCGCGCCGTCGGTGTGTTTGAGCAGCACGATCGCGCTGTCGAGCAGTCGTTGGACCTCCTCGTATGCATACTGCTGCGTATCGTAATCGAACTGCGTGCGCGTCTGGTCGATCGCTTCCTTGATGATGATCTCACCGTGGAGGTCGGTCAGCACCTGCCACCCCCAGGCCTTCAGGATCATCCCCACGCCCAGCAGATCCCAGCGCTGCTCGGCCTGCGCCTTGTTATTCATGTCGATCAGGTTCTGACCGAGCGACCAGTAGACGTCGCGCCATTGCTGCCCGCCGTTATCGCTGCCGGCGTCATAGCCCATTTTTCCCCAGCTCTGCGGGGGACTGAAATTTGTGGTTGTCGAGATCCACTCCTGCGCGTAGTGACCGACGAAGCGGCCGTCCAACTGCGGCGACGTCACCATCCAGTGGAGCATCGGTGCCAGATACAGGTTCGCCGACACAGACTGCGGGCCGTTCGGGTTCGTGTTGACGTCGAGGAAGCTGTTGCATCCAGTCGATAGCATCAGGATCCCGACGGCCATTACGGTATATGTCTTTCTCATGATCAGAATCCCACGCTGATGCCGAAGTTGACGCCGCGCGGCATCGGGAAATTCCCGAAATCGATGCCGACGGCGCCGGAGCCGCCGACCGCCGCCGAGTTGCCGTTCACGATCGGATCGAGCCCCGAGTAGTTCGTGATGATGAACAGGTCAGTCCCCGTGAGGTACACGCTCGCGGCTCGGGCCCCCAAAAACCGTCCCGGCAGCTCGTACCGCACCGTGATGTCTCTGAGACGCAGCCAGTTGATGTCTTTCTCGATGAAGAGCTCTTCGCTCATGTTCGTGTAGTAGAGGGTCTGCGCGGCCGGAACGATGACGATGTTGTTCTGCGTCGGGTTCGTGCTGTTCTCCCGTCCGTCGCGCAGCACGCCGTCGATCACACGCGGCTGGTCGCGGTCGAGCGTTTCCATGCTGAGTCCGCGCGTCGTGAGATAGTGCTCGGTCGCGTTGAAAATGTCGCCACCCTTGCGGATATCGAGCAGAAAATCGAGCGAGAGCCGTTTGAACCGGAGCGTATTCCCGACGCCGATCGTGAAGTCCGGCTGCCGGTCGTAGCCCGCGTCGACGAAGTTGGCTGAGACGACGTTGGAGCGGATCGGCAGGCCCGAGGCCGGATCGATCAACAGCTTCCCCTGGTTGTTCCGCAGGTAGTACCAACCCGTCAGCGACATCGTCGACAGGCCCAGCTGCGTGCCGTTGCGCACGTTGCCGTAGAGCCAAGTGTCGGAGACGTAGGATTCCGGGATGCCATTGGGCAGATGCGTCACGACGCTGCCGGCGCTGGTCCAATTCAGCGTCATGTCCCAGGAGAACGCCGGCCGCACGATCGGTGCGCCCCGGACGGTGAGCTCCAGGCCGCGGCTGCGCGTCGCGGCGCCGTTCAGGTTGAACAGCACGAAGCCCGTCCCGTAGCTGCCGCGGATGTCGTTGACGATCTGATCCTTGGTGGTGGCCCGGTACGCCGTGGCGTCGAGCGCGAGGCGGCCGTTCAGGAATGCGAGCTCGACACCGCCCTCGACGGACCGCTTGTACTCGGGCTTCAGCTTGCGGTTGGGACCCCAGAAGTCGTAGCCATAGCCCCCGTACGAGGTCGTCTTGAATTGCAGCGCCGGACTGTAGGCATACGGACGCGCGTCCTTCCCAACGGCGGCGTAGCCGACTCGCACCTTGCCGGTCACGAAGCGGCGCACGCTCGGAAACGCGTCGGAGAAGATGAAGCTGGTCGAGACTGACGGATAGAAAAATGAGTTGCGGGGGCGCGGGATCGTCGAGGTCCAGTCGTTCCGACCGGTGAAGGTCAGGTACCAGAAGTCCTTGTAGTTGAACACCGCCTGGCCGAACACGCTCGCCAGCCGGCGTTGCTCGATCGTCGTCAGCGGGTTTCTCGACGTCGTGTTGTTCATCGAGATGAAATTCGGGTCCAGGAACCCGATGCCCACCGCGGCATCGGTGGTCGACTTGAAGTCACTCACCTGATTGCCCACGAGGCCGCTGATCGAGAGGCTGCTCGTGATGGGATGACTATTGATGTTGAGAATCGTCAGCGCACTGAGATTGCGTGTGATCACGTCCGCCTGGTCGAGCAGCCCGGACGGGAAGCCGAGCGCGCTTTGCGGATGCCTGACCAACTGATTCTGGCTCGTGTAATTGTCGGTGCCCAGGTTGGTCTTGATGTTTCCCCACGAAAACGGCGTAATGATGAAGCCGACGTTCGCCAGCAGGCGGTTCGTCCTGGCGTTGATCGGGTTCTTCGCGACGCTGTAGTATGGATTGTCCGGCTCGTCTCCACTGGACAAACTCGTCAGGCGGCGGCGGAGGCCCGAAGGCGTAAGGTAGTCCTTCGCGTTGTCGTCTTGTGGCCAGAGCATCAGGCCGATAAGCGGGCCCAACGAGCCGGCGCACGTGCTGATGGTGCCGCACGTGCCCTTGTACACCTGATTGTTGTTCGCGTAGGTGTACATCATCGACACATCGGTGCTCAGCCAGGGATTGATCCGTGCCTGGGAAGCGGCGGTCACATTGATGCGATTGAGGTCCGAGCTGGGCACGACGCCTTCCTGCTTGTCGAGGGACGTGGCGAGCCGGTAATTGATCGTGTTGTCGGTGGTCGCGCCGCTGAACGACAGGCTGTGCTTCTGGCTGAGCCCGGTCCGGAGGAAGCCGTCGATGTTGTTGTAGAACTGGGTGCCCGGCGCGTACGGCGCGCCGAAATACTGGAATGAGCCGAGCGCACCGCCGGTCACAGAGGAGGGGCCATAGACGCGCTGGAGCTGGTAGTTGGCGCCGGTCCGCTCGATCCGCACGGTGCTGCTGTAGGTCATGCCGCCGCCCGCACGGCCGCGCTTGGTCTTGATGATGATCGCGCCGTTCGCGGCGTCGATGCCGTACAACGCGGCAGCTTCCGGACCCTTCAGGACGGTCACCCCTTCGATGTCTTCCGAGTTCAGGTCGGCCGCGCGGTTGGTGAAGTCGACGCCACGATTGCTGAACGCCGTCGTGGAGCTCCTGTCGGACGCGAGCACGCCGGTGTTGACCGTGCGGTTGTCCATCGGCAGCCCGTCGACGATGATCAGCGGTTGATTGCTGCTGCTGATCGAGCTGACGCCGCGGATAACGATGGACGATGACGCGCCCGGCACGCCCGACGTGCTGGTGACATCGACGCCGGCCACGCGCCCCGAGAGGGCATTGAAGAAGTTCTCGCGCTGTGTCTGCGCGATCTCCGCACCCCGGACGGTCTGCTGCGCAGTCCCCAGCGACCGCGCCGATGCGTTTTCGCCGAGCGCGGTCACCACCACTGCGTCGAGATCCAGCGCCACCCGGCGCAGTTGGACGTTGATGACGTCGTCCGTGCCGACCTGGCGCTCGACAAGCGCGGTGCCGATGAGCCGGAACTGAAGCACCTGACCGGCCTCGGCGGCAATCGCGAAGTCGCCCTGGTTGTTGGTCGAAGTCCTGGTGGACGTCCCTTTGACGGTGACCGCCACGCCAGACAGGGGCGTGCCCTGCTCGCTGGTCACCTTCCCGGTAATCGTGCGTTGCTGTGCGAACGCTTGACCGGCGACGAGAACGAGGCCCAACAGAGTCGGTAGTAGTCGTTTCATATCAACCGTGGCTCTCGGTGGAGGAGACGCAGCGAACAAGTACAATGCATGCGCGCCGCTTCGGGTGCACTGGGAAAAAGGTGATAGTACATGCCGATGATCATCGGCACGAAAACGATGGTGTTGTAGATGAGGTGCAGCTCGAGCCGCGGCACGAACAGCTGAATGATGCTGGTGGGTTGCGCCGCACCGAACAGCGTGTGTCCCGCGATCACTTGCCCCTGCAGCAGCGCGTGCTCGATGTGATGCCAGAACTGGATCACCAGCGCCGCGAGCCACCAGGTCCGCGCCCGACCTACAAAGCCGGGCAGGAACGCCCAGATGCCGGCCAGCATGATCACCGCGTAGCTGTAATGGAGTACCTCGGAGTGTACGAGCCACGGGAACGCCTGGCCGAGAACGCCGCGCGCGTCGTGCATCGGCCACTTGAGCGCGTACACTTGATACGCCTGCACGAGATGCTCGGCCCAATGCGCGAGGACGATCACCGTGAAGGTTTGGAGCGCGCGCTTGTGCCAGGGACCATTCAGTTTTTCAATCAGGCTTTTCACGACGGCGAACGACCCAGCTAAGGGGGAAAGCGAAACTATCCGTGGACGGCAAGCCGTCAAGCGCCGGCGGGTTCCATCCGAGCAAACTTTCGCCGCTCGGCTCGGTGCCCGCGCCAATCAGCTGCAGTCTTGAGCGCGACCAACACCACCAGCGCGAAAAGGGGGGAGCCCAGCAGCATGACGACCCACCCCCCCAGCAGCACGGTCATGTGGAGCACCATGACTCGGCCGTATGGCTGGGACATCAAGGCGTTCAGCGACGCGCGCTCGTATTCGCCGCTCTTCAGGTAGTTCCAATAGAAGGAAAGCCCGTGGCTGACCACGAGGCCCAATAGACCCCAACCGAGCTGATTCGCCCGGATCGCGGCAGGGACGGCGGTGAGCAGGTCGAACGGTTGCGTGCCTTTGGGACCGAAGAACGCGACCACCAGGACGCCGTGCACGTAGGTGAACCCCCCGAAGTGCACCAGGAAGAATGGGACGAGAAAGGCCTTCCCGAGCCAGTATGCCGGCTGCCGGGGCTGCGCAAACAGCAGCTTGGCCACGTTGAAGCCACCGACGACCACGTTTTCCAGCCAGTACAGGAACACCAGAGGAAACACGGTCCAGCCGAGGAACAGCACGCCCACGAGCGGGATGGCGTTCGCGATGACCAGGGCGGCGAGGGATGGGGTCACGGCGCAACAATATGGTGGAACGCCCCGCCCTAAACGACATAATGACAAGAGCTCCAGCCGAGGGCCAATTCAGAGCGCAGTCCGGTTGAACCCCTTCACAAGGAGCTGCGCATGAGTTCTCGGACATGGATCACGGTTGCGTGCGGCGCGATCGCCTGGCTGGGCTGTACCGACAACGGTCCGACGGTGCCCCGCCCGAACGCGATGACCTACTACGGCTGCGAGACTGATCCCAACTGTAGCGGGGGAGGTGGGGGCGGCGGTGGTGGAGGTGGCGGGTTCGCCTCCGATCCCAATCCGGCGGCTGCCGGTTATTGGATGGGCACCACCGTTACCCCTTCGACCTGCATCAGCGTAACTGGCGCGGGCATCAACGACGCCGACTACGACGCGCTGAATGACTACTGCGAGAATCTCCTTGCGTGGAAGTTCCGGCCCGCGATGACGTTCAGCGCCTACGATTGCAACACGGGGATGGAGCCCTACTGGGCGGCGAAAGTCTTCCCGAATCAGGGCAACGCCGTTCGGATCGCGTACCTCTTCGGTTATTACTGGGACTGCGGCGCGCCGGACAAGACGTCGACCCTCTGCACGCTGCAGCGAATCGCCGGCAACCTCGGCACGCTGGTGGGTCTGCTGCCGGATTACTTCGTCGGCCCCCTCCCGGTTTCCGCCGAGGACTTATGCGCCAGCCACCAGGGCGACTCGGAGTTCGTGCTCGAGGATCTCGTCTTCGACGCCGCCAGCCAACACTGGTATGTGAAGCGCGCATTCTTCTCTGCGCATTGGGGAACCGAGGGCGATCATTCGCGCTGGACCGCCACCGGAGGACTCGAGTATCCCGACAAGTTCGGGGGCTACCCGCGCGTCTGGGCTGCCGAGGGAAAGCACGCCAACTACCCGACGCGGACCGCCTGCAGCCACGACGGTGGCGTGATGGACACCTGCGACAACAATCCTAACGGCGGGACCCAAATCCGCCACGCGCAGATGTACAATGTCGGGAGCCCGCAGCAACCGTTCATCAATGCGCAGACGTGCGTGACCGGCGGGCTGTTGTTGCAGTACTATCCTGACCAGTATGGCATCGAATGCTACTGGAAACCAGGCGACACGTTCGCCGGGTGGAACAAGTATCCCCTGAGCAACGACGCGTCGCCGTACTACACGATTCTTATCGCGGCCTTTGACTGCTATGGGTTCGTGCGGACCAGTCCGCTCCAGATCAGCTGCAGTGACTGGGGTGTGAACCGGAAAGTGCTGTACTAGAACGGCATAGAGTTATCCGTGCCTACGGCGCCGGGCTTGGCGACTGCACGAGCCCTTGAGGGCTCGCGTCGTGGCCGAGCCGGCGCTTTAGCGCACGGCTAAACCCGGTGCGCGCGCAATTCCCTGATTGCTTGTACTGCTCCTGGGTTCTCCAGCGCGGACAAATCGCCGAGATCTGAGTGTCCCAGATACGCGCCGCGAATCACGCGGCGGAGAATCTTGGCGTTGCGGGTCTTCGGGAGATCGGTGACGAAGCGTACCGTGTCAGGACGGAGCGGCCGGCCCAGCTTTTCGGCGATCGATTCCCCAATCTCACGCGCCAGTGCGTCGGTCGCCTCGTGACCCGGCCGCAACACGGCGAAGACGACGATCGCCTCACCTTTGAGCTCGTGCGGCACGCCGATCGCCGCGGCCTCGAGCACGGCCGCGTGCGCCGTCGCCGCCGATTCGACCTCCGCGGGTCCCACGCGCTTGCCCGCCACCTTGAGCGTGTCGTCACTGCGCCCCTCGATGTACCAGAAGCCGTCACCGTCGATGCGCGCCCAGTCTCCGTGAACCCAGACGTTCGGAAACCGGCTCCAGTACGTCGCCAGATACTTCTCCGGATCGCGCCAGAACCCGCGCGTCATGCCCGGCCACGGCTGGCGAATGACGAGCTCGCCCACCGCGCCGCGCAGCGAGCCGCCGCTCGAGTCCGCCACATCGGCGGCGATCCCGGGCACGGGGCACGCAAAGGCCGTGGGGTTGAGCGGCGTCCACGTCGTGCAGCCGAGGATCCCGCCGGAGCACTCGGTGCCGCCCGAGTAATTGATGAGCGGCGCCCGCTTATCCCCCACGACGCCGAAGTACCACCACCACGGCTCCGGATTCCACGGCTCGCCGGTGGATCCGAGGACGAAGAGCGATGAGCGGTCGTGTTTACGCACCGGTTCCTCACCGGAGCGCATCAGGCCGCGGATCGCGGTCGGCGAAATGCCGAGGTGCGTCACGCGATGCCGCTCCACGATCGACCACACTCGGCCCGCGTCGGGGAAGTCGGGCGCGCCGTCGTACAAAAGAATCGTCGCTCCGTTGATCAAGCCGCCTGCGATGAGCCACGGACCCATCATCCAGCCGATGTCGGTATACCACCACAACAGATCGCCCGACTGCAAGTCGAACACGTGCGCGAGATCCTGGGCGGCTTTGACCGGAAAGCCACCGTGGACGTGCACCGCGCCCTTCGGCCGACCGGTGGTACCCGACGTATAGATGAGCATGTACGGATCTTCGGGTGAGGTGTCGGCGAGACTCTCGTCTGAGCCTTGCGCCATCAAGAACTCCCACGTGACTTCGCGATCGCGGAGTCGTACTTGCCGGCCCAGCCGCGGCACGACGATTACGGTGCGGACGCTGGGCGCACCGTCCACCGCGGCGTCCGCTGTCTCCTTCATTTGTATCACCTGCCCGCGCCGCAGGAACCCGTCGGCGGTGATGAGCACGCTGGCCTCGCAATCGCGCAGCCGGCCGGCGATCGCATCGCTCGCGTACCCGGAGAAGATGGGCGTGTAGATCGCGCCGATCGCGGCCACGGCGAGGGTGGCGATGGCGCATTCCGGCGTAAGCGGCAGGAAAATGCCGACGCGGTCGCCGGGCCTGACGCCGAGGGCGCGCAGGCCGGCGGCGCAACGCCGCACCGCCGCGGCCAGCTCGCCGTAGGTGAGCCGTCGCGAAATGCCTTCTTCCCCCTCGAAGATGATTGCGGTGCGCGACGGATCGTGGCGCAGCGCCGACGCGACGAAGTTCATCCGGCCGCCGAGCCACCAGGTCGTCCACGGGATGCCTCGGGATGTATCGAAGACGCGGTCGTACGGCTTCTTCCAGACGAGCCCGATGTCACGGTCTACGGCGCGCCAGAACCCATCCAGATCTTCGACCGACCAGCGGTGCAGGGAGGTGAAGTCGGCGTGGCCGTGGGCTTCGGCGAACTGACGCAGCCGGCTGCGCGAGATGTAGCGGCCGGAAGGCGACCAGGCGAAGGTCATCTGCGACGGACGGCGACGGCCTCGATCGTGAACGTCACCCGATCCGCGACGCGCACCGTGCCGCCTGGCCCGCCGCGAAATGGCCGGATCCCGAAGTCTGTCTGCTTGATCGCGAAGGTGGTGCTCGCGCGCAGCGTGTCCGATCCGATGATTGCGCGCAGCGTCAGCGGGATCTCCCGACGCTGGCCTTTGATCGTGAGCGACGCTTGCAGGCGGAGCGTGTCTCCTGCGCGCTCCACTCCGCGCGCTGTCAGCGTGATCTCCGGATAGTGTGCCACGTCCAGCACATCTTCGCGCATCGCGGCCGTCACTTTGCGGATTTCCGCCGTGTCGGGGGGCGTCATCACCTCGAGACTATCCGTGGCTACGGAGATGGTGACGTGCGATGCCGGCGGCTGATCCGGATACCAGACGATGCGTCCCGAGAAGGATCTGGCCAGAATTACATGCGTGTGGCCGGCGAACCCCAGGAGGCCGGCCTTGCCCGTGAGCACTTCGAACCGGGTGAGCGGGGCAGGCGCGAGATCGTACACGACGGAGTCGCGGCCGGGTGCCTGCACGAGCAAGGTCGACAGGAGGAGGAAGAGCATTCCATCACAACTTAGCCGTATCACGGTTCAAACGAACCCATCCCCACCGCTGTCCTACACCCATGAACGCACTCCCCCTCATTCTCGCCCTCTTCGCGCCTGCGCATCCGGCGCTGAAGCCTCAAATCCAATACACGCTGCGCGTCGACACCACCAACCTCTCCGGTTGGACCGTCGAAGTGCGGTTGCGCAACACCTCCGACACGTTCCGCCTGGCCATGGCGGCGCATCCCGAATACGACGATCGCTACTACCGCTACGTGCGCGACGTCGAGATCGAGCCGAGTGGCACCGTGACTCGAGTGGACAGCGCGGTGTGGCGCTTCGAAGCACCTCGCGGCTTCGTGACGGTGCGTTATCGGATCGCGCTGCCGCCGTCCGAGCAGGGACTCCGCGCTGCGTGGAAGCCGTTCCTGACGCCGACCGGAGGATTGGTCGGAGGGCCGCACGCGTTCATGTACCAGTTAGGCGCCGAAGGGATGCCGGTCGCAGTGATTCTCGAGCTTCCCCCAAGCTGGGCGGTCGCGACGGGTCTCAGCGACGCGTTGCGGCCCAGCGACCAGGGAATGCTGCGAGGGAAGCAGCGAGTGTGGGGATACGCCGCGCAAGACGCTGAGGCGCTCGTCGACGCGCCGATTCTGGTGGGCCGGCTTCGCCAATGGCGATTCATCGAATCCGGCGTCACACATCGCGTCGTGTATTGGCCGCTGCCGAACGCGACCAGCTTCGATACGCTCGCGTTCGTCTCCGGGATCCAGCGGATGGTCCGTGAGACATTAGCGCTGTTCGAGAGGGCGCCATACCGCGAATACACATTTCAATTCGCCGATGGGGCCTACAGCGGCGGGCTCGAGCACCACAACTCCGTTACCATGGGCGCGCAGAGCGCGGACCTGGCACGCGACCCGAACGCCGTGATCCAGGAAACGGCGCACGAGTTCGTGCACACCTGGAACCTGATGGCAATCAGGCCAATCGAGTATCAGAACATCACCTATCGCACACAGCCGCCCGTCTCGAGTCTCTGGTTCAGTGAAGGCCTGACGATGTTCTACGCCGACCTGCTGCTGCGGCGCGCCGGGATTCCGCTCCGCGATTCGACGCGCGCGTCGCACCTCGAACGGTTGATCGGCTCATATGTCTCCAATCCCGCGTACGGCCGATTTTCCGCTGAGTCGATCAGTCAGGTCGCTTACAATGTCGCACCGGGTGAGCTGGGCGATTACAGCGCGAGTACCCATCAGCAAGGAGAGCTGCTCGGCGCGATGCTCGATCTCATGATTCGCGACGCCACAGGCGGCCGGAAATCGATGGATGACGTGATGCGCGCGCTCTTCAGCCACGTCACGCCGGTTTCCCCGCCACCGTCCCGGAGCGAACCAGCACCCTTCAGGATCAATGGCAGCACAATCGAGGCGGCAGTCGAATCGGTCTGCGGCTGCGACGCGACACCGTTCTTCGATGCCCACGTGCGCGGCGCGCGTACGATCGATTTCGACCGCTGGCTCGGCATGATCGGCCTGCGGACCCACGTCACGTGGGGACCCGCCGTGTACAACGGCGAGCCCGAGCGGGATCTGCGCGTCTGGGGGTTCGAGCGGGATAGCACAATTCGTCTGGTGATCAACAATGCAACGAGCATCTGGGGCAGAGCAGGACTGCACAGCCGCGACCGGCTCATGAGCGTGAATGGCGCGGCGGTGAAGACGTGGCCCGAGCTCCGTGGCAAGCTCCAGGCACTGCGCATGGGCGACACGGTTCGCGTCGAAGTCATGCGTCCTGCGGGTCCGTTCGTGGCCACCGTCGTCGTCGCGGGATTCGAGCGGCCGACGGTGCGGCTCGAGCGGTTGCCAAATGCGACGGTGGCGCAGCGGCGCCTCGCGGAGGCGGCTACATTCTGAACATGCTCGCAGACCTCAGCATCTGGCATATTCTCATTCTGATCGCCGTCGTGACGCTGATGTTCGGCACCAAGCGCATCCCGGAAATCGGGGCGTCGATCGGCAAGGGGATTCAGGCGTTCAAGCGCGGCCTGCAGGATGCCGGCAATGCGATCGAAGAGCCCCCCGCTCCTCCGCCGCAGCCGCCGAAGTCGGTACCGAACTCGGGCGCGCCGAAACGTCTGAGCGAGTAGCGCTGCCGAAGTAGCACACCGCGCGCGGACGCTGCATAATCCGCGCATGCGAACTTCAATCGTCGTTCTCAGCCTTCTCGCGCTCCTCCCGCCGCGAGCCACGTCTCAAACTCCAGACCTCGGTGGCGCGCTTCGGTGGCGCACGATCGGCCCGTTCCGGGCAGGTCGTGCCCGCGCGCTGGCCGGGACGGCGGGCCGCCCGACGGTCTTCTACATCGGCTTCGATAACGGCGGTCTGTGGCGCTCGAGCGACTACGGCAACAACTGGGAGCCGCTCTTCGACCACGAAGCGACCGGCTCGATCGGCGCGATCGCCGTCGCGCCCTCGGCACCCAACGTCATCTACGTTGGTACCGGCGCCGGCATTATCCGCCCCGATCTCGCGACCGGCAACGGCATGTACCGATCGAACGACACCGGTCGCACCTGGACGCATTTAGGTCTCGACGAGACGCAGATGATCGCCTACGTCGACGTCGATCCGGCCAATCCCGACCGGCTGTTCGTCGCGGCACTCGGCCACGCCTACGGGCCGAACGCCGAGCGCGGGGTGTATCGCTCGACCGACGGCGGGCGCTCGTTCTCCAAGGTGCTGTACAAGGACGAGTACACGAGCGCCAACGAGGTCCGGATCGATCCGAGCAATCCGAGCACGGTATACGCCGCGCTCTGGCAGCAGCAGTCGACATTTTACGAGTACGCGGCGTTCGGCCCCGACTCGACGTGGCCGGGCGCGGGCGGGATCTACAAGTCCACCGACGGCGGCACGACCTGGACGCAGCTCACGGGCGGATTGCCACCGGTGCTCGAGGCGAACATCGCGATCGCGCCGGGCAATCCGCAGGTGATCTATGCGATGGTGGCATCGGTGAATCCCGCGGGGGGATCAGGACCGGTGGGCTTCTACAAGTCCAGCGACGGCGGCGCGCATTGGACGCTGCGCACGCGCATCCCTGGATCTTCCGCGTCGCTCGGCGATACCACGGCCGCGACGGCCGACCCGCGGCCATTGGGCCGCATTGGCGGCGGCGACCTGCCACCGATCGTCGTCGACCCAAAAAATGAGAACGTGATCTATAGCGCGTCGATCGTCATGTGGCGCACCGAGGACGGCGGCAGCAGCTGGTCGGCGGTCCGGGGATCGCCGGGCGGCGACGACTATCAGCGCATCTGGATCCATCCCGAGGATCCCAACCTGATCCTGGCCGTCTCCGACCAGGGCGCCGTGATTTCGTCCAATCGCGGGGAATCGTGGAGCAACTGGTACACGCAACCCACCGCGGCCGTCTATCACGTGACCGCGGACAATGCATTCCCCTATCGCGTCTGCAGCGGGCAACAGGACTCGGGCTCGCTGTGCGTCGCCAGCCGCTCCGACGACGGCCAGATCACGTTCCACGACTGGCACCCGGCCAACATTCAGGAGTACGGCATCGCCGCGCCCGATCCACGCGACCCCGATGTCGTGTTCGGCAGCGCCCGCACCAACGTGTCGCGCTACGATCGACGCACCGGTCAGACGATGCCGGTAGGTCCCGACGTCGTGCAGCGCGGCGACAGCTTCGGCCGCAATGTGCGCACAATGCCGCTCATCTGGTCGCCGGTGAATCCGAGCGTGCTGTACTACACGTCCAACGTCGTATGGAAGTCGATCGATCACGCGCACACCTGGACGCGAATCAGTCCCGACCTCGCGCGGCAGACCTGGGCAATTCCCGCCAGCGCCGGCCGCTACGCGCGCGGCGTGACACCGACGCCCCGCGGAACAATCACCGCGCTGTCGCCGTCGTCGCGCAGCAGCGCGGTCCTGTGGGCAGGCACCGACGACGGCAACATCCAGGTGACGCTGAACGGTGGGGCGACGTGGAAGAACGTGACCCCGGCGGACATCAAGCCGTGGACACGCATCTTCAATATCGAGGCGGGCCACTTCGACACGCTGACCGCGTATGCGGCGGCAAACACGCTGCGGATCGACGACATGCGCCCGCATTTCTGGCGCACGCACGACGGCGGCCGGACGTGGACCGAGATCAACACCGGGATCGCGCCCAACGCCGTCGCCAACTCCATCCGCGAGGATCCGCGGGTGCGCGGGCTCCTCTACGCCGCCACCGACGCGCAGGTCTGGGTGTCGTTCGATGACGGTGCGAACTGGCAGTCGCTGCGGCTCAACATGCCGGCGATTTCGGTGCGCGACATTCAAGTGAAGGACGACAGCACCTGTTTGTGCGCCGATCTGATCGCGGGGACACATGGGCGGGGGTTCTGGATTCTCGATGACCTGAGCCCAATTCGGCAGCTCGCGAGATCTCGGAGTGCCGAGACCTATCTCGTGAAGCCAAACACCGCCGTCCGGGTCCGCTTCGGCACCAACGAGCCGACTCCGTGGGCGCCCGAGCTGCCGGCCGCCGAGAATCCGCCGAACGGTGCGATCATTGACTACGCGTTAGGGCAAGACGCACGGGCGCCCGTGAAGCTGGAGATCGTCGAGGCATCGGGGCGTGTCATTCGATCGTACTCGAGCGATGATCCGGTCCTCGATCCCGATCCCGCCCTCGATCCTGTCGCGTACAATCGGCTCTGCCAGAGGAATCCGTCCGCCCCGGATTGCGGACTACCGCTCTATTGGCCGGCGCCACAGGAACGCCTCTCGACCCGGGCGGGACTGCATCGCTTCACGTGGGACATGCGCTATCAGCCCATCGGTGACAACCCGCGCACGGGTGAAGTGGAAGCGACGGGCGCGGTGCCGCATCGCAGTGAGCACACGCCGACCGCGCCGTGGGCCCCACCGAGTCATTACACAGTCCGGCTCACCGTGAATGGCAAACCGTACACCCAGCCGCTTACGCTGCGCCTCGATCCGCGGGTGAAGACTCCAGCGGTGGGGCTTCGGCAGCTGGCCGCGCTGACAGGCGAGATGTATGACGCGGCGGCCCGCACGCGTGCCGCGTATCGTGAGGCGCGCGCGCGCGTGGATTCGCTTTCGGGAACGATGCGGGCCCAGGTGGAATCAATTGCTCTGGCGCCGCGGCCACGGGGCGGGGCGGGGGCGGGGGCGGGGGCGGGGGCGCGCGGGCTAGCACGTCCTGGAGCAACTCCACCGCCGACGCTCGAGAGCGCCAGCAGCGCCGCGCTCGCCGCGGCGATGGCGATGCAGGATGCGGACGTGACGCCCACCGCGGCGCAGGTCGCCGCATGTGCGCGCGCGCGTGCGCAGGTGAATCAGGTGTTGGCGCGGTGGACGCGCCTCAAGCGGCAGCGAACGTAACGCGCGGCGCGTTACTCCGGATGCGCTAGGCGTTTACCGTCGGGGCCGACCTGGATCTCGGACCGCTTGGTACCGGTGCGCACATGCGCTTCGTACGCCACGAGGACGCCGCGCTTCGTCAGCGACTCGACCTTCGTGATGTTGCCGGAACCGGCCAGCTGCAGGAGTCCGTCCTTCACCGCGGCAGGCAAGGATTCGAGCGCAACTTCCTCCTCGACCTCCAACACGGAGCCGTCGGCACCGATGAGCACGTCTCGGCCATGGCCGCGAACGCGCATTGCGACCTCGTACACGAGCTGACCGTCGTCCATCTCGCTGGAATAGCCGCTGATCGTCGCGCCCTGACTTTCCTGCTCGACGGCCTTCAGCACCGCGGCCGGAAGATCGGAGCGTTTCAGCTTCTTTTCCTTCTCTTGTGTCGCTGTCTGTTGCGTTGCTGCCTGCGACGCGATCGCGCAGGTCAAAACCAGGAAGGGGACCGTCCATTTAGAGATTGGCATGACTATCCTCGCTGCTGCGGGTAGAGACCCAATCTATCTAAATTAGGGCGTGTCCTCCCTCCGACCACCACTGAGGAGTCGTATGAACAAACCGTCAATCCACGCTCTTGCACTGCTCGTCGGCGCGGCTGTGGCGTGGCCCGGCGTCGGCTCGGCGCAAAGCTTCAAGGTCGCGAAGTACAGTATCGGCGGCGACGGTGGCACCGATTATTTGACCGCCGAGCCCGGCACGGGACGCGTGTTCGTGTCGCGCAGCACGCACGTGATGGTGATCGACGGCGCGACGGGCAAAGTGATCGGCGACATTCCCGACACGCCGCGCAATCACGGCATCGCGCTGGCGCCCAAGTCGGGCCATGGATTCATTACGAGCGCCGGCGATTCGACCGTGGAGATGTTCGATATCGCGACCCTCGCCGTCATCAAAAGGATCCCGGTACCGACCGGTGGCCTCGACGGCATCATGTACGACGACTTCTCCGACCGCATCGTTCTCACCAATCACAGTCGTCCAATCGGCACCGTGGTCGCCATCGACCCCAAGAGCGGCGCCATCGTCAGTACTGTGCAGCTCGAGGACAACTCCCCGGAAGGCGCGGCCAGCGACGGCAAGGGAAAGATCTTCGTCAACAACGAGGGCACGAGCACGATCCAGGTGATCGACGAGAAGACGATGACGGTCCTCGCGTCGTGGCCGCTCGCGCCCTGCGAGGGTCCGACCGGCATCGCCTACGACCGCGCCACTGATCGCATTTTCTCGGGGTGCGGCAAGACGTCGGTGGTGCTGGACGCCCGGACCGGCAAGATCGTCGCCACGATCGCCAATGGCGACGGCGTCGACGCCCTGGGGTGGGATCCGGTACAGAAGTTGATCTACATTCCGGCCGGGCGCGACAGCAACGTCACCGTCGTCCGTCAGGATGGGCCCGACAAATACATGGTGGTCGCGACCGTGCCGACGATGCGTGGGGCCAAAACCATCTCAGTGGACACGCAGAAGCACATCGCGTATCTCTTCCAGCCCGAGTACGGTCCGCTGCCCCCGGGAACGCCGCCGCCCCAGCCGGGCCAGCGTCCGGCGCGCGGTCCAGTCATCGGGGCGTGGTTCTTCGCGATCAGTCACTGACGCACAAAGGGGGGAGAGGCATCATGAGAGTCGGCACTATCATTGTGACGGCGTGCGTACTCGCCGTTCCGCTTACGGCGCAGAACCCCGCAGCGACGTCGTCGGAGCGTGACACAGCAGCAAAAGCAGCGGCTGCACCAATCCCGAAGGAAGCGTCGTCGGTCACCGATCACACCATTCGTATCGGCAGCCAGCTCGTCGCCTATCGCGCGACGGCGGCGACGCTGCTGCTGAAGAACGACAAGGACGAGGCGATCGGTGCCCTCTACTACACGGCGTACACTCGCAGCGACGCCAAGGACCCGAGCCAGCGGCCGCTCGCATTCGTCTACAACGGCGGACCAGGATCAGCCTCGGCGTGGCTGCACATGGGCGCGTTCGGTCCGCGTCGCATCGTGACGACCGACGCCGGGCCCACGCCGCCGCCTCCGTACCAGGTGGTGGACAACCAAAGCAGCCTGATCGATGTCACCGACATGGTGTTCATCGATCCCATCGGCACCGGTTTTTCCAAGCCCGTGGGCAAAGGCACCGGGAAGGACTTCTGGGGCGTGGACGAAGACGCCAAAGCGCTGGCGCAGTTCATTTCGCAGTACGTGAGCCGCAACAGCCGCTGGGCCTCGCCCAAGTACCTGATCGGCGAGAGCTATGGCACGACCCGCTCGGCGGTCCTCGGCAGCCGGCTCGAGCGCGACGGGATCTCGCTCAACGGCATCGTACTGATTTCGTCGGTACTCGATTTCGAAACGCTGCTGTTCTCACCCGGGCACGATCTGTCGTACGAGCTCTACCTGCCGAGCTATGCCGCGACCGCCGCATATCACAAGGTGATCCCGACGCCCGCCAACATGAGCGCATTCCTGACCGAAGTCCGCCGCTACGCGATGGGCGACTACGCCACCGCGCTCGCCGCTGGCGCGACGCTGTCGCCGGACCGCAAGGCCGCCGTGGCCAAGCAGGTGGCGGCGTACACCGGGCTCTCCGAGGACTATCTCATGCGGGCCAACCTGCGCGTGAACCTGCGGCAGTTCATGGCCGAGCTGCAGCGCAGCCGCGGGCTCGTGACGGGGCGGCTCGATTCGCGCTTCTCGGGCCCGCTGCCCGATCTCTTGACCGAGAACGCGCCCGGCGATCCGCAATCGAATGCCGTGACGGGCGCATTCACGGCGGCCGCCAACGCGTACCTCCGCGGCGAGCTGAAGTTCGACACGCAGGACCGCTACCTGATGGGCGGCGGCAACCAGGGGCAGTGGAACTGGACGCGTGACGGCCAGCGTGGCTGGGCCGCGACGACGTACGTCGGCTCGGACTTGACGCAGGCGCTCGTGACGAACCCGCACCTGCGGATCGAGGTCGAGAACGGCTACTACGATCTCGCGACGCCCTTCTTCGCGACGGAGTACACCGTCAACCATCTCGAGGGGCTCTCACCAGATCTGCGCGACAACATCACGCTCAAGTACTATGACGCCGGGCACATGATGTATCTGTACGAGCCGGCGCTCGCCGAGCTGAAACAGAACGTGGCGCGGTTCATCACGAATCCCGCACCAGCGACAGCGAGGACCGCCGGATCTAACTGAGGCCGCCCGGGAGAATACTCTTCGGGCCGAATTTGCCGCGGACGCGATCGATGGCTCGGGTGAGCCCTCGATCGCGTTCCGTTTCTTGTCCCGTCGCGGAGAGCTCGAGTTGATCTCCCGCAACGACGGGTTTCAGACCAGACAACCTGACCCCGACGAGCCGCGCCGGCACGCGGCGGGCGCTGCGCAATTTCGCCAGCAGCTCATGTGCCACGCGCAGGATCACGCGATCCGACACGACCGGCTCCGGAAGCGTCCGCTGGGCCCCGCGGGTTTTGAAGTCCCAGTCGCGTAATCGCACGGCGACGGTGCGCGCCGTGAGCCCGTCACCGCGCATGTCCGCCGCCGCGCGGGTGACGAGCCGGAGGAGCTCGCGTTCGATGTCCCCATCTTCCGTGAGGTCCTTCGAAAATGTCTCGTCGCGACTGATGCCCCGGTTCGTTGTGCGGTGGAAGACGTCGGCGCTGTCCGTCCCGTGGATGCGATTCCAGAGCCACTGCGCTTCGCGCGTGCTCATCCATGTTCCCAGCGTCTCGAGATCGTAACGCAGGGCGTCAGCGACGGTGGTCAGGCCGTGAGCCGCGAGACGCGCCTGGAACTTCGGACCGACGAGCGGGATGTCGGCGAGCGTGCACGAGCGCAGGAAGTCCTGTTCCGATCCCGGCTCGACGATGAGGATGCCCTCGCCGCCCCGGCTCGGCTTGGCGCGATCGACGGCCATCTTCGCGATCAGTTTATTGGTGCCGCCGCCGATGGACAGCGTGAGTCCTGTCGCCTCGCGCAGACCATCTCGGATCCGGCGCGCGGTCGCGATCAGGGGCTCATGGTGGTAGATGCCCTCCGTGCCGGTGAGATCGAGATACCACTCGTCGATGCTCGCGCCTTCGACGACAGGTGTGTACCGCTGCAGCGCGGCGCGGATCTGGGCGCTTTTCCTGATGCACTCCTTGAAGGGGACGGGGACGCACATCGCGTCGGGGCAGAGCCGCAGTGCGCGCGCGATCGGCATGGCCGAGCGAACGCCGAACTTGCGAGTCTCGTAGGAGGCGGAGCAGACGACGCCGCGGCTTTCGCGCGAGCCGCCGACGATGAGAAGGGCGGCCTTCCCGGCGCCGTCGGGATCGACGGCGCGCGCGACGGCGACGTAGAAAGCGTCAGCATCTGCGAGGAGAATGCGACGCATGGAGCAGCCCAGCGTGGGAGACTACCGAAGATATCCCGAATCGACGCCGGCTGCCAGCTCAGAAGCGGGACCGCCAGAATGCAGCTGCGGTGGGGAACAGCTTTTCCGTCACGGTCACGGCCAGCGTCACGAACGCGCCATGTCCGCCGCGCACCGAGAAATCTGGATCGCTCAGATTGCCGAACCGGTAGCCGGTCGCGATTTCCAAGGCCGCGACGGGATGCAGCACCACGGCGGGAGCTGCGTCCCACGCCGTCGCTCCGGTTGTGCGCTCCATGAGCAGCCGGCCATCGCTGCGCAGGCTCACCCAGCGATTGAGGTCGAGATTCATGCGCCCGCCGACGTAGTCTGCCCAGGCGGTCAGCGTCTGCGGCGTGCCGTCGGGATATAGTCGCTCGGCCTCGGTGCGGCGGACGGCGTAGCGCGTAGAGAGTTCCAACGCCGGCCGCGGCGTCCAGATCAGCTCCGCGGCACCGATCATCTTACGCTCTTCCCCGCGTGCGACCAACACGCCGCCGCCCACGGGATTCCGGTCGTCGCTCCACTGGAACTTGGCCAGCATGTTGAGCCGATCGGTGTGCGCCGGCCGCAGCGCCAGGCCCCACAGGCTCGACAGGCGGCGGGACACCGGCACACCCGGCAGCGCATTCTGCGAATACTCCTGGCGCGTCAGCAGCGCGAGCGATGACGCGAACGCCACGTCGCCGGCCACCGTGGCAAGCCGCGTGGATTGAAGCGTGCCATCCTTGTACTCGCCGCGGGCAGTCAAGCGATACGGCGCACCCTTGGGCAGCAGCTCCAGGCCCGCACCCGCGGACCAGTAATCGGCCTCGGTTTGCAGGAACGGGAGCGCGCGCACCGGATCGGCGACCGAGGCGCGACCTACTCCTTGGCGGCGCTCGAACAGCACATTGACGGACAGGTCCGGGCTGATCTGCAGCCGGTTATGGAGTCCGATGATCGCCGCATTGCCCGCGCCGCTGACGCCGCCAGTGAGCTGATAGCTCCCCCAGGCTTGCGTGCCGTGACCCATGTCCGCTCGCATGCCGACGCTCGTGACCGAGTATGGCTTCTGGCTATCGGATCGCGAGACGTAGCGCTCGCTCGCTTCGAGTGCGAGTGTGGGCAACACTTGATAGCTGGCGCCGACGCCCCACAGCTCCGGGGAGAGCTCCGGCCCCGACAGGCTGAGGTGACGCCGCGCTTCGGTCCAAATCTGCAACTTGGGTGAGGCGCTCCACTTCGCGCGTACATCCGCCGCGGTCACGTCGCTTTGCGCCATGCTCGCTCCGCTGACGTGATCGCTCGCCACACCGCCGTCGACTTGCAAGGCGGCGCCGAGGCGCTGGACGATCCCGACGCGGGTATGCACGCGATCGACGCCCTGCAGCGCAAACTCCTCGCGCGAATGCTCGGCCCGCAGCTCCGTCGCCCCGAGCTTGAGACCGGTCCGGAGACTCGCTTCGACCAGGCCAGGCTGCAACGCCACGTTGGACGGGTTCGTGAATTCACGCCCGACGCGCATGTAGCTGGCCCCGAACGTGAGCGTCCCGTCGAACAGGCTGTAGCTCGCCTTGGCCGACGTCGCGAGGCCCGTGGAGTCGCCGCGCTCCGCGTAGGCGACTTCGCCACCCACGTCCAGCGCGCCGGAGCGGAACAACCGCAGGTCTCCGCCGACCAGCCGGTAACGGTTGATCGCCTGCTCCGCGTTGACCGCCGTTACGCCGATGCGCAGCGAGTCGAGCCGCAACCCGTCCCCGACCAGCTGGCGCACGTCGAGCGCGACCCGGGCGCCGGCCACGAGATGCTGTTCCGCTCCGCTCGCCGCCTCGAACGTCACCATGATGAACACGGGATTGCCGTCCGCGTCAGTCGCCGGGATCGGTTGCTTGAAGAGCACGACGCCGGCGGTGTAATCGATCTGGTAATCCACAAACCGGACCATGGCTTGGGTCTCAACCGCGCGCTCCGGATTCGCGTGATCGCGCGTCTCGACGCGTACGTATTCCGTGCCCGGCACCATGTCGGCGGCCAGTTGATACGGCCCGGAAATGCCCGCGCCCCGCAGCTGGAGTTGATGCAACGCCTGCGAGGTCATGCTGCCGAATGCGCTCCAGGTGAGGGGGCCAGTCGTCACATGCGCCGCCACGCCCGTTACCGCCCGTCGGTACTGGGCGAGGCTGAGGCCGCTCGCGAAGCCGCTCGTCGAGAGGTCGCCGAACGTGGCCCAGGCGTACCCTCGCTCCAGACGAGCCGAGAGCCAGGTCTGCGACGCGGTGCGCTTCTGTTGGGCGCTGGCGTCGCCGAGAATCGGGTACTGCGATTCCTCCAACGGATCGGCGCTGCGGTCGAACGCGTTGCGCCCGTCGTTCAACCGGCGCGAGTCGAGCCCCAGCGTGAACGAGGTGCGCGAGTCGAGGCGGCCGCGAGCGGTGAGCGCCCCATACGCGTCCGGCGCCGCCCCGGCTCCGATCTGACCGGAGCCGGCCACCGTGAACCCGCGTACTTCGGGAAGCAGCTCGAGCGGCACAGTCGCCGTCGCATCGCCCGACTTGATCTCCAGCTCACCGGGGCCCACGACGCGCCCGGGTCGGAGCTCGATCGCCAGGCGGCCGGCCGCGGTGGAGAGCAGCTGCAGTCCCACGGAAGAAGCATCCGCGTCCACGCCCTGCGGCTCGGCGCCTTTTGCGCTGACGGTCACGTAGGCGGGCTGCGCGACCGGCACACCCCAACCGTCCACGACGCGCACGTGCACCACTGCGGTCGAACGGCCGTCGGCGGCGAGCGTCAGAGGGCGAGCGCCTTTGGAAATCTCGAATCGGGCGGGCAAGCCGGTCACGTGAACGGCGATGCTGTCCCAACGTTCCTGGCCCCACGAATTCTTCACGGCGACGCGCAGGCGGTGCGGGCCACGGGCGAGCGGCACGGCGACGAAGTCGAAGACGCCGTCAATCCGGGTCCGGGCCGTATCGATCAGCGTGGCGCCATCGTACAGCAGGACGGGGACGTTCGGCTCGCCCTTGACGCCGACGTAGACGCGGTCAGCCGAGAGCACGGTGCCGTCGCTCGGCGCGAAGATCTCAATTCCTGGACCTCGCACGGCCGCGAGGAGCTGCTCGGCGGCTTGACCCTCCGGGCCGCCCCGGGCATGCGCCACGACCACCGTGTCATCGAGGGGAGGGATCGGGAGCATGGAGTCTCGCTGCCCGGGCGCGGGCCTGCTCGAATCCGCGGGAACCGGGGCAGGGGCGGGGGTGGGGGCGGGGGCGTTGACGCTGACCGGGGGTGTCGCCGGCTCGGCGAACGCCGGGACCGGAACGGCGGCGTACACGGGAGTCGAGGCACTCTGCACTGGCGCGCGGACGCTCGATTCCGTCCGACCCGCATCGCGGCGTGGCGTCGCATTTTCGCCGGCGTGCGGCGGCCACGCCACGATGCGCACTGCGGCGGAATCGCGCCGTTGGGACGACCACGCGGCGATGCGGATCTCCGCGCCGGGGCGCGCGAAGGGGATGGGGATCGCACGCTCCAGCCAGCTGTACTTCGTGAACTGCGCGCCATCCACATACACGACGGCCGAGTCCGCCCGCGGGCTGAAACTCACCACCGCGTCGAGTGCGACGCCACGCGACTGCCGCACGTTCACTTCGTAGCGCACGAGCGGATGGTGTCGCGTGGGCAGCTCGTGCTCGAAGGCGAGCCCCTCACCCGCCCGCGTGTCGGGGAGGCGCACTGCGGCGAACGAGAACTCCACAGTCTGCCGGCTCGCTGCGGTCCGCGCGTTCTGCGCAGCCTCGGTCAAGCTGCGGCGGTCGCGTGCGTTAGCGCCAGGCGTCGGTTGCATCGGTACGATGGCGCCTGTACGCGTCGCAACCAGACGGAAGTCCACCCGAGGCGTCGTCCAGCCACTGGCGTCCACGAGCTGGATGTCTTCGGAGGCGAGCCGATACCCGTCGGGAATGGAGCGCGGGTCGAGACGGAAGGCGTGGCGGCCGGGTCGCACGTTGGAGAAGGAGAACTTCCCCGTGGAGTCGGTCGTCGCGACCATCCCGTCTTCGGTCCAGATGTCGACGTTGGCGAGGCCGGCCTCGCCGGCTCCCTGCATCCCGTCCCCGTTCGCATCCGCCCAGACCTTCCCGATCGCGGCGCGCGTCTCCATCGGCCAGGCGCGGCGGATTTGAACCCAAGCGATCGCTTCGGACGAGCCGGCCAATCCCCCGGTGACCTGGCCTGTCGCCACAGCCCGCGCCTCGGCAACGGTGCCCGGCGCGGAGATCAGAGCGGCCACGTAGCGAAGTGTCCGGCTCGAGCCTGGCGCGAGCGGGGCCACGCTGTAGAGAACCAACCGCTGCCCGCCCGCCACTACGCCAGAGTCGGCGCCGATCGCGCTGCCGACCACATAGCGTGCACCCGCAGGGAGCTGCACCACGACCTGAAGGTTCGTCACCGTCAGTGTGCCCGGATTGCGGACGGTGGTCGTGTAAGGAATCGCCTCGCCGACGCCGACCTCGAGGACGTCTGCCACTAGATCCAATCCGAGCGCCGCTGTGGGCGGCCCGACGAGCGCGACCGGCGTGGCGGGCGCCGAAACGGCGGGCGTTCCTTGCCCCTGGATGTAGGCGAGGTTGCGAGCAACCACTGTGTCGCGCACCGACGCCGCGACCGTCAGCACGAGATCGATCACGCCACTGTCGGCGGGCGCGAGAGTGCCGAGTGGCCAGGTGAGCACCTGACCCACGATGGTCGGAGGTACTGTCGCGCTCGTGTACTGTAGGCCAACCGGCAGTGTGTCCGTCAGGACGACGTTCTGCGCGGAGCCGGCGCTGGCCGCGTTCCCGTAGCGCAACCGGTACTGCACTTGTTGGCCAACGAGTGCCACGGCCGGACTCGTGAGTTGCTTCGAGAGCGACAGCGCCGGCGCCAGGATCGTCGTCTGCACGGCGTTCGACAGTGTCGTATCGGAGCCGCCGCTCCAGGTGAACACGAGATTGCCGCGATTGACGACCGTCGCAGGCGCTCCGGAGTTGACCCGCGCCTGGAACGTGAGAGAACCTGCCGCGCCCGCCGCAACGGTGCCCAGGCTCACCGCGACGGCGCCGTTGCCGACGGCCACCAGGCGGCCTGCGTCGCCGTCGGCGGCATCGGTCTGGGGCACGCCGTTGAAACGGATCGTTCCGGCCATGTAGGAGGCGCCGGCCGGAATCGTGTCCGCAATCTGTACCGCGGATGCGCTGTCCGTTCCGGACGCGACGTAATCAAGCGTGTAGGTGAGAATGTCCCCTGCTGCAGCCGCGGCACGATCCACCTGTTTGGTGACACCGAAGGCGATCGGCGCGGAGGACACGCTGAGCAGGTCGCGCACCGAGCCGCTCACGGCGCCGTCAAACCTGCTCGTCGCGGTGATGGTGATCGTATCGGTCACCCCGGCGCTACCCGAGGCGGGAATTGCGATCTGCACCAGCAGCGCGGCGGTGCTCCCCGAAGCCACAGCTACTGGCCCCGAAAGCGCGATATCACCACCGTCCAGCACCCCGTTGTTGTTGACGTCGCGATAGAGCGTCAGGGGCCATGCGGGGACGGATGTCGCCGCGACGCTGAAGGAGTCCAGTCCGTTCCCGAGGTTCGTCAGGGTGTGGGCGAAGACGACAGCGGTCCCCGGGCTGGCGCCGCTCGATTGCGGAGCCTGGAGACCCACGGCGGCGACCTGTGCAACGACGAGGTCAACGGTGTCGGAGGGTACGACGTATCCGAAGCCGCTCGACGTGTACGCGAGTGTGGCCCAGTTGCGGATGAGGGATCCGGCGGGAGTACCCTGGGCCGAAAGCGGCGGCCCCACGAGCAGGAAAGCACAGAGGGAGGCGGTCGCCCAAATCGCGAACCGCCTCGCCTCTCCCGCTCGAGTGCCGAGCCACATGGGCTGCGGCCCTCAGTTGATGCTGACGCGCAGCTCGAACGTCGCGCTGGCGCTTGCCGCCAGGACGCCACCCGTGCCCGTGTAGTTCGCGGTCACGTTTTGCCCGACCACCGTAACGGTCCAGCCGGTGCTCGAGCTCGTCGAGACGTAGGTCACCTGTGCCGGCAGGGCGTCGGTCACCTGCACGGTGGATGCGGACGTAGCCCCACCGTTCGTGATGGTGAACCGGTACCGGATGACCTGTCCCGGGGCGACGCCGCTCGCGACGGGTGTGACACCGTCGTCCAGATACGCGGCCTTGGTGAGCGTCAAGTTCGGCTTGATCACGGTCAGGTCCATGAAGCCCGGGTCCGTTGTCGCCGGTTGGCCCACGGAACGGCCGAGCAGCGTCAGCGTATCGGTCGACCCGCCCGCCACGTTGGCCACATTGTACACGACCACGATGTTTTGCGAGGCGCTGGCACCCAGCGAGATGCGCGCACTGTCGCCCGCTGCACCGTTCACCGACACGACGGTGATCACGGGCGAGCCGGGGCTCGTCGCAATCACGTCGAAATTGTCGTTTCCGTTGCCGTTGTTCTGCACGGCGAACGTGAACGAATAGCCGTTGCCCGGCAGGCGTTGCACGTTCTGCCCGCCGTCGGGGGTGACGGCAAGACCGTAGACCGTAATCGGTGTAATCGTGCTGGACGCGTTGGCCGACGTCGCTGGCGACCGCCGCGACGTGGACGTGAGCGTGTAGACGGTGGTCACGCCGCCTTTCCCGCTCGCCACGTCGAACACCACCTTGATGACGATCGAGCCGCCCTGCGCGATGCCGACACTCGCCAGCGCCCCATTCAGGGCCGCGAGGGACCCGTACGTCGTGGCGCCGTAGCGGTAGCCGGTCACCGTGATCACCCCCGCAACGGAGATGCCGTCGGAGATCGTCATGCTGTCGGTGCCGTTGCCGACGTTCGCCACAGTGAACGTCATTGTGTCCGCCGTACTCGGTGAAGCGGCGGACGGGCTTGGCGTGTTGGCGGTAACTGTCACGCCGGCCTTGAACCCGACGGTCACTGAGACCGACCCGCTGACCGGCGCGTAGGCGTTGCCATTCGCGTCGGTGTAGGTCGCGGTCGCCGTGTTGGTGATGACCGTGCCTTCTGGTGTCTGTGCCCGCGCCTCGGTAGCGACGGCAAACAGCGCCAGCGCAATCAGGGCGAGACTGAGGGTCCACTTCACGTGCCTGAGCATTTCGAGCTCCTTCTGAGGGCTATGAGTCATTGGCCGGGCACTTCACTCACCCGGGCGTGAAATTCCACCGTCACTTGTGCTCCGCGTGCCAAAGAGCCCACGACGGTCCAGCGGACGTTCGTGTAGCGCGCTGGCGGCGCGGGCTTCTGCACCGCATTCCCACTTTCAACCACGCTGATGGTCGGCCGAGCGGCATACGTCCGCCCGCTGTCGATCGAGTACTCAACGCGCACGCGCTGGTCCGATGTCGCCGATCCAAGCACGTAGACCATTCCGCTGGGAATCGGGTCCACGAACTGGATGTTCTTGACCGGGCCCGCCGTGACATTCGTAAACACGAGGCGATAGCGGATCTCATCGCCGGGCTGCGCCGCGCTCTTGTTCATCCGTCGGGCGGTCTCGGCTGTCACGTTCTGCGCGGTCACGACCAGCGATGTCGGCGTCCGCTCCTGTGCCGCTCCGCCCGACCACAGCAGGACGGCGACTGCCGGCAAGACCAACAGTGACCGCAGCTGCTTCGTCGTTGTCTGAGTCATCGTTTCGCTCGTTTGGATGAGGACGACTTCTCGTCTCGGCTTTTCGTCGAGCCGCGGGTTCCGGTCTTAGCTCCGTCCGCTTCGCGCCACGCGAACACCGCGCCGCACGTCGGACATACAACCAGCTCGCCTAGGACCTGTGTCCGGCCGAAGAACTTCAGCGCCGAACAATGGGGGCATCGTAAAACCATGGGTTCAGGCTCCTTTGCTGTGGCTGGAAGGCACGTCCCGTGCCTTCCGGTACTAACAACGTAAGCCATTGTGTTAAATTGGTTTACTGGCTTTTTGGTTGCTCACGTGAGTCAAATCCGCGGGCGGGTGACGTTACCAAATGGTAACGCCACCGGTAACCTCGGATGAGCTCAGCTTCTCAGCGGATCTGCGCGATCAACCGGAGTGTGGCGGTGTTGTTGGGGGCGCTGGCGCTGACCGGATTCTGAAACGTCCAGCGGACGCGGTTCACGCAGCGATCATAACCCGCGGGCGCGCTGCAGGCGCCGCTCGCCGGGACATATGTCCAGGTCGAGCCGCCGTTATTTGAATACGCGACGACGACAGAAACTCCGGGGGGCAGAGTGTTCGCCACGCTTCCCATCTTGAACTGAACCGTCGGCGCGAGTGTGTCCACGACGATTATGCTCGTCGCGTTGTCACTGCCGTTGTTGGTGATCGTCACCGTGTATGTCAAATCGGTGCCCGGCGGTGAGGTGCCGGCCGGCGCGACGTTGTTGGTGAGTGCCAGATTCGGTCTCACCGCGCCCAGGACGACGTCGTTCCCGGTGCCACCGACGTAGCTGATCGTGAGGCTTTGCCCGCTCAGCACGACTGTGGATCCCTCGGGTAATCCGGCGAACGTTCCGACAATTGCGTCGCCGCCGTCGTTGTTGATGATCGTGAATGTCGTGCCGGTAGGTGGCGAGAATCCCATCGTACCGCTCAACGCTGCACCGCTCAGATTCACCGTACCTGTCACGCTGAGCTGATCGTAACCTGAGCCCGCCGTCGTGCCGTTCAACTCGACGACAAAGCTCGGGCTGCCGCTGCTCCAATTCACGTTGCCGCTTCTGAGAATGCCGGGGCCGGCTTGACCGGGCGCCACGGAGCCACCCACGGCCGTCGAGCTGATGGCCCCCACGGTGCCGGTTCCTCCCAGCGTGCCCCCGTTCACGCTCACCGCGCTTGAGGCCTGCGTGCCATTCACCAGCAGCGTGCCGGCGCTCGCGGTCGTCGTTCCGGAGTAGGTGTTGGCACCCGAAAGGATCAGCGTGCCCGTACCCGTCTTTGCCAGCGCCACGGCGCCGCTGCCGTTTTGGATGATGCCGGAGAACGTCGTCGAGCTGTTGTTGCCGCCGGCAGTAAGCGTAACCGCGCCTGCGGCGCCGCTCATCACCGTGCCCGCGCCGGCCAGTGAGCCGATCACGTCGCCGAAGCCGTTGAGATCGAATGTTGCGCCTGCGGCTACGGTCACCGCGCTGGTCGCGCCGATCGCGTTGGTCGTGCCGAGCCGCAGCGTGCCGGCGTTGATCGCGGTCGCGCCGGTATAGGTCGCGACGCCCGAGAGCAGTAGCGTTCCGGTACCCGCTTTCGTCAGGGAGCTAGCGCCGGCGATGCTGCCGCCATAGGTCAGTGTCGTCCCCGGATCGGTGGAGATCGTGCCGGGGGCCGTGAGCGCAATGCCGCGGTTAGCCGCGAGTGTGAACGTGGCGGTGGTGCGGAGCGTACCTCCGCCAAACACGAGCTTGCCCGGAGTAGCCGCGCCCGGCGCGGTGCCCAAACCCGCATCGGCCGCGATCGCGATCGTGCCCGCATTGATCGTCGTCACGCCGGTGTATGTATTGGCGGCACTCAGGACCAGCGTGCCTGCGCCGCTCTTGGTCAATCCACCGGTGCCGCTCACCACTCCACTCATCGTCAGTGTGGTCCCCGCGTTGCTCACCGTCACGGTGCGCGTCGCGGCGAACGTCACCGCCAGGCTCATCGTGTTCGTACCGGCGACACTGCTGTCGGCCAGACCGCCGGCGCCGAGCGTGATCGCTTTGTTGCTCAACGTGTAGCCGCTACCTTTGATGGTGATGGAATTGAAGGCAGCATTGTTTATGTTGTTGTTCGTCAGCAGGTTCGCCGCGCCGTTTGGAAAGACGAGATTCTCCGCTCCCGTGCCCGCCGGCGCGACGCCGCCTACCCAGTTGTTGCCGATGCTCCAGTTGGCATTCTGCGCACCGCTCCAGGTGAACGTCTGTGCAAACGTCGGCGCGACGATGCCGCAGAGGGCGAGCGCAATGAGGACCGCGGTTGAGGTGGCACGCATCGCGGCGCATTGCCCGCAAGGCGCGTACCCCCTACGGGACAACGCCAAATTGTTCATGAGACGCGACTTAGAAGCGGGATGGGGAGGCAGTGGACGGACAATTCCCGCGTGATGTTACCGTACGGTAACCGCGGCGGTATCATGAGCCCGTTTCGACGTCGGACGGGCTGGGTAGCAGACCGTACTTCTTGCGTTTCTCCCACAAGTTTTTGCGCGAGATGCCGAGGAGCTCGGCGGTGCGCTGGATGTCGCCGTCGGTCGCCTCGAGCGTCAGGCGAATGTACTCGCGCTCGGCATCGACCAGCGTGAGACCCTTCGGCAAGCCGAACGTCTTTGTGTCGCGCGGGCGCGCGGGGACGGGGTCGCGCTGCCCCAACGGCGGGAAATCGGATCGCTGGAGGACCGGTCCGTTGGTGAAGATCATGGCCCGTTCGATCACATTGCGCAGCTCCCGCACGTTGCCGGGCCAATCCCACACGGCGAGCGTCTCGAGCGCCGGGTTGTCGATGCGATCGACCTTCTTCTTGAACTCTTGAGCGAATAACTGGCGGAAGTGATCCGCGAGGAGCGGGATGTCGCTCTTGATCTCGCGCAGCGGCGGCAGCGTCATCGCGGCGACGCTCACACGATAGTACAGATCTGAGCGGAACCGGCCCGTTTGCACCAGCTCTTCCAGGTTGCGGTTCGTGGCCGTCACGAGCCGTAGCGCCACTTCCATCTCTTCGGTTCCGCCCAGACGCCGGAACCGGCGACTTTCGAGAACGTTAAGCAGCTTCGCCTGTAACTCGGGGCTGAGCTCCGCGATTTCGTCGAAGAACAGCGTGCCGCCATCGGCCACCTCGATCAAGCCGCGTTTCGCCTCGCGGGCGTCGGTAAACGCTCCCTTCTTGTATCCGAAGAGCTCGGCCTCGAGCAGGTTCGCCGGCAGGGCAGAGCAATTGATCTCGACGAATTTCCCCGCTGAGTGAGGGCTCGCGTAGTGGATTGCGCGGGCGACGAGATTTTTGCCGGTTCCGCTTTCGCCGAGCAACAGCACGGTCGGGCGCGGCACCGCCGCCATCTTGCGCACGAACGCTCGCACGGCCTCGACCTGGGGGTGGTCGCCGAGAATCGCCTGGACGGAGAACTGCTGTCCCTGCGCCTGTTCCAGGGAGGCGCCGGCCTCGAGGAGCGGCCGGGCCGCGAGGGCCCGCGTCAGCAGCGTCATGAGCTCGTCGATGTTGACGGGCTTCGTGAGGTACTCCGTCGCGCCGGCCTTCAAGGCCTCGATCGCCGTGGCGATGTCGCCGTGTCCGGTGAGGACGAAGATGGGGAGGTGCGGATCGGTTCGTCGGAGGCGGCGCGTCACGTCGACCCCGTTCAGACCCGGCATCACGAGATCCGTAATGATCGCATCGGCCGGCTCTTCGGCGTGGTGCGCGAGCAGGTCGTCCGGCCGCTCGAACACCCGGGTGCGCACGCGGCCCGGGGATCCCAGATTGGCGGCGAGCAGCTTGGCGTACACCACGTCGTCGTCGAGAACGTAGATCGTGGGAACCATGGGCCTGTCGTTGTCCCGCGCCGGAGTCAATATTGGCGACGGTGCCGGACAAAGACAGGCCCATGGCCGAACCCTTTCGGGCGCTGATCATTGACGACGACCCGGACCTCCTCATGCTCGTGCGGCGCACGCTCGAGTTCACCGCGGGCTGGGAAGTAGCGACGGCGTCCTCAGGTGCGGCCGGGATTGACCGTGCGCGCACTACCCGGCCGCCCCTGCAGGTGATTCTGGTGGATGTCATGATGCCCGAGATGGACGGCTACGAAGTCTGCCGACGTCTCAAGGCCGATCCCCAAACTGCCGCCGTGCCCCTCGTGCTGCTCACCGCGCGTCGCGATCTCGACCCACGCAAGCTCGCCGAATCGGGAGCGGCCGGTGTCGTGCTGAAACCCTTCCAGCCTGCCGAGCTCGCACAGCAGGTTCGCGGGTTCTGCCGATGACCGGCCCCGATCCGTTCGCCGAGGTGCGCGCCGAGTTCGTCACGGGGCTCGCGCGCCGCGTCGAGACGATGCAGGGTGCGCTGGCCGGATTGGAGAGCAGGTTCAACGTCGAGCAGGCAGAGACGCTGTACCGGACGGCGCATTCGCTCAGCGGTACTGCCGCGAGCTTCGGGGCCGAGGACCTCGCTGATGCCGCCGGCGATCTGGAGGAGCTGGCGCGTGGCTGGCTGGAGCGCGGCACCGCGCTGGCGGATGAGCGGCGTGCCGCGGCGGCCGCGCTCAAGGAATTGGACGGTGCGGCGCGGGCGTACCGGGCGACGGCGACAGCAGGGAGCGCGCGCTCGCCGGCGGCGCGGCTCGCCGTGGTGGGAGAGCTCACGTCGCTGATCAGCGCCGCCGTCGACATGCGCGAGCTCTTCCGCGGCGCCATCGAGAAAGTGCAACGCGTGCTCGACTTCCGGCGTGCGAGCGTCGTGCTGGTCGACGATCCGGCGACGCACTACTACATCCAAACATTGTTCGACAAGGCCCGCGGGGGATTCGTGGTCGGCGACGCCGCGTTTCCCATCGCGCAGGGATTGACGGGCGAAGCGATCCGCACCGGGCGGCCGCTGCGAGTGGACGCGCTGCCGGGAACCGAAGGCATTCTGCTGCAGGAAGGCCGGCGCATCTCCGCGATGATCGTGCCGCTGCATGTGGGCGACCGCGTGATCGGGGCGCTGAATTTCGGGCATGAGGACGAGGGTCACTATACCGAGGACGATCTCGACTGGGCCGTCGTGCTGGGCCGGCAGATCGAGACCTCGCTCTATTACTCGACACTGCTCAACACGATCGCCCAGCAGCGGGAGGCCTTAGCGCGCGAGCACGCGACCGTGCAGAGCCAGCGCAACCAGCTCGAAGCGCTGATCGACGCCAGCGACGCGGCGATCATGCTCGTCGGATCCGATAGCCGGATCGCGTACGCCAACGCCGAAATGGCCCGGCTCGTCGGCATTCCGCAAGAAGCGATGGTGGGGGCGAGTGTGCAAACCATCCACCGGTTTCTGCGCGGCTCGTTCGTGGATGCCGCCGCGCTGGTCAGCCAGGAAGACGTGCTGTTGCTCGACGCGTCGCTGCGAGACCGGGTCGAGCTCACTTTCCCGCGGCAGGCCACCTACCAGCGCGTCGTCGCACCCGCGCGCGACAGCAGCGGCGCACTGCTCGGACACATCGTGCTCTACCGCGATGTGACCCATGAGGTGGAAGTGGAGAAAGCGAAAACGGAGCTCGTGTCGATGGTCAGCCACGAACTGCGCACGCCGATGACGTCCGTCAAAACGTCGCTGGCGCTCCTGCTCGAGGGCGCGGGCGGGGCGCTCGAGCCCGCGGCGCACGAGTTGCTCGAGGTCGCCCTCCGGAACGCGGACCGGCTGATCCGTCTCGTCAATGACCTGCTCGATCTCTCGCGGCTGGAAGCCGGCCGCATGGAACTCCGGCTTGAGCCGGTCGCGTTGGAGGACGCGGTTGCCGCCAGCGTCGAAATGGTCGCGGCATTCGCCGAATCTCGGGGCGTGACGCTCCGGACAGAGCCGCCCGCGGAGCCGCAGGTCGTGCGGGCGGAGCGCGACCGAGTTGTGCAGGTAATCGTGAATCTGTTGTCGAACGCCATCAAGTTTTCGCCTAAGGGTGGCCGCATCGACGTGCGCTGGTGGCGGCAAGATGGGTTCGTCGTGACCGAGGTCCGGGATCAGGGTCCTGGCATTGCTCCCGACGAGCTCAAACTGGTGTTCGATCCCTTCAAGCAGCTCGACAGCTCCACGACGCGCGAGCACGGGGGAGCCGGCCTGGGGCTTACCATCGCGCAGCGCATTGCCCAGGCGCTTGGCGGCAACGTCAACGCGGAGAGCGAAGTCGGCAAGGGATCTCGCTTCCTCGTCACGCTGCCGGCGACGTGAAAGAGGCGCGCCCCAAGCGAGGAGAATGCGCCTACAACAGCAAGATGGAGCCCTTAATGAAGGAAGTACCGCGCACCGAGCGTAAACCCCTCGACCGTGTCTCGGCGTCCGTCAGCCAGGCGACCTTGCTCGACGAGATACGAGAGCCGGAGCCGCACCGGCCGCGTGGGGAGCGTCGCCTCGAGGCCCAGCTCGACGCCCCGTCCGCTGGCGGACGCGGCCGGCCGATTGAGGGTGCCGCTGAACCCCTGCCACAACTCCGCGAAGCTATCGAGACGTCCGGGGAAGATGCCGCCGCGCGCGCTGAGACCACCCGTCCAAAACAACCAGCGGCGGTCGCTGAGGCCTGATGTGACGAACGTGCGGGCGCGTGGCCCCAGCCAGAGCTGTAGCCAGGGGCGAGCCGCATAGCCAACGAGTAGATCGCCCTGGACGACATCGCGCGCGGCGGTGTCGCTCGACACGTGACCTTGCCCGTAGCGCAGCCGCGCGGCCAACCGGCCTCGCGTGGCGACCGCCTCCCCGCCGAGGAGCGAGCCAGTGAGGCGCATTTGCGCGGCGCCAAATCGTGAATGAACGATCTCGCGCGCCGCGCCCGCGGCGAGCGACACGGTCCAGCGCGACTGCGCGCGGAGTTGAGCCGTGACCGTGAGTGCGCCTATCACCGCGCACGCGAGCACGAACCGGCGGCTCATGGGCCGGTCCCTTCGGGCGTCAGGATCACCGGCACGCCGGTGCGCACCCCGATCAGCCCACGTCCTCGCTCGGCATTACGGCGCGCGACATCCGCCACAGCGTTCTGCCAGTCACGAATCCCGCGGTTGTGCGCAGCGTTCGCAGGAATCTGCCGGCCGGGTCGATGGGATACGAACGCGGCGATACTCGCGAGCGTGACTGCGCCTCCTATTGCAAAGCGCGCCCCGCTGGGCTTCTCGCCGCGGGCGACGAGGCCTGGCAGTACCGCTACGCCAACGCCGGCGAGGACCCCGGGGGCGAGAACGCGCAACGCCGGTCCCATCGGTCGCCGTTCGGGCAGGAGCACCGTGTCGGCGGGGGTCCGCGGGTGCGGAAGTGTGTCGGTAGGTCCGGGGAGCACTTCGATCGGCAGGCGCATGATCCGCACGACACGCCCGTCACGATTGAACGACGACACGGCGAGGACGTATGAGCCGCTCGGAGGAGGACTCGTGCCGGCAGAGTCGAGGCCATTCCAGCGCACGACGAGACTGTCCCCGATCGGGCCGCGATAAAGTGTCCGCACCACGCGCCCATCCAACGCGACGAGCGCCGCCGCGATGTCGTGGACAGAGCTGGCGTAGAGTGCCACCGCCATCGCTTCGCTGCCGGGCCGGATCGCCGTGTCGGCAGCCGCGTGCCCGGTCACTGCCGGCGTCGCCCGCCGCACCACTTCGTAGAGCAGCAGCAGCTGCGGGGGAAATACGAGCTCGTCGGGACGGAACCGCGGATTTTGGATGACGAGCCGGCGCGCGATTGCGCGTGCCGAATCGCGGCGGTCGCGGAGCAGCTCGGTCGCGGCGAGGTAGCTGAGCGCACGCGAAACATCGGCGGCAGAGAGCGCATCCTTGCCTTGCAGGGCGAGCGCACGACGCAACAGCCCGGCAGCCTGCTCGAACTCGAGGTCGTCGTACGCGCGCACGCCTTGCGTGAGCGCGCTCGCCGTCTGCCCGGCCGCCAGCCCGGGCACAGCCGCGGTACCGGCGCACAATACCACGAGCAGCAGGACGGATCTCATGAGCCAATCGGGGCGAGTGTCCTGCGCGTCCATTTGATCTCTTGCCCCGGTGCGGCGGTGATGACCGTGTCGAACGGCGCGAACCCGTCACGCCGCACCTGGACGCGATGGCGACCAGCCTGAATGTCGAGCCGGACCACGGGTGTGCTGCGAATTGCCTTGCCGTCGAGGTACAGCATGCCGGGCGGCTGTGTGCTCAGCGACAGCCGGGCGCGCGCGGCAGCCGGCTGATGAGGCCGGGCGGTGTCAGCTGGGGCTGGCACGACGAGAGGCACGCGCGTAGCAACCTGCGGGATCGAGTCGACTGCCTGGTGCGTCGCACCATTTGCCGCCCCGCTCGGGCGAAGTGCCGCCCAGATGCTGACTCCCACCAATGCGACCCCGACCACGGCGGACACCGCCAGCGCGCGGCGGCGTCCCCTGGGAGGAAGGCGGACCGTCAGGGCCTCCGCCAATGCACGAACGGCTGCCGGCTTCGCGCTCAGGAATGCACTCGAGACACGACGCTCCGCCTCTCCGCCGAGCGCGCGGATGAATGCAGCGACGTCAGGGAACCGCTCGGCGGGGTTTTTGCTCATCGCGCGGCCCACGGCGTCCGAGATGTTACGCGGAATGTCGGGCCGTACGTCGCTGAGCTGCGGGGCCGGCTCGAGCAGGTGTTTGCGGATCAGCTCGCCGACCGATTCCCCCGTGAATGGGAGCGAACCTGTCAGCGCCTCCCACACCAGGATAGCGAGGGAGTACTGATCGCAGCGGCCGTCAACCGGCTTCCCTTCGACCTGCTCGGGAGACATGTACCGCGGCGTTCCGAGCGACGCACCGGTCTGGGTGAGGGAGACGCTGCCAAACGCCCGCGCGACGCCGAAGTCGCAAACGTATGCCCAGCCCGACTCCTCGATCATCACGTTCGCCGGCTTCACGTCGCGATGCACCACACCCTGGCGGTGCGCGTACTGCAGTGCGTCTCCCACCTGCTGCACGATGCTGAGTACGTCCGCGAACGGCAGGCCGCCGCGCTCCCGAATGATCTGCTCGAGCGAGCGCCCGCGGATCCGCTTCATCGTATACCAGAGGAATGTGCTCGTCGCCCCGACCCGGAAGATCGGCACGATGTGCGGATGATCGAGCGACGCGGAAATCTTGCCTTCGCGCTCGAACCGCTCGGCCGCGTCGGCGCCATCGAAGAGCTGAAGCGGAAGCACCTTGATCGCCACCTGGCGGTTGAGCTCCACCTCCTGCGCCAGAAAGACGAGTGACATGCCGCCGCGCCCGAGCAGATCGGTGATCTGGTACTGGCTCGAGAGGTCCCGTCGCATCACGCTCAACAGCTCGGCGGGGATACTCTCGCCGTCTGTCGCGTTCGTCCTGGCGTCCGGAGCGTCGTCGTTAGGGGACATGGAAGTCCGCCACCGATTCGGCGTTGCCGCCAAAAGAGACCCACGCGCTACAGCGCGACGTCTGGTCGCAGGCGTGGGCACGCCAATGGTAGCTGGCTTGAAGGAGGGGCACCGAGTACCCCGCGGCGGCTGCGGCGGTGCTGCCCGACGCTACGCCGGTGCCGCGGTACAGGTTCGTCGTTCCATCGAACGCCGTGCCCGTCGGCTTGACCTCGACCTCGAGCACCAAAGCGTCGCCCGGATCGACGTCCGATACCGTCGCTTTGAAGGTCACCGTTTGCGCACTGCCCAAACCGCCACCGGTACCTCCGCCGACGGGAATCACGGCAGCGCCGTTGAACTGATTCAACGACAGCGCGTCGATCGTCGGATTCTCCGGAATCGCGTTGACCCGGAAGTCGGGCGCGGCCTCGGAGTTCCCACCGAAGATCGCCCAGCTGCTGCAGCGCCTGGTCTTATCGCAGGTGCGCGCTTGCCAATGGAACCCCGCGTTCTCCGCCAAACCGGTGCGGCGAACCCATGCCGTTTGGCCCACACCAACGAAGCTGCCCGAGTCATTTGGGGTGCCGCTGAAGGGACTCGTCGTGTCGACGACTTCCAGTTGGAGCCGCACCGAGTCGAGCGGATTCGGGTCAGTGACCGTCGCCTTGAACACGACCTCACTCTGTGGGGTCGTCGTGCCGATAGCAATCGACGTCGCGCTGTCGCGGCGGAATTGTCCGATCGCTTGAGGCAGATTGGGCGCGCGCTCCTTAACGACCGTCAGGGAGAATGGCCCGATATCCGCGGCGCCCACAGTCGTGGCCTCGATCACGTAGCGGCCTGCTGCCGGCGCGCGAAACTCGAGGATACAGGCGGGCCCCGTCGAACCGGGGCAGTCGTCGTTCTGAGTGAGCAACGTGCCGAGGCTATCGTGGAGCGTGAGATAGGCATCAAAGCTCCCACTCGTCAGCCGGACGGAGAGTGTATCCCCGGCGTTCGCGCCCACACGATAGCGCTTCGCAAGACTCCCTGTCCGGTCGGGCGCGCCGCAGTCACTCAATGCGATCGTGGCGTTCACGACAGCATCGGCGACAAGCGGACTCTCGTCGCAGGGCTTGATATTGAAGCTGACACTGACCGTTTGCGGCGAGCCGATGGCTGCCGGTGCAGCGATGGTCACGGTTCCCGCTTGCATCCCCGCGCTGAGGGTGCCCGGCGTCAGCGACACAGTAATGAAGGCGGAGTCCTGCGGTGGCACACTACCGCTGTCCGTGGACAGCGAGAGCCACGGGCTATCGACGCTGCCGCTCCACGTGAACGGCAGCTCTCCGGTATTGCCGATCCGCATCACAAACGTGCGGGGCTGCGCGCTGCCGGCGTACGCCGAATCCACGCGCGTCGCCGGAGAGACCGTGAGCCTGGGCTCGGGCGCGAGCACCGTGAATGCGACCGGCACCTTGAGGGTGTCCCCGGGCGCCTGCGGCGACGTGAAGGCGATCGTATCGTGGTGAGTGGACTGCGAGAGCGTGTCGCCCCGCAGCTCGACGACGAGACTGTCCGGCGCGGCCCCCGCGGGTGGCGTGAGCGTCACCCAGGGCGACGTGGCTGTCGCGGTCCATGACATTGTTGCGCCTTCGGAGCTCGCGAGCCGCAGCGTGGCGGTGACCGTGCGGCCCGACGTGGCGTAGGTCGAGTCGATTAACGACCCAGGGCTCACGACGAGCCGGTCATGAATCGTCGGCTTGACGAGCTTGTCGATCCGGCACGTGGCGACCGACATCGTCAGCGCCAAGACCAAGCAGCCCGTCCCCAAACGAATGGCGGCGGGCCTCACGAGCGTCTGGATTCTGGCGACAAACGGTGTGGAGCGCGTAACGGCCAAGTCCCGGTAATTGGGCGACTTATCCTACCATTCGTGAACCCCTACAAGATGTGTGGCTGGTCACGTTGTGCAATCAACGATCATCACTGGGGCGGTAGGTTAGTGCGGCTGCAGAAGTTGCTCTATTTTTCGTGCCCATGAGCAAAGGCACAATCGGCATCCTCACCGGCGGCGGCGACGTTCCCGGTCTCAATCCCGCGATCCGCGCTATCACGATTCGCGCCCTCCGCGACGGCTACAAAGTCGTCGGCATTCGTCACGGCTGGGGCGGCCTGGTCGACTACTCGCGTGAGAAAGACGCGGACAACAGCGAACAAATTCTCCCGCTCACCGAGGCGATCGTCAATCGCGCCGGCCGCACCGGCGGCACGTTCCTCCACACCTCGCGCGTGCGGCCGAGTCACCTGCCCAAAGAGCGCGTGCCGACTCATCTGAGCGGCTACTCGGATACGACGAACGACATCACCAAGGACGTCATCAAGAACCTCGAGCACATCGGCGTCGATGTCCTGATTCCGATCGGCGGCGACGACACGCTCAGCTACGGCAAGCGACTGCACGATGAGGGATTGAAGGTCGTCGCGATCCCCAAGACGATGGACAACGACGTCTACGGCACGGATTATTGCATCGGGTTCAGCACCTGTGTCACGCGCACGATCGAGCTCACGCACCGGCTGCGCACGTCGGCGGGCTCGCACGAGCGGTTCCTCGTGATCGAAGTGTTCGGCCGGTACGCCGGATTCACGGCGCTGCTGCCGACGATGGCGGGCGCGGCGGACCGCTGCGTGATCCCGGAGTACCCCGTGGAAGTCGAGCACCTGGCCGAGCTGCTTGTGCAGGACCGCAACAAGAACCCGAGCCGCTATTCGGTTGTCCTCATCTCGGAAGGCGCGCGGCTCACCTCGCACGAGGGGATGAGCTTCGAGGGCGAAGAGACCGACATGTTCGGGCACCGCAAGCTCGGCGGCATCGGCGACCAGATCGGCGCGGCGCTCAAGGAGTGCTCGTCGAAGTACAACAACGGGCGGCGCGTCGACGTCGTGAACCAGCGGCTCGGCTATCTCGTCCGTTCCGGCGATCCCGACGCGCTCGACTCGATCGTGCCGATGGCCTTCGGCAACCTGGCGCTCGACCTCGTGGTGAAGAAACAGTACGGCCGGCTCGTGAGCATACATAAGGGGTTCTACGACACCGTGCCGCTGTCGAGCGTGACGTCGGACAAGAAGGTCGTGGACGTGTCGAAGTACTACAACACGAAGCGCCTGCGGCCGATTTACCAGTTCGACGGAGCACCGCTCTTCATCATGACGAGCGATTGATCAACCACCCTAGAGGTACTCCATGGCACTCCAGCTCGGCGATATCGCTCCCGATTTCGAGGCTCAAACCACCGAAGGCCGCATGCGCTTCCACGAATGGATCGGGGATTCGTGGGCCGTGCTGTTTTCCCACCCGAAGGACTTCACTCCGGTGTGCACCACCGAGCTCGGCTACATGGCCAAGCTCAAGCCCGAATTCGACAAGCGGCGCACCAAAATCGTCGGCCTGAGCGTCGACCCGGTGGAGAATCACGCCCGCTGGTCGAACGACATCAAGGAGACGCAAGGGCACGCGCCGAACTACCCGATGATCGGCGACACCGATCTCAAGGTCTCCAAGCTGTACGGGATGTTGCCGGCCAGCCTCGAAGGCACTTGCGACGGCCGGACCGCGGCCGACAACCAGACGGTGCGCAACGTGTTCGTCATCGGACCCGACAAGAAGATCAAGCTCATCATCGTCTATCCCATGACGACGGGGCGCAACTTCGACGAAGTACTGCGAGTGATCGACTCGCTGCAGCTGACGGCGAAGCACAAGGTCTCGACGCCCGTCAACTGGAAGCAGGGCGACGACGTCATCATCGCGGGGTCGGTCTCTGACGACGACGCGAAGAAGATCTACCCGAAGGGCTGGAAGGCTCCCAAGCCCTACCTGCGGATCGTCCCGCAGCCGAAGGGCTGACCGACGGCGCTCAACGTCGGACTCGTCGGCTTCGGTTTTGCCGGGAAAGTCTTCCACGCGCCCGTCATCCGCGCGGTGGACGGGCTACGCCTCAGCACGATCGTCCAGCGGCACGGCCCACCCGATCCTCGCTATCCCGACGTCGAATTCGTGAGCAGTCTCGATCACCTGCTTGCGCGCAAGATCGATCTCGTCGTCGTCGCCACCCCGAACACGTCACATCATCCGATCGCCAAGCAGTGCTTGCTCGCGGGCCGTCACGTCGTCGTGGACAAGCCGTTCACGCCGACGCTCGCGGAGGCTCTGGACCTGGTCCAGATCGCCAAACAACAGCGGCGCATCGTTACGGTGTACCAGGATCGCCGCTACACCGGGGATTTCGCGACGGTGCAGCAGGTCGTCTCGGAGGGCACCCTCGGACGAGTCGTGCTGTTCGAATCGCATTTCGACCGGTTCCGGCCGGAGCGGAAGCCCAACGCCTGGCGCGAAGAAACCCTGCCGGGATCCGGCGTCTGGTTCGACATTGGTCCGCACTTGTTCGATCAGGCGCTGCTGTTGTTCGGAGCTCCCGATGCGATTGGCGCGGATATTCGCATCGAACGTCCGGACGTCGTGGTGGACGACGCGTTCGACGTCACGCTCTACTATCGGCACGCACGGGCCGTGTTGCGCGCGTCGATGCTGGCAGCTCCGGTGGGCCCGACCTGGATCGTGCATGGCATGAAGGGCTCTTTCATTAAATACGGCATGGACCCGCAGGAAGCCGCCCTGAAGGAAGGACGTACCCCGGACGAGCCGGATTGGGATACCGAATCGCCGGAGCTGTACGGCAAGCTCATCACGCCTGACGCAACGCGAACAGTGCCGACGCTGCGGTCGAGTTTCGCGCGGTATTATGAGAACGTGCGGGACGCGATGCTCGGCACCGCCGAGCTCGCTGTCACGCCGGAGTGGTCGCTCGACGTCATGCGCGGATTGCAATTGGCCGTCGAGAGCAATCGCACCCGTCGCGTCTTACCATGGAACCCATGAGAAAGCCCTGGTCCTATGTTTTCCTCGGCGGTCTGGTGGCCGGCACATTCGACATCACCTACGCCTGTACTTTCTGGTTCCTGAAGCGCGGCGTTGCCCCCATTCGCGTCCTTCAGTCCGTCGCTTCCGGCCTGCTCGACGGCGCCAGTTTCACCGGCGGCGCGCGCACTGCACTCCTTGGCCTCGCGCTCCACTATTTCATTGCCACGTCGATGGCGGTGACGTATTACCTCTTCGCGCGGCGTTGGTCGGAGCTGTGGCAACAACCGTGGGTGTATGGTCCGCTGTACGGTGTGCTGCTCTACGGGATCATGAACTACATCGTCGTCCCGCTCTCGGCGGCGAATCCGGGCTCCAGGGATCTCGTGTGGGTCTTGCTGAGTATCGCCGTGCACGCGTTCCTGATCGGCACTCCGTGTGCCGTCTTTGCGCGGCGCGCGATGCTCGCGGGTCGTCCGGCGACTTCAAACGTCTAGTAGTTGGTGTATCTTGTGCGGCTGGAATGACCTCTCATCCATCTTCCTCCTGCCAACGCTGTGGTGCGAACCTCGGGCCTGGGGCGTCCTTCTGTCCGCGCTGCGGCACGGGCATCCCTGTGCACCGGCCGTGGTCTGGACCGACGCTCGCCACGCCGACCGGCGCCCCAGTCGCAGTGCGCCCCGACGCGGCGGAGGCACAGCTCGGGGCGTTGCGGCGCGCGACCATGGGGCAGTACGAGATCCTGCTCGAGATTGGGCGTGGGGGGATGGCGACGGTCTACCTCGCCCACGACCTCGCGCTCGACCGCAAGGTCGCCATCAAGGTGCTCGCGCCCGCATTGCTGCTCATGGGGGAGGGCATGGTCGAGCGCTTCAAACGCGAGGCCCGCACCGCCGCCGCGCTCAGCCATCCGCACATCATCCCGATCTACGCGGTCAGAGACAGCGAGCACGTTCTCTACTTCGTGATGAAGCACGTGCAGGGACGATCGGTGGACCACGTCATTCGTGACGTCGGTCCGCTGCCGGTCGCGATGACACAGGCCATTCTCGCACAGGTGGGCGACGCACTCGGTTACGCGCACCGCCATGGCGTGATCCACCGCGACATCAAGTCGGCGAACATCATGCTGGACGAAGAAGGATGGGCCGTCGTCACCGACTTCGGCATCGCGAAGGTGGTGCAGGCGCAGGGGCTCACGATGACCGGCGTGACCGTGGGAACGCCGACGTACATGAGCCCCGAACAGTGCGCCACCGAAGAAGTGACCGGCGCATCCGACCAGTACTCGCTCGGCGTGGTGGCGTACGAGATGTTGACGGGGACGCTGCCGTTTCAAGACGACTCGATCATGTCCGTGATGTACGCGCACTTCAACCAGCCGCCGCGTCCCGTCACCGAGCTGCGCCCCGACTGCCCCCCGAATCTCGCGGACGCGGTCATGCGCATGTTGGAGAAGGAACCGGCACGGCGCTGGCCCAACATGGACGACGTCGTCGCGGTCTGCGGCCGGCCATCACTGCGGCACGACGATCCGATCCGGCGCGAGATGATTACACTCGCGCAGAGCGGCGTCCGACACGCCGGCCCGAAGACGCCGACCAGCCCGATCGCGTTGTCGCGCGTGCGGACACGGCCGACGCTGCGCCGGCGGCGCTGGATCTGGCCGAGCGTCGCCGCGGGCATCGCCGTACTCGGCTTCGCGCTGTGGCGCGTGGCACCGTGGCGTCCGGTCGGTTCGGTCGCTGCTCCGCCGCCGGCGGCTGTGCGCGACTCTGTGCCTGTCGCCGCGGCGGCTCCTCCTCCGCAGCCGGCTCCGCTGCCCGCGCCACGCCGGAACGTCGCCGGGCAACGGGACGACAGCCTGATTGGTGCGCTGCGCGCGGGCGCTCTGAAGTCGGAACAGCGGGCCGCGTTGGCGGGTGCCTCGGCGGCCGATTTGGGCGGGGGTCATGCGGCGTTTGCGAGTGCGGAGTCGCTGGCGCGGGCGCGGCGCGTCTCAGAGGCGATGATGCAGTTCGCCACGGCCGCTTCGCTCTGGACGGACGCCGAGCGGGCCGCGCGGTCGCGTGGCGCGCGTGACACCGAGCCGCGTCGCGTCGCGGAGTCCCCGCCACCGGCACCTCCTCCTGCCCCGGCGCCACAACCGGCCGCGCCTCCGCCGGTCGCCGCCGACCCACGACCGGATATCGAGAAGGTGATCGCCGACTACGCGGGAGCGCTCGAATCGCGCGACATCGAGCAGGTGCGGCACGCGTATCCCGGTCTGACGGGGGCGCAGCAGGGGAGCTGGCAGACGTTCTTCGATCGCGTGCGCAATCTCAAAGCCAATCTCGCCATCGCGACCCTGAATATCGCGGGCGCGTCCGCGGATGCGACGGTCAGCGGCGTCTACGAGTACGACAACGCCAGCACCGGACGTGCCGAGCGACGCCCGGTGACTTTTCGTGTGACCCTCGCGCGCGACGGGAACGGCTGGCGCATCACCGCGATCCGGTAACCCATCGCGCACTAGGCGTCTCGGCGTCTCGGCGTCTAGAAATTGTACTCCAGGCCCGCGGTCCACAGCACGTTCGGCCGCAGTCCGCCCCGGTTCAACGGCCAGAGGGTGTTGGCCACGATCGTGATGCCGTTGTGCGTCACGAACTTGAAGCCAAACGATCCGTTGATCACATCGTCGCGTTCGTTGGGGATATTCGTCGGCTCGACGGTGCGGCGGAACGGCAGGTCGTACGAAACCGTGCCCGGCAGCCGCAGCTTACTCTCACCGACCTGCAGCTCCGACACCAGATCGACCGCAATCGCCGCCCACGGCGCCATCACGTGATCGAACCCGACCGTCGCGAGCACCGCGCTGTTCTGCGAGCTTCCACCGCGAAACAGATATCCGATGTTGGCGTGGGGTGAGAACGTGCCGAACCGGGCCGACAGAATGCCGAGGCCGCGTGCCGCGATGTGGCCGGCGCCGAGCAGGTCGTCCGCGCTGCCGGTGGGGAAGCGCACGTCGCCCAGCACCGAGAAGTTGGTCCGCTCCGAGCGCATGAGATTGACCTTGACGCGCGTGGCGATGTCGCCGACCCCGGTTGCTGATCCGTCCACGAACCGCGACGTCGAGAGCTCGGGATTCGCGGCCGTGCCGCCGAAGAAGTGCTGCGCCGTGGTGCCGCCGAACGGCACGATCTGCGCGAAGCTGGTGCCGCGCAGCGACGTGGAGACGATCGGGAGGACGACGCCGATGTCCACGCGGTCGAGGAGGCCGAAGGTCACAAAGAACGACGTGATCGTCATGTCGATGTCGAGCGCCAACTTCAGGTCGATCACGTCGTTTTCGTGGGTGGGAACGCCGTATGGCGTGCAGGATTGCCCCACGATGCTGTCGCAGGCCGGGCCGGTCACGTTCTCGTGCGTGAAGGTCATCTCGATGTCGTGCAGGCTCACGCCGCGCAGCGTCTCGAAGTGGAGGCGATTGACGTTGGCGCCGACGAAGACCCGGCCGCGGCCGAGCGTGGGAGCCCGCTCGCCGAAGACGGCGCCGGGCGAGCCCGACGTGGGAACGGGGACCCCCGCTTCGAACCGGAAGGTCGATCCGCCGCTGGTCGCGCTGACGGGGAGGTTGCCGACGTTCTGGCTGATCGCCGAGCCGATGAACGAAATGAGGGAGCCGTTGTCCGCGTTTGCCGACGGAACGAAGTGATCGGCATGCAGCGCGGTGGCCGAATCGGAGCCGGCCGTCCCGCCCAGGAACAGTGGGTCCTTCCCACTCGAGAAGATGAAGAGCTGGGAGATCTTGTCGCGGAGTCCCCCTCCCTGGGCCGGAAGGAGAG
>Ga0307290_10000026_pt1 | contig 52652 bp, 54 predicted proteins | sample ER_DNA_144_FD_194472 | JGI IMG/M metagenome (GOLD analysis project Ga0307290, IMG submission 194472) | Bulk soil microbial communities from the East River watershed near Crested Butte, Colorado, United States - ER_DNA_144 | ecosystem: Environmental > Terrestrial > Soil > Floodplain | place... | reverse complement strand
GCCGCGCTCCTCCGGATCGCGTTCTTCCTCGCGGTGGGGTTCTTCGTCTATCTCATGTGGCGGGACCGGCGCAGCGAGATCGAAACCTGGTCGACGCGCGAGCGGGTCGTCTTCTACGGGTCGGCAGTCCTGATCGTCACCGCGATCGGCCTCTATTTCTGGCGCGGCCTGCCCGGCTACGAACAGCTCGGGTTCATCGGAGTCATCGCTGGAGCGGGTTACGCGATGTTCCGGATCTGGCGCGGTCGTCATTCGTACTCTTAGCTCAGGAGGCTGCTCGGAACGGCCGATGCGACACCGATGACCCTCAGGCGCCTTCTCCGGCCTGCTCCGCATCTCGAGCGAAACGCCGCGCAGCACGCGCTGCTCGTCGGCATCGGCGCCGCCCTCGCGCTCGGCGCGGCGGTCGGGATCGCCTGGGCCGCCGGCTTCGGCAGGGTCGTGCACGAGCTGCACCACATCAACCCGATCTGGCTCCCGGTGGCCTTCGGCATGGAGCTGGCGGCCTACTTCGGTTACGTCGTGGCCTACCGCGAGGTCGCGCGGCTCGAGGGGGGACCACAACTCGGCCTTGCGCGGGCCGGTGCGATCGTTGCTGCGGGATTCGGCGCGTTCGTCATCCGCGGCGGCTTCGTCGTGGACCGGCATGCGCTCGAGACCGCCGGGCTCCCGCCACGCGAGGCGCGCGCACGCGTGCTCGGCCTCGGGGTCCTCGAGTACGCCGTCCTTGCACCCGCTGCTGCGCTCGCCGCCGTGATCCTGCTCGCCCGCGGCGCGACGCACCCAAGCCTCGGATTCACACTGCCGTGGGCGATTGCGGTACCACTGGGCTTCGCCGCTGCCTTCGCCATATTGGCCCGGCGCAACCGTGTCGGCACCGAAGGTAGGTGGAGAGCGGCCCTGGGGCACGGGCTCGACGCCGTTCAGATGCTCAAGCAGCTTGCGTCGCAGGGAGCCGTGCACGGAGGGGCGTTCCTGGGCACGACGCTCTACTGGGTCGGCGACGTCGGCTGTCTCTGGGCCTGCCTCCGTGTCTTTCACGATTCGCCGGACATCGCGGCGCTCATCATCGGCTACGCGACCGGCTACGCATTGACCCGGCGCACCCTGCCCCTCGGCGGTGCCGGGTCGGTCGAGGCGCTCGTCTCCTTCGCCCTGGCGTGGACGGGGATCCCGCTCGCGAAGGCGGTGCTCGCGGTCTGCACCTACCGGATCTTCAACCTCTGGCTGCCGCTGCTTCCGGCCGCGATCGGCCTGCGCCACCTCAAGCGCTGGCGCGACCTCGCCGCCGGCACGAGCTAGAGCGAACGGGCAAGGAGCACGCCCGCAGTGAGTGCGGACAGTCCGGCCGCCAGGCTGCCGAGCGAGTAGGCACACGCCACGACGAGATGACCGCGATCGACGAGCCGAAAGGTCTCGAGCGAAAGCGTCGAGAACGTCGTGAACGCGCCCAGGAAGCCGATCGTGATCGCAGGGCGTAAGGCTGGATGCGGATGAGCGTCGAGAGTCGAGACCACGGCTCCGAGCACGAAGGATCCGCCGACGTTGATGGCAAACGTGACCCACGGAACGTGATGAGCGTCGCGTGAGAAGAGCCTGTCGAGGCCGTAGCGAGCGGCCGCTCCGGCGGCGCCGGCAAGGGCGACAGTGAGAAAGACGGGCACGTTCGGCTCCCTTCGTCCATAGGAGCCATCAGCCGGATCGGCGGTTCTAGGCGAGCCCCATCGCCCGTCGAAGCGAGTTTACGCGCCGACGCGCGCGCCGGCGCCGTCCAGTGCGTCAAGCGCCGCACGGATGTCGACGTGCTGGCCGACAAAGATCGGTGTGTCGCGTTCCGTGTAACGGGACGCTTCGCTCTCGCGCAGCGTGAGCATCAGGTGCATGAAGTCAGCCGGCTCATCGCACTCGAACGCCGTCATGAACTCCTGGTCGTCGATTCCGAACGAATAGGTCGTGTGGTTGTGGATCGTCGCGAACTCCGCTCCGACGCGCATGTGCTCCTCCATCGCGCGCTGGCGATCCTCGGGCGGCAAGGCGTACCACGGCCGCAGCTTCACGAACGGGTACACGACCAGGTAGGGCGAGCCTTTCGGCACGACCTTGCGCGGACGGCGCGCCTTCGTGTACTCGGAAGCCTTCGTCGTTGCGAGGTAGGCGTACGGCGTCTCCAGCCAGCCGGCGAGAGGCGTTCCGTTGAGTGCCGCGCCAATCTCACCGAGGTCCTCGTAGCGCTGCGTGATCTTCCAGAGGAAGAAGTCCGAGTCGGGGCGAACGCCGGTGACCGTGTACGCACGAAGCGCGTCCATGCGCCCGGCCCAGTCTTCGATCACCTCGGCGAAGGCATCCTTGCCCGCGGCGCGCTCTTCGATCGGCAGCCTGCGCCAGGCCGGGTCGACCCGAAAGAAGCTGTAGGCGACGTACTGGCCCTCCATCTGGGAAATGCTAGCCCGAGGAGGCGTTCACGAGAATCCAGCCACCGAGCCCCGTCGGAATCTTGTCGGCAGCTGCGATGTCCGCCGGCGTCGCGAGCGACCAGCCGCCGGTCCCCGTGCCGACCGGAGGCTCGGCACATTCGAACGCCCCGGCGCGAATCTCGCTCATCGTCTGCTTGACGAAGGCCCTGGTCGACTTCGGCGTTCCGTCCACGTAGTAGACCCCTGACTGCCACCGGTTGTAGTCGTTCTCGTCGGTGACATGGAAGATCAGGAACCCACGGACGGTGGGCTGGCAGGCAGCCATCTCGAGCGCCGTGCGGTAGTACGCCGCCTGCACGCCTTCGCTCACGGGCTTGGTCGTCGCCGGCTCGCGGCCACCGTAGAAGCGGCGCTTGCCGTCGGGAATCTGGGAGTCGACGCCGTACTCGTCGTACACGATCGGCAGCTTCGAGCCGAGCTGGGGCGTGCCGTCGAAGGCCTTGCCGAGCAGCCCAACGAGCTTGTCGTAGTCGGCCAGGCCGAGCGACGTGCCGCTCAGGTGCGCGAAGGTGGGGGGCGTGCTCGAGTTCTCGCCGTAGGGGTGGATCGACAGGCCGTCCATGATGGGCCGGTTGCGCTTCAACGCCCGATACGCGGTGCCCATGTCGGCGATGAACGCGGTCGGCGAGTGCGTGTCGCGGCCGGTGCCCGGTCGGTCGATGCCGCGCGGGGCCAGCGAGCCGCCGATGATGAAGACGTTCCGGTCCGCCGCCTTCATCGCGTCGTAGGTCCGGGCGAGCAGTTGCGTGTACGACGTTGCAGCCACGTCCTCGCCGTTCGGGCCGAACTGCGGCAGCCAGTAGCGGTTGAGGTTCGGCTCATTGCCGACGATGTACTCGCGGATTCCTGGGACGCGTTTGACGATGTCGGCGGCGAAGCGCGCGAACTGCGTTCGCGCTGCCGCCGTGAGCGGCGTCGTCTTGCTGCCGAAGTTCATGACCGACGCGACGATGCGGATGCCGAGGAAGTCGCCGGCTGCGCCGATCGCCTGCAAGGCGGCGAGCTGGTCCGCGGGAACGGCGGTCTGGCCGGGCTCCCAGATCGCCGAGACCCGGATGGTGTCGAAGCCGGCGGCCTTGGCCAGCTGCATCTTGGCCATCGCCACCGCGGGGTCGGAGTTCCGGCCCTCGTCCTCGGCTGCACCCATGTACATCCGGCCGCTGGCGAGCGCCTGGGTCGCCAGGACGAGCGCCGCGAGGGCGCAGACGAATGCGATGAGGGATCGAAGCCGCGGCAAGAGGATGGCCCTGGTGGCAAGCAGAAACCCGGGCGCGGCCAGTGTAGGAACAGAGCCCGACAGCGTCAATAGGACCGCGTAGGGGAACAATCTAGGACCTCGTGAGGGGAGAATCCCTCGTAGGGGGGAACAGGGGCAGGCGTCAGAACCGATAGTTGACACTAGTCAGGATTGTGTTGCCACGGCTCTCGCCGCAGGGGGCCCCGGGAAGCTCGCCACCTCCCTTACCGATCCTTGACCTTGCGGCGGCCCGGTCTCTCCACCCGGGCCGCTTTTCTCTTTCGGCCGAAACCGCCCGGCTACGCTGGCCTGATGGCCTCCAGGCTCGAAAATCAACTGAAAGGCCTGCCGGCCAAGCCCGGGGTCTACCTGTTCCGGAATCGGGCGGGAGACGTGCTCTACGTCGGAAAAGCCAAGTCCCTCCGGCCTCGGGTGCGGTCCTACTTTCAGCAGTCGCAGGACAGCCGGACTGCGATTCAGCAGCTGCCGGACCGGGTGGAGGACATCGAGGTGATCGTGACCCAGAACGAGGTCGAGGCCCTGCACCTCGAGCAGAACCTCGTCAAGCGGCACCGGCCGCCGTTCAACGTCCGCCTCCGGGACGACAAGTCCTTTCCGTACATCGCCGTCACCGTGGAGGACGAGTACCCCCGCGTGATGTTCACGCGCGAGCGTCACCGCCGGGGCGTCGTGTACTTCGGGCCCTACGCCAACGCGAAGAAGGTCCGCGAGACGCTGGACGTCCTCAACCGGGTCTTCCCGTACCGGCCCTGCGAAGGGCCGAAGCCGGGGCGTCACTCGGGGATCCCGTGCCTCGACTACCACATCGAGCGGTGCCTCGCGCCGTGCGTGGGCTACGTGACGAAGGAGGATTATCGGGCGATCATCGATCAGGTGATCGAGTTCCTCTCGGGGGACATCGAGCCGATTCAGCGCGAGCTCGAGCGGAAAATGCAGGACGCCGCCGCCGACGAGCGTTTCGAGGAGGCCGCGCGTTACCGGAACCGGCTTCGAAGCGTCCAGCATCTGGCGGAACGCCAGGCTGCGGACCTTCGCTCGGTCGGCACGATCGACGTCGTCGGCCTCGCGCTCGAGCGGGACCGGGCCGTCGTGCAGGTGTTTCCGCTGCGCGACGGCAAGCTGATCGACCGCTACTCCTTTCACCTGGAGAACGTCGAGGGACAGGACGTCCCGACCGTGCTCGAGTCGTTCTTCCTCGAGTACTACGGGTCCGCGCCAAGTCTCCCTCCTCAGATCGTGGTGCCCCGGGATGCCGGGGACACGACCGCGCTCGCGGGGTTCCTCTCGGAGCGGCGCGGTGCGCGGGTCGAGGTGCGCGCGGCCGAGCGAGGGGAGAAGCGGCGCCTTCAGGAGCTCGCGGCCGAGAACGCGCGTCACGCGCTCGCCTCGGACACCCAGCAGGCGGAGCTCAAGCGGCTGCGACGCGTCGAGGCGCTCGAGGAGCTTCGCGAGGTGCTGAACCTCGAAGCCCTCCCGATTCGGATCGAGTGCTTCGACATCTCGACCGTGATGGGACAGGACAACGTCGGCTCGATGGTCGTCTTCCAGGACGGGGTCGCGAAGAAGGCTCACTACCGCAAGTTCGGCGTCAAGGGCCAGGTGGGGATGGACGACTTCGCTGCGATGGCGGAGGTCGTCTCGCGACGGTTCGCCCGGCTCTCGGACGCCACTGGCGAGGAGTACGACGAGTCGTTCGCGGCCACGCCGAACCTCGTCGTGATCGACGGCGGGAAGGGCCAGCTTTCGGCGGCGCTCGCAGCGATGCAGGCGTTCGATCTTCCGCGCGTCGCGGTCGTCGCGCTTGCCAAGAAGGTGGAGGAGGTGTTCGTGCCGGGCACGCCCGACCCGATCCGCCTCGCGCCGCATTCGCCTGGACTGCAGCTGCTCCAGCGGGTCCGTGACGAGGCTCACCGCTTCGCCGTCGGTTTCCACCGGCAGCGCCGCGATGCGCGGTCGTTCGCGTCGATCTTCGACGAGCTGGAGGGGGTGGGCCCGGCGCGGCGGCGAGCCCTACTGCAGCACTTCGGCTCGGCCGAGCGCTTCGTTGCGGCGAGCCAGGAGGAGCTCGAGGGCGTCCCGGGAGTGCCGGCGAAGACGGCGCGGTCGATCTACGCGCAGCTGCACAAAGCCGGCCGCGGCTAGAGGGCCCAGTCCCTCGATAGGGGGCACTCTCGCAAGCGATCCCTGTCCAGCGTCTCCAGGCCGATACCTGGGGGGCCGCAACATGGAAGGCCGCATCCTCACACCGCTTCGCGCGCCGCAGCGCGCGACCACCGGTCTAGGCGCCCGCCTACGCCAGCTTCGCATTGCCGCGGGGCTGACCCAGTCGGAGCTTGCGGGGGATCGCTTCTCGAAGGAGTACGTCAGCCAGATCGAGCGCGGCAAGACGCGGCCGACGAAGGAAACCCTCGGTTGGATCGGCGAGCGGCTCGGTGTCGACGTTTCGTATCTCGAGACGGGCCAGTCCTGGGACGAGTACGCAGAGGTCGAGGCGGCGGTCACGCGCGCCGAGGCCGCTGTCGAGGGCCATCAGTACGACGAGGCTCTCGAGGCGCTTGCAGCGCTCCAGTTCTCCCCGGAGGCACGTGAGCTCGAGTTTCGCGCGCTCCTCGCCGGGGCCTGGGCCCGCATGCAGCAGGCCGACCTCAGGCCGGCACTCGAGCTCCTCACGCGGGCGCGTGACTTGTCGGAGGAGCCCGGCTTCTCCGACGTCGAGCGGGCCGACGTCCTCTATCGAATGGGCGTCTGCCGCTACAAGCTGACGTCGATCAACACGGCACAGACGCTTCTGAGCGAGGCGCTCCAGCTGGCCGACCGCTCCGGCATCCCCTGTGACCGGCTCCGCTCCCACATTCTCGAGTGGCGTTCGCGCTGCTCCCGGCGTCAACGTGACTTCGAGGCCGCGCGCGAGGACATCGAGCTCGCCCTCGAGCTCGCTGAGCGGCTCGACGACACGCTCACGGTTGCGCACATCACGTTCCAGGCGTCGCTCGTCGCCGAGCGGGACGGGCAATGGCTTCGTGCCCGGACCCTTGCTGAACGTGCCAAGGAGCTCTACGAGGAGCACGGCGACCGGCAGAACCTCGGCCGGATGCTCAACAACCTCGGTGGTCTGAACTACCTGCTCGGTAAGTCCGACGACGCCGTCTCGTACCTGAAGCGCGCGTTCTCCGTCGCGCTCGAGATCGGCAGCGATGCCGATGCGGCACAGGCCGTGTCATCGCTCGCCCAGGTTCATCTCGGTGCGCAGGACTGGAGTCTTGCCGAGGAGCAGTCGCGCCATGCGCTCGAGCTGCTCGAGGGCCGCCCGGACTTCCTCGACGAGATCGGGAATGCGCACATCGTTCTCGGGCGCGCGCTCCTCGAACAAGGTCGGCTCGACGAGGCGGAGCGCGCCTTTGCCGAGGCCGAGCTCAACCTCTCACAGCTTTCCTCTGCCAGCCATCGCGCGGTCGCCTGGACGGCCCAGGGCGATCTCGCATCGCGACGCGGCGACGACAGCGCCGCCGCTGCGCTCTACCGGCGTGCCGCAGAGGCCCTGCAGGACGTGAGGTTCTAGGAAAGGAGGTGATCAGGATGCTGCGGAAAGTCTTCTCATTGGGAGCTCTCGTCGTGGTCGCCGTGACCTTCGGCGTCGGCAACGCTGCTGCAAAGCCCAAGAGCCCGGGCTCGCCGGCTGTGACGCACAGCCACGGGCAATGGACTGACGGTTTCTCGGACGGTCGCGACTAGCGGCCGTCCGAGGCATTCGCCTTGGCCGGCTTCGTGCCGGTGCGATCGGCTTCGGCGGCACGCCGAACATGGAGCGTGCCGGTCATGAGCAGGATCGCAGTGAACCCGACGACAGCGTTCACGATGATCAACGTCACACGCATGCCCACGCTGAAGCTCAGCGCCAGGCCCTTGGAAGTGACATTGCGGAAGATGTAGACGAGCAGTGCCTGCTCGGTGCCGATTCCACCCGGGCTGACCGGGAAGATGGTCGCGAGGCTCTGGCTCACCTGGACGAGCAGCGCGTTGTGCAGCGTCGCCGGAAGCCCGAATGCCTTGAGGAAGAAGAAGACCGTCGCGAGTCGTAGCGACCAGTCGGCGAGCTGCCACGTCACGACGTGGCGCACGTAGTACGAGCGGTCGCTGAACGCAGCGAATCCCTGCGCCACCTTCGCCTTGAACTCCTCGACGCGCTCGGCGATCCAGGCGACGAGTGCAGTGCCGAAGAGCAGGAGTAGCCCGAAGAGAACCAGGCCCGCGACCGGATGGCGAAAGGCCCAGCCGTAGTCGAGTGCCGGGAGGCTCGGGCTCTGCAGCACGTGCAGTCCCGGCAACACGTGCTGGGTGACCGCCCAGATGATGAAACAGCTTGCGACAGCCATGTCGAAGAGCGTCTGGAGGAGCGACGTCGAGACGAGCGTCGTGTACGTCGACCCCTCGATGCGGTGCTTGGCGAGGTAGAGCCTGACGACGTCGCCGCCGCGTGCCGGAATGATCGCGTTCACGCCGGTGCCGGCGACGTAGGCGCCGAACATCTGCCGCCACCGGACCGCCCGATCCGGGTACGCGGCCGCGACGATGTTGCGCCAGGCGCGCGAGACGGCGAGGAGCTTGCAGAGGTGGCAGGCGATGCCGACCGCGAGCCACTTCCAGTCCACCGCGGCGAGGTGGTGGAAGAACACGCTGATCGCGTGGAGAACGGAATGGATCACTGCCTTAGTGTGGCCGAGTCCGGCCTAGAAGTCCCCGCCGCCTCCGCCGCCCCCGCCGAAGTCGCCGCCTCCGAAGCTCATGCCCCCGCCGAAGTCGCCGCCGCCTCCCCCGCCAGAGTCCCAGCTTCCGAAGCCGCCCGGTGTGCCGGCCCCGCCCCAACTCCCGTAGCCCCAGCCGCCGTAGGCGCCGCCCAGGAGCTCACCGACGAAGAGGCCGGAGAGGAAGCCCGTACCTCCGAACGGCATGAAGTAGCCGCCGGCCCACGGCCCGAAGTACGGCGGCGCGCTCCAGTAGGGCACCATCCGGCCCCCGGCCATGACTTCGCGCGACGCCGGCTGGGCGCCACGCTCAACCGCCTGCGCGTCGGCCTCGCACGCAGGGACCTTCCTCGAGGTTCCTCCGGGCGGGGCCCACTCGACGTCTCGCGTCGAAGGGCCGTGGCGCGGATCGAAGAAGCAGGGCGCGCGACGCTCAGGCGGCTGGTGCCCGGCGAGGATCGCCTCGGCCGAGGTCATGTGGTAGCGGCCCTCTTCGAGCGCCGTCGTCACCGCTTCGAGTTGCCTCGGTTGGGTCGCGCGATCGTACGAGCCGCTGGCCTTGTCGTAGGAATCGAGCGCCTGCGTGTACTGGGCTTTTGCCTGCGCGTTCGAGTCGACGGGTTGCTCGAGCTTCTGCACGTCGTCCGCGAGGGCGATCAGGTCGTCATGCGCCGCGGCCTTGACCTCCGCCAGCTCCGCCTGGTTCTGTCGTCGTTTCCGCACGCCGCGGGCGACGAGGAAGATGACGCCTCCTGCGACGAGCAGACCGATCAGGACGCGTCCACCCGTGCCCGGACCGCCGTCACCGCCGCCTCCGCCACCACTCGCCCCGCCGGCGCGTTCCGTCGCCACGCGGTCGATGAAGTCCAGCAGCGTCGCCGTCACGCCCTGGCCACGGTGGGCGTCGAGTGCCTCGGTGGCAAGGCGTCCCGCAGCTCCTTTCGCCAGGACGTCGCTTCCGGCGCGAAAGTGCCTTCCGATCACGGCCGCGTACGTTCCCTTCCGTCCGAGCGCGTCGTGGAGCGCCTGGAGGACCCCGTCGGGACTGCCGCCGGCTTCCTGCTCCGCAGCGGCGGGCAAGATCGCGATGTAGACGGGACCGGCTCCCGCGCCGTCGATCTTCTCGCGCAAACGATCCTGGTCGGCCGAGGAGATCGCGAGCTCCGCGCCGGGTTCGACGTAGACCGGACTCGACTGCAACCCGGCGACTGCCTTGTCGACGATCGGGCCGGCCTGCGCCGCAGGCACGAGGACGAGCGCCGCGGACGCGGCCACGAGCAGGAGCAGCTGCTTCACGGGAACTAGTTCGAGTTGCGCCCGTCTTCGGGCGCCATGAACGGATAGCGGTAGTCGGTAGGCGGCACGAAGGTCTCCTTGATCGTGCGGGGACTGACCCAGCGGATCAGGTTCCACATCGATCCGGCCTTGTCGTTCGTGCCCGATGCGCGCGCGCCGCCGAACGGCTGCTGACCGACGACCGCGCCGGTCGGCTTGTCGTTGACGTAGAAGTTGCCTGCCGCGTACCGCAGTTTCTCGTCCGCAAGCTCGAGCGCGTCGCGCTCGCGCGCGAAGACCGCTCCGGTCAAGCCGTAGGGCGCACCCTGGTCGATCATCTCCAGGGTCTCGCTGTACTTCCCTTCCGGGTAGACGTACGTCGTCACGACCGGCCCGAAGAGCTCGTCGCGCATCGTGCGGAAGTTCGGATCGGTCGTCTCGAGAACCGTTGGCTCGACGAAGTAGCCCTCTGAGTCGTCGTACCCGCCGCCGACGAGGACGTCCACCTTGTCTGCGGCCTTGGCCTCGTCGATCGCGTCCTTCTGGGTCTTGAACGACCCCGCGTCGATCACGGCGCCCATGAAGTTCTGGAAGTCGGAGACGTCTCCCATCTTGATCGAGCGGACCTCTTCGACGACACGCTCCCGGATCTCCGGCCAGAGGTTGGACGGCGCGAAGATGCGCGACGCGGCAGAACACTTTTGTCCCTGGTACTCGAAGCTTCCACGGACGATCGCGGTTGCGACTGCTGCGGCGTCGGCGGAGGGGTGAGCGACGATGAAGTCCTTTCCACCCGTCTCGCCGACGATGCGCGGGTAGTTGCGGTAGTTCGCGATGTTGTTGCCGATCGTCTTCCACATCGACTGGAAGACGGGTGTCGAGCCCGTGAAGTGGACGCCGGCGAGGTGGGGGCTCGCAAGCGCGGGATCGCCGATCTCGGCGCCCGAGCCGTAGACCAGGTTGATCACGCCGGGGGGCAGGCCGGCGGCCTCGAAGAGCTTCATCAGGTAGTGCGCCGAGTAGGCGGCGGTCGAGGCCGGCTTCCACACGACCGTGTTCCCCATCAGCGCGGCGCTGCCGGGAAGGTTCCCGCCGATCGCCGTGAAGTTGAACGGCGTCACCGCGAAGACGAAGCCCTCGAGCGGGCGGTACTCCATTCTGTTCCACATGCCCGGTGAGGAGATGGGCTGCTCTTCGTAGATCCTGAGCATGAACTGAACGTTGAAGCGGAAGAAGTCGGTCAGCTCGCAGGCAGCGTCGATCTCGGCCTGGTGCGCCGTCTTCGACTGGCCGAGCATCGTCGCGGCGTTGAGCGTCGAACGCCACGGGCCGGCGAGCAGGTCCGCGGCGCGAAGGAAGACGGCAGCTCGGTCCTCCCACGGGGTCCGGTGCCAGTCCTCCCAGGCGTCGGCAGCGGCCTTGATCGCCTGCTCCACGTGGCGGCTGTCGCCCTTGTGTACATCAGCGAGCACGTGATCCTTGTCATGGGGCATGACCGCTTCGAAGGTGTGCCCTGTTCGAACCTCCTCGCCGCCGATCACCATCGGGGCCTCGATCTGCTTCGACTTCAGCTCCTGGAGACGCAGCCGCAGCTCCTCGCGCTCGGGCGTCCCGGGGGCGTAGGACTTGACCGGCTCGTTCTCGGGCGGCGGCGGGCGGAAGAGGCCTGGAGCTGCGGACATCGGGTGCGATTGTAGGCTTGCGGACCGTGCCCGTGACGTCCGTCTCCTACTCGGTCGACGGCTGGGGCAGTGGGGAGGTGTGGCTCGATGGGGCGAAGCTGGCCTGGCACGAGCTCCCCCGCCCGCCTATAGGTACACGCGCGCGTGCGTCGACCCCCACCCGTTCAAAGGGTGGGGTGAAACACCCACCACCCTCGCGGTCGACGGTAGCGCCGGAACGCGCACGGATGGTCAACGCACGTGGAGCGATTGCGGAAAAGTTGGTCGACAGGTTCAAGGAGTACTTCGCAGGCGAGCGGGTCTCGTTCGACGACGTCCCGCTCGAGCTCGACGGCTGGACGTCCTTCCAGCTCGACGTCGTCCAGGCTCTACGGCGCGTGCCCTACGGCGATGCCGTCTCGTACAGCGAGCTGGCGCGACTCGCCGGCCATCCTCGCGCTCAGCGCGCCGCCGGGACGTTCTGCGCGCACAACCGCTTCGGGCTCGTCGTCCCGTGCCACCGCGTCGTTGCGGCCGACGGCCTCGGCTCGTACGGCTCACTCGGCCCCGACTACAAGCGACGTCTGCTCGCCCTCGAAGGTGTCACTCTCTGACGACCTCCGCCACGAGCTCGCCGCGATCACGCCGCGGAGCTCGTGCGACCGGCTTGCCGAGCTATCGGGGCTCTTTCACTCCGCGGGCAGCGAACATCTAAAGGGACGCGGCGAGGTCTCGGTCCATCTCGATGTCGTTGATCCCGCCGTGGCGCGCCGCGCGTTCAGCCTCCTGCGAGCCTTCGGCGTCGGCTCGGAGATCCGGACCTACCGTCGCCGCGCCTTCGAGGGCGGAACGCGCTACCAGCTTCACGTCGCCGGCGACGACCGCGCCCTGCAGGTGTTGAACGAAGCCGGCGTGCTGAGCTCGGGGTTGACGCCGCTCGAGCACCCGCCCAAGCGTGTCGTCGCGCGTGCGTGCTGCCGGGCCGCATACCTCCGTGGCGCCCTCCTCGGCGGCGGCTCGCTCAGCGGGCCGCGTTCGCCGCATCTCGAGATTCGCAGCGCGGAGCTGGAAGGCGCCAAGTTCCTCTCGCTCATCGCCGAGGAGGAAGGCGCGCGGCTGAGCGTCCTCGACCGTGGCCGGCATGCCGTCGCCTACGCGAAAGGTTTGGAAGCGATCGCCGACCTCCTCGCGCTCGCGGGTGCGGGGCGGACCGTTCTGCTCTTGGAAGAGCGCGCCGTCATGGCGGCGACGAAGTCTCGCGCCAACCGGCTTGCGAACGCCGACCATGCAAATCTCGTCCGCACGAGCCGTGCCGCCCACAAACAACTGCGAGCCGTCGAGCTCCTGCGTCACACCGGCCAGCTGGGGAAGCTGTCGCTGCCGTTGCAGGAGATCGCGGAGTTGCGTGAGCGTCACCCAACGCTGCCACTGCGCGAGCTCGCGCTCAAATGCCGTCCACCGGCAACCAAAACGGCGGTCCACAGGCGTTTACGCAAGCTGCAACAACTGGCATCGATCTAACTTACGTGCGTGGTTTTAACTTTTCCCGGCCTTTCGTCATACTCACAGAGTGGCGGGTCCGCGCTCGTCCGGCGCCGGATTCAGACCCCGTCCGACGCCACGGTCCTGAGCGTGGTTCAACCGGAGGGGGAGGTCGTCCTCGGAGCTTCCCCTCCGGCCCGCCGCTTCGCGGCGCGCCGGTCGGGCCGAATCCGGCCGCGCGGCCAAGCCGCCCGGCCTTTTAGCGGCAGCGCTAGAGCGCTGCCTCAGCGGCCCGACTGAACGGCCGCGCCTCACGCGGCCTTTGAGATCACTTTTTCCCGGCGCGCCGTTCGGGCCGACGCCGGCTGAGCCGGCATCGGCGGCGGCTCCTGGGGCTCATTTAGACTCAGCTCATGGCTAAAACACGCGTGGGGATTAACGGGTTTGGACGCATTGGTAGGAACTTTTTCCGGGCTCGGCTTGAGCGCGGGGGCGAGTTCGAGATCGTTGCGATCAACGATCTCGGGGACGCGAAGACGATGGGGCACTTGTTGAAGTACGACTCCGTTCTCGGGCAGTTGGACGAGGACGTCGAGGTTGGCGACGGCGTCATCAAGGCTGGGAAGCACGAGTTGAAAGTGCTGTCCGAGAAGGATCCTGCGTCATTGCCTTGGGGCGAGCTCGAGATCGATCTCGTGATCGAGTCGACCGGGTTCTTCACCGACCGGGAGGGCGCCCAGAAGCACCTCGACGCAGGCGCGAAGAAGGTGGTCATATCCGCTCCGGCAACGGGTCCGGACGTCACGATCGTGCTCGGCGTCAACGACGACACCTACGACCCCGAGCAGCACCACATCATCTCGAACGCGTCTTGCACGACGAACTGCGTCGCGCCGCTCGCGAAGGTTCTGCACGACAACTTCACCGTCGAGCAGGGATTCATGACGACGATCCACGCGTACACGAACGATCAGCAGATCCTCGATCTCCCGCACAAGGACCTGCGCCGCGCACGCGCTGCGGCGATCAACCTCATTCCCACGTCCACCGGCGCTGCACGCGCCATTGGCCTCGTGCTTCCTGACCTCAAGGGCAAGGTGGACGGGATCTCGGTGCGCGCGCCGGTTCCAACCGGCTCGATCACCGACCTCGTCGTACGTCTCGGCCGCGAGGTGACGGTCGACGAGGTGAACGCGGCGTACCGCGCGGCGGCCGACGACGGCCCGCTGTCCGCGGTCCTTCGCTACGCGGACGATCCGCTCGTGTCCACCGACATCATCCACTCGCAGTACTCGTGCATCGTCGACAGCGACCTGACGATGGCCAACGGGACGATGGCGAAGGTGTTCGGCTGGTACGACAACGAGTGGGGCTACAGCTGCCGGCTCGTCGACGTCGTGGCGAAGATCGCCGCGGACATCCCCGCCGCAGTCTCCGCCTAGGTGCACCGGCCACGCTCGGTTCGCGACGCCGACGTCGGCGGCAAGCGCGTGCTCGTTCGCTCGGACCTGAACGTGCCCCTCGAGGACGGTCGCATCGCCGACGACACTCGCATCCAGGCGTCGCTGCCGACCCTCCGCCTGCTGCTCGAGCGCGGGGCACAGACGGTGACCGTCTGCTCGCACCTCGGCCGGCCGAAAGGCGAGGACCCGAAGCTCTCGCTTAGGCCCGTGGAAGAACGCCTGCTGGCGCTGCTGCCGGACGACCGTCTGCGAGTCCTCGAGAACACCCGCTTCAATCCCGGGGAGACGAAGAACGATCCGGCATTCGCACGAGACCTCGCCGATGCCAACGATCTCTTCGTCCAGGACGCCTTCGGCTCGGTGCATCGCGCGCACGCGTCGACGGTCGGAGTCGCAGAGCTCTTGCCGGCCTACGCGGGGCTGCTGCTCGAACGTGAGCTGGCCGAGCTCGGAAAGCTGCTCGGCGACGTGGAACGACCTTTCATCCTGATCTCCGGGGGCGCGAAGGTCGACGACAAGCTCGGGGTTCTGCAGAACCTCGGCGGCAAGGCCGACGCCGTCCTCGTCGGGGGAAAGATGGCCGAGCAGATCAGGTCCGAGAATCCGCTGCCGTTCGAGGTCGTCCTGCCGGTCGACGTCGTTGCAGCGAGCGACTTCGCGGAGGACGCGCAGACGAGGGTGGTGCCCTACGACGCTCTTCCGGAGGGCTGGCTCGGTCTCGACATCGGCCCGCAGACGCGTGAGCTCTTTGCCGGGCACATCGCAAAAGCGCGGACGATCTTCTGGAACGGCCCCATGGGCGTCTTCGAATGGCCGCCCTTCGCGGAAGGGACGAAGGCGGTGGCCCAGGCGGTGGCCGCCTCTGACGGGTATTCCGTCGTGGGCGGGGCCGACTCCGCTCGTGCGCTGAGCGAGCTCGGGCTCGCCGACAAGGTCTCGTGGCTCTCGACGGGTGGCGGAGCGGCGTTGGAGCTCCTCGAGGGAAAGGACCTGCCCGGGGTCAGCGTGATTCCTGCGGCGCCGTAAGATCTGGCACCTTGGCACTGATCGCAGGCAACTGGAAGATGTACAAGGGCCCGGCGGAGGCCGCGGAGTTCTGCCTTCGCCTCCGCGAGCAGGATCTCAGCGGCGTCGACGTCGTCGTCTGCCCGCCCTACGTGTCTCTTGCCGTCAGCGTGCAGCTCCTCGCCGGCACCGAGGTCGCCGTTGCCGCCCAGAACGTGCACTGGGAGCAGGAAGGTGCGTACACCGGCGAGATCTCGGCGGGCATGCTGCTCGAGCTCGGCGTGTACGGGGCGATCGTCGGCCACTCGGAGCGGCGGCAGTACTTCGGCGACACCGACGAGACCACTGCGCGGCGGGCTCGCGCCGCGCTCTCGGCCGGCCTCTTCGTGATCGCGTGCGTCGGCGAGACCGAGGAGGAGCGGGAGGGAGGCGTGACCGAGGACGTTCTGCGGCGCCAGGTCTCTCTGTTCGAGCCCGACGACAATCTCGTCATCGCCTATGAGCCGGTGTGGGCGATCGGAACCGGTAAGACCGCCACGCCGGACATGGCACAAGAGGCTCACGCGTTCATCAAGTCCGTGCTCGACGTCCCCGTGATCTACGGCGGGTCGGTCAAGCCGGACAACGCCGAGGAGCTCCTTGGCCGGCCGGACGTCGACGGCGCGCTCGTGGGAGGCGCGTCACTCGAACTCGAATCCTTCATGGCGATTTGCCGCGCGGGCGCGAGCACCAACTCGTAGCCCTCGTCATCCTTGACGGCTGGGGCTGTGCGCCGGCCGGACCGGGCAATGCCGTTGAGCTCGCCGAGACTCCGAACTTCGACCGGCTCTGGCGGACCTTTCCGCACACGACGCTCGAGGCCTCGGGCGGCGCGGTCGGGCTGCCGCCGGGACAGATGGGAAACAGCGAGGTCGGCCACCTCACGATCGGTTCCGGCCGAGTGTTGTTTCAAGATCTGATGCGCGTGAACAAGGCGATCGAGGACGGCTCCTTCTTCGAGAACCCGGCCCTCACGACCGCGTTCGAGCGCGGCGAACGCGTTCATCTGCTCGGCCTCGTCTCCCACGGCGGAGTGCACTCGCACATCGATCATCTGCGCGCTCTCCTCCGCTTCGCTCCCGAGAAAACCTGGATCCACGCCTTCACAGACGGCCGCGACGTCTCGCCGCGCTCTGCGGAGCACGACCTCGCCGAGCTGCCGGTCGACAAGATCTCGACCGTCACGGGCCGGTATTACGCCATGGACCGCGACGGGCGCTGGGAACGGACGCAGCGAGCGTTCGACGCGATCGTCGAGGGAAAGGGGGAGGAGGCTTCGGATCCGATCGAGGCGGTGCGCCGTAGTTACGAGCGCGGGATCACGGACGAGTTCATCGAGCCGATCACCATCACGGGCCGTCCACGGCTGAGGCCGGGAAAGGACACGGCGATCTTCTTCAACTTCCGACCCGACAGAGCACGCCAATTGAGCATGAAGCTTGTCGAGGCCGGTGCCGATGTCACCACGATGACGAAGTACCGCTCGGACCTCGACGTCCCGATTGCGTTTCCAGAGCAGGAAGTGCACGAGACCCTGGCCGAGGTGTTGTCCGAGCACGGGGTGCGGCAGCTGCACGTCGCCGAAACCGAGAAGTACGCGCACGTGACCTACTTCTTCAACGGCGGCCGCGAACAGGAGTGGGCGGGGGAGACCCGGATCCTCGTGCCTTCGCCGCGAGACGTCGCGAGCTACGACCTGAAGCCCGAGATGTCCGCCCGCGCGGCCACCGCGAGACTCGTCGAGGAGCTCGATCGCGACGGCTATCGCTTCGCGGTTCTCAACCTGGCCAACCCGGACATGGTCGGCCACACAGGATCCATCCCCGCCGCGGTGAAAGCCGTCGAGACAGCCGACGAATGCCTGGGCGAGATCGTCGAGGCGGTGAGCCGAAACGGAGGCGTGGCACTGATCACGTCCGACCACGGAAACGCCGAGCAGATGTTCGAGGCAGATGGTGTAAGTCCACACACAGCGCACACGACGAACCCGGTCCCGCTGATCGTCACCGACCCCGAAGTGACCCTTGCGGACACCGGTGAGCTGTCCGATCTGAGCCCAACTGTGCTCGGGTTTTTGGGCCTCCGACAACCTTTACAGATGACTGGCAAACCGCTAACGATCCCGGACTGATCCGGGCTATACTCCGGAACCTTTTGTCACTTCAGCAACCTGATTTTGGCGTCCTGCGGAAGGCACAGAAAGGCGACGAGCGGGCCTTCTCGCTCATCGTCCGTGCCTATCAGGTTCCTGTGTTCAACTATGTGCTGCGGTTGGTCGGCGATCGGTCACTCGCCGAAGATCTGACCCAGGAGGTCTTCCTCCGAGTCTTCCAGGGGCTCCCGCGGTTCTCGCTCCGCTCGAAGTTCACGACGTGGCTCTTCCAGGTGACGAAGAACCGCGTGCTCGACGAGCTGCGTGCCTCCGAGCGCAGACCGCGTGCCGTTGTCGCGCTGGAGGACGTCCCACCGCTCGAGGTCGTCGACGCTCCGATGGAAAGGATCGAGACGATTGACGCGGTGTGGCGCGCCGTCGAGGCGCTGAACGTCGACCTGAAGATGGCGCTCCTGCTGCGGGACATCGTCGGCCTTTCGTACACCGAGATCGCGGACTCGCTCGAGATCACGCTCGCCACCGTCAAGTGGCGGATCTACAAGGCGCGCGAGGACGTCCAGCTTGCACTCGCCCGCGAGGGCATCACCTTCGGCGACGACGAACAGACCGTCGCCGAGCGCGCCGCGTCCTAGCAGCGCTTACATGCGGCGCCGCACGGTGTCCGCGATCTTCTCAAGCGCGTCCACCACCTCGTCCAGCGGCGTGCGCGTGTCGATCTCAGCCGTCGCACCCGCGCGCAGCAGCGGCTCAACCTTCGCCAGGTCGTCGAGGATCCGATCCCGCTCGGCATCGCGCTTGCCGAACGCGTTCGACTCTCGACGGGCCACGCGCTCGAGGATCACGTTCGCAGGAGCCGTCAACAGCACAACGGCGTCGAAGCGCGGATAGAACTGTCCCTGGTTGGAAACACAGCCGGAGATGAACAACACTTCGTCGCGGTATCCGTTGAGCAGCGCTTCGATTCGATCCTCCCGCCACAGCTGCTCCCTACCGCCTGCCTTGGAACACGGCACTTCCTCGGAATACGCGCCGTAGTCGGTGTCCACGACCCGATGTCCTCTGCGCGCGAGCTCGGCGAGAGCCGCTGACTTGCCCGTCCCAGACATCCCGGTCACAAGCACCACGGCCACGACACCACCTCCTAGCGCGAGTACCGTCGTAGCCAGGCGCTGAGGTTCCGCGCCTCGTCCGCTGGCGTCGCTCCCCGGACCGGCGCCTCGATCGGCGCGGGCTGTTGTGTCGCGGCGGGCTTGCCGTCGCCGCCGAGGCTGAGCAGTCCGAGGACGACAGCGACGAGAGCGAGCGCGGTGGCGGCTGCAATCCAGAGCCACGCACTGCCCCCCGGAAGGCTCTGGTGCGGGCGCCCGCGCAGAGGCTCGCTGATCGCGGTCGCAAGGAGAGGTTCCGTCGGCAGCTCCGTCGCGGTTGCAAGCTCGTGGCCAAGTGCAGATGCGGACGCGGGCCTGAAGCGGGGGTCACGTGCCAGCGCGTGCATCACTGCGGCCTCGACCGGCTCGGGCACCGACGGCTCGAGGTCCCGGACCGGTGTGATCGCTCCACTCGTCTGCAGCGCGATCAATTCGGGAAGCGAGTCGAACTCATAGGGAGGGAGTCCAGTGAGGACCTCGTAGAGCACTGCACCGAGCGAGTAGACGTCCGCCGCCGCTCTGACCTCTTCGCCTTTGGCCTGCTCGGGGGCGAGGTAGGCCGCGGTTCCGAGGACGGTCCCATGCTGCGTGAGCCGTGTGAGCTCCGCCGCCCGGGCAATTCCGAAATCGGCGATCTTCAACACGTCGTCTTCGCGGACGAGCAAGTTCGCCGGCTTCACGTCCCGATGCACGAGCCCGGCCGCGTGAGCGTGCTGCAATCCGGCGCACGCCTGGAGCGCGAGTGGCACCGCGTCTTCGTATGCCAGCTTCCCTCGCTCGCCCAGCGTTTCGCCCTCCACGTACTCCATGACGATGTAGGGCCTGCAGTCGGCCTCGCCCGCGTCGTACACCTGCACGACGTTCGGATGCGAGAGCCGGCTCGCAAGCCGTGACTCCTGCAGGAAACGCTCGCGGAACGCCGAGTCGTCCGACAGATGCTCCGCGAGGACCTTGATCGCCACTAGGCGGCGCAACTCTTCGTCGTGCGCCAGGTAGACGACCGCCATGCCGCCGTACCCGAGGGTCCGCTGGATCCGGTAGCGCCCTTCTGCGAGCGTCTCGTTCAATCGTTCTCCTCGTTCTTCTTTTTCTTCTTCTCACGACCCTTGTGCTTGCCGCGGTCCTGCGGCTTCGCCGGAGGGATGCACTGGATTCGCGAGACGAGATCGCTTGCCGCGGACGCGAGGTGTTCCTGGAACGAAGTGGGCACGTGCCCCGCGTTGATCGAGGCGAGCGTCTCCTGCTGCAACTGCTGCGCGAGGCTCGAGGCTCGACAGGCATCGCCGGCGGCGAGAGCCTGTGCGACCTCGTCACTTCGTGCCGCAAGCGAGGCCGCCACGGCCGCTGGAAGCTTCGGCGGCGGAGCGGCCCGCGGAGTCGGGCCGCTCCCGCAGCCGGCGAGACAGACCGCGGCCGCGAGGGCCGCGATCAGCTCAGGACGTCTCGTTCGGGTCTTCCTCCGCTGCAAGCTTCAGGGAACCCTGCCTGACCTCCTCGAGGTGACGCTGCTGGATCGGGATTCCCCACTCGACGAGCTCCTGCACTCCGCTGTCCCGGGCCCGCTCGTTCAGTGTTTTGAGGATCTCCCAGTGCCCGACCTCGCCGGCCTCGGCCATCGTCAGGAACTCGAAGCCGTCGAGTGCGTCGGCGTCGCTGTCGAGGTAGTCCTGCATCATCTCGGTCGCCTTCTTCTTAACGTCGCGCGCCTCTTCCAGAATCGCCGTCTTCTTACCCTCGAAGCTGCCGGCTACGTCCGTCGCGCGCTCTTCTGCCTGCTTGGCCTCCTTGTGCATCCGCTCGAGTGCCTTCGCGAGCTCACCGTCGATCTCGTCGAGCGCCTTGACCTTCTCGGTCGCGCCCTGTGCCGCCATCGCGAGGCCGAGCACCTCGCCGAGCTTCGTCTCGAGATTCGTCAATTCCGCCACCTGATCCCCCTTGGTCGATTTACTCGCCACGCTCGAGCCGGGCTGCGAGGGGCTCGGGTAGACCCCGCTCTCGCATCTCGGCCTGCGTCTCGTCAATCGAGTATGGGACCCGGCGGAACGCAGCAAACCTCCGGTCGAAATCCAGTAGCAGCCAGGCGGCTCGTGGATCGCCGTCACGCGGTTGGCCGACCGAGCCGGGGTTGAGGAGCCAGCGGCCTTCGAGCTCGACCTCCGATCCCGCGGTGGCGACGCCTCCGGTGACCCAGCCGCCCTTGTCCGATAGCGCCAGCGCGACGTGACTGTGTCCAACGAGGATGAGTGAGGCGTCCGAGAGCTCGAACGTTCCGCGTGCCGCCTCCTCCGTGAGCACGTACTCCCACACCGGGTCGCGCGCGCTCGCATGGAAGAGGTCGACGCCTGCCACCTCGCCCGCCGGCTCGAGCGGCTCGAGGAACGCGCGTGACTCCTGCGTCAAGACCTGGGAGGTCCAGATCGCAGCCTCGGCGGCATCGTCGTTGAAGTCGCTAATGCTCAGCTCGCCGAGCACCACGAGGTCGTGGTTGCCGACCAGTGAGTAGGACGAGCGTGAGCTCACCGCGTCGCAGCACTCGTTCGGACGCGGGCCGTACCCGACCGTGTCCCCGAGGCACCAGATCGCATCGACCCTTTCGGCGTCGATCTCCTCGAGCACCGCCTCGAGCGCGCGGTAGTTAGCGTGGACGTCGGAGATGACTGCGACCCGCATTGGCAGACCCGCGACCTTAGCCGTCGCGGCGCTCGTCTGGGCAGTCGCCGCCATCCTGCTCTGGCGGACGAAGGTTCCGTCCGACCTGCCGCTGCCCTCCCTCGACGCACGTAGCGTGTTCGGCGCCTCGGCGGTCCGCGCGGGTGAGCGCTACGAGCGCTTCCTCGACTACAACTGGCTCCTCGGGACTCTCGCGACGCTCACGACCCTCGTGGTGATGGTGCGGCGCGCCCCGCGGCTCGCTCGCTCGCTCGGGCTCGGCCCTGTGAACTCCGGCATCGTCACCGGCATCGTCGTGACGACGGTCGTCTGGGCCGTCTCCCTGCCCTTCGGCATCGCCTCTGCGTGGTGGCAGCGCAGGCACGGCATCTCGAAGCAGGGCTGGGACGAGATCGTCTTCTCGCCCTGGGGCGTGCTCCTCGGCCAGACGGCGGGCACGGTTCTGGTGCTGGCGATCCTGCTGCTCTTTGCGAAGCGCTACGCCCGGAGCTGGTGGCTCGCCGCCGGCATCGTGCTCCTCGTACTGGGGTTCTGCCTGCAGTTCGTCCTGCCGTACGCCAACCGCCTCGGGACTCACCCGGTTCGGTCACCGCAGCTCGCTGCGGCGATCAAGCGGCTCGAGGCACGCGAAGGGGCGGGACACCCGACGGTCCGGATCCAGCCGGTGCACGATCAGACGACGGCGGCGAACGCCTACGCGATCGGGCTTGGACCGAGCAAGAGCGTCTTCATCTGGGACACCATGTTGGACGGGCGCTTCACCGCGCGCGAGGTGCACTTCGTCGTTGGTCACGAGCTGGCTCACCATGCGCGGCGGCATCTCTGGAAGGGAATCGCGTGGGGTGCGCTGATCGGCCTGCCGATCCTGGCGGCCGTTGCGTTCGTCACACGTCGGCGCGGCGGCCTGCTCGTGCCCGGCGGTATCGCCCTCGCCCTGTTGACGATCACGGCGCTGCAACTCGCGTTGTCGCCGTTCACGAATGCGGTCTCGCGGCGCTACGAGGCCGAGGCCGACTGGGTCGGGATGCAGGGGACGAAGGATCCCCAAGCCGCGAAGGGTCTCTTCAAGGAGTTCGTCGTGACCGACCTCCAGGATCCCGCTCCGCCCGGGTGGGTTCACATCTTCCTCGACGATCACCCGCCGCCGCTGACCCGGGTCGAGCAGGCGGCCGCCTTCGAGCGGCTGAACCGCTAGCGGTTCTAGTCGGTGCGCGGCGGTGCTTCGGGAAGGTTGCGAATCCCTTCCTGGGTCGACCACTTCGAGAAGGAGTCCTGCATCGCTGCAAGCAGCTCCTGGAAGAACTGCGCGGACATGTTGACGCGTGAGGTCACGACCCCCGGGACGTCGCCTTCTTCGATCTCGTGGTCGATCCGGGCAAACGTGAGCGTGAACTCGTAGGGCGAGAACGTCACGTTGGCGAAGTTCGCGTAGACGCCGGCCATCTGCTCGGGGTCGAGGTGGATGTTGAGCTGTCGCTCCTGGGCCTCGTCGTCCACGCCGCAACGATACTACGGCCATGACCCGCTCCCCCGACACGACCGGGAACGCCGTTGCCCGCCTCGCGGAGCGCCTCTCGGAGCTCGCCGGAGCACCGGTTGCGCTCGAACGGCCGAGCGATCCTGCGCACGGCGACTACGCGACGAACGTCGCGCTCCGGACCGCGCCCCAACACAAGCGCCCTCCACGCGACCTTGCAGCCGACCTCGCAGCTCAGGCGGCGGAGCTCGACGAGATCGAGCGGGCCGAGGTCGCGGGGCCGGGATTCCTCAACCTCTGGGTGACGACGGAGTGGCTGGCCGGCGCGCTTGCCGAAGTCGGGCCGGATTACGGAGCCGGCTCCCCCGAGACCCCGCAGAAGATCCAGGTCGAGCTCATCTCCGCCAATCCGGCAGGCCCGTTGACCGTCGGGTCCGCCCGAAACGGCGCATACGGCGACTCGGTCGCGCGGGTTCTCGACTACGCCGGAAACGAGGTCGAACGCGAGTACTACTTCAACGACGCCGGTCGGCAGGTCGATCTCTTTCGCGCCTCCGTCGAGGCGCGGCGGCGCGGGGAGGAGCCTCCCGAGGGCGGGTACCAGGGTGACTACATCGACGAGCTCGCCAAGGTCGACGGCGACCCGGTCGAGCACATGCTCGAAGAGATCCGCCGTGAGGTCGCGGAGTTCCGCATTCACATCGACACCTGGCGCCATCAGGGCGAGATCGAGAAGCACGTCGCAGAGGTGCTACCGGAGCTCGACACGTTCGAAGCGGAAGGGACGATCTGGGCACGCACGAGCGCGTACGGCGACGACAAGGACCGCCCGCTCGTGCGCTCGTCCGACGGCTCGTATCTCTACTTCGCGGCCGACGTCGCCTACGTCCGCGACAAGCTCGAGCGCGGCTTCGACCTTGCCATCTACGTGCTCGGCGCCGATCACCACGGGTACGTCGGACGGCTGAAGGCAGCCGCCGCGATGCTCGGCTACGACCCCGAGCGCATCGAGGTGCTGATCTACCAGCTGGTCCACATCGTCGAAGGCGGCCAGACGAAGAAGATCTCGAAGCGCCGCGGTGACGTCGTGTTCCTGCACGAGCTTGTCGACAAGATCGGGATCGACGCGTCGCGCTGGTACCTCGTCTCGCGCGGTCACGATCAGCCGATCGACATCGACGTCGATCTCGCCGCGGAGCGGACGCAGAAGAACCCCGTCTACTACGTCCAGTATGCGCACGCGCGGATCGCCGGCATTCTGCGAAACGCCGAAGGCGCCGGCGCCGGCGCCGGCGAGACTCCCACGGAGCTCGAGGCCGAGGAACGGGACCTGATCAAGCGACTGCTCGAGTTTCCGCTCGTCGTCGCTGAGTCCGCGGAGCGGCGTGCACCTCACGCGATCCCGATCTACGCGATTCGCCTAGCCGACGATTTCCATCGCTTCTACCACGAGCACCGCGTCGTCGGCTCGGAGACGGAGGCCTTCCGGCTGACGCTCGCCCGCGCGACACAGAATGTCATCGCCCGGGCGCTCGACCTGATCGGAGTCGAGGCGCCCGAACGGATGTAGGGTCCCCGACGCAGGATGGGGGCACCTCCCGACCGAAACCTCGCGCTCGAGCTGGTCCGCGTCACCGAGGCGGCCGCGCTCGGCGCCGGGCGCTGGGTCGGGCGGGGCGACAAGATCGCTGCGGATCAGGCAGCCGTCGACTCGATGCGGGCAATGCTTGACTCCGTGTCCATGGACGGCGTCGTCGTCATCGGCGAGGGAGAGAAGGATGAAGCGCCGATGCTCTTCAACGGCGAATCCGTCGGCGATGGTACGGGCCCTCAGGTCGACGTTGCCGTCGACCCGCTCGAAGGCACGCGCCTGACCGCGCTCGGTCAGCCGAACGCGATCGCAGTCATAGCGGTCGCGGAACGCGGCACGATGTTCTTCCCCGGAGCCGCCGTCTACATGGAGAAGATCGCCGTCGGTCCGCAGGGCATCGACGTCGTCGACATCAACGCGTCGCCCAGCGCGAACGTCAGCGCGGTCGCCAAGGCGAAAGGAGTGTCGACGCGTGAGATCTCGGTTGTCGTGCTCGAGCGCGACCGGCACGAGGCGTTGATCGGAGAGCTGCGGGAGGCCGGCGCCAAGGTTCAGCTCATCCGGGACGGCGACGTTGCGCCGGCCATCGCCGCGGCGCAGAGCGGGACCGGGGTGGACATGCTGTACGGCATCGGCGGTACGCCCGAGGGCGTCATTTCGGCCGCGGCGCTCAAGTGCGTCGGCGGCGGCATCCAGGGCAAGCTCTGGCCGCGTGACGACGCCGAGCGCGCGCGGCTCCTCGACGCCGGGCTCGACCCCGAACGTGTGCTGACGACCGATGACCTCGTCGCCGGCGACGATGTCTTCGTGGCGGCGACCGGCGTCACGACCGGCTCGCTGCTGCGCGGAGTCCGTTACCTGCCGAACGGTGCAGTGACCGACTCGATCGTCATGCGCTCGAGGTCCGGCACGTCGCGCCGGATCGAGGCGAATCACCTGCTGGACAAGCTCGAGGCCCTGACGGGCCGGCAGTACCGCTAGACGTCCTAGGCCGGGACCGCCTCCCGCTCCATGTCGGGGGCGTAGGTGCCGGTCTGTGCTGCGCTATTCATCTTCGCCCGGTGGTAGTAGGCGCGCTGTGCCGCTTCGACGTTCTCCTCCTTGCCGCCCCAGGCCTTGAGCGCGGCCGCCTGTAGGGCACGGCCGTAGGAGAACGACAGCTTCCAAGGGTGCGGGCCGATCTCGTTCATCGCGTTCAGCCTGCTGGTCGCCTCCTCTTCCGACTGGCCACCGGAGAGAAAGACGACCCCCGGCACGGCCGCGGGGACGTGGCGACGGAAGCACCGCACGGTCTCGCGCGCGATCTCTTCGTCGGAGGCCTGCTGCGGGCACTCGTAGCCGGGCAGGACCATGTTCGGCTTCAGCAGGATTCCCTCGGGCTGCACGCGCTGGTCGCGCAATTCGGTGAAGACAGCATGCAGCGTTCGTGACGTGACTTCGAAGCTGCGCTCGATCGTATGGTCGCCGTCCATGAGGACCTCGGGCTCGACGATCGGCACGATGTTCGCCTCCTGACACAGCGCCGCGTAGCGGGCGAGCGCATGGGCGTTCGTCCAGATGCAGTACTCGCTGGGAATGTCCTTGCCGATCGTGATCACGGCGCGCCACTTCGCGAAGCGCGCGCCGAGCTCGCGGTACTCGTTCAGACGTTCGCGGAGCCCATCGAGGCCTTCCGTGACAGTCTCACCCTCGGCGAGCGCGAGCGGCTTTGCTCCCGTGTCCACTTTGATCCCGGGGACGATTCCCTTCGACTCGAGCAGCTTCGGGAACGGGGTTCCGTCGGCCGAGCTCTGGCGGAGTGTCTCGTCGAAGAGGATGACCCCCCCGATGTACTCCTCTGCGCCCTCGGTCGTAAAGAGGAGGTCGCGGTAGGCACGCCGCGCCTCTTCGTTCGACTCGACTCCGATCGAGTCGAAGCGTTTCTTGATCGTGCCGTCGCTCTCGTCCGCCGCGAGGATCCCCTTGCCGTCCGCGACGATCGCCTGGGCGGTCTTCTGCAGCTCCTGAACGTCCATGTTCCGGCCCTCCTGGTCTTTTTCCGGGAGGAAGTATCCCCTAAGATCATCAATCCGGAGGGGCTCCGCTGCGGCGGGCGCCCCTCCTTTTGCACGGGACCTTGGTAACTGCCGCGGCCGTAAGTACGATTCGACTCCGTTGATCCGCCGTCTGGCCCTCATGACCCTGGTCGTCGCCGCTCTCGCCCCGGCACTCCGTGGGGATGCGGCTCCGCCTGTGTTGATCGAGCCGGGCGTCACGCTCGCGGGGGTTCCGGTCGGCGGGATGTCGAACGAGCAGGCGCAGGCCGCGCTCGGACCTGCTTTTGCGCGACCCGTGCGCCTCGTTTACGGCGATCGGGCCTGGACCCTCCAACCGGCCCGTTTCGGCGCCCGCGTGACGATCTCCGACGGTGTGCTTCGTGCTATCGGCGCGAAGGCCGGCTCGGACGTCTCGCTCGTTCCGACAGTGGACACCCAGGAGGTGCGGCGGTTCGTCGGCGACCTGGACAAGCGCGTCTCGGTCGCGGCTACCGATGCGGAGCTCAGCGGGCTCAAGGGGCTTCGTCCGCAGTTCACGAAGGAACGGACGGGCGTGCAGGTACTGCGCCGGCTGACGGCACAGCGGATCGTGCGCGCGCTTCAGACACCGCAGATCCGTCGCATCCGGGTGGCCGTCAGGATCCTGCAGCCCGCGCGAACGGTTGCGCACTTCGGCCCGGTGGTCGTCATTCGCCGCGGCGCGAACCAGCTGCGCTACTACCAGGGCGCGCGTTTGGTACGGCTCTTCGGCGTCGCGACCGGCCAGGCGATCTATCCGACACCGACCGGAACGTTCAGCATCGTGGACATGCAGAAGAACCCGTGGTGGCTGCCACCCGACTCGGCGTGGGCGAAGGGCGAGAAGCCGATTCCACCCGGCCCGGGGAATCCGCTCGGCACGCGCTGGATGGGATTGTCCGTCCCGGGCGTCGGGATGCACGGAACCCCGGACGACACGTCGATCGGCTACTCGGCCTCACACGGCTGCATCAGAATGCACATCCCAGATGCCGAGTGGCTGTTCCAACACGTGAAAATCGGAACACCGGTCGTAATCACAGACGCCTAGGGAAGTCCTTGACGTCGCCGCCGATGCCGGCTTTGCCGGCGTCGGCCGGAAACGCTTCGGCTCGACACCGAACCGATCGAAGTCATCATGGCTCAGCGAAGCGGAGCCGGACTTCGATCGGGAGAAGCGGACGACGAGGCTCGAACTCGCGACCCTCAGCTTGGGAAGCTGATGCTCTACCAACTGAGCTACGTCCGCGTGCGCCCTGATTGTAGCTCCCGCCTGGGCAGGGTCTCTAAGCTCTGAGCGTGGACGTCGACGCCGTCGAGATCCGCGTCCTCGGCTGCCTGATCGAGAAGCAGCGGACGACGCCGGATGCCTACCCGCTCTCGCTGAACGCGCTTCGGCTGGCGTGCAACCAGGCGACGAACCGGGATCCGGTCGTCGCATACGAGGAACGCGAGATCAAGGCGGCGCTCGACCGCATGTCGAACCGTGGCTGGACGCGCTTTGCGAGTGGGGCGAGCAGTCGTGCTCTGAAATACCGGCAGCTGCTCGACGAGGCGCTTGCGCTCTCCGAGCCGGAGATCTCGCTGCTGGGCGTCCTCATGCTCCGCGGGCCCCAGACGGTCGGCGAGCTCAAGCAACGCAGTGAGCGACTGCACCGCTTCGGCTCGATCGCCGAGGTCGCAGAAACCCTCGACGGGCTCACTCAACGGGAGCTTGTCGCGCGGGTCGAGCGCCGGCCCGGTCAGAAGGAGGAACGCTGGCAGCAGCTGCTCGGAGGCGACGCCGAGGCAGCCGCCGAGCCTGTTGCGCCCGTGCCCGGCGAAGGCGCCGACCGCCTCGGCGCTATCGAGGAGCGGCTCGAGCGGCTCGAAGGTGCCTTCGACGAGCTGATCGCCCGCCTCGATAAGGTGCCCGACCGTGAGTGACGCGCTGGCACAGCTGAAGGAGCGACTCGGCAAGATCAGCGACCTCGAGCGGATCAGCCGGGTGCTCAGCTGGGATCAGCAGACGATGATGCCGCCCGCCGGTTCGGACCACCGCGCCGACCACCTCTCAACTCTGCGGCGCCTTTCACATGAGCTCCTGATCGATGACGAGACGGGTCGCTTGCTCGACGAGCTTCGTCCACTCGAAGACTCGCTCGAGCCCGATTCCGACGACGCGTCTCTCGTCAGGGTCACCCGGCGTCACTACGAGAAAGCGTCTCGCGTCCCGACGGACCTGCGCGCAGAGATGACGCGCGCCTCGGCACAGGCGCGTCCGGTCTGGGTCAAGGCGAAGGCCGAGTCGAACTTCGAGCTCTTCCTGCCCGTCATGGAAAGGACCGTGGAGTTGCGCCGCCGCTACGTCGACTGCTTCGACGGCGTCGAGGAGCCGTACGACATCCTGCTCGACGACTTCGAGCCGTACACGACGACTGCAGAGGTGCGCGAGATCTTTGCCGAGCTCAAGGCGGAGCTCGTCCCGCTGATCGCAGAGCTACGCGACATCGAGGTCGACGACTCGTTCATGAGCGGGAACTTCCCCGTCGACCGTCAGGAGCGAGTCGCGAAGGAGGTCGTCGCCCAGTTCGGCTTCCGTCCCGACACGTGGCGACTCGATCCCACGGAGCACCCGTTCGCATCGGGCGCGGGTGTCGACGACATCCGGATCACGACCAACTACGACCCGCAGACGATGAAGTCGTTCTTCTCGACGATGCACGAGTACGGCCACGGCCTCTACTCACATCAACTGCCACGACATCTCGAGCGGCTGCCAACCGGGAGCTCCTGTTCGCTCGGAATCCACGAATCGCAGAGCCGGCTCTGGGAGAACCTCGTCGGCCGAAGCCCGCAGTTCTGGCGGTTCTTCTATCCCCGGGTCCAGGAGGCGTTCCCCGATCAGCTCGGCGGGGTGGAGCTCGATCGCTTCGTCGCCGGTATCAACCACGTCAAGCCGTCGTTGATCAGGATCAAGGCGGACGAGGTCACGTACGGGATGCACATCATCCTCCGCTTCGAGCTCGAGCAGGACATCATCAATGGGCGCGTCGACCTGCGTGAGCTGCCGCAGGTCTGGAACGAGCGGATGCAGGAGTACCTCGGCGTCGACGTTCCCGACGATGCCCACGGCGTCCTCCAGGACACGCACTGGGCGTCCGGGCTGATCGGCTACTTCTCGACCTACCTGCTGGGCACGGTCATGTCGGTGCAGATCTGGGAGAAGGTGCTCGAGGACGTGCCCGACCTGGAGGAGCAGGTCGAACGCGGCGAGTTCGCCGCACTGCGGAACTGGCTGGGCGAGAACGTGCACGCGCATGGGATGAAGTTCTCGCCGCAGGAGACGCTCGAGCGCGCTACGGGCAACCGAATCGACGCCAAGCCGTACCTGGCGTATCTCCGCGCGAAGTACGGCGCGGGTGTCGCCGCCTAGTCCGGCCAGGCTTCCGCGAGCCGGCGGCGAGTCTCTTCGAGGTGCTCCGGCAGCACCTTGACGTCGGCCAACACCGGCATGAAGTTGGTGTCGCTGCCCCACCGCGGCACGACGTGCAGGTGGACGTGGTCGACGATCCCCGCTCCGGCCACGCGGCCGAGATTCCAGCCGACGTTGTAGCCCTGTGGCGCGTAGAGCTGCGCGAGTGCGGCCATGCCCGCGGACGCCAGCCGATGCAGCTCGAGCACCTCGTCGTCCTCGAGTGCGCTGTACTCGCCGACGTGCCGCTTCGGCGCGACCATGAAGTGGCCTGACGAGTAGGGGTACTTGTTCAGGAGCGCGATCGTCTTCTCGCCACGGTGGACGACCAGGCGCTCTTCATCGTCGCCTGCGACCGCAGCGCAGAAGACGCAACCGGGCTCCTCGTCGGCCGACTTGATGTACTCGAGGCGCCAGGGCGCCCACAGGTGCTTCACCTCGCCGAGTCTAGAGCGAGTGATCCAGGGGCTCGACCGGGACCGGCTCCGCCGCGAGTCGCTCGCGGAGGCTCGCCAGGAAGAGGAGCGATCCGACCATGGCCAGAACCATCAGGAGGGAAGAGGTGAGGAGGATCGCTTGAAGAGTGAGCATGTGTGTTCAGTGGAACGCGCCACGCAGGATTTCGGGTGCGCGGTCCCGACTCCTTCAGGGCGCAGCACGCCTTGACTAATCGGCGCGACGAGCTCAGCACCGTTCTGACGTGCGCGACAGGGCGCCGAAGACTGCGTCCGCGCGAGGACCATGGGGAGAGTGTCCTCCCGCCAGAGGCGCGGGCGCAGTCGACATGATTCGTGCGCCGCGCCGCGGCGGTTCGGTCCGGCCTGCTTGGAGGGAAGGCAGACGCATACTTGTGACGAACTGCACACTTGCCCAGGGATCCGGCGGTCGCGTCCCAGCTCTCCCCGGGAAGCGGCCGATCTGCGGCGTGAGCTGTAGACGCCGCCCCTGGGCACTACCCACAGCACAAGGCTCGAGCTCGATCCCGGTCTACCCTAGCCGCCGCTTAGCCAGGGCGTTCTGTTCAGAGCCAGCGCTTGTACTTGAAGAAGCCGATCATCCCGACGATCACCCCGACCATCAGGCCGACGATCGCCCAGAACGCCGCGTGGGTGTGCTCGCCGGGGAAGAGCACGTTCATCCCGAAGATCCCCGAGATCAGGGTCAGCGGCAGCAGGATCACGGAGAACACGGTCAGGATCCTCAGGACGTCGTTCTGGCGGTGCGAGATCACGGACTCGTTCGTGCTCTCGAGCGCTTCGACCACTTCCTTGTAGTTGTCCAACAGGTCCCAGATGCGCTCGGACGCGTCGACGAGGTCGTCGAAGTAGAGCTCGAGGTTCTCCGGGAGGAAGCGCTCGATCCGCCGCTCCAATAGCCGCAACGCAGGACGCTGGGGCTTGATGATCTTGCGGTAGGAGATGATCTCCTGCTTCGCCTTGGAGATGTCGGTGACGATCTCCTCCGAGCGGCGGTCCTCGATGTCGTCCTCGATCGAGTCCAGCTTGTAGGCGATCTTGTCGAGGATCGGGAAGCAGTAATCGAACAGGTCGTCGAGCACCTCGTAGAGCAACCGGCCCGACCCCTTGCTGAAGAGCTGCTCGCGAAAGCGCTCATCCTCCTGCACGCGGTTGAAGAGGCGCGTGACCGGCAGAAGCTCGACGTTCGAGATCGTGACGAGATAGTCCGGGCCGAGGAAGAAGTCGAGCTCGCCGGAGTTCAGCCGCTGGACATTCTTGTCGTACGCGGGAAAGTGAAGAACGCCGAAGAGATAGCCCTCGTCGGCGTAGTCGTCGATCTTCGGGCGCTGACGCTTCGAGAGGACATCCTCGACGTCGAGCGGATGCCAGCTGAAGCGCTCACGGAGCGCGTTGACCGTCTCCGGGTCGATCGGCGGGTCGAGATGGATCCAGGTGAGGCCGTTGGCGCTGAGCTCAGCGACGCGTGGTTCCGGGCGCGGGGCTACCGCCTCCGCGAATCCGTGAGGCCTCGTCCGCCGGATGCGGGGCAGGCTGGGCATCGGTACTGAGAGGATCGTCGGTCGCTAGCGCCATGTTCGGCATGGTACCCGGGACGCCTGCGAGCGAATCTACGCGGGGGGTCCGGAGCAGCCGCGCAGGGATGCGTCGTTCGATCGCGAGGGCATAGGCCGATGCGAGCACGCAGACGGCGGCGGCAGCCGGCCAGAGCGCGAGCGGCTTGTGCTGGAGAACGAAGCCGCCGATCGCCGGCCCGGCGAAGAAGCCGATCTGCCAGGTGGAGCTCGAGAAGGCCATGTAGCGGCCGAGTAGCTGAGGCTCGGCGAGATCGACGACGAGCGGGGCATAGATTGCGCCGTGGAGGCACTCGGCGAGCGCGAAGACGGCGACGGCACCCCCGAAGACGATCGCAGCCTGAGTGCCCGTGAACCAGGCGCCCCCGACGAGCACCCCGAGGAACGCTCCTGCCCAGACGACACCCATCAACGCGAGGCCGCGCAGCCGCCGCTTGCCTTCGACGAGCTTGACCACGGGAAGCTGCCCGAGTGCCACCACCGCCGAGAAGACGAACCAGATCACGCCGATCGCAGGCTCGCTCACGTGCGCAGTGTTCTTTGCGAACGGCGGCAGGAGCTCGCTCATCACCGCGATGCCGGCTCCGATCAGGATCACGTTCAGAAAGACGTAGGAGATGAACACGCGGTTCCGTGCCACGTCCGCATAGCGCCCGGGCTCACGCCGCTCCTCGCGATGACGCGTCGACGGTACGAACTGCAACACGACGACGAAGACCAGGAACGTCACGGCGTTAAGCAGGAAGAGCAGGGTGAAGGTGCTCGGGTGGGCGGTGCGCGCGATTGCACCCGCGACGAGTGCGCCGAGTGCGAAGCCGACGTTCATCGTCATGCGCTGCTGGGCGAACGCGGCGTGACGGCGTCCGGGTGGTGTCAGCGAGCTCAGCAGGGTGGACTGGCTTGGCCAGAACGCACCCGTTGCGATGCCGACGAGGAGGTTCAGCGCAAACGCCTGCCACGTCTCGCGGATCAACGGAAAGAGTGCGAAAGCGATCGCGGCCAGCACGAGCGCACCGCTCAGCACGACCCTGGGACCGAGCCGATCCGACAGCGCGCCCCCGACGAATCCGGACGCGAACGCCGCCAGCGAACCGGTGGCGACGACGAGGCCGGCGATGCCGAGCGAGACACCCCGGACGTTGTGCAGGTAGATGATCAGGAACGGCCCGATGACGCCGTTCCCGAACATGTTCACGAGCCCGCCCGCCTGGAGGATCCAGACGTCCCGCGGAAGCTGCGGATTCAGGCTGCGAAGGTAGGCCCGCACGGATCGAGATTATGCGGGCAAGGCGGCTACACTGGCCCTAGCGCGTCTGTAGCTCAGGGGATAGAGCGTGCGCCTCCGGAGCGCAAGGTCGCAGGTTCGATTCCTGCCAGGCGCATAACGCCGGGAGATCCGGCCGCTTCGCGGCCATGATGATCTCCCGGCGGTTTTGATTCCTGCCGTTGCGGCCGACGCCGGCACAGCCGGCATCGGCGGCGGTACCAAGATCGGAGGCCGTTAGGGTTGCGCCTGTGGACGTCACCGCTCGCATCGCTCGGCTCGAGCTCGCCGAGACCTTTGTGATCTCTCGCGAGTCCACCGACGTCGCAGAGGTGGTGCAGGTCGAGATCCGTCACGGCCATCTCTCCGGTTTTGGGGAAGGAGCGCCCATCGACCGGTATGAGGAAACGGCCGAGTCCGCGCTTGCCTACGTCGAGGAGCACGCTGACGCGCTGGGAGACGATCCGTTTGCCCTCGACGAGATCGAGCACCGGCTGCCGCCCCGGGAATGGGCTGCGCGTGCCGCGATCGACGGAGCGCTGCACGATCTCCAGGGCAAGCTCGTCGACCTGCCGGTCTGGAAGCTGCTCGGTCTAGAGCGTGAAGGTCCGCCGACGTCTTGGACGATCTGGCTCGGGGATCCGGACGACATGGCGCGGCGCGCCGTCAAGGCGTTGGACTTCTCTCGCCTCAAGTTGAAGCTCGGGGGGCGCGACGGTCTCGACGTTGAACGAGTGCGTGCCGTGCGCGAAGTGACCCAGGCGTCGCTGCAGGTCGACGTCAACGAGTACTGGACGTTCGACGAAGCGCTCGACGCACTCCCACAGCTTGCCGAGCTCGGCGTCGATTACTGCGAGCAGCCTCTGCCCGCCGGCGACCCCGACGGTCCGCGCCTGAAGGCCGCGACGCCGATTCCGATCTACGTCGACGAGGACTGCCATCGACTCGCCGACGTTGCAGCCTGCGCGGAGCGTGCGCACGGCATCAACATCAAGCTCGCAAAGTCGGGGGGCATTCGCGAAGCGGTGAGGATGGCGCACGCAGCGCGCGCGCTCGGTCTCGGCGTGATGCTCGGCTGCATGGTCGAGTCGGGTCTCGGGATCGCCGCGGCCGCGCAGATCGCGAGTCTCTGCAACCACGTCGACCTCGATGGGAACCTGCTCCTCGCGGACGATCCGTGGCCCGGTGTGCAGTTCGACAAAGGCATTCAGTGGTCGTCGGAGCGACCAGGCCTTGGCGTTGCGGCCGCGGCTCGTGCGTGAGCAGCTCGTAGCCGGCCTTTCGCAGGACTACGGCGTTCATCCGTACGGCAAGTGGCGCGGCGCTTTCTGGCGGCTTGCGTCGCTCGTCGAGCTTGGGGTGACGAGAACCGACTCGATCGAGGCCGCGGCGGACAGCGTCCTTGCCTGGCTGGCGAATCCGCGACGACTGCGCTCGTTCCCGACGCTCGAAGGCCGGGTACGCCGTTGCGCGTCGCAGGACGGGTTGGCGCTGTACGTGATGAGCACTCTCGGTCTCGAGGACGAGCGGCTGCAGATCCTGGCCGACTCCCTCGTGGCGAGCCAGTGGCCGGACGGCGGTTGGAACTGCGACCGGCGCCCAGCCGCGGCGCATTCGTCCTTCAACGAGACCTGGGGTCCGACCTTGGGTCTCGCCGCACACGGCCGCGCCGCGGGTGATCGTCGCGCGACGGGCGCCGCCGAGGCGGCCGCGGAGTTTCTCCTCCGCCATCAGGTCTTCCAGTCGCACAGGACCGGCGAGCCGGCGCACCCTGCGCTCCTCAACCTCCGGTTCCCGCCGTACTGGCACTACGACGTGCTCGTCGGTCTCGTCACGCTGGCGCGCAGCGTCGGCCTCGACGACCGGCGGGTTGCAGCTGCGCTCGATCTCGTCGAGTCGCGACGACTGCCCGACGGAACGTGGCGCACCGAAGGCAAGTGGTGGAAGCGGCCCGGCTCGAAGGGCAGCAACGTCGAGGCCGTCGACTGGGGCGACACCGCGAACGAGCTGCTGACCGAGCGCGCCGTGGAGGTCTTGCAGGCAGGAGGGCGGCAGTAGGGTTGCGCGCGTGAGCGAGAAGCGCTACCTGATCCTCGCCGAAGAGTTCTCGCACGATCCGCATTACGCGAAGACGGCGCGCGGCGTCATGCGCTACCGGCGCGACGACGTCGTTGCGATGCTCGACTCGAAGCGAGCCGGAGAGTCCGAGGACGGCGTACCGATCGTCGGCACGGTCGACGAAGCTCTCGCCTTCGAGCCGAACACGGCGCTTGTCGGCGTCGTCACGCAGGGCGGTCGCTTTCCGGGCGACTGGCAGGAGCTGCTGAAGAGCTCCGTCTCGCACGGCCTCGATCTCGAGAACGGCCTGCACGTGCGCCTGCGGGACATTCCCGGCCTGACTGAGCTGGCGGCGGAGCACGGCGTCGAGCTCCGAGACCTGCGCGAGCCGCCGGCGGACCTGAGCACTGCGACCGGCGAGAACCTCGAAGTCGACGCGACGATCGTCCTCACGGTGGGCTCCGACTGCGCGATCGGAAAGATGACCGCGATCTGCGAGCTCGACCTCGAAGCACGCAGGCGCGGCCTGAAGTCCGTGTTCGTTCCCACGGGACAGACCGGCGTTGCGATCGCCGGCTGGGGAATCTCGGTGGACGCCGTCGTGTCGGACTTCCTCGCGGGCGCGGCCGAGCGCCTGGTCGTCGAAGGCGGCAAGCGCGGCGACCTGCTGTGGGTCGAAGGCCAGGGCGCGATCCTGCATCCGATCTACTCGGGCGTGACCGTCGGCCTCATGCATGGAAGCGCCCCTCATCTGTACGTGCTCTGCCACGAGGTGGGGCGGACCGTCGTCGAAGGAGACCCGACGGAGTCCCCGATCCCGAGCCTGTCGGAGCTGGTCGACCTGCACGAACGCATGTCGCTCAAGCTCCGGCCCGCGAAGGTGGCGGCGATTGCGCTGAACACCTCCACCGTGTCCGAAGAGGAAGCTAGGAATGCAATCGCGGCGGCCGAGGAGGAGACCGGCCTGCCGGCGGACGACCCGGTCCGGTTCGGGGCCGAGAGACTCCTCGATGCAGTGCTTATTCTCGTGCCCTGATCTGCCGAAGAGAGTGGCATGTGGCGGATCACTGCGGTCCTGGCGTGCGCCTGCGCGGCACTGACCCTTGCGGGAGGGGCCTCCAGCACCACCTTCGGCGTCGCCGACGATGCCGGCAAGTACTCGGAGGACAGTGGCGGCACGTTCTTCCACATGCTCACCGACCTCGGGATGACCGAGAACCGCATGGCCGTCTTCTGGGATCCGACGCAGCCGAACACGATCGTCGACCAGGCGTTCCTCGACCGGTCGGTGCCGCAGGCGATGCGCCGAGGCATCGAGGTGATCTTCGCGATCTATCCGCAGAAGGCCCGGTTCCTCGTCGACACGCCGAACGGCGTCCAACTCTTCGCCCAGTACGCGGCGAGGGTTGTACAGCGCTACCCGTACGTGCGCAAGGTGATCTGTCTCAACGAAGGCAACCAGCCGCGCTTTCAGCAGCCGCAGTTCGACGAAACCGGCAAGGGCATCTCCGGGTACGTGCAGGAGCAGGCGATGGCCGCCTGCTACGACGCGGTCAAGGCTGTCGACCCGAAGATCACGGTGATCGCCTTCGGCCTCTCGCCGCGCGGCAACGACGACTTCGAAGCCTCGAGCAACGTGTCACACTCGCCGATCAGATTCCTGGAAGAGGTCGGCGAGGCATATCGCGCGAGCGGGCGAACCAAGCCGATCGCGGATGAGGTGTCGATCCATTGCTATCCCAATCTGAACACGGATGCTCCCACCGTCGGATACGCGTGGCCGAAGATCGGTTGCGCCAACTTCGACCGGTTCAAGCAGGCCTGGTGGGACGCGTTCCACGGCACCGCACAGCCCCTCTTCCGTGAGGCAGGTGACTCGGGTGCCGGGCCCTACGTCCATATCTATGTCGACGAGGTCGGCTACCAGGCGAAGATCGCGCCCGAGAAGGCCTCGCTGTACACGGGCAGCGAGAACGTTCCCGTCCTCGACGAGGCGACGCAGGGGAACTACTACGCGCAGTTGATTGCGATGATGGCCTGCGATCCGAGCGTCGCACTCCTCAACTTCTTCCACGCAGTCGACGAGACGAGCCTGCCGGCCTGGCAGAGCGGGCTCGTCCTTCCCGACGGAACACGTCGCGCGTCGTTCACCGCTGTCAGGGACGCCATCATGGCCAACCAGGAATGCAAGGGGAAGCTGGTGGAGTGGCGTCACACGGACCGCGTCGTCGGCGCCGGTGTGAGCTTCAGGACCCTGCCGCGCTCGTTCCTCGTGCGTGCCGACGAAGGCTTTTCGTACGAGGTGAAGATCACGCGCACGAGCAGCACGCGCAGGCTGACAGGTGCAGTGGGGCAGGGCGAGGCGGCACGTGACCTGCTGTTCAAGCTGCCGCGCCTGAGTCGCGGTACCTACCGCGTCACCGTCACGCTTCACGCCGAGACGAACGCGCAACGCGTGACGACGTTCTCCCGCACGTTCCGCCGCTAGCGCCGGACATGTCCGATCTGGTCGCTTTCAAGGCGGTCGGGATGCGGTATAAGAATCGACATGACCGATCCGCGCGTGGCGAAACTGGCCGACCTGCTCGTCAACTACTCGCTGGAGCTGCAATCGGGCCAGATCGTCCGGCTCGACGGCGGCACCGTCGCGGCTCCGTTCGTGCGGGAGCTCTACCGCTCGGCGTTGCGCGCGGGCGCGAATCCTCGCACGCGCGTCGAGGTCGAAGGACTGGACGTGATCGCGGTGGGCGAGGCGACGGAGGAGCAGCTGACGTTCGTCTCCGAGATCGATCGCTTCGAGATCGAAAACGTGGATGCGATCGTTACCATCTGGGCCGATCGCAACACGCGCGCACTGAGTCAGGCCGATCCGGACCGCGTAAGCAAGAAGATCGCCTCGCGGCGGCAGCTCACGAACCGCTTCTGGGAGCGCATCGACGAAGGTAAGGCGAAGTGGGTCGGCACCCGCTTCCCGACCGAGGCGCACGCGCAGGACGCCGAGATGTCACTGCTCGAGTACGAGGACTTCGTCTATGGCGCATGCCACGTGCGTGCAGAAGAGGACCCGGTTGCCCACTGGCGCGCCGTGTCGCTCGCGCTCGACGCACGCGCCCGTGAGCTGAACACCTTCACCGAGCTGCGCGTCGTCGGGCCCGACACCGACCTGCGGCTGAACGTCGCCGGGCGCGAGTGGCTCGCCGCCGACGGCAAGCTCAACATGCCGGACGGCGAGATCTTCACGAGCCCGGTCGAGACCGAGACCGAAGGGGAGATCCGCTTCTCGTTCCCGGCGATCTTCCAGGGGCGTGGGGTGGACGACGTCCGGCTGCGCTTCGAGGGTGGACGCGTCGTGCACGCCGAGGCCGGCAACGGAAACGAGTTCCTGCAGTCGCTGCTCGACATGGACGAAGGCGCACGGATCCTCGGCGAGGTCGCGTTCGGGCTCAATTACGAGATCGACCGCTTCACGCGCGACATCCTCTTCGACGAAAAGATCGGCGGCACGATGCACTTCGCGCTCGGCTCGAGCTTCAAGATGCTCGGCGGCCAAAACGAATCCGGGCTCCACTGGGACATGATCTGCGACCTCCGCGCCGACGGCGAGGTCTATGCAGACGGCGAGCTCGTCTGGCAGGCAGGGAAGTTTCTGCACGACCCACGCGCGGTTGCCGAGCGCGAGCCGGTCACAGCTTCCTGACCCGCATCGCCGTCATCTCAGACACCCATCTCCCGCGCGGCACGCGGGCGCTGCCCGCTGAGTGTGTCCGCCAGGTGGCCAGGTCCGACCTCGTGCTGCATGCCGGCGACTTCGTGTCGTTGAAGTTCCACGAGGAGCTCGCGAAGCTCGGGCCGCCGCTCGAGGGTGTGGCCGGGAACATGGACGAGCAAGCGCTGAAGCAGGCGCTCCCGAAGCAACGCGTCGTCGATGTGGGGGGACTCCGAATCGGCATGGTCCATGACCCCGGGCCGCGGGAGCGGCGGGAGGCGCGACTCGCGGCCAGGTTCGAGGACTGCGATGCCGTCGTCTACGGCCACACCCACGTCCCGCAGATCGAGCGCTTCCAGCACCTCTGGGTGCTGAATCCGGGCTCGCCCACCGAGCGCCGGAGCGCGCCGACCCACTCGATGATGGTCCTGACCATCCAGGGGAGCCGGATCACTCCTGAATTGATCACCCTGTAACTGCCCTTGACAGGGCGAACAGATGTTCGGTACTCTACGAACACATGTTCCCTCGACTGGCAGTTCTCCTCCTGGCCATCTCCCTCGTGGTGGGCGTCGTCGCGCGGCCATCCGGCGGCGCGGGCAAGCCGATGCCCTACCTGGTGAAGCCGACGGACACCCTTTGGTCGATTGCGGCCGCCCACTACGCGGGTGATCCTCGAGAGGGGATCTGGAAGCTCCAGCATCGCAACCACCTCCACGGGACGATGCTCGTACCAGGGCAGCGGCTCGTCCTGCCGTAGAGAGGTTACGAGCTAGAACGCCGGCGCCGGCCGCGCCACAGAATCATCCAGGCAAGGAGGATCGCGATGAGGGAGACCAGGAGCGCGACGGCTCCGGCAAGTTGTGCGTCGACTTGATGACCGCCGAAGATGACGTACGTGTCTCCGTTACCGCCGCTGTCTCCGCGGTAGAAGACCGCAAAGAGTCCATAGACGCCGAGCAGCAAGCTCAACGCCAGCAGGGCGAGGCTGACCAGGGACCGCAGACGGCGGCCCACTACTGTTTGGCGAAATAACGGCAGACGATCCCGACGCCGCACTAGCCGCCTAGCTAGATCCCGTCGCCTCCAAACCACTGGCCGCGCTGAGCTGCGTCGGCCTCCGCCCTTCGGCGGGCTTCACGGACTTCGCGCGAGATCGCTGGCGCACTACTACCCCGCCGCCGACGACGGAACCGGCCAATTAACGCCCGGAGTTTGGCCATGCGTCCATTGTGCGCCTCTGTGCCGCGCTAAGCGAGTATTTCGCCAAATCCTCCTAGAGCTCGGTCAGCGGAAGCCCGGCGGTGTAGACCTTCTCCCCGCGGAACAGCCGCTGGGCCGGATCCCAGGGAAAGAAGATCGCGACTTTCCACGCGAGGCGCTCGCCTGACGGCGGGATGCCGAGCCACTCGGCCTGGTGCGTGCCGGTCACGTCTGCCTCTTCGCACACTCCCTGGGGTCCGATCACGATGTCCGTCAAGTCGAAGTGAATGTCGGGAAACGCCGAGAGCAACCCCATGTAGAAGCGCGCGGCGCCCTCGTGACCTTCCCAGCGGTGCCCGGTCTGCGCGAGCTCGTAGACGCAGTCAGGGGTGAGCGTCGAGATCAGACCAGGGAGGTCGCGCTCGTCCTCGGCGATCGAGTGCCGTTTCCAGAGCTCTCGGATCTCGTCGAGCTCGCCGGGGGACAGATCGCGGCGAATCAGGTCGCGGACGTCTTCGCTCACGCTCCCTCCCAGAAGGTGCGTAGTCGCTCGTTGAACGGCTCACCGAGCAGCTGCGGGTTGTGTGCTCCGGGGAAAATGGCCGACTCCGCGTCGAGCTGTCGTTCCAGCACGTCACAAATGGCATGGAAGATCGTCTGTCCACGTTCCTGAGCCCGCGACGGAGTCTTCGACCAGTCGCCTCGCACGACGAGTGTGCGCACTCCTCGCAGCTCTTCGAACGGGATCTGCGCTTCTGCAGGATTCCGCTCGCCCCAGGACGAGCGTGCTGCTTCAAGGCCGGCGCCCTCGAGCTCCAGCGGCTGGCCTGCGAAACCGAAGTTCCGTAGAAAGCGGGCGCGATAGTCGCTCGGATCGTCGGCAGCGCCCATTGCCTCGTCGACGCCGGTGATGAACGTTTCGACAAAGGGATCGCCACGGACGAGGCCAAGCGCAGGCGGCTCGATCACCGTCAACGAGCGAACTGCATCAGGGTGGCGCGCTGCGGCAAGGAGCGAGACCACACCACCGTAGGAGTGGCCGACGAGATGTGCGCCGCCACCCAGTACGTCCGCCACGTCGTCCGCGTCGCGGTCGAAGTCGACAGGCCCGTCGGGTGGACTGGCGCCGAACCCGCGCCGGTCGACGAGCAGCAGGCGATAGGAATCCGCGAGTGGCCGCTGCTTCGCCCAGGTCTCCTCGCCCCAGCCGAAGCTGCCGTGGACGAAGACGGCGGGCTCGCCTTCGCCCCAGACGGCCACGTGCAGTCCCGTTGTGGTGTGCACCCGCCGAGCCTAACCGCAGGAAGGCCGACCTAGAATCGCCCAATGGATCTCGACATCGTCTTCCTCGGCACAGCGGGATCGATGCCCACAGCGCAGCGGGCGCCGGCGGCGCTCCTCGTCCGGCGGGGCGGCGACCGGCTGCTCTTCGACTGCGCGGAAGGCACCCAGCGTCAGCTGCTCCGCTCGTCGGTCGGCCTCGTCGATCTCCCCGAGATCTTCCTGACGCATTTCCATGCTGACCACGTGCTCGGGCTCCCCGGCATGCTCAAGTCATTCTCGCTCCGCGGGCGCGAGCTGCCGATCGATGTCTACGGCCCTCGCGGGCTCGGCGATCTGATGTCGTCGCTGAAGCGGGTCGTCGGCAAGCTCTCCTACGAGCTGCGGCTCATCGAGCTCGACCCCGGCGACGTCCTCGAGCGTGACGGGTTTCGCCTGGCCGCTTTCGCAGTCGCGCACGGCGTCACTGCGCTCGGCTGGTCCCTGATCGAGGCGACCAGGCCGGGGCGCTTCGACGTCGCCGTCGCGGACGCCCTCGGCGTACCGAACGGGCCCGAACGCGGCCGGCTGCAGCATGGAGAAGCCGTGACGCTCGCCGACGGCACGACGATTGCGCCCGAACAGGTGGTCGGTCCGCCACGGCCCGGACGCAAGCTCACGATCACCGGTGACACGGCGCCGTCCGAGACGATCGTCGAGGCAGCCTGGGGAGCCGAGGTGCTGATCACGGAGGCGACGTTCTCCGAGAAGGAGGCCGAGCGCGCCCGTGAGACGATGCATCAGACCGCGGCCCAGGCCGCAGACGTCGCGAAGCGCGCGAATGTTGGCCTCCTTGCCTTGACGCACCTGTCCAACCGCTACTTCGGGCCGGAGATCGCACGTGAAGCGCGCGAGCTCTTCCCCGAGACGGTCGTGCCGAGGGACTTCGACGTCGTTGAGGTGCCGTTCGAGGAGCGCGGCACTCCTCAGCTCGTCAAGGGTGGGGCGCTCCACCGGCGCGAGCCGGAGGCCGTATCATCGGCGCAGGAATGACGGACATGGTGCAAGTTGCGGTCGCCGGCGACGTGACCGAGGCCGAGGAGATCCAGGGGATTCTCCGCTCGGCGGGGATCGACGCCGAGATCGGCGACGGCGAAGACGATTCGATGACGATCTCCGTGCCCGAGGACTCGGTCGAAGAGGCGCAGGATGCGATCGAGGCGATGACCGAGCCCGACGACGTCATCGGCGAGCCCTAGCAGTAGGATCGGGTCCTGACTATGTGCATGGTGTTCCTCCGTGGCCGTCCGACCGCGACAACGTCGCGGCCTCGGCCAGCACTTCCTCCGCAGTAGCAAGCTCGCGGCGGAACTGGTCCGCGCTGCCGGAATCCGGCCGGGCGATCTCGTGCTCGACCTCGGCGCAGGCACCGGGGTTCTGACCGGCGCGCTCGCGCGTGTAACACCGCGCGTGATCGCGGTGGAGATCGACGGCGCTCTCGCCGCAGCGCTGCGGCAACGCTTTCACCAAGTGGACGTGCTGGAGGCAGATGCGCTCTCGATCGCACTCCCGCAGGAGGCGTTCAAGGTCGTCGCCAACCTTCCGTTCGACGGCGGGACGGCGATGCTACGACGGCTGCTCGACCCGGGCGTCCCGCTCGAGAGCGCGGACGTGATCGTCGACTGGGGGCTTGCCTCGAAGCGGGCGGCCGTCTGGCCCGGCACGCAGCTGAGCGCGTATTGGGGAGCCTGGTTCGAGCTCTCGATCGGCCGCCGGCTACCGAGCGCCGTCTTCGCTCCGGCGCCGGCAACGGATGGAGGCCTGCTCCGGATCGAGCGCCGGCCCGAACCGCTCGTTCGCGAATGCGATCACCGTGACTACGAGGCATTTCTCGCGCGGGGCTACCGGGAGGGGTTGCGATCGGTCGTGACCTCGCGCCTGCTGAAACGCTGCGCCGGCGAGCTCGGCTTCGACCGGAGAGCCCGTCCGCGCGACCTCGACGCACGGCAGTGGGCCGGCCTCTGGCACGCTGTCCGGCGAAGCGTCTAGAGTCCCGCGCAACCGAACCCCTTTAACCCGGTCCAGTGAGGCCGGAAAGGAGTCAGATGCACCTGCCTGCCCGCACCCTGTCGACCCTGCCTGCGTTGTGAGCGCGGTGGAGGCTCCGGCCGGAAGGATTCTGCTCGACGCCGATGCGCTCCGCCGCACGCTCTCGCGGATCGCGCACGAGATCATCGAGGCCAACCCGGACCTCTCACGCGTCGCTCTCGTCGGGATCCAGACGAGGGGCGTGCCGATCGCTCAGCGCCTGCGGCGCCTCGTCGAGGAACGCGCCGGCTCCGCGCCGGAGATCGGTGCCGTCGACATCACTTTCTACCGCGACGACGTCCAGGTGCGCGGCGGCGGCGCGCCGCTGCATCCGCAGCCGATCGTGCGCTCGACCGCGCTCGACTTCCCGCTCGAGGGCAAGACAGTGGTCCTCGTAGACGACGTGCTCTACACGGGACGGACGATTCGCGCCGCGATCGAGGCGCTCTTCGACTACGGCCGTCCCGAGCGCATCCAGCTGGCGGTCCTCGTCGACCGGGGCCATCGCGAGTTGCCGATTCGTCCCGATTACGTCGGCAAGAACCTCCCGACTTCACGCGACGAGCGCATCCAGGTGCAGCTCGTCGAGGTCGACGAGATCGATCGCATCCTGCTCATTCCGGCCTCAGAGGAGGGGAGCCACGATGGCTGACATCCGCGTCATGCGGGAGGACCTGCGTCCGCCCGCCACGCCGCCGCGGCGGCACTTCATCTCGATCAAGGACATCAGGCGAGACGACATCGAACGGTTGCTCGCGACCGCCCGCACCTTCGAGCGGAGCCTCGAGCGAGAGGTGAAGAAACTGCCGACCCTCAAGGGCCGGCTGGTGATCAACGTGTTCTACGAGTCGTCGACGCGCACGTCTTCGAGCTTCGAGCTCGCTGCGAAACGGCTCTCGGCCGACACGATGTCGATCAAGTCCAGCGGCTCCTCGGTCGACAAGGGCGAGTCGCTGAAGGACACGGCGATCACGCTCGGCGCGTACGACCCCGACGTGATCGTCATCCGGCACCCACAGATCGGCGCACCACAGCTCGTCGCGCGTGTAACAGAGGCCCATGTCGTGAACGCCGGCGACGGCAAGCACCAGCACCCGACTCAGGCGCTGCTCGATCTCTACACGATGCGCGAGGCTCTCGGGCGGCTCGAAGGGCTGCACGTGGCGATCGTGGGCGACGTCCTACATTCGCGGGTCGCCCGCTCGCTGATTCAGGCGCTCGCACTGGTGGGCGCGCACGTCACGCTCGTCGGACCGCCGGCGCTCCTGCCGCGCGGGATCGAGGAGATGGGCTGCGAGGCCACCACCGAGATCGGCACGATCGCCGGTGCAGACGTCGTCTACATCCTTCGGATGCAACGCGAGCGGATGCAGGAAGGCGCGAACTACGTTCCGTCGCTCCGCGAATACACGGCGCGTTGGGGCGTCACACCCGAACGCCTGCGGCCCGGCCAGAAGGTGATGCATCCGGGGCCGATGAACCGCGGCGTCGAGATCGACCCCCGTGTGGCCGACCACGCCGACGCGCTGATCGAGACACAGGTGCGTGCCGGGCTCGTCACGCGCATGGCGGTCCTCTACGACCTCCTGACGAACGGTCCGATCGAGGTCAAGACCGAGTCAGTGCTGGAGGTGGCGTAGATGCTGTTCGGGCCTGAGAAGACGAAGGAGAACATCGTCGTCCGCGGCGCCCGTGTCCTCGACCCTGTCGCAGGCATCGACGCGCTGCTCGACGTCCGGGTCGACCACGGCGTGATCGCGGCGCTCGGCACCGAGCTCGACACGAACTCGCACCGGGTGATCGAGGGGGAAGGCCTGCTGCTTGCGCCGGCCTTCGTCGATCCGCACGTGCACCTGCGCACGCCCGGACGTGAGGACGAGGAGAACATCGCGTCCGGCACCGCGGCCGCCGCGGCAGGCGGCTACTGCGCGATCCTCGCGATGCCGAACACCGATCCGGTCGTGGACTCGGCGGCGACGCTCGGCTCGCTCATCGAAGCTGCGCACACCGAAGCGGAGGTTCCAGTCGGCTTTCTCGCAGCGATCACGAAGGGACAGTCGGGAGCGGAGCTCACGGAGATGGGCGAGCTCGCTGCGGCGGGCGCTGCGGGCTTCACCGACGACGGCATGCCCGTCGCGGCGCCCGGGCTGATGCGGCGAGCGCTGCAGTACGGCGCCGTCACGGGGCGGCGGATCGCACTCCACTGCGAGGAGACGACTCTTTCCCGTGACGGCCAGATGCACGAAGGCGCAGTCTCGGCAGAGCTCGGCTTCACGGGCTATCCGTCGGTGGCGGAGAGCCTGATGGTCGAGCGCGACCTTGCGCTTGCCGCGTACGAACGGCAGCCGCTCCACCTGCTGCACCTGTCCGCCTGGGAGTCGGTGCAGGCTCTCCGGCGCGCTCGAGCGGAGGGGGTTGAGGCAACCGGTGAGGTCACGCCGCACCACCTTTGCCTGACAGACGAGGCGATCCGATCGCTCGATCCGAATCTGAAGATGAACCCGCCTCTGCGCTCCGGATCGGACCGCACGGCGCTGATCGAAGGGTTGAAGGACGGGACGATCACCGTGATCGCAACCGACCACGCGCCGCACGCACGTCACGAGAAGGACGTCCCGTTCGAAGCAGCGCCGTTCGGCGTCACCGGCCTCGAGACGGCATTCGCCTCGCTCTACACGCACCTCGTCGACCCGGGGATCATTGCGCTGGAGACGCTCCTCGACCGCATGTCGACCGGTCCGGCGCGGGCGTACGGGCTTCCCGAGCCGCACATCGCGGTCGGAGCGCATGCGAACCTCGTCTTGCTCGACCTGAACGCGAGCTACCGCATCACCGAGGAGACGTTCCGCTCCCGATCGGTGAATTCGTGGCTCCTCGGCGAAACGGTCAAGGGCAAGGTGCGGGCGACGATCGCTGCCGGAAGGCTGGCGTACTCGGCATGAGCGGCTTCATCGCGCTCGAGGACGGAACGGTCTTCCGTGGCGACTCGGTTGCGGCCGAGGGCTTTGCGGTGGGGGAGGCCGTCTTCACGACTGCGATGACCGGCTACCAGGAGATCGTCACCGATCCGAGCTTCGCGGAGCAACTCGTCTGCTTCACCGCACCGATGGTCGGCAACTACGGCGTCGCCGAGGGTCGCGCCGAGTCGACCAAGGCGCACACGCGTGCGGTCTTGATGCGTGAGGCTCGCGGGCCTGCCTGGACGGATTGGCTCCACGAGCGCGGCATCGTCGCGCTCAGCGGGATCGACACGCGCTCGCTTGTCCTCAAGCTGCGCGACTCCGGGGCTCTGCGGGCCGTTGTGGTCGCGGGCGCGGGGTCGGTCGAGCAGGCGGTCGAGGTCGCGCGCGCGCAGCCCTCGATGTCCGGACGGGCGCTCGCGCACGAGGTCTCGACCGCACGCCCGTACGTCTATTCCGACGCCGGTCGCACGCGAATCGCCGTCGTCGACTACGGCTGCAAGCGCTCGATCTTGCGACGCCTCGCCGGCGCGGGTGCGGCGGTGACGGTCTTCCCTCACGATGCGACGGCTGACGAGCTTCTCCGCTTCGACGGGGTGCTCCTGTCGAACGGGCCGGGCGATCCCGAGCCGCTCGACCAGGAGGTGGCGGTGGTACGCGAGCTGCTCGGCCGAGTGCCGATCCTTGGCATCTGCCTCGGACACCAGCTCCTCGCTCTCGCCGCCGGTCACGGGACCTTCAAGCTCCCGTTTGGTCACCGCGGCGCAAATCATCCGGTGCTCGAACGCGCGTCCGGCCGCGTGCTCGTCACGAGCCAGAATCACGGCTTCGCGGTAGCGCCGTCAGACGCGCGTGAGGCGACCCACGTCTCGCTTTACGACGAGACGGTGGAGGGGCTCGACTTCCCGCTCGAGTATGCGCGCTCGGTTCAGTTCCATCCGGAAGCCGGGCCAGGCCCGCATGATGCGTGGCCGATCATCCGCGAGTGGGTCGAGGAGGTGGCAGATGCCACGGCGGCATGACCTCGAGTCGATCTGTCTGATCGGCTCCGGTCCGATCGTGATCGGGCAGGCCTGTGAGTTCGACTACGCGGGCTGCCAGGCGCTGAAGGTCTTGCGCGAGGATGGCTTTCGCACGATCGTGGTGAACTCGAACCCGGCGACGATCATGACCGACCCGGGGTTTGCGGACCGCACGTATCTCGAGCCGCTCGATCTCGAAGGCGTGACGGACGTGCTCACACGGGAGCGGCCGGATGCCTTGCTGTCGACGATGGGCGGCCAGACGGCGCTCAACCTCGCGCGCGAGCTTGCGCTCGAAGGCGTCCTCGACGAGCTCGGCGTCGAGCTCATCGGCGCGCCACTCGACGTCATCCAGCGCGCGGAGGACCGCGAGCTCTTCCGTGCGGCCGTGCGCGAAGTGGGCCTGCAGGTTCCGGGCTCGCGGATCGTCACGAGCCTCGACGAGCTCGGCGGGGTCTCGCTGCCGGCGGTGATCAGGCCGGCGTTCACGCTCGGCGGCCACGGCGGCGGTTTCGTCGAGACGGTCGACCAGCTGTATCGGCAGGTTGAACGAGGGCTCGGTGAGAGCCCGATCGGCCAGGTGCTCGTGGAGGAATCGGTGCGCGGCTGGGACGAGTTCGAGCTCGAGGTCGTTCGCGATAGCAAGGACAACGTCGTGATCGTCTGCTCGATCGAGAACATCGACCCGATGGGCGTGCACACCGGTGACTCCGTCACGGTCGCGCCGCAGATGACGCTCTCTGATCACGCCTATCAGGAGTTGCGCGACGCCGCGGCCGCCGTGGTGCGTGCTGTCGGCGTCGAGTGCGGCGGATCGAACATCCAGTTCGCGCGCGAGCGTGACACGGGAGAGCTGCGCGTGATCGAGATGAACCCGCGCGTCTCGCGCTCGTCGGCGCTGGCGTCGAAGGCGACCGGCTACCCGATCGCGAAGGTTGCCGCGAAGCTTGCAGTCGGCTACACGCTCGACGAGATTCCGAACGACCTCACCGGTACGACACCGGCGAGCTTCGAGCCGACACTCGACTACGTGGTCGTCAAGTTCCCGCGCTTCGCCTTCGAGAAGTTCCCGGGTGCCGACACCACGCTCGGCACGCAGATGAAGTCGGTCGGCGAGGCAATGGGCATCGGCCGGACGTTCCTCGAGGCCTTCCGCAAGGCTCGGCGCTCGCGCGAGCTCGACGGCAGCGAGACGTGGGAGGTCGCGGAGAGCGCCCATCCCTGGTTCCACACCGAGCTCGCGAACGAGCTCGACGAGCTGTCGCTCGACGACCTAGTTGCCGACGACTTCCTCCGGCTGAAGCGCAGCGGCTGGTCGGACGCCGAGATCGCGACCGCCTCCGCAGCGACGGAGGACGCGGTCCGGGGTCGCCGCCGCTCCTGCGGCGTTCGCCCGTCGTACCGCCGTGTGGACTCGTGCGCAGGCGAGGTCGAGGCAGCCTCGAGCTACTACTACTCCACCTGGGGCGAAGCGGACGAAGCGCCGCCGCACGGCGAGAAGCCTCGCGTCGTCATCCTCGGATCCGGCCCGAACCGGATCGGCCAGGGGATCGAGTTCGACTACTGCTGCGTCCACGCGGCCCAGAGCTTCCGCCGGCTCGGGTACGAGGCCGTGATGGTGAATTGCAACCCGGAGACGGTGTCGACGGACTACGACACGTCCAACCGGCTCTACTTCGAGCCGCTCGGGCTCGAGGAGGTCCTGTCGATCTGCGAGCGGGAACGGCCTGAAGGGGTCGCGATCCAGTTCGGCGGCCAGACACCACTGAAGCTCGCGCGCGGCCTGGAGGCCGCCGGCCACCGGATCATCGGCACGCCGTTCGACGCCGTCGACGTCGCCGAGAACCGGGAACGGTTCGGCGCCTTGCTCGAGCGTCTCGGCGTCCGCTGCCCGGAGTGGGGGATCGCACGCACGGAAGCAGAGGCGCGGACGATCGCAGCACGCATCGGGTACCCGATCCTGGTTCGCCCGTCGTACGTGCTCGGTGGGCGTGCGATGCGCGTCTGTTACTCGGCGGACGACCTCGGGCCGATCGCGAGCCCGGTCCTGATCGACCGCTTCATCGAGAGCGCGATCGAGATCGACGTCGACGCGGTCTCCGACGGCCGCGACACCTACGTCGGCGCGGTGATGCAACACGTCGAGGAGGCCGGCGTGCACTCCGGTGATTCGGCGTGCGTCCTTCCGGCGCCGTCGCTCGCACCGGCGCAGGACGCGGAGATCCGCCTGATCGTCCGCACACTCGCGCAAGCGCTCGGAGTCGTCGGTCTGATCAACGTGCAGCTGGCGGTCGTTGAAGAAAGCGTCTATGTGCTCGAGGCGAACCCGCGCGCGTCGCGAACCATTCCGTTCGCTTCGAAGGCGACCGGGGTCAACCTCGTCGACGCGGCGTGCCGGGTGATGGCGGGGGCTCGGCTGTCCGAACTGGCGCTGTCCCAGGGACAGTCCCTCGGACATGTCTCCGTCAAGGCGGCGGTCCTGCCGTTCGCCAGGTTCCCCGGTGCCGATCCGGTCCTCGGGCCGGAGATGCGTGCAACCGGCGAGGTGATGGCGAGTGCAGCCGACCTACCCACCGCCTTCGCGAAGGCCGAGCGTGCCGCGGGAAGACCGCTACCCGTCGGCGGAACGGCATTCCTCTCCGTGCGCGACGCCGACAAGCAGGCGGTTGTCAAGGTGGCGGGCACGCTCGTCGAGCTCGGGTTCAAGATCGTTGCCACCGCGGGCACGGCCGAGACGCTCGCCGCCGCCGGTCTCGACGTCGAGCAAGTCCGCAAGGTGACCGAGGAAGGGACAGGGCCTACGGTCGTCGACCTGATCCGTCGCGGGCGCTGCAACCTCGTCATCAACACGCCGCAGGGATCAGGCGCGCGCACGGACGGCTACCTCATCCGCGAGGCCGCGCTCGTGGCGCGCGTGCCGTGCATCACGACGCTCTCCGGCGCTGCCGCCGCGGTGCATGCGATCGCAAACGCCCGGAGCGAGGAGTCGCTATCGCTCCAGGAACTGCAGGAACGGATCGTGCATGAGACGCGAGCGGCTTAAGGTCGTCGCCTGCGAGGAGGTCGGCCCGTACACGCTTCTGCGCGTCGAGCGGGGCGGGCTCGATCCCGGTGCGCCGGGACAGTTCTTCATGCTGGAGGCGCCGGGCCGGCTGCTGCCCCGGCCGATGAGCCTCTGTCTTGCACCGCGCGGCGAACTCGCATTCCTGATCGATCCGATCGGGCCCGGAACCCGCGCGATCTGCGCGGTCGAACCGGGCGAACAGCTGCAGGTGCTGGGACCCCTCGGGAATGGCTTTCGGCTGGAGCTCGACCGTCCGCTGCTCGTCGGCGGCGGCATCGGCATCGCGCCCCTTCCCTATCTGTCCGAAACTCTGGGACGGCCACCGGCGGTTCTCGGGTTCCGGTCGGACTGGCACGCCCAGGCAGCGGAGCTCGTTCCGAACGCACAGACCTGCGTCGAGCCCACGCTCGTCACGCAGTTGATTCCGGACGGCATGGACGTCCTTGCCTGCGGGCCCGAGCCGATGCTCGAGGCAGTCCGGGCGGCCTCACCGGACGCGCAGCTCGCGTGGGAGGCGCCGATGGCCTGCGGCTACGGCGCCTGCTACGGCTGCGCCGTCGAGATCGGCGGCGAGCTCAAGCGCCTTTGCGTCGAGGGACCGGTGCTCTGTGCTGCTTAACGCCTCGGGCTGCCTCGACGCACTGACCGCACCCGACGTCGCGCGCGCTCTGGACGCGTTCGTGACGAAGACGGTGACGCCGCTACCGCGCGACGGCAACACTCCCGTGCGCATCGCGGAGACGGATGTCGGGATGCTCAACTCGATCGGGCTCGCGAACCCGGGCATCGACCGTTTCGTGACGCGCAACCTGCCGCGACTCGGGGAGCTCGGTGTGCCGGTCTGGGTGTCGGTCGGCGGGTTCGAGACCGACGACTACGCCGAGATCTGTTCGCGGCTCGACGACCACGCCGAGGTGAGCGCGATCGAGCTCAACGTGTCGTGCCCGAACGTCGAAGCGCCCGCGGAGAGCGCGGCGCAGATCGTCGCAGCCTCACGCTTGGCGACCCGCAAGCCGCTCTGGGCGAAGCTCTCGCCCGCAGTGCCAGACGTCGCGGAGGTCGCGCGCGCCGCCCAGGCGGCGGGTGCCGACGGCCTCTCCCTCGTGAACACGATCCGCGGCCTGAAGCTCGACGCCCGCACCCTTCGGCCGGTTCTCGGCCCGGGCCAGGGCGGTCTGTCCGGTCCCGCGCTGAAGCCGATCGCGCTTGCTGCCGTCGCCAATTGCTACCGCGCGACGCAGCTTCCGATCGTCGGGATGGGCGGCGTGCAGTCCGGTCTCGACGCGCTCGAGCTCATCGCGGCGGGCGCCCGGCACGTCGCGCTCGGCACCGTTTTGTTCGCCGATCCGGATGCGCCGGCGCGCGTGCGCGCGGAGCTGCACGCCGCTGCGTCAGAACGTGGTTGGCGAACATACGAAGATGCATATGCAGTCGCCCATGAAGAAGCGTTGTCCGTCGGGACAACTCTCGATGACAGGTCGAGCTTGTAAGTCTCAAAAGGCCTGCTCAGAACCGTAAACCCCGACGCTTGACCCCTGCAGTTCGCTTGTTAGACTCCCGCGCTCATGGTGTCCCCCAAGACCCAGGCCGAGGCACCCATTCGCTCACTCGACCAACGCATGGAAGCGTTGAAGCGAGCGAACGACATCCGCGTCCGGCGCGCACGCTTGAAGAAGGATCTCAAAGACGGCCACGTCCAGATCGAACAGATCCTCAGCAACCCTCCCGAGTACGTCTCGACCGCGAAGGTCTTCGACATGCTCATGGCCGTGCCGAAGTTCGGGAGAGTGAAGGCAGCGCGTTTCCTCAACATGTGCCGGATCAGCCAGTCGAAGACGGTGGGAGGCCTCTCCGACCGCCAACGATCAGAGCTGATTGGCCTCTTCCACCGCTAAGCCCCTGGTCGTCGTCGTCACCGGCACGTCGGGTGCCGGCAAGGGCACGCTCGAGAAGGTCCTGCTCAAGCGGATGCCGGAGCTCGAGCTCGCAGTCTCGGCGACGACGCGAGATCAGCGACCGGAAGAGGTGAACGGGCGGGAGTACTGGTTCATCACGCCCGAGAAGTTCGAGC